>Ga0247777_1000031_pt1 | contig 105397 bp, 101 predicted proteins | sample UWRJL154409C5_FD_179937 | JGI IMG/M metagenome (GOLD analysis project Ga0247777, IMG submission 179937) | Plant litter microbial communities from Arlington Agricultural Research Station in Wisconsin, United States - UWRJ-L154-409C-5 | ecosystem: Environmental > Terrestrial > Plant litter >... | reverse complement strand
GCCACCGCCGCCGCCGCGACCACCGCCGCCACCCGGGCGACCGCCGCCGCCACCACCGCCGCCGCCGCCGCCGCCGCCGCGCTGCGGGCGCTCTTCGGCTTCGTTCACGCGCAGCGGACGTCCGTCGATCATCTGGCCGTTGACGCCTTCGATCGCACGTTGGGCTTGCTCATCCGAGCCCATGGTCACGAATGCGAAGCCGCGGGATTGCCCAGTGGCGCGATCAGTCACGATGTGGACATCAGTCACTTCGCCGTACTGTGTGAAGGCAGCGCGGACGGCCTCGGTATCCGAGTGAAATGACAAGTTCCCGACGTACAGACGATTTCCCATGATCACTTTCTCCTCTCGTTGCGGCTCGGAAAGTCGTCGCGAGCCCAAAACGAGAAGGGGTCGTGCCGTACCGGAACCGTTCGAATTCACCGCGACAATACCCCACCCGGCCTCCGCTGCAATCACAATTCGGCATGGATTTCGGCCAGATATTTGCTGCTTCTGCCGCGGCACGTGCGTGCAGGCACGCTCTCTTGGCGGACTGGGCTCGAAATTGTGCGCCTCGTCCGGAGGGGTCTCGGGTACTCCCGAACACCGCGTTTCTGCGTGGATTCGCAAGCACGAAACCGTCGCGAAGCTTTTACACCCGGCAGAATCCGTCGCTAGTGAACCGGAGGTTGCTCGGGGGTGGGCGAGGCGCAGCGCTTATTGATGCAAAGCTCATGCGAATTGCAACAGTCGGCGGCCACCGCACAGGGCTCGTCTTCTTGCGAGCACGCGTTTTCCGGCGGCGGTACGCACTGCAGCACGGGACCGTTTTCGTCGCGCCCGGTTTGCCGGCAGAAGCCGGTGCAGCACTCCGCGGCTGACTCACAACTACCGCCTTTCGCGCGGCAGGGTTCGAGTGCGGCAAAGGCGCGCATGTTGCCGGAGTCGAGTTCCTGTCCGGGCAAGTAGATTGCTGGGTGGCTCGGATCGAGCTTGCCGCTGTAATCCAAGTCGATCGGCGCTAGCCAGATCTTCTTCCGCGGGCTCGGGGTCTCGTCCTCGTTGCCCACGGGCTTGCCCCACTTGTCATCGCCGCGTGGAACGCTTCCGCCCGGCGCGATCGTATTTCCGTACGCGCGGCGGCTCGTGAACAAGACCCAGTAGTAACCGCCTACTGGTACGGGCAGCACGCTCGGCTCGTAGTTCAGGTGGCCCTCTTCGGCGTCACCGTACGGGAGATAAGAGGTCCCGCTCGAGTCGTAGCCGTTGAGCTGCGACAATGACGTGCGATTGCTGCCGTCCAAGCTGGCCATTCGCAGATCGGCGTATAGCGGGCCGCCCTGGTACTGCGCGGTGTCGAAGGAGTCGCCTTCGTGAAAAACGATGCTCGCCGAATCCGGCAGGAAACTCGGCCAAGCCACGACTTTGTTCGGGTTTTCCAGGATTCTGCGTAGATTGGAAAAGGTCGGCGGCGAGCTACTCGAATCGTAGTCGATTACGGACAGCGTGTGGCCCGCACTGAGGTCACGATTGTTGAACGCGAGGTGTGTGCCGTCAGGTGAGAAGGTCGGAGTGACTGCGTAGGTGACCTGGCTGCTGAAGCTCGGCACGGCAATCGCGTTACCGCTCTTCGTGTCGAACAACTGAGAGGGGAACGGGCCCAAGAGGCCGCGTGGCATCGGGGCCGTCGGGGCGATGCCATTGGAAATCAGTCGTGTGCCGTCGGGCGTCAGTGCACCGAATGCGAACACGCGACCATCGTTGACGATACGGCGTACTTTGCTGCTGCCGTCCGCGGCTAGGTCGAAGGCTTCACTATCGATCGGGTTCTTGTCCCAGTTCACGCCGGTCACTAGGACGTTGCCCTGCGCGCTCACGCTGTGGCACACGGTGCAGCCTTTTTGCAGTACTTCGGCGTCCTTGCCAGGGCGAATGCGCATCACGCCGCCGGTGCTGGCGAGCGTCGAGCGGTATGTGTTGTAGTAGATCGCCCCCTTCAGGCTGCCCTGCGCGATCGACCATTGTTGTTCGATGGGTCCCGTGACGACGCCCGCGGATAGCTCGGAGACCCGCACCTTGACCGCGCTGGCGGCGCTCGCGCTGCTCGTCACTCCGCGCCACACCGGCTCCGGAATGACGATTCGAGTGGGCCCGGAAACGCTCGCAAAGGCCGAATAGGAAAAGCCTTCGGTGCTGATCTCGAGATACGTGGCAGTGGCGGCCGCGCTGGCAAACTGCAGAGTCGGAGCCGCGAGTCCGCGCGGAAATATGGTGTTGTCGTATGGATACAAGAATCGGAACGTCGAGTCCGGGCCCAAATCATGGGCTCCGCCGACGCCGCGCTGGGTCAACTTCGCGCGATCCGCGTCGCTCAAATTGTCGGTATTTCTGCTGATATCGACGCTGATCTGCAAGCTGGCCGACGCGCTGACGGTGCCCACCTGCGCGCTGATCACGAGCGAGCCTGCGGCATAGCCATTGGCTTCGAACACGCCGTCATCGCCGATCGAGCCGAGGCCAGCATTGTCGACACTCCAGATCACATTTGAAGGGCTCGATCCGTCGTCGAATTGGGCATGGGCAACGACCGACATCGGCGCCCCCTGAACCGTGATCGCAGCCTTCTCCAGGCTGACTTGCAACGTCAGGTTGGTGAGGTCTTCGGGCAGCGGGGCCCCACCTTCACCCATGGGCTCGACATTGAGCCCACTTCCGTAACCCGATGAGCCCGCGCGGCCAGGGTTGCCCGTGTGTCCGGAGTTGCCGTCGAGACCGCCAGCCGAGGGGTTGCCCGCCGCGCCACTCGCGCCACCTGCCACGGTCGGGTTCGAACCGCAGGCCGCCGCGACGAGCGCGGAAATGGCCAGAGCGGCGAGTAGAGTGGAGCGGCGCATGGGAGGGGCCGCGGGCAAGCGCGGCACTCCCGGAGAACGGCATTTAGGCTTCGGACATAAGCAAAGACTGCAGGTGGGGACGGGGAGTACTCAGGGGGGAGAGTGGGTGGGGGCGCCGTAGCGCGAGCGTGCGCGCAGGGCCGCTCGTCACATCAGGGAAGCGATGATGCCGTCGGCGAGCAACCAGTGCGATTTGGGGATCGAGACTTGGGGCCCGTTCAGCTTGAGTTTGCCTTGCGCGACGAGCCGGTCTCGGGCGCGGGCGCGTTCGGGAGTCCAGAGTTCGGTGCCGAGTTCGGCGGCGGATTGTTCGAGATCGAGCCCCTCGGCTAGGCGTAGGCCGAGCATGATGCGTTCAGCCAGGGCGGTCTCTGGCGCGATGTGCTCATGGTTTGCGACCAACGGGCTGACTTGGGACAGGTCGGCTTCGGCGAACAAGGGGGCAGCCGCCAGATAGCGCTCGGGCGAAGGCGTGTTGCGGTACCGATAGCGTTGGCCACGCTCTTGCAGGGTGCCCCAAGCGCCGCAACCGAGGCCCAAATACGAACGGCCTACCCAATAGCCCACGTTGTGGCGCGAGCGGGCACCAGGCTTTGCGTAGTTGCTGACTTCGTAGTGCTCGAAGCCCGCTTGCTCGAGGGTTTCTTCGACGGCCAGAAAGGAATCCGCGACGGCGGCTTCGTCCAAGAGCGGCAGCTTGCCTTTGCGGGCGAGCGCACCGAACTGCGTGCCAGGCTCGATCGTCAGCGCGTACGCGCTGAGGTGCGTCGTGCCCAGTTCGCTCATGATGCGAGCTTCGCGCGCGGCTGTGTCCGCTGCTTGCCCGCTCACCCCAAAAATGAAATCCGCAGAGACCCGCGGCATGCCGCTTTCGATGGCATCGCGCACCGCTGCCAAGCCCGACTCGACATCGTGTAGGCGGCCGAGGAATTGCAGCCGATCGGCGTCCAGCCCTTGCACGCCGATGCTCACGCGATTGACGCCCACCCCTTGCAGCGCCTGACCGCGCTCGACATCGAAGCTCGTGGGGTTGCATTCGACGGTGATTTCCAGGTCCTGTGCCGAGCGCGGGAAGAGCTCGCGAATCCGAGCGAGCACGCGGCCGAGCTCGGCGGGCTCCCAGAGTGAAGGCGTGCCGCCGCCGAAGAACACGCTGACCAGGCGCGCGCCAGTCAACGTGCTGGCGCGCCGTTCGAGTTCGGCGATCACCGAGTCGGCGTACGCCGCGTGGGGCAAAGCAGGGCGTTCGGCGGCCACGCTCAAGAAGTCACAGTACGGACACTTTTTGAGGCACCACGGGAAATGCACGTACACGCCGAGATCAGTCGTAGCGGTCGGCACCGGGGCAGGCACTTCCAGGCGAGAAAGAGTCACGGTCTGGAGCGTGACTCGGGTTTTGGCTGAAGAAAAGCCAGGAACGCGGGCAGAGGCCGCACAGGGGCGATGTCCGGCAAATCCGCTGGTGTAAAAGCGAAAAGCTGAGGCTAAGGTCCGCACACGCATGGAGCGCGCGCAGCTTTTCGAATTCGAGGATCTGCCGTGGTTCCCTCAAGTCGTGCGCGAATGCATGACCGATTTCCTGAGCTTCCTCGGTCAGCGCGGGCGAGCAGTGTACGGTAGCTTCGCGCAGCGCTTGGCGAGTGCCGTTCAGGCCACGGGCGATGACACGCTGCTCGATCTGTGTTCTGGCGGCGGCGGCCCCGCGCTCGCCATCGCCGGCCTCTTGCGAGAGCAACATGCCACGCCGCTGCGCGTGATGTTGACCGATCTGTATCCGAACCTGCCGCGGCTGGAACGAGCGCGCGCGGAAGGTCGAGGCAACGTCGAGTTTCGCGGGCAGCCCGTGGATGCCACCGCAGTCCCGGCATCGCTGCCCGGCTTTCGTCTGATCTGCAACGCGTTTCACCATCTGCCGCCGAGCGCGGCGCGCAAGTGCTTGGCAGACGCGGTGAGCCAAAGGCGCGGCATCGCGCTGGTCGAGATGGTGGACCGATCCGCCGCGGGCCTGTTCAGCGTCACGGTGGGCACGAGCGCGATGCTGGCCGTGACGCCATTCATTCGCCCCTTGCGTCTGTCGCGCTTGCTGCTCACCTACCTGCTGCCGATCGTCCCGCTGTGCACCTGGTGGGACGGCATGGTGTCGTGCCTGCGCGCTTACACTCCGGATGAGCTCACGCAGTTGGTCGCATCACTGCCGGAGAACGACTATCTGTGGGACATCGGCAAATTGCCGGTGCCCTATTCTCCCACCTGCTTGGTGTATTTGATCGGTCGGCCGCGGGCGACTGCTTCGTAGGCACTCCGCCCGCGACCCGAGCGGTCACTGACCATCCGTGCCGACGTCGCGGCCGAGCGCATGCGCGAGTTGCACGCGCGCAATACGCACGTCCATCATCGCGTTCACGGCTTGTAGTCTAGCTTGCGTGAGCTCTGTCTCTGCGTCGGTGACTTCGACGGTTGTCGCCTTACCCGCGCGAAACAGCTCGCGCCGTACGCGGTAGTTCTCTTCGGCCGCGGCTCGCCCTTCACGCGACACGTCGACGCCGAAGGTGGCTTCGGCGAGCGCGTTCATGGCTTGGTTGACCTCGAGCCGAAGCGCGTTCTTCAAGCTCGATTTGCGGGCCGCGACTTCGTCAGCGTGGGCTTCGGCGTTTTTCGCGCGGGCGGTCGCGCCGAAGATCTCGGTCGGAGTCCAGGACAGAATGACGCTCGCGTCCCAGGTCCCGTGCCATTCTTGGGCGGCTGGCACGTAGCGCTGATTCGGATTGGCGTAGATGGCGTTCGCTCGGGCATCGAGGCGCGGGTAGTTGCCTGCTCGTGCCACCGCAGCCTCCTCGCGGAGCGCGGCTTCACTCTCGCCCAGTTGGCGGATCTCGATGCGGCGTTCGAGCGCTTCCGCGTAGCCCGCGCCGGGTGAGCTGGGAACGGCGTAGGGCGGCAAATCGGCCATGATGTTCTCGCCGATTTCGTAGGTGGTCTGGGTAGGGTCGGCCATCTGCACGCGGAGTTGCTCGGCGGCGATGGCCACGTTGTTGAGCGAACGCGCGACGCCCAGCTCGGCCGTCTTCTGTTGGCTCACGGTGCGCAGCACGTCCGCGCGTGAGACCAGGCCGGCGTCGAACGCACTCTTGGCGTCTTGCGCGTGGCCGCGCGCCGCTTCGAGGGCTTTTGCCGCCACGTACGAGACCCACTGCGCGCGAATCCACTCGTAGTAGTAGACGCGCGCATCGCGGGCGACCGCGAGCCGCGTCGCGTGTTCATCCAGCTTGGCCGCAGTCTTGTTGTGATTGGCCGAGGCCATCGAGTTGGATAGTCGAAGGACGTAGTCCGAGAGCGGAATGCTCAGGGTGGCTCGCGCGTCGTAGTTGTTCGGTACGATCGGGAAAGGGTTGGCTATTGGTGTGGGGCCAAAGCCAGAGATCGGCGGGGGCGTGAAGTTCGAGAGCCGCGTGTAGCTGGCCTGCAGGCCGAGCTGCGGATAAAACCCGGCACGCGTCGCATCCACCGTGGCGTCCGCGGCCGCGACGCTCTTCTGCTTGGCCGATACGTCTGGGTTGTTGAGCAACGTGCGTCGGGCTGCTTCATCCGCGGTGAGCCCGCTCCCTGACTGCATCGAATTCAACTTGGCTTCCAGAGTTTCGATCATCTTGCGCTCGGGGGCGTCCGTGCCAGCGGCGTTTGCCGGAGCGGGTGCGGCGATCGCCGCCGTGGGCGTGGCGGGGGCGGAAGGCGGCGCGCCCGGTGCCGCAGGAGGCGGCGCGGTCTGAGCTTGGGCAAGCGAGCTTGCGAGCGAGAGCAACAGCGCGAGCGGGGCGGTGTGACTGAGCGAACGACGGGACATACTGCGTGACTCCTTCAGGGGACGGACGAGCGGAAGCCGGAATTTTTTGGTGGCTATGGGGCTCTCTGGGCGCGTGTCGAGCCGGACTCGAGACTTCTACACGGTTTTTGACAAAACCACGGAGGCCAGGCCGGGCTGATCTTCGGATGACGCGGTCGACGCGATACTTTGGGGCGCCTTGCCACGGCGACCGCGCCGGCCGAGCCAGCCCTTGATGTTCTCGATCGTCAGGTAAAACACCGGCACCACGATTAGCGACAGCAGAGTCGAGCTGATCACGCCGCCGATGACCGCGATGGCCATCGGCGCGCGGAACTCACTGCCATCGGCGTTGCTGATGGCGGTGGGCAGCATGCCCAAGATCATCGCGGCGCTGGTCATCAAGATGGGGCGCAGGCGTTCGGGGCCGGCTTTCAGGATCGCTTGCAGCGGTGGTTCACCGTGTTCGCGCACACGAACGATCGCGCGATCGACCAGCAAAATGGCGTTCTTGGTGACGAGGCCCATGAGCAGCACCATGCCGATCAGGGCGCCCATGGCCATGGTGTTGTTGGTCAAGAACAGGCCTAGGATGCCGCCGACGATCGCGAGCGGTAGGGTGACCATGATCGTGAGCGGGTGAATGAAGCTCTCGAACTGCGAGGCAAGCACGATGTAGATGAAGACCACCCCCAGCAGCATGGCGACGCCCATGTTCTGGTTGTTCTCGTTCATCATCTTGATCTGCCCGTCGTACATGATCGACATTTCGGGCGCGAGCTTGAGCTTGGCGATCTGGGGCTGGAATTCCTTGGCTACGTCACCCAGCGCGCGGCCGATCGGTGCGCCCCAAATGGTGATCTGGCGATTGCGATTTTCGCGTTCGATCACCTGTGGCCCCGCGGTGCGCTCGAAGGAGGCGACGTCGGAGAGCTTCACCAACCCGGTGCGAGTGGGAATGGTCAGGTTGGCGAGCGCAGCAGGATCGCTGCGGTAGTCATGGTCCAGCCGCACGCGGATCGGCACTTCGTCTTTGCCTTGGCGCAGATTGCCGCTTTCTTCTCCGGCGAAGGCGGTGCGTACGGCGAGCGCGACTTCGGCCAGGGACAAACCGTGATCTGCCGCGCGCTGACGGTCGATGGCCACCACCAGCTCCGGGCGACCCGGTGAGAAGCGCACTTGGATGTCACCCACGCCGGGCGTGTCTTTCAAGATCTTTTCGATCTGATGCGCGGTGGCCTCGATGTCCTTGAAATCGGTGCCGCGCACGTTGATCATGATTGGCGCCTCGGTGGCGGCACCCTCGACGAACGGCGGATCGGTGACCGCGACTTTCACGTTCGGTAGGCCGAGCGCCGCGTCGCGGGCCATGTTTTTCAGATCTTCGAGCGTGGCCGTGCGCTCGCGCTTGGAGCTGGTCACCACGCGCCACTTGACCTTGTTCACCTCTTGGTCTGGCCCGATGGTAGCAAACACGGTCTTGAATTCGGGATTGGCGAGCATCTTTTGCTCGGCCATCGCCGAGTAGCGCGCGGTTTGATCGAGGGAGGTGCCGGCGGGAAACTCGGCTTCGACGATGAATTGCCCGCGATCTTCGGCGTTCACGAACTCCGAGCCCAACAGCTTGCCGACGTAGCCCATGAAAAATAGGCTTCCTACCGAAAGCAGGCCGACGATCGCCTTGTGGCGCAAGGACCAGGACAACATCGCGGCGTAGGTCTGCTCCATCACGGAGAAGACCCACTCGAAGGGTCGCTTGAGCCAAGCGAAGCGGTCACCGCGTTCGTCGATCGACTTGGAAAAGCGCGACGAGAGCATCGGATCGAGCGTGAACGCGACGAACAGCGAGATCACGACCGCGACCGAGATGGTGATGCCGAATTGGCGGAAGAACTGGCCGACGATGCCCTTCACGAACGCAATCGGCAAGAACACCGCTACGATCGTGAGCGTGGTGGCGAGCACGCTCAGCGCCACTTCTTTCGTGCCATCGAGTGCCGCCTCGCGCGGAGATTTGCCGCGTTCGAGGTGCTTGAAAATGTTCTCGCGCACCACTACTGCGTCGTCGATCAAGAGCCCAATGGCGAGCGATAGGCCGAGCAGAGTCATCATGTTCAGCGTGTAGCCGAGCCAATACATGACGAAGAACGTGCCCACGACGCTGGTCGGCAGAGCGACCGCGCTGATCAGCGTCGAGCGCAAATCGAGCATGAAAATCAGGATCACCAGCACGGCCATGCCGCCGCCGAACACGATGTCGTGCTCCACCTGGTGCACCTGAGGCTCGATGATCGCCGCTTGGTCGATGATCAGCTCGCTGTGCAGGCCTTGCGGGAAAGCCTTGACCAACCCGGCCATCTTGTCTTTTACGGCCTGGGACACTTCGACCGTGTTGCTGCCGGACTGCTTGCGCAGCTCGAGCGTCACGCCCTCCTGACCATTGACGACCACGCGCGTGCGCATCTCGGCGAAGCCGTCGTCTACCTTGGCTACGTCGCGCAGCTTCACGGCCGAGCCGTCGTGGGCAGTGGCCACGATCGTGTTGCGCACCTGTTCGGCGTCCCTGAACTCGCCGACGGTGCGCACGCTGACCTCGCGCTTGCCTTCGTCGAAGTGGCCGGCCGGCACGTTCATGTTCTCGGCGCGCAAGCGATTGACGATGCTGGCCGGGCTCTGCCCGAGGGCATCCAGCCGCGCCCGATCCAATTCGACCTTGATTTCGCGGGTAGCGCCGCCATTCACGCTCACCTGAGCCACGCCTTCGACCTGTTCCAGCGCCGGCCGGAGCACGTCGTCCGCGTATTTGCGGGTGGCGGAAAGAGATGTCTCGCCGCGCAGGGTGTAGGTCAAAATCGGCGACGCGGTGACGTCGAAGCGGTTGACGATCGGCTCTTTGGTGTCGGTCGGGAATTTGTAGCGGGCTTGCGAAATGCGCTCGCGGACCTCGGTCGCCGCTTCGGTGATGTCCACGCCGAGGTTGAACATCACGATCATCATCGAGGCACCCTCACGCGAGAAGGTGCGCACGCGGTCGATGCCGTTCAGGCTGACCACTGCGTCTTCCAAGGGCTTGGTGACCAGGTTCTCTACTTCCGAGGGGCTCGCGCCCGGGTAGGGGACGGTCACCGCGACGGCCGGGAAGCTCACGTCGGGGAACAAATCGGTTCCGAGTCGGGCAAAACCGACCGCGCCGAGCACGAGCATGGCCACCGTGACCATCACGGTGAACACGGGTCGACGAATGGCGATCTCGGAGATGTTCATTGGTCGGCTCCGTCGACCACCACGCGATCACCGGTCTTTGCCTCGGGCTTCGGCGACAGCACCACGCGGTCCGCTGGGTCCAGCCCTTGGCGCACCAACAGCGAACCATCCTTGCCCAGCGCGTAGCTGACGCGTTTCACGGTCAGAAACTCGCCCTGCACGACCAACACTTCGTCTTGGCTGCCCGGGCGCAGCGCCTCGTGCGGCAAGCGCAACACGGGTAGCGGCGCGCCGCCTTGAATCCGCGCGCGAACGAAGGCGCCGGAGCGGAGGCTCGTGCCCTCCTTCTTGTTGTCGAACAATGCTTCGAGCGGAACCCGGCGGGTGCTTGGATCGACTGCGCCGAGTACGGTCGAAACCACGCCGGTCGCGCTACCGCGCTCCGTGCTGATCTCGACCGGAGCGCCCGCGCGGATCAAGTTTGCGTCGCTCTCACCAACCGAGCCCTTGAGCTTCAGCGCGCTCAGATCCATCAGCTCGAACAGCACCATGCTCGGGCTGACCACGGCGCCAACACCATCCGGCACGCGGGTCACGGTCCCGGAGAAGGGCGCGATGAGCGTCTGATTTTGCAGATTCACTTGGCTCAGCGCGAGCCCGGCTTTGGCGGCGTCGAGCTGGGCGTTCGCCAGCGAATGTTGCGACGCGCTTTGCACGCCCATCGTTTCGGCCAAAGCGCCGCTGCTGACCATTGATTTGGTGCGCCGTGCGTTGTCTTCGGCCAGCGCGAGCTGGGCTTGCGCCGCGCGTAGCTGCGCGTCTGCGGAACGCACCTGTGCTGCGGCCTCGCTGCTGTCCAGTGTTCCGAGCAAAGCACCGGCCTTGACGACTTGACCGAGCTTGACGAAGGTCGCGCGGATCCGGCCGTTGACCTTGAAGCCAAGAGCCGCGCTTTGTGCGGCCACCAACGAACCTTCGAACTCGACCAGCGGTTGCCAGGTTTGGTTCTCCCCACGCACGGTGCGCACGTGCTCCGGCGCGGCCGCCGCTTGCACGGCCTTTTGCGCCGCTTCCGTGCGCTTCGTGCTGACTGCTGCTTGTGCTTGCTTGGCGGCGTGAATGCGCACGCCCGTCCAGCCCACGAAGCCTGCCGTGAGCACCCCCAACACCAAGATCCCGGCCAGCGGCGCGCGCGGCGGCGCGCCTGCCTCGAGCGATGCGGTGGAACCCGATTTAGCGTTAGACATAGAAGAAGACCCCGATTGTCGTGAGTTGCGGCATGTTGTTCTCCCCCCTACTTAGTGATCGAGCTGATGGCTGGTGACGGCGAGTTGCCCTGCTCGGCGTGCAATTGATGAAGCCCGTTGATCAGCTCGGGCGTCCCCGCGCCGGCGATCACCATCCAGCGCAGTTCGCGCAGGCGCTTGCGCAGATCGGGCTTCTTGGCTTCGCGCACGAGTTGGCGTGCGAAACGGTCATAGCCACCGGCAATGAAGGCCGCTGCGACTTCGACGTCGAGGTCTTTGCGGTACACGCCGGTGGTGACCCCCTGGCGAAGCAGCGCCTCCATGTCGCTCTGCGCGTTCGAGGCAAAGTGCTCAATCAAATGCTGATAGTCCGCGGAGCGCCCGCCTTCGAGCGTGATGCGCATCAGCGCGCGGTTCTTCCAGATGAACTCGAACATCTCCACGTCGCGAGCCAGAGATTCCTCCAGCGACTGCTCGAGGTTTTGACCCAGCGTCGGCAGGCAAACAGATTTCGCTGCCGTCATCCGCGTCTGTAAGTGCGATATGACCTCGGACAGCAGCTCCTTGAAGGCGTCACCCTTGCTGTCGAAGTGCAGGTAGAAGGCGCCCTTCGACAGACCGGCTTGGGTCGTGATGTCTTCGACCTTGGCGCGATCCAAGCCTTTCTCGGAAAAGACGCGCTCGGCCGCCTCGAGGAGGCGGCTTTTGGCATGTGGATCGCTCGGTCTCGGCATTCTGACCTCAAGGTCAGTGACCTGTGAGTCACTGACCGCGCGGTCAATATTGCGCGGCCCCGTTGATCGTCAAGCGCAAAACGGACACATGAGGAAACGTTGTAACTGCTCGAAATCTCGCGCTTATCGATCGAACCGCTGCAGCTCTGCTGGAAATCCACCCAAATCCACGGGCTCGTGCCGCGTGACTTTCAAGCCCAGGCGGCGCGCGGTGGCAGCAGTTCGGTCAGCAAACGGGGACAACCACACCAGGCGCCCACCCGGGACGAGGGAGGCCGCCGCGTTGGCTAGAAAAGCGTCGAGTAGCGGCCCCAAATTGCCGTCCCGAGTCACGCGCCGCCCCATTGGCGGATTGCTGATGATCAGCGAGACATGCTTGACGCGATGCTGCCGAGCATCACCCTGGGTGAGCCGGATGCTGAGCTTGGCGCGTGCGGCATTCGCGCTCGCCGCGGCGAGCGCCGCGCTCTCCAGATCGCTGCCGTGAAGTTCACGGAATGGACCGAGCAGACCGCGTTCGATCAACTCGAGCCCACTGCCGACGAATGGATCCCAGACGATGTCTTCTGCCCGCGCGCCAGCAACGCGCGCCAAGGCGGCGGCCAGGGTCGGATGCGAGGCAGCGGGCACGTCTTCGCTGCGGTAGCTGAAGCGAGGATCTTCGAAGCGGCGCGGACACAGCTCGAGCGTATTGCGCTGTGTATCGAGCACGACCTCCCAAATCGATTCTTGGGTATCGTTGTGGAACCAAGAGATGCGATCCGCGATGGCTGCGGCGAGCCGCCACACTTTGTCTCTTTGGTGCCCGCCCTCGGCGAAGGCCAAACGGAAACGCGCGCGCCCAGTGGTCCAAGCGCGCACCGCGCGCTCGGCGTCCGGGTGTTCGAGGGCGCTCACCACGCGCGTGGCAAGGCTATCCTGGGCCGCCCCCGGAAGTGGAATTTCTACACCAAAACCCAGGGCAGTGCGCAGTCGCAAGAGATCGCCGAAAGCGCCCCGATGGCTGAGCCGAACGCGATCCGGACCAACGCTGGCGGCAGTGGGCATACCGAGCGCGCGAGCCTCTTCGGCCAGCACCCAGGACAGCCCCGAGCGACAATGCACAATCAGCGATTGCGTCGCGCCCAGCGCTTGGCCGAGCGCGATCGACGACGGCGCGCTGCGCCCGATGTCACGCTCGAGCATCAGCCGTGCGCGCTCGATGATTCTGTTGAGCTCCGGATCCGAAGGGCGCTCGGCGCGCAGCAGCGTGAGCGCCGCCTCACTGCCGCTCTTGCCCAAGGCTTCGGCCAAGCTACGGCGCTCCAAGGTGCTGGCTTGCGGCCAACGTGCGAGCAAGCGCTCCGCGGTTTCGGGTAGGGCCAGCTTTCCGAGTGAACTGCTGGCTACGCGGCGTACGCGTTCGTCTTCGTCTTCCAAACCGGCCAGCAATGCGCTGCGAAACTCCGCGCGATCCGAGCTGCTCGCTACCCGCCCCACGACCGCGTACAAGCGCGCGCGTTCGCGGGCATCAGCAGCGGTCAACCGGTCGAGCGCGGCGCGCCCAGCCGCCTCGCCCGCGCGCCCGAGCGCGCGTTCGAGCTTGCGCGCATCGTCCCGCTCCGCGCTGGCCATCGCCGAAAAGAGCTTGGACAGATGCTTGGCACCGGGGGTGAACCCGGGATCACCGAGCCAGGCGCTAATTTCGGCAGGAAGATCGCTTGCGGTCGACACCGCAGGTGACTTAGCACTCCGTGCCACCGCCCATGAGAGATTTCGCGCCCCTTCCTGCCTGGCAAGTGCTCAGCGACACTTCGCTCATTTCGCAGCGTTGGCTGGAGGTTCGCGAGCAACGGGTGCGCTTGGCCAATGGCCACGAGATCGAGCGCTTTCACCTGATCCGCGGCCCGAATTGGGCCTCCGTACTGTGCCTCACCGCGGAGCGAGAGGTGGTGCTGGTTCGGCAATACCGCCATGGGCTGGGCGGAACGAGCCTGGAATTGCCGGCGGGGGTGCTGGAAGCCGGGGAAGTACCGCTGGAAGGTGCGCGCCGAGAATTGCGCGAAGAGTCGGGCTTCGAAGCCGAGAGCATCGAGCCGCTGCTCTCGATTGCCCCTGAGCCTGCGCGTAATTCGACGCGCGCGCACTTTTTCTTCGCGCGTGGCGCCGTGCGTGTGTCCGAGCTGGCCCTCGATAGCAGTGAAGATCTGGAGGTGCTGCTCGTGCCTGTCGAGGAGCTGCTGGACTTGATCGATCGCGGGCACATCGTGCATGCCGCGCACATTGCCGCGATCTTGTTAGCTTGGCGCCGTGGTCTGCTCGCTTAGATTGGCGAGTACGGCCAAGAGTTCGCCGGGCAAGGGCGCTTCACAAGTGATGTGACTGGTGGAGCTGAGCAGCGTCACGGCAGAGCAGTGCAAGAAGCTGCGGTCCAGGCCGTGCCGGTGCTCGAAGTAGGTGTTCGAGGCGGGATCGCCGAAGCGCGTGTCGCCCAGCACGGCGTGTCCGACCCCGACGAGTAGTTGGCGCAGCTGTGGGGGACGGGCTTGTTCGGGCCAGACCGTCAGCAAGCTGTGTCCACCGCGCACGCTTTCCCGCAAATAACGGGTGCTTGCCGAGACCACGCGCCCGCCTTCGCGAACTGGGCGCCGAATGCGTCCGCGTTTGTGTGTCACACCGCGACACGAGGCGACGAAGCTCTGGGTGCCCGCACGAAACGCTTGTTCGAGCGCAGGCAACGCGGCTTCGGTGCGGGCAAATAGGCAGACGCCACTGCTGTCTTGATCGAGCCGTTGCGCGGAGAGCGGTACGGCTTGGCTCATGCCGGGCAGCATTCTCACGCGCTCGAGCAGGCTGTGCGGGAACCCTGCCTCCGGGCTCACCGGTTCGTAACCGGACTTCATGACCGCCAACCACTGCTCGTGTTCGTAGAGCACCTTCGGCGTCGGGAGCGCAGCTCGGCGGAGGGCGACCAAACTCTCGACCGCCGTGCTGTGCGGGATCATGTCGAACGGCCAGAGCTGCTCCGCGCTGTAGCCGAGCTCACTCAGGTGGCTGAGATCGCGAGCCAGCGTCCCAGGATCGCAGGACATATACAAAATCGCGCTCGGTTCGAGCGCGCTCGCGCGCCGCCTCACTTCGCTCGAAAGGCCGCGCCGAGGCGGATTGACGATCAGCGCTTGGAAGCGTTCGCCGCGCCCGTCGAGTTCGCGCAGCGCGCGCTCGGCCTGCCCGTTCAGTGTTCGCAGCGTCAGCTTTTGCTCGCGCGCTGCGCGCTCGACGTGTGCCAGCGCGGGGCCGAATGCTTCGACTGCCGTGACGTCGAAACCGGCGGCCGCGAGCCGCAAAGCGAGTGCGCCCGAGCCCGCGTACAACTCCAGCACGCGGTTGGCCCCGAGCTCCACGAGCGCGTGCTCGATGCGGTCATGGGCCGCGTTGGCTTGGCCGATGTGCGCCTGCGTGAAGGCGCCGTGGGCAGCCAAGTGATACGGCCCTTTTTCGAGCAAGCGGTGTGGCGAGACTTCGTCGCCGAAGAGCAGGATATGGCCCGTACCCAGCACCGTCGCCGCGCCAGTTTCGCGGAAGCTCGCGGCGACCGAACGCACCTCGCGCGCTTCCTCGCGCAACGCCCCCGCCAAGCGCTGCAAATCCGCGATTGGCGTACCCTGCGCGGCGATCAACGTTGCGAGCACACCGTCATCCACCAGCCGCACGTCCAGGCCGTCGAGCTGGGGCGTGGCGCGGGACAGCGCGCGCCGAGCTCCGGCAACCACCCGCGCCAAAACCGGCGACAGCACGCGGCACTCCGGGATGTCGACCACGGTATGCGACTCGCGCTCGTACAGGCCGAGCGCGCCGTCTTTGCCGAACACCAGCTTGGCGCGTGCACGATAAGCCTCCGTGGGGACAGCGCCCGCGACGGGGGCGAGCTTCAATCGGGCGAGCAGCGGATAGCGCCCCATGCCGCGCTCGACGAACGAGTGTTTCCGCGTCAGTTGCTCCGAGTAGGGCACGCCCAAAAACGCACAGCCGCCACAGCGCTCGCCGTGCGGGCAGTTCAGGAGTTCACTCTCGGTCATCGCGGCGCGCTTAGGATTGTCGCTATTGGCTCAACGCGCTAGGCCCTTGGCCGTGCGCACCATACTTCTATTGATCGGCAGCAACTTATTCATGACGGCCGCCTGGTACGGCCACCTCAAATATCGCGGGGTCGCCTTGTGGAAGGTGATTTTGATCAGTTGGGGGATCGCTTTTTTCGAGTATTGCCTGCAAGTCCCCGCGAATCGCCTGGGCTACGGGGAATTCAGCGCGTTCCAATTAAAAATCATTCAAGAAGTCATCACTCTGGTGGTGTTCTTGGGCTTCGCTACCTTTTGGCTCGGTGAGCGAGTGCGCTGGAACTACGGCGTAGCCCTGGCTCTAATTCTGGCCGCAGTGTACTTCGCGTTCTTGCCGGGTAGCGCCCCGGGCTAAAAGTCGCCCCGCAAAGTGGGCGCTCTGCCCCGTCACGCAGCGGCCGTCTTCCCGCTACCCGACTAAGGCACGCTCTCTACGAAAATCACCCGCACTAGCTCGGAGATCGCGCGGGGCCGGTGTCGGTCCAACAAGCCGGCCGGGATCGAGATCCCGTCGCCCGCTCGGAAGGTCACCGCACCACGTTCGAATTCGATCTCGAGCTCACCCTCGAGTACGTATCCGACATGCCCGACCTCGCACCAATGCGACTGGTCGAGCTCCCGCGTGAACTCGACCAGTCGCAGTTGCCGTGAGCCGAGCACTTGCGTCTTCGAGCGGGCACCAGTCGCGCTCGGTTCCCAGGGCATACTCTCGAATTCGATGCGATTCATGGGCGTTCCTCGATCAGCCGTACACGCGCGGCACGAATAGCTCTTTTTCGATCGGATGACGCTCGTAGTTCGGATTGAACTTCCGTTCGGGGAGCGTCACCGTTTCCTGCGGCACTTCCCGATACGGGATTTGCTTGAGCAGATGATCGATGCAGTTCAGACGCGCGCGCCGCTTGTCGTTGCCCTCGACGATGAACCAGCGCGCCTCGCGCGTGTTGGTCCGTTTGAGCATTTCTTCCTTGGCCGCCGTGTAGTCTTCCCAGCGTACCCGGGACTGCAGGTCCATTGGGCTCAGCTTCCATTGTTTCATGGGGTCGTGAATGCGCGTGAGGAACCGCAGCTGTTGCTCTTCATCCGAGATCGAGAACCAATACTTGAGCAAGATGATGCCGGAGCTGACCAGCATGCGCTCGAAGTCAGGTGCATCTTCGAAGAATTGCTCGACCTGTTGTGGGGACGCGAAGCCCATCACGCGTTCGACGCCCGCGCGGTTGTACCAAGAGCGATCGAACAGCACGATCTCTCCGCCCGCCGGCAAGTGCGGCACATAGCGCTGAAAATACCACTGCGTGCGCTCGCGCTCCGTCGGCGCGGGCAAAGCGACCACGCGGCACACACGGGGATTGAGCCGCTGGGTGATGCGTTTGATCGCGCCCCCTTTGCCCGCCGAATCTCGCCCCTCGAACAGCACGACGACCTTTGCCCCCGAGTGCGCGACCCAGGTTTGCAGCTTGATCAGCTCGCGCTGCAGGTCCAACAAATGGCGAAAGTATTGGCCGCGCTCGATGGTTGGCTTTTGCCCGTTCGGATGGATTTTGGCGATCGCTTCCGACAGCGTCGCATCGCCGAGTTCCAGCTCGTAGTCCTCGTCGAAGCTGTCCTCCAGCTCTGCTTTCAGCCAATCTCTGCCGGGGTCGTCGCTTGTTTCTGTCATCGGGCTCTCCAAAACGTGGCGTTTCGTGGGTCAAAAGCCGTGTCGGTCGCGATGCTCGAATTGCCGCCCCTGTCCGGTCAAGCAACATACGTGTGGCGGAGCTTCTCGGGTCTGTGACATCGTATTTGCCGTGCGTGGATACCCTTTTCGCATTTTGAACGTCTTTACGGAGGGTTCCTCGCTCTCCGGCAACGCGCTGGCCGTGTTCGAGGATGGGTCCTCGCTCTCCGACGCGCAAATGCAGGCGCTCGCACTCCAATTCAACCTCTCCGAGACCACGTTCCTGCTGCCCTCTTCGAGCGCGAGTGCTCGAGTCCGAATCTTCGCGCCGACGTTCGAGATGCCGTTCGCAGGGCACCCAACGCTCGGCACGGCGCACGTGGTTCGGGCCCTCCTGGGCGGCGGCGATCGGCTAACCCTCGAAATGCCTGCAGGAGTAATCCCGGTCTCGGCTCGAGGAGATGCGTGGACGTTGCGCGCCAACGCTCCCCAAGCGCGCCCTGCCGAAGCAACTCAGGCCGAGCTCGGGCAGATGCTCGGGATCGATCCTGGTCAGGTTCGTGAACGGCCGATGTGGATCTGTACGGGGTCGGAGCAGCTCGTGGTCAGGCTCCAGGATCCGGAAGCCGTGCTTGGCTGCCGTCCGGATCCGGCGCTTCTCGCCCGGCATGGGTCGAACGAAAAGCGGATCGGTCTGGTCTACGTTTGGGCGCACGAGGACCTGCCGCCGGACGAGCACGGCGAGCGCGTCGTTGCCAGGTTCTTCTTTCTGAAGCACGGATCGGTCGTGGAAGATCCGGGCACAGGATCGGCCTGCGCGAACCTCGGCGGTTGGCTCGTCGTCACCGGGCACGAGCTGCCGATCTCGCTCTCGGTCGCCCAAGGCGCGCTTACGGGCCGACGCTGCAAATTGTTCCTCACCGTGGACTCCGACCGGCAAATTTTCGTTACCGGGAACGTGACCGAGCTTGGGCGCGGCGAGATCACGCTATAGTCGAGCGCCGAGACACTCAGCCCGAAGCTGTCGCACCAGCGAGGAAGCCGCATGCCGACCAAGAAACCGTCCAAAGGCTCTGCCAAGTCAGCGAAAGCCCAACCGAGTCTGAAGGCCCTGCTGGTAGCGGGAGCCTCGGGCCGCGCGAGCAAGCAGGTGCGCGCCGCCAAGACCAGTCACCTCGCGGCGGCCAGCTCGCGAGGCAAGGCACAGCAAGCTCGGCGCGACAAGCGCGGTTGAGCCGCGCGCTTGGCCGCGCTTAAGTTGGGTGCTAGCGCGGTGGCATGAAGCTGTTTCGTTTCGGTCCCGCCGGACAAGAAAGGCCTGGTCTGGTCGTGGATGGCGTGGGGCGCGTGGATGTCTCGGCGTTCGGCGAGGATTACGACGAGTCGTTCTTCGGCTCGGATGGGCCGGCGCGGCTCGCGAGGTTCTACGCGGACCAGCCCAGTCAATGCCCGCACGTCTCCGCGGACGTGCGGATCGGGCCGGCGATCGCGCGGCCGAGCAAGATCGTCTGCGTGGGCCTAAATTACCGAGATCACGCGCTCGAGACCGGCGCTCAAATCCCGACCGAGCCGGTGTTGTTCATGAAGGCGAGCTCGGCGGTTTGCGGGCCGTACGATGACTTGCGTTTGCCGCGTGGCTCGCTGAAGACCGATTGGGAAGTCGAACTCGGAGTGGTGATCGGCAAGACCGCTCGCTACGTGGAGGAGTCGAGCGCGCTCGAGCACGTGGCGGGCTTCGTGCTCCTGAACGATTACTCCGAGCGTGCGTTCCAGAAGGAACGCGGCGGCCAATTCACCAAGGGCAAGAGCGCCGATACCTTCGCGCCGATAGGCCCGTTCGTGGTGACCAGCGATGCCATCGAAGCTTCCGACCTCAGGCTGTGGCTGAGTGTCAACGGTCAGCCGTGCCAAGACAGCCGCACGAGCGCGCTGCTGTTCTCCGTGCCTCAGCTGATCGCATACATCAGCTCGTTCATGACGCTCTTGCCTGGCGATCTGCTGAGCACGGGCACGCCGGCGGGCGTCGGCGCCGGGCGCAAACCGCCGAGCTTTCTGAAGGCCGGCGATATCGTCGAGTTCGGCATCGACGGGCTCGGTGAAGCGCGCCAAGTCGTGATCGCAGCTGGCTGAGCGTGCTAAGGAGCCCTCGGCCATGAAGTTCGTGCACGCTGCGGATTTGCACTTGGACAGTCCGCTCGCCGGGCTCTCCAAGTACGAGGGCGCGCCGGTCGAGCAGATCCGCGGTGCCACGCGGCGCGCGCTGGAGAACCTGATCAAGCTGTGCCTGAACGAGCAAGTGCAGCTGCTGCTGATCGCGGGTGATCTGTACGATGGCGATTGGCGCGATTACTCGACGGGTCTATTTTTCGCCAAGCAGATGGCCGCGTTGCGCGCGGGCAACGTGCGCGTGGTCTGGATCCGCGGCAACCACGACGCCGCCAGTAAGCTCACCGCGCACTTGAATCTGCCGGACAACGTGCGCGAGCTTTCGCACAAGAAGCCGGACTCGTTCGTGCTCGAAGATTTGGGCGTCGCCGTGCACGGACAAGGCTTCGACACCCGCGATGTGACCACCGACCTCAGCCTGCGTTACCCCGAGCCAAAGCGTGGCTTGTTCAATATCGGACTTTTGCACACTGCGCTGGAGGGCAGGGTAGGGCATGCACCGTACGCGCCGTGTCGGCTCAGCGCGCTCATCGACCGCGGCTACGATTATTTTGCGCTCGGGCACGTGCACACCCGAGAGGTGTTGAGCGAACGCCCTTGGATCGTATTTCCCGGTAATTTGCAGGGCCGCCACGCTCGCGAAACGGGCCCGAAGGGCGCGAGTTTGATTACCCTCGAGGGCGAACAAGTGCGCTCGGTCGAGCACCGCGCACTGGATGCCGTGCGCTGGCAAGTGGCGGAGGCCGATGTCAGCGCGGAGAGTTCCCTCGACGGCGTGCTGGAGCGGGTGCGTGGCGCACTCAGCGCGGCCGCCCTGGCCAGTGAGGGACGGCTGTGTGCGGTGCGCGTGCGTATCGTGGGTGCAAGCCGCGCCCACGAGCAGCTCGCCGCACGCTCCGATCGCGTGCTGGAAGAAGTGCGCGCTCTGACGCTGGACTTGTCGGCGGAAGCTTGGCTCGAGAAAGTCGAGTTCGCCACGCGTCCGCTCGCTGTGCGCGCCGAGCTGCGCGAGCGCGAGGACGCGATCGGGGAGCTGCTACGCGGCCTCAGCGCTATTGCGCGTGACGAGGCCGCGCTGCTCGAACTCGCTGCAGAGTTGGTGGAGTTGAAGCGCAAGCTGCCGCCGGAGCTACGTGAAGGACCGGACGCGATCGACTTGGAGAGCCCCGAGGCACTGCGGCGCTTGCTGACCGAGGTCGAGGAGACGCTGGTGCCCGCCGTGCGTGGCTCGGAGGAAGCCGCCCCTTGAGGTTTCAGCGTCTGGATTTTGCGGCATTTGGCCCGTTTACGGGGCTGAAATTGGACCTCTCGGGCGGCGCTCCGGGGGGCTTTCACATCGTGTTCGGGCCCAACGAGGCCGGCAAGAGCAGCGCCCTACGCGGCGTGCATCACCTGCTGTTCGGCTTTCCAGAACGCACGCCAGATGCGCACGTGCACCCGACTTCGGAATTGCGGATCGTGGCCGCGCTGACCTCGGAAGGCGGAGCCGTGGTCGAGCTACAACGGCTCAAGCGTCGCAAAGATGCTCTGCGCAATGCCGCGGACGCGCCAATCGACGAGGCGGTGATGAGCTCGCTCCTGGGCGGCGTAGACGCGCCGCTCTTCGAACGCCTCTTCGGGCTCGACCACGAGCGGCTCCGGCGCGCCGGGGAGGCGTTGCTCGAAGATCAGGGCGACGTCGGTGAGAGCTTGTTCGACGCCGGCTCGGGCGGACGCGGCATTCGCAGCGTGCTGTCGTCACTCGAACAAAACGCGGATGAAATTTTCAAGCCGCGCTCCAGCAAAGCCAGCCTCAATGTACTGATCGAGGCCTACAAGGAGGCCCGCTCCGCGACCCGCGACGCGCTGGTTTCGCCAGAGAAATGGCTGGCTCAGCAGGAGCAACTGGAAGCGGCTCGTTCGCGCTTGGAAGAGCTCGGGGAGCGGCGCAAGAAGTTACGTGAAGAGTCGAACGCCCAGAGCCGCTTGGATGCCGTGCTCGGTCCGATCGCGCAACGCAACGCGCTGCGCGACAAGCTCGACGCGCTCGGTGTATTACCTCGCTTGGCGGAAGATGCGGGGGAGCGCCGTGTTCGCGCCCAACGCACGCTCGACGAAGCGCAGCACGAACGCGCGAGGCTGGAGCGCGAGGTCGAAAAGAAGCAAGAACGCTCGGCTGAGCTCGTCGTACCGGAAAATTTGCTCGGCGTGAGCGCCGAGGCTATCGAAAAGCTGCGCGATCGAGTCGGAAAATTCCGAGCCGCCGAGGAAGATCTGCCGCGTCGCCACGAGGACGCGCGTCGCCACGAAGCCGAGCTGCAACGCTTGGTGAACATGCTCTATCCGGGGCAGTCGCTGGATGCGTTGGAGGCACTGCGCCCGAGCCAAACCGAGCTGTCTCGGGTGCGCAAGCTGCCCCAACGCCAAGCGGCGCTGCTCGAGCGCGTGGAAAACGGGCAAAAGTCCGTACGTCTCTTGAGCGTGCAGCGCGCGCAAGCCGCGGCGAGTTTGGCCGACTTACCCGCGCCGCGCGAGCTCGGCGTGCAGCGCCGCGTGCTCGCCTCGGCGCGTGCCAACGGGGACGTCGAGCGGCGCGCGCGAGAGGCGCAGTCACTGGCCGAGAAGCTGGAACTGCAGGCGAAATCCAAGCTCTCGGCGCTCGGCTTTTGGCGTGGCAGCTTGGAGGCCTTGCCCGGCTTGGAGCTGCCGTCGGAAGAGACCGTCGAGCGCTTCCAACGAGAGTTCGCGGATCGTGCCTCGCGTTCGGCAGATCTGGAACGGGATAGTGCGTCGCTTTCACAGCGCCTTGCCCTGACCGCCCAAAAGATCAAGGCCATCGAAGGCTCGGGCAGCGTACCGAGTGAAGCCGTGCTAGACGTTGCACGCGCCCATCGCGACGACGGTCTGCGCCGCGTGCTAGCGGCCTGGTCGCGTGGCGACCCTCCCGACGTGCTCGATCGCGAGTACAGCGCGGAACTAGCGCTCTCGGACGGTCTCGCGCGAGCCGTCAAAGCGGCCGATGAACACGCGGACCGCCTGCGGCGCGAAGCCGAGCGCGTGTCGAGCTTGGCCGCCTTGGCCGCGGAGCGCGAACAGCTCGGGGCCGAACTCGCCGCCCTCGAAGCCCGGAAACAGAGCCTAGAAGCGGAACGGGCGAAGGGCGAAGAGGCCTGGCTCGAAAGCTGGCGAGCCGCCCTCATCACGCCCGCCACGCCATTGGAGATGCGCGCTTGGCTCGCACGTCAGCGCACGCTCGCGGAGCTTTCGCAGCGGGTGTTGGATGCGCGTCTCGAGGCCGCCAGCGCGAGCCGTGAGCGGGACGCGCTGAGCGCCGAGTTGAGCCTCGCGCTTGGTGCGCAGGCAACGCCTGGCCAGTCGCTCGGGGCGATGCTCGCGGCCTGTGAAGAAGCGATCGAGGCTGGGACGCGTGCGGCTGACCGTCGCCTGGAACTGCTCGAAACCTTGCGCGACATCGATCGCCAGCAGGCGGAGCGTGAGCAAGATCTAGCCACCGAGCGCGAGGCACTCGAGACGTGGCAGGTCGAATGGCGTGCCGCGACCGCCAAGCTGGGCTTTGCCGGCGATCTTTCGCCCGACGAAGTGGTGACCCGTTTGGACTCGCTGTCAGGGCTGTTCGATGGCTTGGCGCAGCTCTCCGATCAACGGCGTCGTGCCTCTCGCATCGAGGAGGATCGCGCGAAATTTCAGGAGCACGTCTCGGAGTGGATCAAGACCTACGCGCCCGATCTGGCTCCGCGCGCCCCGGACGTCGCCGCCGAGGAGCTCGTACGCCGCTTCCAGGCGGCGGAGCACCAGCGCGCAGAAAATACCCAAATTCAAGCTGACTTAGCGGAATTGACGGGCTCGCTGGCGGCGCTCGCGATGCGCACCGAACAGGCCGAAAGCGAACTCGAGGGCTTGCGCGTGGCAGCGGGCGCGGCGGACCTCGCTTCGCTCGCTGGCATTGAAGGAAGTGTCGCCGAAGCTCGCGGCCTGCAGCGGCAACTGGACGCCGTAGAGGGCTCGTTGCTCAAAGACGAGGGCGTGCCCCTGGACGCGCTACTTGCTGCCGCGCGTGGCGTGGAGCGTGCGGCGCTGCAAGTCCGCTTGCGTGAACTCGAGGAAGAGCTGGAACGGCTCGACGACGAACATCAAAACCTGAGCGCTCAAGTCCGTGATTTGGAGCACGGCTTGCAGCGCTACGCCGAGACCGATGCCGCCGACTACGCCCAGGGTCTGAGCGTGCAGGCCGCCGAGATACGCGAACAGGCGCTGCGCTATGCGCGGCTGAAGCTGTCTTCGGTCGTCCTCCAGCGCGAGGTCGAGCGCTACCGTGAGCAAAATCAGGGTCCAGTGCTCAAGCGCGCCTCGGCGCTCTTTCCTCGCCTCACGCTCGGCAGCTTTCGCGGCCTACGCGTGGGGGTCGAGGAGCGGCAAATCGTCGCGCTCCGGGAGGATGGGAAAGAGGTGACCGTCGACGGCTTGAGCGAAGGTACCCGCTACCAACTCTACTTGGCGCTGCGCATTGCCAGCTTGGAGCGGTACCTAGAGCGGAATCCGCCACTGCCACTGGTGCTCGATGACATATTGATCCACTTCGATGACGACCGCGCGGCGGCCGCTCTCGGGGTCCTGGGTGAACTCTCGCAGCGGATGCAGATCCTGTTTTTTACACACCACGCTCGGGATTTGAGCTTGGCCGCGGGAGCGATCCCGGCGCAAAGCTTGTTTCGCCACGGCCTGTCGGGACCGCTGCCGAAGACCGGTTGAGCGCGGACGCGGCCGAACGCGGCTAAACGAAGGCCGAATGCGGCTGAAGTGCGACAGGCCCCGACACGAGCGGGCGAGCGGGCGAGCGGGCGAGCGGGCGAGCGGGCGAGAAGCACAGCCGCCGCCGTCGCTCAGTAGACTTGCTGGGCGCGAAGGCGGAGGAGTATCCTTAGAGGTAATTTCTTCGGCGCAGATTTTCTTTCGATGGCGATGACTCCCATGGTGTTCGGCCAATGAGTGCAAGTTGGGGACCGGGCACGGTCATCCTCGGGCGCTACCGTTTGGACTCACTGCTCGGTCGCGGCGGGATGGGCTCGGTCTGGCGCGCGGAGCACCTGCAGTTGCGCTCGCCGGTGGCGATTAAGCTACTCGACGCGGCGATCTCGAACAATCAGCAGATGTTGGCGCGCTTCATGCGCGAAGCGCAGTCGGCCGCATTGCTGCGCAGCCCCCACGTGGTGCAGGTGCTCGACTTCGGCGTCGACGATGGCACGGCCTTCATCGCCATGGAGCTGCTGCAAGGGGAGTCACTGGCCGAGCGTCTGAAGCGCGTGAAGCAAGTGCCTGCCGAGGAAGTCATTCGCCTGCTGACTCAGGTACTGCGAGCGATTGGCAAGGCCCATGAGGCGGGGATCATTCATCGCGATCTGAAGCCGGACAACATCTTCATTTGCACGGAAGATCCGGAATTCGCCAAGGTCTTGGATTTCGGCGTGGCCAAGGTCACGGGTGGCGAGCTGAACGGCGCCCTCGGCACTCAGCCGGGCATGATGATCGGCACGCCGTATTACATGAGCCCCGAGCAAGTGAAGGCAACCGGCGTCGATGCCCGCTCCGACCTGTGGAGCATTGCCGTAATCGCCTACGAGTGCATCGTGGGGCAGCGCCCCTTCAAGGGCGACGAGCTCGGTGAGCTGGTGCTGGCGATCTGCACCGGGCCTTTGCCCATCCCGTCGCAAAACGGCGATGTGCCGCCCGGCTTCGACGAGTGGTTCGTGAAGGGCACGCAGCGCGATCGCGAACGCCGTTTTGCTTCCGCGCGTGAAATGGCAGACGAGCTGATCAATCTGAGCACGGCGGTTGGTCCGTCGCGCCCGCAATTCAGCACCTTGCGCAACGTGGCTGGCCTCTCGATCCCGGTACCCAAGACGAGCGCCGCGCCCTCGCGTGCGCCCAGCGCCGACAAGCTGGATCTCACGACCGGGCAACGCGCGGTGGCGTCGCTCGATCACTCACGCGCCCCGCTCAGCGGCGCGGTCTATGCGCTGATCGCCATCGCGGCCTTGATCGTGGCGGGCGTTGGCGTATTCGTCGCTTCTGGCGGCGCATCTGCGGTGAAGGGCGCGGTCAGCTCGCAAGCGGCCGCCGCATCGCTGACGACCGCCGCGCCGAGCGGGTCCGCGTCGAGCCCAGTGCCGGCCCCGCACGAGCCAGAAGGCCTGGGTGCTTCCGCGCCCTTCGTAGCTCCGCCCAGCGTGCCCAACGCTCGACCCGAGCTGACCGCCGCAGCTCAACCAAGCAGCAAGCCCTTGGTCCCCGTCATCCCCCGGGTCCAACCCAAGCCGCCGCAGCCCGGCAAGAGTGATCGCTTGGAGACGCAAGAGTGGCGCCGCTAGTGTGCGAGCTCAGCCGCCGACGACTTCGATCTGACCGGTCATGATCACGGCCAAGAGCACGTCCCGATCGGCGTTCATCTGCAGGGAATGCTCGGTACCCTCGGTCATGTCGTGGAAGTCACCGGGACCGTACCAGCGCTGTTCGTGGTCGAAATAGCCGCCCTCGAGGATCAGCACGCGTTCGTTGCCCAGGTGCCGGTGCGGCGGAAAGGGCATGCCTTTCTTCAAGCGCACGAAGCCGGTATCGAGGCCCGCGACCGCGGGGCCGCCCTGGAAATGAAATAGCGAGACCCAGGGGAGGGGACCTTGCTCCCAGTCTGCTTCGTTCGCGGCGCGCGCGAAGATCGAGCGCAGCGCTTCTGCACTCAAATCGAAGAAGCGAGTCAGCTTCTCGAACAGCGGCGCGAAGCGCTCCTCGCTGTGCGTGATTGCGCTCAGCAATCGCGCGCGGCCTTTGGCCAAATCGCTGGCTGGGGCGTCGGGCAGCGCACCCAAACGCGCGAACAACTCCGCGAGTTCGGCGCGCTCCGCGGGGCTGCTGGCGTGTTCGACGGCGAACTCCGGCAACTCGCTAGTCGGCGTGAACGCTTTCATCGGTTACCCCCCGATTGATCGGCCAACGCTAGCCGTAGCGCCGTGAGCGCTGCGGCAACGCGCGATTTCACGGTGCCGATCGGAGCGCCGATGCGATGCGCGATCTCGCTCGAGCTGAGCCCCTCGAAGTAGCCGAGGAAGAGCACCTCGCGCTGGTCATCGCTCAGCGACGAGAGTAGTTGGCGGAGGCGCGCGCGATCGGGCGCTTCGGAGTCGGCCACGCGGGGATCAACCAACGCGGTGAGCCAATCGTCATCGCCCGTAGGCACGGTCCGCGCCACGCTGGCCGATTTCCGAAAATCGATCGCGCGGCTGCGCGTACGGAGCAAAAGCCAAGCTTTGACGCTGCCACGATTTTCGTCGTAGTCCGCGGCGCGGCGCCAGGCTTCTACGAACACGTCGTGCACGATATCCTCTGCCTCGGGCTTACCAATGACGATGCGGCGCGCCAGGCCGAGCATGAGCGGCGCGTGTCGATCATAGAGTGCGGCGAGCGCCTCGGTGTCCCCGCGCGCAATGGCGCTGACCAGGGCTTCGTCGCTTTCAGGCGCGCTCGCGCTTCTGTCGCTATCACGGCTCACTAGCGTGGAACGGTACCAGCGCCCCTCCCGCCGATCCAGCCGTCGCTCCGCTCTCACTCTGAGCTCTTTGGGCGAAACTCCGTGGCTGGCGCTGAAACTTGCTACACCCTTTTACGTACGCGCGAAGCGGCCCTTCGGATCGCCTGCCGTCCGTGCTCTTCTCGGCGGTCTTTCGCGCAGGGCTTGACAGCCGCCGGTGTACAGCGAAAAAGGTCCCTGGTTTGGCGGACTTGCCGGAAGAAATCACGCTCGAGCTGGGCCTCGATGAGCCCCAGGACGAGGCCAACCTACGTCGGCTCGTGCAAGCCAAGCTCGGCATTTCTGCCGCGCAGCTTCCCGGGGTGACGGTCGAAAAGCGTTCGCTCGATGCGCGCCGAGGTCGGGTGCGCTTTCACCTACAGGTCGCGCTCTCGAACCCGGAGGCCCGTCCGCCGCTCGGCGGAGCAGGGCTGCGTGAAGTGCGCGAACAACCGAAAGTGATCGTCGTTGGCGATGGTCCCACCGGACTGTTTTGCGCGTACGAGCTGGCGCGCCACGGCATTTTTGCGCACGTGCTCGATCGCGGCAAAACCGTCCAACCGCGGCGTCACGATCTCAAGGCGCTCAACGCGCGCGGCGCGGTCGACGCCGACAGCAACTATTGTTTCGGTGAAGGCGGCGCGGGCACCTACAGCGACGGCAAGCTGTACACGCGCTCGCACAAGCGCGGCAACGTGCGTGATGTCATCGAGCTGCTCGCGTTGCACGGCGCGCCCGAAGCGATCTTGAGCGACGCGCGCCCCCACATCGGCAGCAATCGCTTGCCGAAAGTGGTGACCGCCTTGCGTGAGCGACTGGAAGCGGTGGGCCAGCGCTTCGAATTCGGCGCGCGCGTCGTCGGGCTCGCGCTCGAGCCGCACGGCGATCGCAAGCGCGTGATCGGCGTGCGGCTCGCCGATGGCCGAGAAATCGCCGGCGACGCAGTGGTGCTCGCGACCGGGCATTCCGCGCGCGATGTGTTCGAGTGGTTGGCCGAGGCGGGCGTGACCTTGGAGGCGAAGCCGTTCGCGCTGGGCGTGCGCATCGAGCATCCGCAGCCGCTGATCAATCGCTTGCAATACGGCGCGGCTGCCGAGCACCCCAAGTTGCCCAACGCCGCCTATCGCATCGCAGAAACGATCGACGGGCGTGGTGTGTTCTCGTTCTGCATGTGCCCGGGGGGCTGGGTGGTGCCCGCATCGACCGCGCCCGGCGAGTTGGTGGTCAATGGCATGAGCTTATCGCGCCGTGATTCGCCTTACGCGAATTCGGGGCTGGTGGTGGGCATCGAGCCGGCAGATTGGGCCAAAGCGGGCTTCTCGGGGCCGCTGGCGGGGGTTCAACTGCAGCGTCATTTGGAGCGCGCGGCATTCACCGCGGGCGGTGGCGCGCTGGTCGCTCCCGCCACGCGCGCCAGCGACTTCTTGGCCCGCCGCGCATCTTCGACGCTGCCCGAATCGAGTTACATCCCGGGCCTGCTGGCGACCGACATCGGCGCGGTGTTGGACAGCGTGGGCGTCGATCTCACGCGTCGTTTGCGCGCCGCCCTGTCTCGCTTCGCGCGCGCCATGCCCGGCTACGCCAGCGACGAAGCCGTATTGATCGGCGTCGAGTCGCGCACCAGCTCCCCGGTGCGCGTCCCGCGCGATGCGCAAAGCTTGGCGTCGCCGGAAATCGACGGCTTGTATCCCGCGGGTGAAGGCGGGGGGTACGCGGGCGGCATCGTCAGCGCCGCGCTCGATGGCATGCGCATCGCCGAAGCCTTGGCCAAAAAATTCGCCTGAATCGAGTTTGCGTTCGGAACGCCTTTTCGGAGCCGCGCGCCGCGCCGCCGAAGGCTGGGACGGCCGCGACGCCACGCACGACCATCAAAAAATCAGGCCGAACGCAGCGTCAGCTCCGAGATCTCCGATGGCGCCCCCAAACGCATGGGCGGCCCCCAGTAGCCCGTGCCGCGGCTCACGTACATCAGTGAGTTGCCGAAGCGCGCGAGCCCGGCGACCACTGGTTGCTGTAGGCGCACCAAGTACGTCCAGGGCCAAAGCTGGCCGCCGTGGGTGTGCCCGGACAACTGCAGTCCAACGCCGTGCTCCTTGGCCTCGAAAATCGTGCGCGGTTGGTGGGCGAGCAGCACCAGTTCACGATTCAGGTCTCGGCCGTGGAGCGCCTTCGGCAGGTCTTCGCCGTGCCCGTCGCCCTTGGCCGAATGGTCGTCGACGCCCGCCAAGTCGAAGCTCGCGTCTTCGCTGCCGATGCTCACCCGCTCGTTGCGCAGCACGCGCACGCCCAAACGTGCGAGTTCGCTGCACCAAGCCGCCGCACCCGAGTAATATTCGTGGTTGCCGGTCACGAAAAACACCCCATATTTGGCGCGCAAGTCCGCGAGCGGGGCCACGTGCTCGCGCAGCTCTTCCACGCTGCCATCCACCAAGTCACCGGTGATGACCACCAAGTCGGGCCTGAGCGCGTTGCACTGCGCGACGATGGTCTCGATGAAATCACGATGAATCGTCGGTCCGACGTGCACGTCGGAGAGCTGTACGATGCGCGTGCCGCTGAGTGCGGGAGGCAAGCGCGCGAGTGAGACCTCGACGCGCTTGATCATCACCCGCCCGAGGCCCGCGCGGAGCGACCACAGGCCGAGCGTACCCGCGACCAACGCGGCGCCGCCCGCGAGCAAGCGCGCGACCGCCTGCCGGCGCTCGGGAAGAATCGGTTCGGCGTCGCCCCACGCCCGACCGACCTGCCAGAGCCCACGGGCGAGGTCGGCGGCGCCGAGTGCGAGAGTTAGAAACAGAAGCAGCCCGAGCCAGGTCATGGCTAGCCAGACCAGAGCAGAGCTGGTGCTGCCGAGCCCGCTACGCCGCAGAAACAAACTGGCCGGAATCGCCAAAAACAAGAAAAATAGCGCATAACTCAGCGCGCGCGTGGCGGTGGCCGGCAGCCCGGGGTCCCTGACTAGCCGGGACCAGACGTAATAATGCGCCGAGCCGGTCAGCGTTATCATGATTGACAGAAACAGTGCGAACGTCAGCAGGCGGGGCATTTGTAGCGTAAAATGTGAGGCCAATTCCGGGCGCTGCCAAGGGGTTCAAAATACCCGTTCTGAGGGTTGAAGAACTGCCACGCCCGGCCTACGTATTCGGGGGCGCACCGCGTTCGGCGACCGCCGGCCGCCCCAACACTTCCCCAAGCAATCGTTTGGGATCCGACCCCCAAAAGCAGCAGGAGCTACCTTGGACAGCTACAGGCCCGAATCAGACAAAGACCCCGTCGAGACGCGGGAGTGGCTCGATTCGCTCAAGTCCGTGGTCGAGCACGAGGGCAGGGAGCGCGCGCGCTTCTTGCTCGAGCGCACGATCGAGGACGGTCGCCGTCAAGGCGTCGCGCCCGTGCTGCCCCTCAACACCGATTACGTGAACACGGTGCGCGTCGAAGATCAGCCGGAGTTCCCGGGTGACGAAGCGCTCGAGCGCCGCATTCGCCGCATCATTCGTTGGAACGCGGCGGCCATGGTGCACCGCGCGAACAAGAAGTTCGACGGCTTGGGCGGCCACATCTCCACCTACGCCTCCAGCGCGTCGCTGTACGAGATCGGCTTCAACCACTTCTTCCGCGGCAAAGACGGCGACAGCCTGGGCGACCAAGTTTACTACCAGGGCCATGCCTCGCCCGGCATGTACTCGCGCTCGTTCCTCGAAGGTCGCATCACCGTCGATCACATGAATCATTTCCGGCGCGAGACCGAGCGCGGCCGCGGTCTCTCGTCTTACCCGCACCCCCGCTTGATGCCCGATTACTGGGAGTTTCCCACGGTCAGCATGGGTCTTGGCCCGATCGGCGCCATCTACCAAGCGCGCTTCAACCGCTACATGGAAAACCGGGGCTTGGCGGACACGTCCAAGTCGCACGTGTGGTGCTTCGTCGGCGACGGCGAGACGGACGAGCCAGAGACGCTCGGCGCGCTGCGCATCGCGGCGGGTGAGAAGCTCGACAACCTGACGTTCATCGTCAACTGCAACTTGCAGCGCTTGGATGGCCCCGTCCGGGGCAACGGCAAGATCATCCAAGATCTCGAGGCCGTCTTCCGCGGTTCCGGTTGGGACGTCACCAAGGTCATCTGGGGTGACAACTGGGACGAGCTGTTCGCCCGCGATCACGAAGGCGTGCTGCGCGAGCACCTCAACGCCGTCGTCGACGGTGAGTGGCAGCGCTTGACCACGGCCTCCGGTGAGACCGTGCGCAAAGTGTTCTTCGCACGCGATCCGCGCATGCTCGAAATGGTAAGTCACCTCTCGGACGAGCAGGTCGGCGCGCTGCGCCGCGGCGGTCACAGCAATCGCAAAGTGTACGCCGGCTATAAGCGCGCCTTGGAGAGCAAGGGTCGCCCGTCGGTCATTTTGGCTCACACCGTCAAAGGTTGGCGCCTGGGCGAAGCCTTCGAGGGCAGCTACGTCACGCACTCGAAGAAGAAGATGCAAGCCACGGAGCTCAAAGCGTTCCGCGACGTGCTTCAGCTGCCGATCGCCGACGACAAGGTCGAGGAGTTCCCGTTCTACCACCCGGGTGCGGACAGCCCCGAGGTGCAGTATTTGACCGAGCGTCGTCGTGCCCTCGGCGGCGCGCTGCCCAAACGTCGCACCTCGGTCGACGTGCAGCTCGAAACTCCGAAGTCGGAGCTGTTCGGCGAGTTCTACCAAGGCATGGCCAAGGGCGAGGCCTCCACCACCATGGTCTTCTCGCGCATGTTGGCCAAGATGTTGCGCGACAAGAAGATCGGCAAACGCGTCGTGCCCATCGTCCCCGACGAAGCACGCACGTTCGGTATGGACGCGCTGTTCGGGCAGGTGGGCATCTATGCCTCGCACGGCCAGCTCTACGAGCCGATGGACAAGGGCAAGTTGCTCTACTACCGCGAGAGCAAAGACGGTCAGGTGCTGGAAGAGGGCATCACCGAAGCCGGCTCGATGGCGTCGTTCATCTCGGCCGCCACCTCGTACTCGGTGCTCGCGCAGCCGATGATCCCGTTTTACATCTTCTATTCGATGTTCGGGTTTCAGCGCACGGGCGATCAGCTGTGGGCGGCGGGTGATTCCATGGCGCGCGGCTTCGTGCTCGGCGCAACGGCGGGTCGAACCACGCTCAACGGTGAAGGCTTGCAACACGAAGACGGCCACAGCCACATGGCCGCGATGAGCGTGCCGAACGTGGTTGCTTACGACGTGGCCTTCGCCTTCGAGCTGGCGGCCGTGATCGAAGACGGCCTGTCGCGGATGTACGAGAAGAACGAGAACATCTACTACTACATCACGCTGCAGAACGAAGACTACCCGATGCCGCCGATGCCGGAGGGCGCCAAAGACGGCGTGCTGAAGGGCATCTACAAGTTCCGCAACGCCGAGACCAAGCTGAAGCACCATGTGCAGCTGTTCGGCAGCGGCTCGATCATGCAGCAGGTGCTGAAGGCTCAGGCGCTGCTCGCCGAGAAGTTCGATGTCTCTGCGGACGTCTGGGGCGTGACCAGCTACCAACAGCTGCGCAACGACGGCATGTCGTGCGAGCGCTTCAACCGGCTGAACCCGGAAGAGACGCCGCGCGTGCCGTACATCACGCAGGTGCTCACTGGCACCGAAGGCCCCTTCATCGCCGCTTCGGATTACATCAAGGCCACGGCGGACGTAGTGGCGCGCTTCATTCCCGGTCGCTTCGTGCCGCTCGGTACCGACGGCTTCGGCATGAGCGACACGCGTGAGGCCCTGCGCCGTCACTTCGAGGTCGACGCCGAGAGCATCGCGATCGGCGCCCTCGACGGCCTTCGCCAAGAAGGCAAGCTGAGCGGCAAAGAGCTCGCGGATGCCATTCGCCAGCTCGGGGTGGAAGCGGGCAAAGTCGAACCGATGACGGTCTGAGTCGGCTCAGCGCGGGCGCCGGTCCCTCGCGACCGGCCTCGTGCCTGAATGCAGCAGCTCGATTTCGGGTAACTCGGTCAATTTCGGGGCCACCGCACGGATGGCCTCGAGGAACGCCTGCGGTCGCGTGTAAGTTTTGAGCACGCCCCCCGCGAGCACGCTGATCAGCGCGGTCGCCATTTCGATCAGCTTGGAGCGGATCAGCACGTGGGAAGCGTTGATCCGCTTTTGGTGCCGCTTGCCCCAAGCCCCGAATGTTTCCCGCGAATCGGCCGCCATGCGCGTCATTTCGCGTAGGTCGCAGAAGATGGTCAGCATGCCGCTGCGAGCGAGTTCGAGATCCATTTCCCGCAGCACCGCGCGTTCGACCGCGCTGTCTTCGATGCTCTTGGCGCCACCGGAGACCGTGATCAACATGAACGCGGGTTTCAAGACCGCGACACGCAGGCAAAGTTCCGTGCCGGTGAACAGCACGGAGCCGTCCGGCTGAACGCGGCGAATCGCCGCGACCTGTTTCTCAGGAGACGTGGACATTTACTCATGGAGAGCCCGCACTCTCCGCGTCATCCAAGATAGCAGCCCCCGACCGCGGTGGGCAATCTCGCGTTGGCTTAGCCGTCGAGCAACCGCACCGCGATCGCGCGGTGCGCCTTGGGCATGGCCAACGCGGGCAGCTCTTCGGGGCGTTTCCACGCAACTTCCGCGACGGTGAGCGCTTTCGCAGCACCGCGCGGAGCGCTCGCTCGATACGCATCCAACGTGATGCGAAAGCGAGTCACCGTGTGCCGGACCGCGCATAGGAGACCCGATGGCCGAGCGACGAGGCCCGCGCAGGATTGCAACGCACGCTCGACCGCGGCCTCCGGTGTTTCTCGAGCGCCGACCTCCGCGTTCGGAAAGAGCCACATCCCGGCCCAGCGCGGGGCGTCGGCGAGCAGCCGAGTGACCAACACGCGATCGCCGCGACTCGCGACTGCCGCGACCATGTGCACCGGGGTTGCCTTGGCGCGCACGGGCAATTCGGGCACGATATCGACCAAGTGCTGCTCGAGTGCCAAGCACTGCGTGGACAACGGACAGGTCTCGCAGCGGGGGTTGCGCGGTGTGCACACGGTGGCCCCGAGCTCCATCAGCGCCTGATTGAAATCCCCCGGAGTTTGCACAGGGACAAGCTGTCGAGCCAGCTCCCAGAGCTGCGTCTTGAGGGGCGCGCGGTTCGGGTCGCCACGTAGTCCGAACAGCCGCGCGAGCACTCGGATCACGTTGCCGTCGACCAATGGCTCGGCGTGGCCGTACGCAATGCTGGCGATCGCGCCCGCTGAATACGGTCCGATCCCCGGCAACGCCAGGAGCTCGCTCACTCGCTCGGGGACGCGGCCGTCGTGGACGCGCAACATCTCTTGGGCCGCGCGCCGCAAATTGCGCGCGCGTGAATAGTACCCGAGGCCCTGCCAAGCGTGCAGCACGTCGCTCTCTTCGGCATTGGCGAGCGCCGCAACGTCCGGGAAGCGTTGCATCCAACTTTGGAAGTATGGAATCACGGTGCGTACTTGAGTTTGCTGAAGCATCATCTCGCTCACCCAAACCGCGTACGGGTCCTGAGATGTTCGCCAGGGGAGCTCACGCCGGTGCTTCGCGTACCAATGAAGCAGCGCCCGGCCAATTGCCCGGGCCTGCTTGTTCTCGATTGTCTTCATCTTCACGTGGGTCAGCCGGGGCCAGGCAAGCGGAACACGCCCCCGCGCACGATGCGTGGACGCGGGCGATGTAGGTATTGTAGGTCTACCCGACAAAAGTCGACTATCCGGAGTTTGACTTGTTCGAGCTTGGGGTTCCGTGAGAAAAAGAGAGTTCGGATTTCATGGCGGAGCCACTTCTCGTCTCGCTCGAGTCCATACGCACCGACGGTTGGTTCGAGCGCATCGGTGAGGGCATCGGCAGCTTTCAAGCGCTTTGCGACATCGTCGGGCCGCGCTTCTTCGGCTTTGCCATGATCACGGGCGCCCGGATCACGTCGCTCACGGTGGACCGGCGCACGCCGGACAACACCTTGGTCGACTTCGTGGTCGGCCCCGAGGACACCGAGGTGGTGGAGAGCGACACTCAGCGCCTGACCCTGGCTGACTTTCGGCGTCGCTTGGTGAGCGCCTTGGTGACCGAAGAGCCGCTGGGGCCCGCGCCACGCCGGGCCACCGATTTGGAAGCAGTGCAGCTTCACATCGGCGTGCGTTACCTGCTGCTCGCTCCACTCTATGGCTACACGCTGCGTGAGCTGTCGGTCGACCGCGAGGGCTCACAACTCCGCTTGCTCCACGATGGCATCGAGGAAAGCTACTCCGTGGGCGCGTTTCGAGCCCGTTTGCGCACTCACGTGCGTGAGGAGCTCGATCGCCTAGCGCGCCCCGCAGCGCGCGGCGCGATCGAGCTCAGCCGAGTCGCCGAAGCCGAGGCGGCGGCCGCCCGTGGGGATCAGGTTCGGATCTTGGAGTTGCTCGGCGCTTGGCCGGCACCGCTGGCAATCTTCCTGCGCACGCCCGACGGCCAAATGCTCAGCCCCGACACTCGCGCGTTGATCGCGAAGGCGCTCGGGCTTTTGGGCAGCGCGTGCATCTCCTTGGGCGAGATGGGCAAGGGCGAAGAGGTGCTTCGGCTGGGCGTTCAGTATGCGGGGGATGGCAGCGCCGCCTCCGATATTTACTTCCGGCTTGGGGAAGCCATGCTCGGTGATGCACGGCCGGGTGAATCGATCGGCCCGCTACGTCGTGCCGCGAACCTGGGTGCGCCCGGTGAGCGCGTCTGGCCACTCTTGGCACAGGCGTTCTTGCTGCGCGCGCGCTACGCCGCCGCCTTCTCGGCGATTGTCGAGGCCGAGCTCGCCGGCGCCCAACCCCAGGCGCTCTCCGGCTTGCTGCAACAGGTGGAAACGGCCCTCGGGCCGAGCTTTCAATCCTGGCGAAAGAGCGTGGAAAATCCGGCGCCTGCGCCGGTTTGAGCGCCCTGCACGGGGGACCCGGCGCGGTCTGTGCATTGCCCTCGCGCGCGTGCATTGACAGGCCGCGGACGCCAGCACTACATAGCGGCCAGACGTAGCGTAATTTCCAGAGGTTGCGTGGTGATCGCGTCCGGGCTGGCCGTCTAGAGCCACTTCTCGGATGAACGCCCGCCACGCGAACCTCGACGTCCGCGTCAACAGCACTTCGCGACGCTGTACCAATAGCTAGCCCCCGCACCGAGCCCCGCATGCTTCTAACCTATCTGCCGATGTTCGTGATGTTCGCCATCGTGTTGGTGATCTCATCCGTGATGTTCTTGGGCGGCCAGTTCATCGGCCCCAAGAATCCGAACCCCGAAAAGCTCAGCCCCTTCGAGTGCGGTAACGACACCGAGGGCGCGAAGAACACCAAGCTGAGCGTCAAGTTTTACCTAACCGCGATCCTCTTCGTCGTTTTCGACATCGAGGTCGTCTTCATGTACCCGTGGGCGGCCTTGTTCAAAGGCCTTGGCTGGAATGGCTTCGCGACGATGTTCAGTTTCATCGTCGCGTTGATCGTCGGCCTCGCCTACTGCTGGAAAAAGGGAGCCCTCGAATGGGAGAGCTGAAGCAGTCCTCGACACAGATTTTGGAGCCGGGTGGCTCCGGTGGCGCGCAGTTCGCTACCACGCGTTTGGAGGCCGTTTTGGCCTGGGCGCAGAAGTACTCGCTGTTCATGTACCCGTTCGTGACGGCCTGTTGCGGCATGGAGTTCATGTCCGTCTCCAGCCCGCGCTACGACTTCTCGCGCTTCGGTTCGGAGGCTCCGCGCTTCTCGCCGCGCCAGTCGGATTTGCTCTGGGTCGTGGGTACGATCACGCAGCGCCAAGCGCCGATCCTGAAGCGCATCTACGAGCAGATGGCCGAGCCCAAATGGGTGCTCGCGTTCGGTACCTGTGCGTCCTGCGGCGGCTTCTATGACAACTACGCGTGCGTGGCTGGCGTCGACAAAGTGATTCCGTGTGACGTGTACGTACCCGGCTGTCCGCCGCGCCCGGAAGCGGTGCTCGACGGGCTGATGTTGCTGCAAGACAAGATCCAGACCGGCAACCGCACGCCCGCGATCGTCAAGCCCCGCCAAGATCCGGTGGTCGAGCAGAACATCGGGCTCGTGCAACTGCGCAAATCGCGCACCTCTGTCGCCTAAGCGAAAAAGAGCTCGTATTCATGTCAAAGGCCTTGATCGATCTCATCAAGAAGAACTTCGGTGCGGCAGTGCTCGAGACGCACTCGCTGTACGGCGACGACACGATCGTCGTCGAAGCCGCCGCCTGGAGGGAGGTCGCGCGCTTCCTACGTGACACCCCCCAATGCAGCATGGACATGTTGACCGACCTGACCGCGGTCGATTACCCGGAGCGCGAGCCGCGCTTCGAAATCGTGGCCCACTTCTACTCGCTGTCCAAAGGGCACCGTCTGCGCCTGAAAACTCGCACGGGTGATTCGGAGGGCGACGAAGCCGAGGTCGATTCGTTGACCGAGCTCTGGGCCAGTGCCAACTGGATGGAGCGCGAAGTGTTCGACATGTTCGGCGTGATCTTCAAAAATCACCCGGATCTGCGCCGAATCCTCATGTATCCGGAGTTCGAGGGGCACCCGCTCCGCAAGGACTATCCGGCAGACAAGATCCAACCGCTGATCGCGTATCGTGACGTGCCGAACATCGAGAAGGTCGCGCCGTTCAGCGTCGACGAAGGCATGTCTTTCGGCCGCCAAACGCACGCCAGCTCGCGCCGCGACGACTCACAGGTGAACTGATGGAGCCCCTCGATCAAGAGTTAGACGAAGCCGAGCTGGAAATGCCGACGGAGCCGATGCTCCTCAATGTCGGTCCGGCCCATCCGGCCATGCACGGCACGGTGCGCTGCGTGATGGAGCTCAGCGGAGAAATCATCGAGCGCGTCGATGTACAGGTCGGCTACCTGCACCGCGGCTTCGAGAAGATGTGCGAGCGTGGCACGTGGACGCAGGTCTTCCCGTACGTAGACCGCTGTAACTACGTCTCGCCCATGCTCAACAACGTGGGCTTCGCGCTCGCGTGCGAGAAGATGCTCGGCGTCACGGTGCCCGAGCGATGCCAGTGGTACCGGATGATCTTGGGTGAGCTCGCGCGGATGTCGGATCATCTGACCTGCGACGGCGCCATGGCCATGGAACTCGGGGCTTTCACCCCGTTTCTGTGGATGATCAAGGCGCGCGAGATGATCTGGGATCTGATGGAGGAAGAGACCGGCGCCCGCTTGACGCACAGCTTCGGTCGCGTTGGTGGCATGGCCTCGCCCCCCACCGAGCACCTGAAAGAGAACGCGCGCGCGGTCGTTGCGCACATTCTGACCGTGATCGAGGAGTGCGAGAAGCTGCTGCTCGGTAACCGCATCTTCCTCGACCGCTTGGAAGGCGTGGGCGTGATCAGCCAAGCCGACGCCGTATCCCTCGGTTGGACCGGCCCGTGTCTGCGTGCGACCGGCATCCCGTACGACGTGCGCAAGGCCAGCCCGTACCTGAAGTACGGCGAGGTCGATTTCGACGTACCGGTCGGTTCGGCCAGTGACTGCTTCGATCGCTTCATGGTTCGCCTGGCGGAAATGCGTCAGAGCGCGCGCATCATCGAGCAGTGCTGTCAGCGCATGGCGGATTCCGGTCCGGTCAACGTGACCGACCCGCGCATCATCTTGCCCCCCAAAGACGAGGTGTACAGCACCATCGAAGGCACCATCCAGCACTTCAAGATCGTGATGGAAGGCCTCAAATTGCCGGCTGGCGAGGTGTATTCCTACTCCGAAGGCGGCAACGGCGAGCTTGGCTTTTACCTGGTGAGCGACGGTAGCGGCACGCCCTACCGCGTGCGCATCCGCCCGCCGTGCTTCCTAATCACCGCGGGTCTCGAGCGCGTGATCACCGGGGCCATGATGGCTGACGTCGTGCCGAGCTTCGGCTCGCTGAACATGATCGGTGGCGAGTGCGATCGTTAGTCGTCGGGGGCTCCGCCCCCGCCCCGCTGAAATGAATTCAGCGGGGCCCCACGCCCGGTTTTGGGGCCCCAACCCCAAACGCTATTAGTTGTAGAGTTTTCGTTAGTTTCGGAAAAGTCGGAATGGCTACCTTCAAGATAGACGACCGCGAAATTCCCTTCGAACCGGGCGAGACGATCATCCGCGCTGCGCAGAAGGCGGGGATCGACATCCCGCACTACTGCTGGCACGCCGGATTGTCCGTCGCGGCCAATTGCCGCATGTGCCTGGTCGAGATCATGCCGCCGCCAGGTCGCCCCGCGATGCTGCTGGATGTGCTCGCCTGGGATAAGGACAAACAGGAGTACGTGCCGCAGAAGAAGCCCAAGCTGGTGCCCTCGTGCCAGCAGGCGGCTGCTGACGGCATGGTGGTGAAGAGCCAAACCAGCGAGCACGTGGATACCGCGCGTGCCGCGGTGCAAGAGCTCTTGCTGCTCAATCATCCGGTGGATTGCCCGATCTGCGATCAAGCGGGCGAATGCCGTCTGCAAGATTATTGGCTCGAGCACTCCGGCACGAAGAAGCGCATGCGCGACGAGCCGGTGCACAAGCCCAAGGCGGTCGTCTTCGGCCCGACCATCGTCTACGACGCGGAGCGCTGCATCGTGTGCACGCGCTGCGTGCGCGTGTCCGAAGAGCTCGCCAAAGATCCGGTGCTCAGCGTGCGCGAGCGCGGCAACCTGAACGAGATCGTGGTCGCCCCAGGTCGGCAGCTCGATCACCCGTACACCCTGATGACGGAGTACGTGTGCCCGGTCGGCGCGCTGACTTCGATCGACTTCCGCTTCAAGGCGCGCGTCTGGTTCTTGCGCTCGACGCGCAGCGTGTGCACGGGCTGCGCGACGGGTTGCAACTCGTTCTCGGATTTCGATCCGCGCAACCAAAAGGTGTACCGCTACCGTCCGCGCGAGAACCTGGCCGTGAACAAGTTCTGGATGTGCGACGACGGCATGCTCGATCATCGCCGCATCCATGAGGGCCGCGTGCTGGAGGCGCGCGTCGCGGGCGCTAGCGCTTCGCTAGCGAGTGCCTTGGCCACGGCCGCGGAAATCCTGAGCAGCGCCAAGCCCGACACGACCGCGATCGTGCTCAGCGCGGAGCACTCCAACGAGGATAACTACGCGCTCTTGAGCTTGGCCAAGGCGTTCGGCTTTGCCGGCATCTACCAAAGCGGACGTCCGGCAGGGCAGGGGGACGACATCTTGCGCCACCCCGACAAAAACCCGAACACCGCGGGCATCGCGGCGCTCGGCAAGGCCGCTGGCCTGAAGACGTTCGTCGAATTCGTGGAAGCGATTCGCGCGGGCAAGGCGCAGACGGTGATCGCGCTCGGGGCAGCTACGCCAACGGGTGGCGGCGCAGCCGCGCTCTCGGACGTGAAGAACCTGGTCGCGATCTCGACGCACGAGGGCGCTTTCCCCGAGCGCGCGCGGGTCGTCTTGCCGGCGAGCAGCTGGGCAGAAGCGGACGGCACGTTCGTGAACGCCAAGGGCATGGCTCAGGAAAGTGAGAAAGTGATCACGCCACAGGGGGCCTCCAAGCCCGCCTTCCGTCTGATCGCCGAGCTTGCGACCGCTGCCGGCAAACCCCTGTCTTGGAAGAAGCTCGCTGATTTGCGAGCCGCGATGACCCCGCCCGCTCGTACCAGCGTGGCTCCGGAGAGCGCGTCGCTGGGAGCAGAATGATGACTTTGACACTGGTTTCGTTCCTGTTGTTCGTGCTCAAGGCCTTCGTGGTCGTGATGTTCGCCATGAACGTCGCGGTCATCCTGACCTGGGCGGATCGCCGTCAGGGCGCGATGATCCAAGACCGCGTGGGTCCGAATCGCGCGGTGGCTTGGATCCCGACCAAGGTAGCGCAAGGCATCGCGGTCGGTCCGGCCTTGGCCGTGATCGCCGGCGTCGCTTTCGTGGTGCTCAAGCTCGAGCCGCCGCCAGAAGAGCTCGGGCAGCGCGCCATGTTGTTCAGCCAGCTCGGCATCCTCTTCACTTGGCTGACCGGCGTCGTGATCGCCGGCAAAGTGCAGAACCGCGGCGTGACCAACAGCTTCGACGCCTGGCTGTACTCGCTGGGTGATCCGCGCCGCATTTTCTACGGTGGTTTGGCTGCGCATTTCCTGGCGCTGTTCGTCGGCTTGGCGCTGAACGATTCTTCGTTTGGCGAGCAAGTGCGCGCGGTCGGCTACGGCGCCGGTGCTGGCCTCCTGATCCTGTCGGTGCTGTTCGGTGCGCTGTATGCCGCGATCAGCATCAAAGACGAGCCGCGCATCGGCCTGCGCTTGGCGGGTCTCTTGCATCCCGCCGCGGACGGCTTGAAGACGATCTTCAAGGAAGACTTCATTCCGCCGAACGCAGATAAGTTTCTGCACAGCCTCGCGCCATTCATCTCCTTCTTCCCGGCTTTGGTGGTGATGGCGGTCGTTCCCTTTGGGGACACGCTCTGCTTCTCGTTCGCGAAGGATGGCGGGCTCGGCAGCTTGCTGACGACTGTGCCGCGCGATGGCATGTGCACGGAAGCAGCGATTCGCTTGCAGGTCGTCGACCTCGACGTGGGTCTGCTCTACTTCTTCGCCCTCGCCGGTACGGGCATCGTCGGTGCAGCGCTCGCGGGCTGGGCCAGTGACAACAAATACAGCCTTTTGGGCGGCGTTCGCGCGGCAAGCCAAATGGTCTCGTATGAGGTGACTCAAGGCCTCACGCTCGTCGGCGCGGTCATGGTTTACGGCACGCTGCGCGTCGACAAGATGATCGAATGGCAGTCGCAAAATGCCTGGGGCATCTTCGTGCAGCCGGTCGCGTTCTTCCTGTTCTTCACGGCCTCCGTCGCCGAATCGAAGCGCATCCCGTTCGATATTCCGGAAGGCGAGAGCGAAATCGTCGCCGGCTATTTCACGGAATACGCCGGTATGAAGTTCGCGATGTTCTTCTTCGCGGAATACATCGCGGTCGTCACTTCGGCGGGCCTGATGTCTGCCATCTTCCTGGGCGGTTGGGATCTGCCGTTCCTGTATCGCGACGGTCTGCACGTCACGATCGGGCAGACCGTGCTCTTCGAGCAGGCCTTGCCGCACTTGGCGATCGTGCTGATCGGCGCGCTCGGCTTCGTGCTCAAGACGCTGACCCTGTGCTGGTTGCAGCTGATGATTCGCTGGACTTTGCCGCGCTTCCGCTACGATCAGCTGATGCGGCTCGGTTGGCGCAAGCTGCTGCCCGCGTCCCTCGCCAACGTCTTGGCTACCGGTTTGATCGTGATGGCGATCGTCACCGGCGGTCCGGCGGTGACCACGTTCATGTCGCTCTTGGCAGATTACAGCAAGGCGTTCGTGGCCTTGACGGGCCTCGGCGGCTTCATCTACTTCATCGTGTTCCTGGTCAAACCGGTGCACAAACGTAAGTCTTTGGCCTCCAGCTCGGCGCAATTTGCGGCCGCGGCAGGCGGTACTCGCAGCGCACGGATGTCAGCATGAGCAATCAATCGTCGGTCTTGGGCCCGAACAAAGTCACCGGTGTCGCGGTCGCGCGCCCCAATCGCACCGCGTCGGTCCAGACTTACATCCCCGAGATCGCCAAAGGTCTCGGCATCACGATGAAGCACTTCTTTCAGAACACGAAAGAAATGGCCTTCGGACAGCGCAACGATCCGGTCACCGAGGGCATCGAAGACGGCATCAACTGCGTCTCGTACCCCGAGCAGAAGCGCCCGTACCCGGCGCGTTCACGCGGCATGCACCGGCTCACCCAGCGTGACGACGGCTCGCCGCGTTGCGTCGCCTGCCTGTGCTGCTCCACCGCCTGCCCTGCGCAGTGCATTCACATCGAAGCCGGCGAATACCCCGAAGGCGATCCGCGCCGCGGCTACGAGCGCTTCCCCCAGCGCTTCGTGATCGACGAGCTGCGCTGCATCTTCTGCGGCTTCTGCGTGGAAGCCTGCCCCTGTGACGCCATTCGCATGGACACCGGGATCCACGCCGCGCCGTATGATTCGCGTGAGCAGTTCATCTTCGAGAAGGATGTGCTCATGGGCTTTCCGGGACGGGATGGCTCTCATCTGACGGCCAACCCGCGCCACGAGCCGGGCGAAGGCTCGCACCCAGGGTTGGATCGCGAAAAGCACTGACCCTCTGAGGTAACCGAGGCGTCCGCGTTCACGAGGACGCGCGACGCCTTCGGCGCGGTCAGATCCCTCGTTACGCGCCGGCGACCGCGCTTGCTCGATCCGCAGAATGGCTGCGCGGTAATTCTACCGAGAGTAGGGCGCTCGCGATCCAGCATCGCAGCTCGCTCTGCGTCGCGTGTCCGCGTGGACGGCTCCCAGATTTAACCGCCAAAACGCCAGAAGAGGGAGAGCAGAGAGTTGGGGGTTCGCGCTGTGCGGCGGCGTGCTCGATTGCACAGTCCACGGCCGACGCTCGAGGTCCCGAGCGCCATGCGGGGTTTGGATTCGGGCGCTGTGCCTTGGTCGGATTGGGCGAAAGCGGGGACCCGAATAGACCGGGTCACGCCGAAACCGTGTCGAGTGCCCTTCCGCAGCTGGACGCGGATCGACTTTCCTACGAAGTGATCCGCCGTTGATCGCAAACCCCATCCTCTTCCTTCTTCTGGCGTTTTGGCGTTTTGGCGTTTTGGCGGTTCATCCCTCCGGGAGCGCTCTCGGCCGTGGCCACGCCGAGGACGATCTCTGAGCCCACTGCCGCGGCGTGGGGTGCGTTGCAGCACCTGCGGGCGCCCACCCACTTCGCGAAATGGCGCGCTGATCCGTAGAATTACCGAGTCGCCCACTCGGACTAGAACCTCGACCGATTCGGCGCTAAAGCACGGGTTGAGTCATGGAATACGAACCAGTCATTGGGCTTGAAGTTCACGCGCAGCTGCTCACCAAGAGCAAGTTGTTCTGCGCATGTTCGACTGATTTTGGCGGTGAGCCGAACACCAATGTCTGCCCGGTGTGCTTGGGGCTGCCGGGCTCGTTGCCGGTGCTCAATCAGCAAGCGGTGACATTTGCAGTGCAGGCGGGGCTCGCTCTGGGTTGCACGATCCACGAGAAGAGCATCTTCGCGCGCAAGAACTACTTCTATCCGGATCTGCCCAAGGGCTATCAGATCAGCCAGTTCGAAGAGCCGATCGCTACCCATGGGCACCTCGATATCGAGGTCGATGGCGTGCCGCGGCGCGTGGGCATCACGCGCGCACACATGGAAGAAGACGCGGGCAAGAACGTGCACGGCGTCGCCGGTGATTCGCTGGTGGATTTGAACCGCGCGGGCACGCCGCTGTGTGAAATCGTCGGTGAGCCGGATTTGCGCTCCAGCGCAGAGGCCGCCGCGTATCTGCGCGCCATGCGCGATCTGCTGGTGTTCATCGGCGTGAACGACGGAAACCTGGAAGAGGGCAGTTTTCGCTGCGATGCGAACGTCTCGATTCGCCCGGTGGGGACCGAGAAGTTCGGCACCCGCTGTGAACTGAAAAACATCAACTCGTTCAAGTTCGTGCAAAAGGCGATCGACGCAGAGATCATTCGCCAAACCGCGATTTTGGACGCGGGCGGTAAGGTCAAGCAGGAGACGCGCAGTTTCGATCCCGCCACGGGCTTGACGCAGACCTTGCGCGCCAAGGACGACGCTCACGACTATCGTTATTTCCCCGAGCCCGATCTGCCGCCGCTGCGTATCGATCCCGCGTTCATCGCGGCTCAGCGCGCGGGCCTGCGCGAGCTGCCGGTAGCGGTGCGCAAGCGCTGGGTGGAAGACCTGGGCCTCACCGTTGCCACGGCCCAGACGCTCAGCCAGCACCCGGGCTACGTCAGCTTCTTCGAAGCCGTGTGCAAGGCGTTCGACCAACCGGTGAAGGTCGCCAACTTCGTAGCCAATGAGGTGCTGCGCGGCGCCAAATCCCACGGCCTCGAGGCCACTTTCACGGTAAGCCCCGCGCAGGTCGCAGAGCTGCTTACTTTGGTCGAGTCCGGGGAAATCAGCGGCAAGCAGGCCAAAGAGGTGTTCGCCGCGTTGGAAGGCACGGACAAGAGTGCGCGCTCGATCGTCGATGAGCGGGGGCTGCGCGTGGTCTCCGATAGCGCTTCGCTCGAGAAGCTGTGTCAGGGGTTGATCGAGAAGTTCCCCAGCCAAGCCGCGTCGGTCCGGGCAGGGAAGAAGAGCTTGCTCGGCTTCTTCATGGGTCAAGCCATGAAGGAAACCGGTGGCTCCGCCGATCCCAAGCTGGTCAGCGCCTTGTTCGAGAAGTTGCTCGGAGGCGGCGCGTGACCGCTCCGCGCGCTCTGAAAATCTACGACCCGAAGCCGCCGTGGCTGAAGGTGCGCGCGCCGGGCGGCGAGAACTACACTCGCTTGAAGCAAACCCTGCGCGAGCTGGATTTGTACACGGTGTGCGAAGAAGCGCGCTGTCCGAACGTCGCCGAGTGTTGGGCTTCGGGCACTGCCACGGTGATGCTGCTCGGGCACACGTGCACCCGCGGTTGTCGTTTTTGTGCAGTAACCACCGGCAATCCGCGAGGCGCAGTCGATCCGCGCGAACCGGAGCACGTAGCGCGCGCGATCTCGCAGCTGAAGCTGCGCTACGTGGTGTTGACCATGGTCGACCGCGACGATTTGCTCGATGGCGGCGCTTCGCACATGGCCCGCGCGGTGGTCGCCTTGCGCGAGCACAGCCCCGGGCTCTTGGTCGAGACTCTGGTCGGCGATTTCGGCGGTCGCATGCGGGACGTGAACAGCATGGTCGACTCCGGGCCGGACGTGTTCGCGCACAACATCGAGGTGTCGCGGCGCATGACGCCGAAGATCCGTGATCAGCGCTGTGATTACGATCTCTCGCTCGGTGTCCTGGCGCACGCCAAAGCGCGCCACCCGGATCGCTTCGTCAAGAGCTCGATCATGGTCGGGGTGGGCGAGACGGACGACGAAGTGCTGGAGACGATGCGCGATCTGCGAAAGGCGGGGGTCGACATCCTGACCCTCGGTCAATACCTGCGCCCGACCCCCAAGCACGCCCCGGTGGAGCGCTACGTGACGCCGGAGCGCTTCGACGAGTACGCTCGCGAGGGGCGCGAAATGGGCTTCGCATTCATCGCCTCCGGGCCACTGGTACGTTCGAGCTATCACGCCGCGGAAGGCTTCGTTGAGGCTCGTTTGCGCCCGGCCGCGCACGAGGGCGCAACTGCACCGGCCTCGCCGCACAGCGAAGATCAGGTGGCAGTGCCCGTTTTTCCGCTGCCGGAGCGTCCCGAGCACGGCGGCGCGCCGCTGATAAGTCCCGAGTCACTGGTCCGACGCTAACGGGCAATGACGCGGCGGCCATCTTCGGTTAGCGTGGCGCAGCTGTAATCGAGGGAAACTGAATGCCCGCCCCGGACTCCAGTCTGATCGGTAAGGTCGCACGCCAGCTGACCCAGGCCCCGGCTTATGCAGCGGCCGAGGGCAAGCGTGGTTCTCTGTTGAGCGTCGCCGCCGGCTCCTACGGCTGGTTGTCGGAGGATGACGAGTACACTCAGCCTACCGGCTTCGATCCAGACGCCGCGCGCTTGTTCGAAGCCGTGGTCGAGGGCGCGTTCCTGGTTGCCAACGCCGACAATGATTTCGACGCGACGGAGCAAGCCACCTTTCAGCACGTCGTGGTGAGCGCCTGTGCCGGTCGCGTCGCAGAACAGCAAATCGCCGCCCTGCTCGCCGATCTACACGAGCAACTGCAGGAAGACGGCGTGCAGCGACGCATCGAGATGGTGGCCAAGGCCATCACCCGTGAAGACCACGCCCGTGAGGTGCTCCGGGTCGCTTCACTGCTAGCCCACGTGTCGGGTGGGGTAAGTTCGGTCGAGCGTGAAGTACTGGACAAGCTTGCCGCCGAATTCAAACTAACGGATGCAGCGGTCGAACAAGCCATCGAAGAGGCCGCCCACGCGTTGACCGAGTAGCGCGGAGGGTTTGGGCGTCGCGGCTGTCCTGGCGGCTGCTTCTGTCGCCCTATTCCGTTCCGCGCTACACGCCTTCACGCTTCACGCCTTCACGTCAGAGGCCTCGAAATTCTGAATGGATATGATGCCCGAAATGCCTGCGACTTTCCGGCCGGACCAGCCGGCGAAAGTCATCCGCGTGTTGTCCGACGACGGCACGCTCGACCCCCGCCACGATCCTCGCTTGAGCGAAAGCGATGTGATCGAAATCTACCGCTGGATGGTGACCACCCGGCAGCTCGATGAGCGCTTGGTCGCTCTGCAGCGGCAAGGTCGGATCGGTTTTCACGTCGGCTCGCTCGGCGAAGAGGCGGCCATCATCGGTTCTGCCTTCGCCATGCGAAAGACCGATTGGTTGTTCCCTTGTTACCGTGAGTTCGGCGCCGCCCTGATGCGCGGCCTCGGTCTGCAAAAATTCATGGACAACATGTTCGGCAACGCGAACGACACGGTGCAGGGGCGGCAAATGCCGAACCACATCACGTCGCGCGAGACCGGCTTCACCTCCGTGAGCTCGCCCGTGGGCACGCAGATCACACAAGCCGTCGGCTTCTCCTGGGGCGCCAAGATCGACGGCAAGGACGTGGCCAGTCTGGTGTACTTCGGTGATGGCGCGACCAGCTCCACGGATTTTCACAGCGGGATGAACTTCGCCGGCGTGTTCAAGGTGCCGGTGGTGTTCTTCTGTCGCAACAACGGTTGGGCGATCAGCGTGCCCGCCGAGCGCCAAACGGCCACTCGTACGTTCGCCGAGAAAGCAGCGGCCTACGGCATCCCAGGCGTGCGCGTAGATGGTAACGACATTTTCGCGGTCGTCAGCGTGGTGCGTGAGGCCGTGCGGCGCGGTGAACAGGGCCTGGGGCCGACCTTGATCGAGGCCGTCACCTATCGCATGGGTGGCCACTCGACGAGCGACGACCCCAATCGCTACCGACCTACTGACGACCTCAAGCCTTGGGCGGAGCGCGATCCGCTCGCGCGCCTGCGCCAGTACTTGGAGCGGCGCAAAGCTTGGGACGACCGCGCCGAGCAAGCGCTGATCTCGGATATCGATCAGCGCTTCCGCGCTGCGGTGGGTGTAAGTGAGAAAACACCGCCGCCTCCGCTAGAGTCGATCTTCGATGACGTGTACCTCAAGCCCCCGTGGCACTTGCAAGAGCAGCGCGCGGAGCTCATGCGCGGCCCGCGTGCGCCGTCCTCGCACTGACGCTTTGGCGGACCAGGTGAGCGCGATGCTCGGACTTCTATTTTCGACCTTTGCCGGGCGTATAGCCCCGGAGCGATAGCGATGCCGCAGATGAATATGGTGATGGCCGTCAACGAGGCCCTTCGCTCGGCGATGCGCCGCGATAAGCGCGTAGTCGTGATGGGTGAGGACGTCGGCAAGGTGGGCGGTGTATTCCGCGTCACCGCCGGCCTTCAGGAGGAGTTCGGCGAAGAGCGCGTGATCGACACGCCGCTGAGTGAAAACGGCATCGTCGGCTGCGCGGTGGGCATGGCCTTGTACGGCATGGTCCCGGTGGTCGAGATCCAATTTGCCGACTTCATTTGGCCCGCGTACGACCAGATCGTGAACGAGCTGGCCAAGTACCGGTATCGCTCGGGCGGTGAGTACCCGGCCAAGCTCGTGATCCGGACGCCCGTCGGCGGCGGCATCAAAGGCGGGCACTACCACTCGCAACACCCGGAATCAGCGTTCATTCACGTCGCTGGTCTAAAGGTCGTCTGCCCGTCGAACCCGTACGACGCCAAGGGCCTGCTCCTGGCCGCAATTCAGGATCCTGATCCGGTCCTGTTCTTCGAGCCGAAGCGTGTTTACCGCGCAGCCAAAGGCGAGGTTCCCGAGAACGACTACATCGTCCCGCTCGAGAGCGCGAAGGTCGTGCGCCCGGGGCGTCACGTGACGGTCCTGGCCTACGGCGCGATGTTGTACGAAGCGCTCGATGCGGCCGCCAAGGCCGCCGAAAAAGGCGTCGAGGCCGAAGTGATCGACCTGCGAACTCTATGGCCGGTCGACATTGCGACGATCGTCACCAGCGTGAAACACACCGGACGGCTAGTGGTTGTACATGAAGCCGCACGCACGTGCGGTTTTGGGGCGGAGCTCGTAACTTTGGTGGTCGAGCGCTGTTTCTACCATCTGGAGGCTCCGCCCGTGCGCGTGACCGGCTTCGATACGCCGTTCCCGTACACCCTGGAGATGGAGTATATGCCGCTTTCACACCGCATTTTGCCCGCTCTGTTGGACACCGCGCGCTCGTAGCTGCGAGCCCTTGTCTGCTCTTGACCCGCATCCCGATCCCAGCGAGAAAAACTGCCCATGGCGAAGTTCGAGTTCAAGTTGCCGGATATCGGCGAAGGCGTTGCAGAGGGTGAAATCGTCAACTGGCTGGTTCAAGCCGGCGACGATGTCACCGAGAACCAAGAAATGGTCGAGGTGATGACCGACAAGGCCACCGTCACCATCGGCGCACCCAAGGCTGGCAAGGTCAGCGAGCTCCGCTTCAAGGTCGGCGACACGGTTCCAGTCGGTCAAGTGTTGGTCGTGTTCGAAACCGGGGGTGGGGAGGCTGCACCTGCACCTGCACCTGCACCTGCACCTGCACCTGCACCTGCCGCTGCGCCCGCTGCTGCTCCCGCACCTGCCGCGGCCCCCGCGCCGGCAGCCAAGTCGGAGGGCCCCGTCGCCAGCGCCGTGGGCGACATTCGAGAATCCTTGCCGGGCATGACGCCGGCTGCCGCCAAGAGCGGTGGCGACTACTACTCGGAGCGCCCGCTCGCCGCGCCCGCAACGCGCAAATTCGCTCGTGAAGTCGGCGTGGATTTGCGCCGCGTCGAGCCGAGCGGTTCCGCTGGTCGTGTGACTCGCGAAGACGTGGAACGCAGCGTGAATGGGGCAGCTGCTCCCGCGGCCGCACCGGCCGTTGAAGCACCGGCCGCCAAAGGGCCCGCCGCGCCGCCGCCCCCGCCCGCGCGCCAAGCTACGGACGAGCGGGTGCCGATCCGCGGCCTGCGCAAGCGCATCTTCGAATCCATGGCGCGCTCCAAGCACACGGCCGCGCATTTCCACTACGTGGACGAGGTAGACGTTGCGGCGATCACCAGCCTGAAAGATCGCGCCAAGCCGTACGCCGAGAAAGCAGGCGTGAAGCTCACGTTCTTGCCGTTCTTGGTCAAGGCCGTCGTGGCCGCCCTCAAACGCCACCCGCGCCTGAACTCCCACATCGACGAAGCGGCGATGGAGCATGTGCTGCGCAAGACCTACGATATCGGCATCGCGACCTCGACCGAGGCCGGCTTGATTGTACCGGTGGTGCGCGGCTGCGATCGCCTGAGCATTCTCGAAATCGCCAGCGAGATCGACCGCGTGGCCCGCGCTGCGCGCGACGGCAAGAGCCAAAAAGAGGACCTCGGTGGCTCTTCCTTCACCATCACCTCGCTGGGCAAGCTGGGCGGGCTGATTGCGCCGCCGATCATCAACTATCCCGAAGTCGGCATCATGGGCGTACACGCCATCAAGAAGAAGCCGGTCGTGCGCGGCGATCAGATCGTGATCGGCGAAGTGATGAACCTGAGCTTTTCCTTCGATCACCGCATCATCGATGGTGATGTCGGTGCAAACTTCGCTCAGGAGATCATTTCTTACCTGCAGGAACCGGATCGCCTCGTCGTCGAGATGGCTTGAGGATGACGTCGGCGCGATGCGCGTGAGCTTTGCGCCGCGCATCGAGCCGACACGCTCCTACATACGCGCACAACGCACTCTCGTCTCGCGCGAGGCGCGGCGAGCGCGCTTCGACAATGCGAGCGGTTCACGCTATTCATTTACGCTGATCCGCTTTGCTCGCCGTGTCGGCTGTAAAGGTGTAGCCTGTTGTCGGTAAATCGTCTGCTTTGGAGTCTTCGACCGAGATGAAGGGTCTGTTCAGTGTCGCCGCGTTTGCGCTCGTCTTACACAGCGCAGGGCTCGCTCACGCGGTTGAGGAGGCCTCTGAACCAACGCCTTCCCAAGTGCGCACTGCGGCGGAAGCTTTCGATCGCGGCCGAGAGGCTTACAAGACCGAAGACTACGTCGATGCTGCCGAGCAGTTCGAGAGCGCGGACGCCAATGCGCCCAGTGCAGCCGCGCTAGAACTCGCCATTCGTGCGCGCGATAAGGCCGGTCAACTGGATCGCGCGGCCACACTGTCGGCGCTCGCGCTTGCACGTCACCCCGACGACCCAAACATCCAGAAGATCGCGCCCTCGATCGTCGAGCGCGCCAAGAGTGAGCTGTTCGAGCTCGACTTGAAGTGTGATGAAGCGTGCGATGTGACGGTGGCCGGCAAGATCGCCCCAGGTCGCCGCTCCACGGATCGCACCATCTTCCTGCTCTCGGGCACCTATACCGTGCGCGCGGGTTGGTCTGGAGATCGCTCGGCGTCCAAAACGGTCGAAGCCAGCAAAGGTGAGTCGGGCACTCTGGATTTTCGCGCGCCGGAGGTAGTCGTGGCTCCCGTTCCGGTGGCCGCGCCCGTGTCTCCGCCGCCCAGTGAAAAGCCGGCGGAAGACAACGTGCAGACCAAGTCGGGCAAGCTCCCGCCGACGGTCTTCTGGGTGGGTGTTGGTCTCACCACCGTGCTTGCTGGCACGACCATTTGGAGCGGCCTCGACACCCAGAACAATCCGGGGCCAGATCGAGTGCGTGATGCCTGCCAGCCGCTGCCGGACGGCTCGCACAGCTCCGAGTGTGACTCGCTCTACAACCAGGGTCTCGACAAGCAACACCGCACCAACCTACTGCTGGGCGTCAGTGCTGGTGTAGGCATCGCCACCGCGGTGGTGGGCGTCTTTTTCACGGATTGGGGCGGATCGAAAAAGCCAGACGCGGAGGCGGCCGCCAAGCCACGGCCCAAGGGCTTCAGCGTTCAGCCGTGGGTTTCCGTGGGTTCTGGCGCCAGCGTCGGGGCGCTCGGAAGGTTCTAGCGGGTGGCGAAGCTCTTCGACCCCAGCGCTGGGCGACAGCGAGTCGATCGCTATGAGCTGGTAGGCGAGATCGCGTCCGGTGGCATGGCCACGGTGTATCTTGCGCGCCTGACCGGTGTTGGTGGGTTCCAACGCTTCGTCGCAATCAAGCGCCTGCATCCGCACCTCGCGAACGAGAAAGAGTTCGTCGAGATGTTTTTGGATGAGGCGCGCATCGCCGCGCGTATCCATCACCCGAACGTCGTCCCGATCCTCGAGGTGGGCGCGAGCGTCGTCGGCTACTACCTGGTGATGGAGTACATCGAGGGCGACACGCTGGCGCGTCTCCTGGCTCGCGCCGCGACGCGCGGCAAGCGTTTGCCGGTCGGCATCGCGCTCCGCATCGCGCTCGACATGCTCGCCGGTTTGCACGCAGCTCACGAGCTGCGCGACGACACGGGTGAGGCCGTAAATTTGGTGCACCGCGACGTTTCTCCGCAAAACGTCCTGGTCGGCGTCGACGGCATCGCGCGCATCACCGATTTCGGGGTCGCCCGCGCGGCCAGTCGTTTGACGGCGACACGCGTCGGACAGCTCAAGGGCAAGATCGCCTACATGGCCCCCGAGCAAGCGGCGGGTGAAGAAGCCATCGATCGCCGGGCCGACGTATTTGCGGCGGGCATCGTGGTTTGGGAAGAGCTGGCGGCCAAGCGCCTGTTCAAAGCCGAGAACGAAGCCGCGACGCTATCGCGGGTCATGACCGAGGTGGTCACGCCGCTGACGTCGATCGTCCCCACGCTGAGTACTGCGCTGTCCAACGTCGTGCTGCGCGCGCTCGATCGTCTGCCCGATCAACGCTTCGCGAGCTGCGCGCAATTCGCAGACGCTCTCGAAGCAGCGGCGACCGGCAAAGAGAGCATCGCCACTCCGCGTGAGCTCGCGGCCTACGTGTCCGAAGTGCTGGGCGATGAAGTCTTGGCCCAGCGTGAGGCCGTGCGCGCCTGGATCGCGCGCAGCGAGCCGAGTCAGATCGGGGCCGACAAGCCGGCTTCGCCGTCGACCAGCGTGTCGGCTGCAGCCATGAGCTTGCCGGGCCTCGATGCCGCGCAAGCCACGCTGACGCAGAACACCGCGCCCAAAGGTCGCAGTCCCGCTCGCCTATTCGTGTTGGTCACGCTGCTGCTGCTCCTTGTCGGGGGAGGCAGCTTTCTCTTCGCGCGCCAGACCAGTCCTGACAACCGATCACCGGTCGTCAGCGCGCCGGTGGCGGCCGCCCCGCTTCCGAGCCCGGCACCAGTGGTGGTTCCGCCTCCCGAAACGCCAGTTGCCAGCGCGCCGAGCGCAGCAGTGCCGCCGGAAGTCGCCCCACCACCGCCGAAGCCGCCGGTGTTCCAGCGCCCGCGCGCCGTCGCTGCAGATCCCGCCAAGAAGTCCAAGAAGAAGGGCGACGACGACGCCATTCCGCCCAATCCGTACCGTTAGCGCCCGCGCGCTGACCACCTGATTAGTGGTGGGGCGAGCGCCGGGCGTTGACAGCCGCGGGGTCGGCTGCTAGTTGTCCCGCGCCCTGCTGGTCCCCTTGGTACAACCGCTGTGTTTTCGCGAGGTTGTCCCGGTGAACCAGCCGATATACGTCTGAGAACACCGTGGCCGTCAAGAGATTCTGCCTATTCACCGGCAACGCCAATCCCGCGTTGGCGACCGAGATTGCGAAGGTGCTCGACACCCCACTCGGCGAAGCACGCGTTGCGCGTTTCAGTGATGGCGAGACCTTCTGCGAGATCAAAGAGAACGTACGCGGCCTGGACACGTACTTGATTCAGCCGACTTGCTCGCCGGTGAACGACAACATCATGGAGCTCTTGATCATGTGCGATGCGCTGCGTCGCGCGTCGGCGAGCTCCATCACCGCCGTGATGCCGTACTACGGCTACGCGCGTCAGGATCGCAAGGTCGCGCCGCGCACGCCGATCACCTCGAAGCTGGTGGCGGATCTGCTGGTTTCTGCGGGCGTCTCGCGTGTGCTCTCCGTCGATCTGCACGCCGGGCAAATCCAGGGTTTTTTCAACATCCCACTGGATCACTTGTACGCCCTGCCGGTGTTCCTCGACGATTACCTGAAGGCGCGCTTCAACAAAGATTCCGTGTTCGTGGCCCCCGATGCGGGCGGGGTGGAACGCACGCGCGCCTACTCCAAACGCCTCGGAGCGTCCTTGGCCATCATCGACAAGCGTCGCGAACGCGCGAACGTGAGCGAAGTGATGCACATCATCGGTGACGTGACCGGTAAGGATTGCATCATCGTCGATGACATGATCGACACCGCGGGCACGCTGTGTAACGCCGCTCGCGCGATTATGGATGGCGGCGCGCGCAGCGTCGTTGCCTGTGCTACGCATGGCGTCCTCAGCGGTCCGGCAGTGCAGCGGATCGAAGAATCACCGCTCGAAGAGGTCGTGGTGACCAATTCGGTGCTCGCTTCGGAAGAGGCTCGCGCCTCCAAGAAGATCAAGTTCCTGTCGATTGGCCGCCTGCTCGGCGAAGCCATTCGACGCATTCATAATAGTGACTCGGTGAGCTCGCTGTTCGTGTAGCGGCAGCAATTTTGGGAGATGTGAGAGATGGAAGCAATCAAGGTTACTGCCAGCCGACGCGATGGTCATGGAAAAGGCGCTGCGCGCCGCTTGCGCACCGAGGGTCGGATCCCCGCGGTCGCTTACGGTAAGGAGCTGCCGACGCAGCAAATCGCCGTGCCGCCGGACGCGATCAAGTCGGTGCTCGCCAGCGCGTGGGGCCGCAACACGGTCGTGAATTTGGACGTCGACGGCAAAGACAAGCTGACCGTCTTGCTCTCCGACTACCAGTACCACCCCCTGACCCGCACGCTCTTGCACGCCGACTTCGTGCAGATCCACATGGACCAGCCGGTCAACGTGGAAGTGCCGCTCGAGCTCACCGGTAAGGCCGCGGGCGTGGTCGCGGGCGGCACGCTGCGCCAGGTCTTCCGCAAGTTGCCCATCCGCTGCTTGCCGAATCAAATCCCGGTCAAGGTCGTGCACGACGTGACCTCGCTCGGCCTCGACGGTCACGTCGCCGCGAAAGATCTGGCGCTGCCCGAAGGCGTGTCCGTTCGTTTGCCGGCCGAGCAGACCGTGGCCTCGATCGTCCACGAAATCATGCGTGGCGACGACGAAGCCACCGCGGCTGCCGCGGCTGCTGGTGCGGCTCCGGCCGCTGGTGCCGCTGCGGCTCCGGCCGCTGGTGCCGCTGCTGCCAAGGGAGCTCCCGCTGCCAAAGCTGCTGCGCCCGCCGCCAAGGCGCCCGCCAAGAAGTGATCCTGCTGGTCGGCCTCGGGAACCCGGGGCCGCAATACGCCTCCACTCGGCACAACGTCGGGTTCATGGCGGTCGACGCGTTCTGCACGCCCAAGACGGCAGCAGAACGCGTCGTGTCGTTTCAGCCCCGCTTCGAGGGCCAATTTGCGGAGCTGTCGCGCGGCGGAGAACCCGTCTTCGTGCTGAAGCCCGAGACGTTCATGAACGCCTCGGGGCGCAGCGTGCGGGCCGCCGCGTCGTACTTAGGGGTCGGCCCAGCGTCGGTCCTGGTAGTTCACGACGAGCTGGACATTCCCTTCGGCGAGCTGCGCCTGAAGTCCGGTGGGGGCGACGGTGGACATCGCGGCCTGCGCTCGATCAGCGGCGAATTGGCGGATCCGAGCTATGCAAGACTACGAATCGGAATTGGTCGCCCTCCGGCCCACTTTCAGGGTGACGTGGCCGATTTCGTGCTACAAGCCTTCGCCCTCGAGGAACGAAGCGAGCTCACCCGTGTGCTCGTCAGTACTTGCGAGGCGATCGAGGCCGTCATTACCGATGGTTTCGCTCGAACGATGAACCGAACCAACCAGCGCACGGTGCGCTGATGGCTCCTTGCTCCCGACTCTTTCTCGCTACCGCGGGCGGAGATTGGGGGCCTCTCGCCCACAAGGAGAACTAAGTGGCAGAAGCAGCAGTAGTGAGCCCGCACAAGGCTCGAGAATACGAAACCATCTACGTCTTGAAGCCGACCGTCACTCGGGAGACTCAAGAGAAAATCGCGACCCGCCTCGAAGAGGTCGTCGGTCGCGAAAACGGCAAGCTGACTCAGGTCGACAATTGGGGTCGTCGTCAGCTCGCGTATCCGGTGGCCAAGCATCGTCGTGGCGTCTACGTGTACGTGAAGTACGTGGGCGGCGGCGCGTTGGTCAGCGAGTTCGAGCGCAACCTGCGCCTGCTCGATGACGTGCTCAAGTACCAGACGGTGCTCGTGCGCAAAGACGTGGACATCAGCGCGCTCGAAGTGAACACCGAGAACCTGAAGTTCGAAGCCGTGGAACCCCCGGCCGAAGACGAGCCGGAAGAATCGATCGAGCGCCAGCTCGGTTTGGTGGATTCCCCGGATCGCGATCGTCATCGCGACTCACGCGATCACGACGCAGATGATTTTGGCGATGTCGATGGTCCGGCCTCCGACGAGGATGACGCACAATGAGAGAGCAAACTCGTGACATGGATCGCGGTGGCCGCGGCGGTGATGACCGCGGCCTCGACCGCATGGGCGACAAAGACAACGTCGGGTTCCGCACCCGTGGTCGACGTCGTGGCTGCTCCTTCTGCTCGGACGACGCCGAGCCGATCGACTACAAAGATCCGCAAGGTCTGCGCTACTTCGTGACCGAACGCGGCAAGATCGTGCCGCGCCGCATCTCCGGCGTGTGCGCGAAACACCAACGCTCCGTGCAATTGGCGATCAAGCGCGCGCGCACGATCGCGCTCTTGCCCTTCACCACCAACGACTGAAAGGCAAATCACCATGGCTACTAGCACCCATGTTTTGCTTCAGGCGGATGTCGATAATCTCGGCACCGGCGGCGAAGTCGTAAAGGTTCGTCCGGGCTTCGCGCGTAACTTCTTGTTGCCGCGCGGGCTCGCCGTGCCGGCGACCCCTGGCAACCTCGCGCGCGTCGAAGACTTGAAGAAAGCCGCCGCCGCCCGCAAGAGCCAAGAGATCGCGGCCGCGCAAGAGCTGGCCAAGAAGCTCGAAGGCTCGAGCGTGAAGATCGCTCGTTCCTTCGGCGACGAAGGCAAGATGTACGGCTCGGTGACGAGCAAGGACATCGTCGAAGCTTTCGAGAAGGCCGGCATCTCGTTCGAGCGCCGGAACCTGCAATTGCCCGAGCCGATCAAGACGCTCGGTACGGTCGAGGTTCCACTCAAGCTTCACGGTTCGGTTTCGGTCTCCCTCAAGGTCGAAGTCGTCAAGAAGTGAATTGAGCTCGCGCCCGCGGGTGCTCTGCGACGAAGTGATTCGTTGACAGGGAGCCCGCGGTCGGAGAAAAGAGTTACGGGCTTCGCGTGAGCGTGGCCCGTTTCTGTTTCGCCTCGCAGCGCCCCGGAAGGTTTCTACCGACCGGGGCGTCGTGCATTTGGGACCCTGTGGATAACCTCTGGTTTCGCCGGTGGAAAACCCCTGGTCCGGTTGTGGGTCCTTGGCACTGACTTTGTCTGTCCGCGGCGGAATGTTGGCTGATGCTGGCCGATGCTAAGTGGACGATGACACCGAACTCCTTCCGAGGGTGAGCGATCTCCATGCCTTTTGCCGAGCGTTTTTCTCGAGCCCCTGCCGAACCCCCGCGTCTCGAACCGATGCCGGGCCGCGTGCCCCCGAGCGATCTCGACGCGGAAGCCGCCGTGCTCAGCGCCACGCTGCTGGACAGTGACGCGTTCGACACGGTTCAGGACATTCTGCAGCCGCTGCATTTCTATGCGGACGCAAACCGGCGCATCTACGAGGCCATCCTCGATTTGCAGAGCAGCTCGCGGCCGGTCGACATCGTGTCGGTGGCTGGCTGGCTGCGCGACAAGGGCCGCTTGGATCAGATCGGCGGCACGCCGTACCTGGCGCTCTTGGCAGATGCGACGCCCGCGGTCGCCCACGCCGCTGCCCACGCGATGGTCATTCGCGAGAAGTGGCGCCTGCGGCAACTGATCTCGACTTGCCAAAAGTTCGCCGCCGAGGGCTACGGGGACTGCGGTGAGGTGCAGGGCTTCATCGACATGGCCGAGCAGTCCGTGTTCGACATCGCGCGAGTCACGCAAGCGTCGAACGTGGTCTCGGTGCGTGATGCGATCAAAGGCGCGTTCGAGATTTTGGGTGAAGCCGCACGTCGCGGTGGCGGCATCACCGGCATCGAAACCGGTTATACCGAACTCGACAAGCAAACCGCCGGGCTCCACGCGGGCGATTTGCTGATCGTCGCGGCTCGTCCCGGCATGGGTAAGACGTCCTTCGTGCTCAACTTGGCGACCAATGTCGCGCGTCCGAAGCGCGTGGAGGTCAACGCCGAAAACGAGTCGTATTTCGACGCGGCCGTGGAAGAACCGGGCTACGGCGTGCTCTTCTGCTCCTTGGAAATGCCGCGCGAACAGCTCGCCTCGCGTATGCTGGCCTCCGAAGCGCGCGTCGACATGTCGCGCATCCGCTCCGGCAAGTTGCAGCGCGACGATTGGAACAAGCTGACCGAATCCGCGTCACGCTTGGGGCGTCTACCGCTCTGGCTGGACGACACGCCCGCGCTCACGCTGCTGGATCTACGCGCCAAGATTCGCCGCTTGCAAGCCGAGCTCAAGCGCGGTGAAGCGGCGGGCACTGCCAAAGGTCTCGGTCTGGTCGCGATCGACTACTTGCAGCTGATGCAGGGCCGCAAAGACGCCGGTAGTCGCGAGCAAGAGATCAGCGAGCTTTCTCGAGGCCTGAAGCAAATGGCCAAAGAGATGAAGATCGCCGTGATCGCGCTGAGCCAGTTGAACCGCGGCGTCGAAACGCGAACCAGCAAGGACAAGCGGCCGCAGCTCTCCGACTTGCGTGAATCGGGCGCTATCGAGCAGGACGCCGATACGATCATGTTCATCTACCGCGATGAGTACTATTTCAAAGACAGCCCCGATAAAGGCATCGCGGAGCTGATCATCGCCAAACAGCGTAACGGCCCCACCGGCAAAGTGATGACCAAGTTCACCGGTGAGTACACGCGCTTCGACAACTTGGCGCCCGAAGAGTACAATTTCAGCGATTTCGACGGCGGCGAGGGCTGAAGCCGGCAAAATTTGCGACGATCTTGGCTTTTTCGCGGCAAAGAAGTGCTAGGTCTAGCCGCGAGCGATGCGTTTCATTGATGAGTGTGAGCTGCGAGTCGAAGCCGGTGCGGGCGGCAAAGGAGCCGTGGCATTTCGGCGCGAGAAGTACATCCCTTTTGGCGGTCCCGCGGGCGGTGATGGCGGCCGCGGGGGCGACGTCGTGCTCGTTGCCGATTCCGGTCTCGGTACGCTGTATGACTTGATTCACCATCGCATGGTGCGCGCCGACAACGGCCAGAACGGCATGGGCAAAGACTGCTACGGCCGCGCCGCGAAAGACATCGAAGTGCGCGTGCCGGTCGGCACGATCGTCTTCGATAGCGAGACGCAAGAACGGATCTGCGAGCTCACGCGCCCGCAGGAGCGCGTCGTGATCGCCAAGGGTGGCGAGGGGGGCCGCGGCAATCGCCACTTCACCACTCCCGTCGATCGCGCTCCGCGTCACGCCGAGCCCGGCGAACCGGGTGAAGCGCGCTCACTCCGCCTCGAGCTCAAGGTGATGGCCGACGTGGGCCTGCTCGGCTTCCCGAACGTCGGCAAGAGCACGTTCATCAGCGCGATCAGCCGTGCGCGTCCGAAAGTCGCAGATTATCCATTCACCACCTTGGTCCCGCACTTGGGTGTGGTCACGATTGGAGATTTTCGACAGGGCCTCGGACGTAGCTTCGTGGTTGCCGACATTCCTGGTCTAATCCCGGGCGCAAGTGAAGGTGCCGGTCTCGGCATTCAGTTCCTGCGCCACCTCGATCGCACGCGGCTGCTTCTGCACTTGATCACCGTCACGGGTGAAGAGGGCCGCTCGCCGCTCGCGGACTACCACGCGATCCGCAAGGAGCTGAAAGCGTACAGCCCCGAGCTCGCCCGTCGCCCGGAAGTCGTCGCGTTGGCCAAGGCCGATCTACCGGACGTTCAAGAGGTTTACGACGAGCTCAAGCTGGAGTTCGAAAAACTCGGCGTCGATCTCCTGCTGGTCAGCGCAGCGACCCACAAAGGCCTAGACGAAGTCGTGCAGTACCTCGCCGAGCGTCTGTTTCTCTGAAGCACTCGAGGCACTCCGATTCACGTCGCTCTCGCTCTCGCTCGGGGATTTGAGCTGCCACGCAAACGAGAGGGGGCGATCGCGCGCCAGCGTCGCACCTCACAGCAAAGCGCTGTGACCGACCAGAGCGCTCCCTGATTTTTTACCGCCGAACCGCAGAGGCCGCAGAGCCCTGCGCAGAGATCGAACATCGACGAATCGAGACGTACTTCACCCGAGGGCACGCGGAAATTTGGGTTTAGCGCTCCGAGTCTCAGCCCGAGTCATTCAACGCGCGAAGGGCCGCCCAGAGCGAACCCCCAAAAATCTCCTCTCCCTCTGATCTCTGTGATCTCTGCGGCTCGGCGGTCAAAAATCCGGGAGCCGTTCGAGCCGCAGCTCGTGTCACTCAACTCGTGAGGGCACTGAATCGTTTCAGCGGGGCGGTTTGAGCGGCAAATTCGGCCGGCTTGCGGCGGCCTTTTTCTGGGTGGCGGGGCTCGGGTGCTCGTCGAGCGCGTCGATGGCGGCCAGCACGCCTTGAATGCCGTGATGGCGCGCGGCGGCTTCTAGGAAAATGCCAGGTACGCGGGTGAGCTTCACGGCGGTGGCTTTGCCTAGATCGAGCTCCCGCTCGGCGAAGGTCTCGAACGACGAGAAGCCTTTGGCTTCGTACAGCTTGTCGTCTTGGATGTGTTTGAGCTCGAGGGCGATTTGGAAAAAGCCCTCATCCAAGTTTTTGCGCAGGGTTCGGATGCGCACTAGGACGTTCAAGAGCTCGCTGATTCGCTGCTTGATGCTGTCCGCGTCGTCCGGCGAGCGCAATGTGCCGCGCGCGCTTCCTGGCTTGGGGGGGGATAGGTTACGCGCGGCGGCTTCTTCGGCGTGCTTGGCCGCGTGGCGAGCAGCCCAGGGTGCAGCGCCGCGCATGCCCAGCTTGCGCTTGGCGCCTACATCGACGGCTTCGGCCTTTTTCGCCGCTCGCTTCTTGCCCGAAGCCGCGGCCGGGGGCGGCATCGACTTGCGAGCTTGAGGCACGACCGACTTTCGCGCGGCCGGTGGTGGCACGGACTTGCGCGGGGCAGGCGGTGGTACCGATTGGCGAGCGGCGGGCGCGACGGATTTTCGCGCTGCAGCTGCGGGACGAATGGATTTTGGTGCCCGTTCGGCGGCACGACCAAATTGTGCTGTTTTTGCTCGGGATTTCATCGAACGACTAGCCCATTGCATGGTGCATCCGGGTGATCGCGGATGCCCCCTAAGCCTTTGCTAACAGTTTAGTATGACGTTCGCCCGCTATGCAAAAACCCGAATCCGATCCGCCCAGCCGTACCGACAGCGAGGCGCCCGCCCGCGGTTCGAATCCGCTGAACGCCAGTCTTTTTCCACAGGATCCGCGGATCGCGGTGGTGGTCAACGGCAACGCCAAGAGCGTGACCGAGGAGGTGATCTCGACTTTGCATCAGATCTTGCTCGGCGGTGATCTGTTCGTCTCCCGCAGCTTGGACGACGCCCGGCACATCGCGCGCACGATCGTCAGTCGCGGTTACGGGACAGTGCTGACCGGGGGTGGGGATGGCACGTTCACCGTGATGGTTACCGAAGTGGTTCGTGAAGGGCGGAAGCAGAATCGCGCTCATCCTCGCTTCGGTCTGCTCAAACTGGGCACGGGCAACGCGCTGGCCTGGGTGGTCGGCGCGCGCGACCCGAAGAGCGGCGAACTGGCTGCCGATATCGAGCGGCTGACGCAAGACGCCGGCAGCCGCAGCATGCGGTTGATCGAAGTGGAGGGCTTCATCGCCCCTTTTTGCGGCTTCGGCGCCGACGCGGACGTGCTCGCGGACTACGCAAAGGTGAAGGGAAGCCTGCAGAAGACACCGCTCAAGCGGGTCGCGCCGGGGCTCCTCAGCTATGGGGTGGCGGCGGTCACGCGCTCGATTCCGAGCTACCTATTGAAGCGCATGCCGCACTGCCGAATCGTCAATCAGGGCGGCGAGGCGTTTCGAGTGGGGGCGAAGGGCGCGCTGCTCGGTCAACCGATTGCGCGCGGCGCCGTGATTTACGAAGGGCCGATGCGGCTCTGTGGCCTCTCTACGATCCCTTACTATGGTTACGGCTTTCGCATGTTTCCCTACGCAGACGAGCGCCCGGACCGCATGCATTTGCGCGTCGCGACGCTCACGCCGTTGGAATTCGTGCGACACTTCAACGAGATCTGGCGGGGAGAGTACGACAATCCGCGTAGTTTGTTCGATTATCTCGTGGAGTCCTTGAGCATCGAGCTCGATCCGCCGACGGACTTCCAAATCGGTGGAGACCCGCGCGGCAAGCGTGCGAAACTCGAGATTCATCTGTCGCCGACTCCGATCCGTTTGGTCGATTTTTACGCCCCTCCGACGGTTGCATGAAGACGCTGCCATGAATGGCTGGACTCGCTCGGTGCTCGCGCTCGCGTTGGGGCTGTCGTGCGCGTCGCCCCTGCAGGCGGATGAGTCGCCATTTCAGGCGAGTCTCAGCTGTCAGCGCGGGGCCGGGCCTGGCCGCATTCTGTGTGAGCTGACGACGCGCGCCGTGCGTGGAAAATTGGTTTGGAGCGATGCCCTGGTGGTCCGCGCGCCGAGCTTTGCCCGGCCGCTCCGATCGCGTTTCGTGGCTCAATTGGGCTCCGCTGCGGCTGCGGGGGGGGCGTGGGCAAAGCTCGCCTTGGTGGCGTCCGAGGCGGGCGCGGGCAAGCTCGAGCTGCTCGCCCGCGGCGTGATCTGCGAAAACGGCCCGGCCGGCGAAGCGTGCAACCCCGTGCAGGCTCCGGTCATCGTGGAGCTGCGCGTCGGCTCGCCCGCCGCAGAAGCACCCTGAGCGGCGGCCACGAATTTGTCCGGAAATTGCCGGCTCTGTTAGTCACGAGGGATGCAGCTTCCCGGCCGACTGCGACTCACGACGCTTGGCGATCTGCTCGGCGCGCTTCATCGCGCCTGCGCGAGCGGCACTCTCGAACTCGTCGAGGTCGAAGGCGCGCGCGCGGGACGCAGTCATCGCGTGTTCTTCGACGCTGGGTTGATCGAAGACGTCGATACTTCGCTCAATCACCCGCGCCTCGGGGAAATCCTGGCGCGCGACGGCTTGCTCAGCATGTCCGCGCTGTCCTGCATCGCCCGGCGCTTGATGGAGCAGCCGGGCAAACGCGTCGGCGAAATTTTGGTCGAGGAGGGTCTGGGCACGGCAGATCTCGTGGCCGGCGCGCTTCGTCGCCAGCGCACCAGCCGGTTGGAGGCCCTGTATGGGCTGAGCGAAGCCTTGATTCGCTTCCACGTACCGCGTCCGCGCACCGGATTTCGCCAAACGCCGCTCTCGCCACGTGAGTTCTTACACGGTCGCCCGCGCGCTCGGGCCGATTTCTCGGCGCGCGTGGCGGAGCGCTTCAGCTCTCGTTTCAACGCGCGTCCGGAGTCTTCGCGCGGAGCCGATGGCCCACGTCACGCGGCCTACCGCGCGCTCGGTCTCTCGGCGACCGCGTCTTCGCGCGATGTGCAGCGCGCGTTTCGGAAATTGGCCGCCGAGCAGCACCCGGATCGCTTTCCGAACGCGTCGGCGACCGAGAAAGCGCAGCTCTTGTCACGCTTTGCGCAGTTGAGCGCCGCGTATCACCTGCTCATGGGTTGAGCCAGCGCTCGACTGCTGCGGGCAGCTCCAACAAAGACGCGAGCAGCACTTCCGGCTCGCTCGCCAGTAATGCTTCACGGCCCTGCATGCCACCTTCGACGCCCACGCTGTGCGCGCCCGCGGCCTTGGCGCAGCCGATGTCTTGCGCGCCATCGCCGACCATTACGAGCTCCGTCGGGCTCAACCCGAGGGCCCGCGCGATGTGCTGAAGCGGCAGCGGATCGGGCTTATTTTTCGGCAGATCGCCGCCCCCGACGACGACTCGGAAGGTGACCGGCAAGCGCAAGTTGGCCAGCACGCGGTCGGTGATCGAGCGCGGCTTGTTGGTGCACAAGGCGAGCTGCAAGTGACTGAGCTGGGTCAGTGCCTCGTGCGCGCCGGGGAGGAGCAGCGTGTGATCCGTGGGGTGCTCTTCGTAGTACTTGGTGAAGGTCGCGAGGAGCGCGTCGAGTGCAGGTGCGTTCGGCTCGAGCCGTGCAGCGCGCGCCAAGAGCAGGCGCGCGCCATCGCCGACGTAGGTCGATATTTCGCTGACCGAGAGCGTGGCGTAGCCGTGCGCGCCGAGCGCATGATTGGCCGAACTCGCGATGTCCAAGCGCGAGTCGATCAATGTGCCGTCGAGATCGAAGACGATGCCCAGGCGGATCGGGATGCCCAGCTTGGCGGGCCCGCCGGGATCTGGATCCGGGCCGCTCATCCGGCGTGCCGAAATGCCGCGCGACCCACGAAAAACGGGCCCATTTGGTTGATGAACTCGGAGGTCTGGCGGGTCGCGCGCATGGCTTGCACCACGTGCGACAGCGGGTGCAGCTCTTTGCCGATCAGGCCGATGACGAACTCGTTATCATTGGCGTCGAGCCCGTGGCAGGCGAGGCGCACGTCGTGCGCGAGATCTTGCGCGCCGTAGGCTTTGCCGATGCCCGCGTGCTCGCGCATGATGGCGCCCTTTTCGCGCGGCTCGACGCGCTCGAACGCGCCCGAGCGGCGGAGCGGGTACCAAACGGCCCACGGCCAAGCCTCGTTCAATACGGTTTCGCGCGGGCGACGCAAGAGCCAGTACTCCAGGTCGTTCTCGAAGCCGCTCGAGTAGGTGCGGCCGAGCATGGTGTACTCGCGGAGCAGGGTGAGGCTCGCCGCTTCGGGCTCACCGAAGACGGGGCGCAGCTTGGTCGCAAAATCGAGCGGCTCTTCGCTCCAGCTGAGCACGCCCAAGCCGTGCGGGTTGTTCACGTCCTCGTAGATGACGCTCGGCACGTTGCGGCGTTTCAACGCGGCACCCAGATTTTTCAGCGCGTCAGCCGGGGCGAGCGATTTATTCGACTCGAACACGGTCAGCTGCATGAACAGCCGGCGGTCCATTGTTTGTGGAATTCCATCGATTGGAGCGCCTCGTTCCGAGACCTCGATGCGCTCGCCCAACGGAACAGCAGTGTTTTCGCCCATGCTTCGAATGCTAACAAAAACGGCGGCTCACGTGCTTGCATTCGACGGATCTCTGATAAACTCCGCCGGCTTTGGTAACGACCACACTCGAACACCCGCTGCCCGCCGGCATGAGGGATCTGCTGCCCCCCGTCGCGCGGCGACAGGGTGAGCTCGCCCGTCGCGTGACGCGTTGCTTCGAACTCCACGGTTACGAGATCGTGACCTTGCCCGTCTTCGAATACGCAGAGGTGCTCGAACGCGGCCTAGGTGCCCTCGATTCGGAGGAGGTACTGCGCTTCGTCGAGCCGGAGAGCGGGGAAGTGGTCGCGCTGCGCCCGGACATGACGCCGCAGATTGCGCGCATCCTGGCCACGCGCTTGGCGGACCTGCCTGGCCCGGCGCGCCTCTGTTACCACGGTTCGGTGGTGCGCCGACGCCGCGAGCGCGCGCGCCGTCACCGGCAGATTTTCCAAGCCGGTGTGGAGCTGCTGGGCTTGGAAGGCCCCGCCGGCGATCTGGAGATCTTGCGCTTGGCCTCGGCGGGCGTGCGCGCGGCGGGTCTTTCGTCGTTCGTGTTCGATCTGGGCCACGCCCGCATCACCGCGGCGCTCTTGGAAACGCTGCCCGAGGCTCGCACGGCAGAGGTCGTGGAAGCGTTGGCGATCAAAGATCAGCCAGAAGTGTCGCGGCGCGCAGTGGCGGCCGGCTACACGGGGCGCACGCTCGCGGCGCTCTCCGAGCTGTGTGAGCTGCACGGCGGCAGTGAGATCTGGCCGCGCGCCGAGCGGATCTTGGCGGGCACGGAAGCAGAATCGGCGCTGCGCGAGCTGCACCAGATCTGGGACGCCGTAACCCAACTGGAGCTCGCGCCGAAGCTGCTCGTCGATCTCTCCGAGACCCGCAATTTCGCCTACTACACAGGGGTCATGTTTCAGATCCACGCGGACGGGCCGGGCAGCCCGATCGGCGCGGGCGGCCGTTACGACGGCTTGCTCGGGCGTTTTGGCGCCCCGCGCGCGGCCGCCGGTTTTGCGCTCAGCTTGGACCACTTGGCCTGGGCGCTGGAGAGCATCGGCCGTGAAGAGAACAACGAGCTACGCTTGCTGACAGTGGGCGCGAGCGAAGCGCTCTTGACCGGTCTGCGCAATTTGGGCGTGCCCTGTGCGGAGTCGCAAGCTGCGGTGGGGGCCGATGCATTGGCCTACGCTCGCGCTTGGCGCTTCAGTCACGTACTAGAAGTCGGCGCGCAGGGCGTGGCCTTGATCAGCGTCGCCGACGAGCAAAAAAGATCCGTGCTCCTAGAGCCAGAAGCCCTAGTGAGTAGTTTGGGCCAACTCCCTCTGGGGTCGGCGTAGTCTCGCGGCCCTGCCGCAGTAACAACCGTGCGAGAGAATATGTCTTCTGTGGTCATTGTCGGTGCTCAATGGGGCGACGAAGGTAAAGGCAAAATCGTCGACATTTACATGGAGTTCGCCGACGTCGTGGTGCGCTACGCGGGCGGACCGAACGCCGGGCACACGCTGGTCGTGGGCGACGAAAAGATCGTCGTGCGTTTGCTGCCGAGCGGCATTCTGCGTGAGCGCACGCACTGTATCTTGGGCCAAGGCATGGTGATCGACACCGAGGTGCTGCTCGGTGAGATCGACGAGCTGCACCGCCGCGGTCACTCGAACCTCGAAGCGCGGCTTTCGCTCAGCGACCGCGCGCATCTGATTCTGCCCTACCACGTGTTGATCGACACCTTGCGTGAGGGCTCGGCGCCCGCCGACAAGGCGCTCGGTACCACCAAGAAGGGCATCGGCCCGGCCTATGAAGACAAGGTGAAGCGGGTCGGCGTTCGCTGCGGCGATCTGCGCGATCTGAAGGCCATGTCCGCGCGCATCGCCTATGCGATGGCGGCTTGGGAGCCCACCGTGCGCGCGCTGGGCGGTGAGCTGCCCTCGCTACAATCGGTAATGGCCAAGCTCGAAGCGCACGCCGCGCGCATCGTGCCCATGCTCGCGCATACGTCCGAGCTCGTGGACGACGCGATCAAGGCCGGAAAGCGCGTCATGCTCGAAGGCGCACAGGGCACCCTGCTCGACATCGATCACGGCACGTACCCGTTCGTCACGTCGAGTTCCGCGGGCTCAGGCGGCGCGGCCAGCGGCGCGGGCATCGGCCCAAATCGCATCGGCACCGTGATCGGCATCACCAAGGCCTACACCACGCGCGTCGGCACCGGCCCATTCCCGACCGAGCTCGATGACTCGGACGGCAGGCATTTGCGCGAAGTGGGCGCCGAGTTCGGCTCGGTCACGGGTCGGCCGCGCCGCACCGGTTGGCTCGATCTGCCGGGCCTGCGCTACGCCTCACGCGTGAACGGCATCGATGGCCTCGCGCTCACCAAGCTGGATGTGCTGACCGGCATGGAGCGCATCCGAGTGTGCGTCGCGTACGACACGCCCCAAGGGCGCGTCACCAGCTTGCCCATCGACCAACTCGACCCGCCCGGACAAATCACGCCGGTTTACGTGGAGATGCCCGGCTGGAAAGAGCGCCTCGAAGGCGTGCGCGTGCTGGACGACCTGCCCGCCAATGCTCGGGCCTACGTGCGCTTCATCGAAGAGCAAGCGGGCGCCCCGGTGTATCTGGTGAGCGTCGGTCCGCGCCGCAGCGAAACGATCATGCTGCACAACCCCTTCGTGGGTCGCGCCGCAGCGCCGTAGCCAGCGACCCCGCGCCGCTGAACCCGGCCGAGGGAGCTCACCCATCCCGCTCCCGGGTTCCCGGCTGTCTGCCGGCTGAGTTTGGCTCACTGCGCGTCCGGTTCGCAGGAGCTGGCTCTGCGTCTCTGGCGGACGGTGCTAGAATGAGTGCGGTATGGGCCCATTCGCTATCGCCGTACTGCTTCAGGTTCGGGCTGCGACGCTGGATTTGACGACCGCGGCGCAAGCCAGCCCTCGGCCTCGCGAGTGCCGAGGCGCGGCGGGGGACGACGGCGTTTGGGCGCGGATGCGTGGGGCAGATGCGCAGCGCTACTGTGAGTTGCTGGCCCGCGGCTACGCGCGCCTCGCGCAAACCCCAAAAGAAGCCTTGCTGGCGGCGCGCTCGGCGGAAGCTTTGGCCGGGCCGCTGCCGGCGGTGCGCGTGCTGGCCGCGCGCGCGAATCTCAGATTGGGCGACGAGCGGCTCGCGTATCAGCTGTTTCAGCAGGCGGAATCGAACGACCCGCAGGCATTCACCGACCCGAAAGCCTTGCACGACTACGCGCGCGCGTCGTCGCTCGCGGGTCAAGCGCCGGACGCGGTACGGCTGTATCGCTTGCTCGTCTCGCGCGTCGCGTTGCTCGACGACCCGCGCGAACGCGCCTTCGCGCAGATCGAGGCCGCCGCACACGTGTTGGCTCACGTCGATGGTGGCGCCGACGAAGCGCTCGGCTATCTGGCGCATGCCCGACAAGAACCGCTCGGGCTATCGTCGTGGCTCGTTGGCCTGCGGCTGCTCGCGTTGCAGCGCAGCGGTCGCAGTGAGGCGCGCAGCTCACTCGCGGCAGTGCCCAGCTTGGCCTCGCTCGGCGCGCCGCCGGTTGCCCAATTTAGCGCGGAATTCCCCATGCTTCCGCCGGGGCTCTTCGCTGCATTGCGGACGGTTCTGAGGCAATGACGCGCGCGCGGCTCGCTCCGTTGCTGTTCGCTGGACTTTTGGCCACTGCATCCGCCGAGGCCGCGCCCAACATTTGGCAACGCGCTCGCCAACCCGCGGCGGCCGCGCAGCAGACCATTCTGACTCGTATGGAACGCTTACTGGGCTCGGTCGGACTGGCCGAGTTCGATGCCGAACTCTCAGCGGGTGCGATCGCGCTCACTCAGCTCGGGCGATCCAATTGGCCATGCCTGGCACGACCAGGGTCTGCGCCGGATACTACCTCGCCATCCGATCCGAACGTCGTGCTCGATCCGCGATTGGAGTATCTGATTGGCGGCGCGTTACTCGACTCGCAAGCGGGGCACGAGCGCGAGGCCCGCTGCATGTTGGAGCGCGCGCTGCGCGATGCGCCAAACAGTCCGCTGGCCGCGCGCGGGCTGTCCGACCTGGCGATTGCCGCGGCAAAAATGGGTGATCGCGAGGCCGAACACGCGGCCTACCTGCGCGCGCTCGAGCTCACGTGGCAACCCGACTCGCGCGCTAATTTGCTCGCCAATCTGGCCGAGAGCGATATGGCACTCGGTGATCTGAACCGTGCGGTCCGCGGCTATCGCAAGGCCCTCGCGGTCTCACAGCATCCCGAGCTGGTTGCCGGTGCGTATTTCGGCCTGGCCGTGGCGCTCGATCGTTCGGGCGATCTCCCCTCCGCACTCGATGCGGCCAAGCGGGCGATCTCCGTGCAACTGCCGCCGACCTTGTTCGCAGCCGGCAGTGTGCTGGATCTGCCGAACGTGTTTTTCACACCCGGCTACGAGATCCACTACTACAAGGCGCTGGGCGCGATGGCCGCCGCCGAGCTCGCCAGCGACGATCTCGCCCGGCGCGAGGCGCTCTCGGATGCCAGCGAGCAGTGGTCGCTCTACCTGGTGCCCGCGGAGGCGGATCGCGCGCCTTTTGCGCCGCGCGCTGCGCTGCACAAGGCCGGCGTCGCCCGCAAGCTCGCCGAACTCAGCGCGAAATTTCCGCTCAATGGTCCCCAGAAGCGGGAAGCCGCGCCGCTCTTGTAACTCGCGCGGCGCGACTCAGGCGGCGCGAGGTAGGTCGGGCACGGGGCCATTGCCGAGCGCGCGGCTGGCCCCCTCGGCGTCGTCCACTGCTTCGAACACGGGGCGCAGGTGCGGACCACGACCGAGTTCGCCGAATGCGCCGCTCATGGCGAGCGCGCGCGCCCGCGGACCATCGAGCACGAAGAACACGTCGTGTAGACCATCTCCCACCGGCGCACCGATCACGTCGACGATGATGCCGCGATCGACGTGCAGCTCTTCGTTGCCGCGCTGAATCAAAACGCGCTTGTCGGTGATCAAATAGCGGGTGTGCTTGGCGCCGTACCCCTGGCGAATCACCGCGTCGTAGATCACGTAGCAGCCGACCGCGAACACCAGCAGCACCGCGAGCGAAAGGCCGAACGTCAGCGCCGCGAACGGGAAAGAGCGCACGGGCAAGCCGCCCCCGCGTACCACTCGTTGCAGCGCGGGAACGCCGTGCACGACCATCCGCTCGACGCCCGCGAACAGCAACGCGCCCACCGCGACGAGGCCCCATTCACGTTGCCCTTGCGGCAAATAGGCCCGAAGCTGCGGATGGCGGCGCGCCGACCAAATCACCCGCTCGCCGTGATCGAGGCGTTGCGCCAAGGGTCGCTCCCCGTGTTGCCCGGACGGTGCGATCGCTTCCGCGCCGCGCACGATCGCCCAAACGCGATCGGGCGCGCGCACACCATACAGCTTGAGGGTCAACTTGCGACGGAGCGCGCCCGTGGGCACCGCGCGCACCAACTCCAAATCACCCGCGTTACGGTCCGTATCGTCCCAAAAAATCCGCGCGAAGCTGATCGCCTTGCGATCGATGCTGCGCCGAAATGGGCCAAAGTAGGTGATCACGTGTTGCTCGGTGACCACGTAGCGCGCGCTCTTCAGCCAGATCCGCGGCACCTCGCGCGCCGCGATGCCGAGCGACGCGCACCACACCGAAAATAGCATCGGACCCGCGGGAGCCGTGCTGAGCGCAAGTGCGATCACGATCGCGAAGCTGAGCGAGATGGCCGACAGGACGAAGAACAAGAAGCTGACGGCGCGCGCGAGAGGAGGCGGTGCCATCACGGTTGGACTTGCCATCCAAACGATGCGTTCACCGAAGAGGGGGTCTCTCGCCACGTGGGTCGCCTCGCGAATTAACGGCCTAAGCTCCCTCTAAGTTGCGCCCAACCGGGTGGAACGTCCAGGACTTACAATTGCGACGGAATTGCGCTCCGCAGACTGCGGAGAAACGAGCACTGTTCAAGACCGCGCTTGGTACAACTCGAGTGGCAGCCCGTCTGGATCGGCGAAGAACGTGAATTCCTGGCCCGTGAATTCATCCACGCGGATCGGCTCGACGGAGATGCCACGCGCCTGCAACGTCGCAGCCGTCGCCGCGACGTCCGGCACTTCGAACGCCAAGTGTCGCAGACCGCAGGCCTCCGGATACGATGGCCGCGCTGGCGGGTTGGGGAAGGAAAACAACTCGAGTTGAGTGCCGTCCGGGAGCGCTAGATCGAGCTTGTAGGAATTGCGCGCCTCGCGAAACACCTCGGCCACGACGCGCAGCCCGAGTACTTCGCAGTAGAAATGCTTCGAACGCGCGTAGTCCGAGCAGATGATGGCGGCGTGGTGGATGCGGGAGAGCAGCATAGGGCTCGCCGAAGCGTAGCTTGATTTCCGGCAGCAGCCTCGCACTACTTAGAGAAGCGCTCAGGAGCTCGAGGGCGAGACGAAGACGACTTCGATGCGGGCGTTGCGATCACTCGCGCCGGGTCGTGCCGGATCGAGGATGGGTAGATTGGAGCCTGCGGTTTCGGCCGCGACCTGTGGCGCGCCGGATTTGCGTAGCGCGTCGGCGATGGCGGCGGCCTGGGCGGCATCGCGCGTGGAGGCATTGCCTCGAGCGACATGCACCACCGCGAGCAGTGGGAACTCGGGATGCGCTTTGGCGACTTTGCCCAAGGTTTCGAGTTGGGTCGAAGCCTCGCTGTTCAATTGATCTTTGGCGTTGAACAGGGCACGCAGCGTGACGACCACGCCGCGGTCGTCGCGAAAGGGCAGTAGGCTCGAGGCGCTGAGTTCGTTCAGCAGTGCGTCAGCCACGCCCGCGGCAGGGTTCTTCTGAGTGGCGGGACGGCGGGCGAGCGTGAGTTCCTTCAGACAGCCGCTGCGAGCGGCGACCGCGTCATCGATGGGGGCAGGAGGCGTGCGCAGCTTCCCGTTCAGATCTTCGATCTTGCCCAGCAGAGGACCGACGCTCTCGCGATTCGGCTCGAGCAGGCGGGCGGCCGCGCAGAGCAGCTTGGCTTGCGAGAGTAGCGCTTTGGCGGCGGCCAAGCGCGCTTGCTCGCGCTCTGCGGACGCGGGCGTATTGACGGGTAGCGGCTCTGCGTCACGGGCAACTTTGAGCCGTGTCTCCAAGGCCTCGGCTTCGAGCAGGAAGCGCTGCTGTTGCGCGTCGAGGTCGGATTGCACGGCCGTGGCTTTGGTCAGCCGCGCTTGTTCATCGGCGAGCGCCGCCTGGGCGCGCGCCAAACGCGCTTGCACGGTGGCCCGCGTGTACGCTGCCAAGGCTTGCTCGCTCAAGATCTGCGCGGACGCTTGCTTGTCTTCTGCGAACGCTTGCTCGGCTTGGGTGCGGCGCAATTCGGCGTCCGCATAGGCTTGGGGTGCGCTCTTGGACGCCGCTTGTACGGCTGCGCTGGCTCGCGCCGCGTCCACTTCGCGCATGATTTCGGGGCGGGGCGTGGGTGTACAGGCCGCAAACGCCAGCGCAAACAGCGCGCACAGGGAAGACGTTGCTCGGGGCATCACTTCTTCACCGCCGGCTGGCTGGGCTTGGCTTTGCTCGCGGGAGGCGGCACTTTGCTCGGCGTGTTCGCGGCCTTCGGCGAATCGCCCTTGCTTGCGGGGCTGCCCGCGGGAGCCACGGTGTTCAAATTCAGTTCGGCGCGCCCGCGGCGCGCGATGGTCTGCTCGATCAGCGCTTGCGTGCGTACGGCCTTCTGCTCCAGATCGGCGACGGCCTTCTGCACATCCGAAAGCTTCTTCTCGCTCTCGGCGGTGCGCACGAGATCATCGGCGACTTTTGCCCAAGTCAGCGCCAGCGCGTCGAGCTCGGTGGCGTGCTTGAGATCGCCGGCACCGCGCGCGCTCCGCGCGCGTTCTTGGGCCGCCTTGGCTTTGGCAACCGGTGCTTGGACGAGGCTTCGAGTCTCGGGCGCGTCGAGCTTGGTCAGTAGGCTCTGCGCCTCGGCGGCCGGATCCGGGCCCGCGGCGAGCGCGGTCTGCTCGAAAGCGGCTAGAGGAAGGAGGGGAACGAAGGCCGCAGCGAGGGCAAAAGCTGCCGGAAGTCGGGCGCGTTTCACGAGCGAACGAAGCCACGTGTGGGGGCCGCGGTCAAGGCAGCAAGGCGTCAAGGGCCTCGTCCCGCTCCCAGGCTCGGGCTATACGGCTAGGCGGAGGATGCATCGACCATGACGACGCGTATACGGGCGAGCTGGGACGAATACTTCATGGCCATCGCGCGGGTGGTAGCGACGCGCTCGACCTGTGACCGAAAGCATGTCGGGGCGGTGATTGTCCGCGAGAAAATGATCCTGACCACCGGCTACAATGGTTCGATTCGCGGCCTCAGCCACTGCGACGACGACGGCCATCTGATGGAGGACGGTCATTGCGTGCGTACGGTGCATGCCGAGGCCAATGCCATCGTGCAAGCGGCGCGCAATGGTGTGCGTCTCGACGGCGGCGACATCTACGTCACGGCGTCACCCTGCTTCGGTTGCTACAAGCTGATCGCCAACAGTGGCCTCACGCGCATCGTGTTCGGCGAGTTCTATCGCGATCTTCGCATCTTCGAGCTGAGTGAGAAGCTCGGCATCAAGCTCGACCACTTGCCGATCGAAGGCGTACCGCGCGAAGCCGCAGCCGAGCCGCCGGCTTGAGCGAGCTCACGGTAGAGGTGCGGGCGCCTGATAGTACTTGGCCACGGCGGCCTTGAATTGGCCGTCATCGCTGTCGGGTGTCGTCTGGTTGCCGGCTCCGGTGCCGAAAGCCGCGCCTAGACCGCCCGCGTTCACGAATTCTTGGATGTGCGAGAAGATATAGTGGACGCGGTTGTCACGGTAGTGTCCGGCGCTTCCGCCCGGGGTAGCGCTCGGCACCCCGAACGGGATTTGCCACCAGATCATCGGCTTACCGACGCCGCTGGTAATCGCCTTGGACCAAGCGAGGTATTCGTGAAAATTCGGGCTCGTGGCGTTGCTCTCGTCCCAATAGAAGGTGCCGCTGCGCTGGCAATTGGGGTCGACCTTGGCTTCGAAGCAACCCGCATCGCGGTCCAGCAGATCGGCGAAGATCACGTCGGTTTGATCGGCGCCGACCTTCTTCAGGAACGCCGCGGTCGCGCTGGGATCGCCGTTTGCCCATTGCGAAGCATGAAAGCCGATCAACGCTTTCGGCGCGTACATACGCGCTAGCCGGATGATGCATTTGCCCATGCCCACCAGATCTTCGCTCAGATCCGCGCAGTCCGGCGCGCTGGCCCGGAGCTTCACGGTGATGGTCGTGGGATCTTCGTGGGATTGCTGCTCGGCATAGGCCCAGAAGTCCGGCTCGAAATGCACGAGGGCGGGTTTGTCGAAAATCGCCAGCCGCTGAAAGAGCAGCTTCACGTCTCCCCAATACCCGTTTTCGAATACTTCGTTGCTCAGACCGGCGAGCACGCCGTCGCCGGCAGCGGCCATGGAATAGAGCGAGATCATCGGTACTACGCCGTGCGCATCGGCCGTGTCGGTGATGATGTTGACGAAGCCTCCGTTGGCGTTCCAGTCCTTCCAGCTGCCCCATGACTTGTCCGCATTGAGGTAGGCGGAGAGGTAGGCGTAGTGCAAATCGATGGTCGTGCCCAACTTGAACGCGCCGTCTTGGTTGTGATCGGACGCTAAGTCGTTGCCCATGCCGATCAAGAAATTCCGCGGGCGACCGAGCTTCGCGGCGAGCGCAGCTGCGCTGCCCATCCCCGTCGCTGAGCTGCCTCCACTTCCAGCGTTGGCGGTGGTTCCCGCGCTGGAAATGCTGCCTCCGCTCCCTGCGTAGCTCGTGGTTCCCGCGCTGGCGCTGGTTCCTCCAATGCCTGGGCTGCTCGTGGTTCCTGCGCTGGCGCTGGTTCCTCCAATCGCGGGGTTGCTCGTGGTTCCCGCGCTGCTGGTTGTTCCTCCGCTCCCTGCGCTGCTCGTGGTTCCCGCGCTGGCGCTGGTTCCCGCGCTGCCAGTGGCCCCGCTGGCGCTGCTGGTGCTGGGGTTGGCGCTAGAACCTGTGCAGCTCAGGCATAGGCCGAACGCGCCACCCAGGGCCATGCACCGTGAGAAACCGATCATCACCCGATGCTATCCCAGAGTTCGAGCGTGGACGATATCGAGACGCCGCTCATGGCAACGGCACGGGCGCCTTGTAGTACTTCGCGACTGCGTCCTTGAACTGGCCGCCATCGGTGTCGGGCATGGTTTGGTTGCCTGCGCCGGGCCCGAAGGCAGCGCCCAGGCCACCCGCGTCCACGAACTCTTGGATGTGAGAGAACATGTAGTGAACGCGATTGTCGCGGTAGTGACCGGCGGTGCCGCCGGGAGTCTCGCTCGGTACACCGAACGGGATTTGCCACCAAACCATCGGGCGACCGACGCCAGTCACGATCGCTTTGGACCACGCGATGTACTCGTGAAAATTGGGACTCTTGGTGTTGCTCTCGTCCCAATAGAAGTCGCCCCCGCGCTGACAGTTCGGGTCGACCTTGGCTTCGAAACAGCCCGCGTCACGGTCGAGCATGTCGGCGAAGATCACGTCGGTTCGATCCGCACCGACCTTCTTCAAGAACGCGGCGGTGGCCGCGGGATCACCATTGGCCCATTGCGAAGCGTGAAAGCCAATCAAGGCCTTGGGCGCGTACATGCGGGCGAGCTTGATGATGCAATAGCCCATGCCCACCAGATCGTCGCTCAGGTCTGCACAATCGGGCATGTTCGCCTTGAGCGCGACTTTGAGCGCCGTGGGGTCTTCGTGGGACTGTTGCTCGGCATAGGCCCAGAAATCCGGCTCGAAATGGACCACCGCGGGTTTGCCGAAGACCCCCAGGCGTTGGAAGAGCAGCTTGACGTCGCCCCAGTAACCCTTCTCGAACACGTCACTGCTCAAACCCGCAAGTACGCCATCGCCTGCGGCTGCCATCGAGTAGAGCGAGATCATCGGGACCACGCCGTGTGCGTCGGCGGTATCGGTGATGATGTTGATGAAGCCTCCGTTCGGGTTCCAGTCCTTCCAGCTGCCCCATGACTTGTCGGCGTTGAGGTAAGCGGCGAGGTAGGCGTAATGCAGATCGATCGTCGTGCCCAACCTGAAGGCGCCATCTTGATTGTGATCATCGGCCAGGTCGTTCCCCATGCCGATCAAGAAATTCGGCGGACGACCAAGCGCTGTGGCGAGCTCGGCCGCGCTGCTGGTCATCACGGGCGGATTGAAGGCGCCGCCTGGGTTTTGGGTCCCACCGGAGCTGCCGTTAGTGCCCGCTTTGCCGCTGCTGCCCGGATTGCCGCCGTTGCTCGCGCTGCTGCTGCCGGGGCTGCCGCCGTTGCTCGGGCTCGCGCCGCTGCTGCCGGGGTTGCCGCCGTTGCTCGGGCTGGCACCGCTGCTGCCCGTCTGAACACTGGGTGTCGAGCTACCGCAGTTCAGACACAAGCCGCACACGGCGCCCAGTGCAAGGCACTTTGACAATCTGATCATCTGGTTATCCTAACCCTGAGTAGGAGTTTCGCGCTAGCCAACGCGACGTCCGCGCAAGCGCGCGAGCAAGGCTTCTCGATTCGCGGGAGCGACCACGGGCGAGGTCGTCTTCTTGTGAATGCCGCTCGCTTCGTCGGTCTCGGCGGGTTCGTTGTTGCGATGGGCGGCTGTTGCGTCCAGCGCAGCGGCGGTAGCCACCGGCGCGACCTCGAGTGTCGGCAGGGATACGGGGACGACCTCGATTGTCGGCGCGGAAACCGGCGCGGCTTCGAGTGCCGATGTCGAGACCGGCGCAGTTACCGTTGCAGATTGGCCGTTCACGGCGCGATCGATGAATGCTTTCGTGGCCGCACCAAAGCGCCGGAAGCGAACGCGCAGACCACCCGGGCGATTGCCCTCGGGCTCGACGTAACCAACGACTTTGGCCTCGGCGCGGATTGGCTTCTGCCCGTTCTCGAGCGTGACGTCGAAAACGATCGCCGTCTCGAGTGGCAGTGCAGGCTGATCGATCAGCAGCATCGATTTGGCTTCGATGCTGAAGCGCTCATGCTCGATGTATTCTTCTTCGCTCGCGTACGGGCGATACATGTGGATGACGATCGGACTCGACAACACGAACCTCCCGACAAAGGGCTGAGCGAAGCCTTGAGTATACGAATTTTCGCCCATAACTCACGCGCTTTGGTGATGCCGATTGGCGCCTCATGCGCGCCCGCTCATGCCGGGTCAGGGCTCGGAGTAGGGGCGAGTGAGAGCTTTTCCGCAACGGATCCAGGCCTGCGCAAGCAGCGATTGACAGCACCGAAGCTCACGCGGATATCCGCGCGGCATGACGAAACTGAGCAAGATCCTAGTCATCGGTTCCGGTGGTCGAGAACACGCGCTTGCGACGCGTCTGCTTGCGTGTGCGAGTGTGTGTGAGGTGGTCGTTTCGCCAGGTAACGCCGGCACTACGCACTCCGCATCCGGGGGGAAGGTGATGCGTTCGGTGGTGGGCGAGGCGCTCGAGGTCGCCGCGCGCGAGCGCCCGGACTTGGTCGTGATTGGTCCGGAAGTGCCGCTGTGCGATGGCTTGGCCGACCGCTTGAGCGAGGCCGGGCACGTCGTCTTCGGTCCTACCCGGCTCGCCGCGCAGCTGGAGGGGTCCAAAGCTTTCATGAAACGTTTCGCGGCTCGTCACGGCATCCCAAGCGGTCGTTTTCAGGTCGTGACGAGCGTGGAAGAGGCGGAGCGTGCCATCCACGAGTTCAGCGAAGCGCCGGTGGTGAAGGCGGATGGGCTGGCTGCAGGGAAAGGTGTGGTCGTTGCCGACACGCACGCCCAAGCGTTGGAGGCGGCGCGCGCCATGCTCAGCGGTGCCGCCTTCGGAGCAGCGGGACAAACGCTGGTGATCGAGGAACGCGTGCCGGGCGCCGAAGCCAGCATGCATGCGATTTGCGACGGCGAGCGCTTCGTACTGTTGCCTGCCGCGCAGGACCACAAGCGGATCTTCGACGGCGATCGTGGACCGAATACCGGTGGCATGGGCACCTATGCGCCGGCTCCGTTGGTGACGCCCGCGCTTCAGGAGCGCATCCGCCATGAAATCTTCGAGCGCGCGCTGCGCGGCATGGTTCTCGACGGTCACCCGTTTCGTGGGGTGTTGTTCGCTGGGCTGATGATCACCGAGCAGGGCGAGCTCTCTTTGCTCGAGTTCAACGTGCGCTTCGGCGATCCGGAGACCCAAGTGCTGATGGCCGTGCTCGACGGCGATTTGGCCGAGGCGCTCGCGGGGGCTGCGCGCGGCGAACTTCGTCCCGAGCTGCTCGAGGTCTCGCAGGACCACGCGCTGTGCATCGTGCTGGCGGCGGGCGGCTATCCCGAAGCTCCCCGCACCGGCGATGTCATCAGCGGGCTGGAGGCTGCCGCCGCCGTTCCGGGCGTGCAAGTGTTCCACGCAGGTACGAGCTTACGCGACGGCCAAGTGGTCACCTCCGGTGGCCGCGTCTTGGGTGTGACCGCGCGTGGCACGACGCTCGCTGATGCGCATGCTCGCGCGTACCGAGCGGCAGAAGCGATCTCGTTCGAAGGTCGTCAGTTTCGACGCGACATCGCAGCGCGCGCGCTGGGGCCCCGCTGATGTCCGGCGACGTCGAAGCCGCGCTGCTCCAGCTCGCCGCAGGCCGCGTCGTGGCGGCGGCCACCGAGTCCTACTTTGGGCTGCTCGCGGACATCGACAATCCGATCGCGGTGGAAGCGTTGTTCGCGCTCAAGCCGCGCGGCGCGGACAAAGGCGTGCCGACGATTTTGCCCTCGCGCGATGCCTGGCCCGCGCTCGTTGCCGGCGCGATCCCGAGCTTGGCGCAGGCCTTCGCCGCTGCGCATTGGCCGGGTGGGCTGAGCATCGCGCTTGCGGCCGCGCCCAGCGTGGCCGCGCGGGTTGCTCTGGATGGGTCGCTCGCCGTGCGCCTGCCGGGCGCGTCTCCCGCAGCGGAGCTGGCACGTCGTTTTGGTCGCCCGCTCAGCGCGACCAGTGCCAATCTGCCCGGTGCCCCGCCTGCGACGCGCTCCGCGGAGGTCGAGGCCGCATTTCCCGAGGCCATTGCTCGCGGCATGCTGTTCGTGCTTCGGGGCGAAAGCCCAGGCGGAGCGCCATCGACAGTCGTACGCGTCAGCGAAGACGGCTACGCAGTTGCACGCGTCGGAGCGGTGCCACCATCCGCACTCGAAGAGATCGCAAAAGCGCAGCTGGCGCATCCTTGACGCGACGCATTGCTGGCGCTACCTCGTCTGCGGCGGGATAGCCCGCGCTTGGAGGATCATGGCTCGAGTAATCAATTTCAATGCCGGCCCCGCCGCCCTGCCATTGGGCGCTGTCGAACGCGCTCAGAAGGAGCTGCTCGACATCGACGGTAGCGGCATGAGCGTGATGGAGCACAGCCATCGCGGCAAGGTGTACGAGGCCGTACACAACGAAGCGATCGCGCTCGTCAAGGAGCTGCTGGCCGTTCCGGACAACTACGACATCTTGTTCTTGCAGGGTGGCGCGAGCCAACAGTTTGCCGTCGTACCGATGAACCTGCTGCCCCCAGGCAAAAGCGCGGACTACATCCTGACTGGTGGTTGGTCACAAAAGGCCTACAAAGAAGCCAAGGTGCTGGGCACCGTGCGCATCGCGGGCAACACCGAGAAGGACAAGAAGTTCACTCGCATTCCGAAGCAGAGCGAACTCGAGCTGGACCCGAACGCGGCCTACGTGCACGTCACGAGCAACAACACGCTGTTCGGGACGCAATGGCACGAGTTCCCGAACACCGGCAACGTGCCGCTGGTCGTGGACATGTCGAGCGACATCGCTTGGCGTCCGATCGACGTCTCCAAGTTCGCGCTGATCTACGCGGGCGCTCAGAAGAACCTCGGACCGAGCGGCATCGTGGTCGTGATCGTGCGCAAAGATCTGGTCGAGGCGGGGCGCAAGGACATCCCGGTCATCTTCCAGTACCGCACGCACGCCGAGAACAACTCGCTGTACAACACGCCACCCACGTTCTCGGTGTACATGTTGCGCAACGTTCTGGCCGAGTTGAAAGCCAATGGCGGCTTGATCGCCATGGAGAAGCTGAACCGCGAGAAGGCCGCGCTACTCTACCGGGCGATCGATTCGCGCCCCGACATGTTCACCAACCCCGTGGAGGAAGAATCGCGCTCCACGATGAACGTGGTCTTCACGCTCAAGACAGCCGAGCTCGAAGCCGAGTTCTTGGCCGAGGCCAAGAAGATGAAGATGGAAGGGCTGAAGGGTCATCGTTTGGTAGGGGGCGTGCGCGCTTCCATCTACAACGCCGTCCCGCTGGAAGGCGTCGCAGCGCTTGCTGATTTGATCAAGAAGTTCAAGGTGTGACCAACGCTCGTCGCTAGACTCTGACGAGCTGACGAGCTGACGAGCTCGCAGGAGTTCGTCGGCAAAACAATGCAGCGCGCGGTTCGGCCATCCGGACCCCGCGCTGCACTCGTTTTGTCGGTCTCGTTTTGATACCTAGTTGTCCGTCGTGGCCGCGTAGCTCGAGTGATTTGGGCGCCCTTTGGCTCGCGGGGAGAGCGACTTTGACGCCCGAGCGGCGGGCAGGTTATTCTGATGATTCCGTTCTCAACCCCACCTCACGCATGTCATTGGCACGATTCCGCCTCCGCTTCCTGCTTCAGGAGATCGATTTGCCGCAGGGCGATACCGTGATCGGCCGCAGCGCGACCTGCCAGGTCACGATCGAAGATCCGTTGGTTTCCCGCGAGCACGCACGTATCCGCATTGCCGGTGAGCGAGCCACGATCGAAGATCTCGGATCGCGCAACGGCGTACAAGTCGGCGGGACGTCGCTGCAGAGCGTGCATGTCTTGCGCGACGGCGAACGGGTGCGGATCGGTACGCAAGAGATGGTGTTTTGCGCGGGAGCACCAGCGGTGACCGGCGCGGGAACCCGCACCACGGGCTTCATCTGCCATTGTTCGGAATGCGGGCACCCGTATCCGCTCGAATTGGTGGAGTGCCCGGCGTGTGGTTCGAGTGATCGCAACGAAGAAGACACCCTGGCCGGCGCGCCCTCCTCAGCGCGTGATTGGGGATTGGATCTGGTGGTCGATGCTCTCCGTCGCGCCGAATCGCTCGGCCGCTTCGACGACATCGAGCGCATCTTGTCGCATGCGCGGCTCGGCATCGAACAACGGATTGCCAACGGCTTGCACTTAGAACGGCCCATGTTGGACGCGGTGGCCGACGCCGCTGCATCTTTCGCGGTCACTCGCCGTGAAGCGGCGTGGGGCAAATGGTTGCTATCGGTATACGCTTCACTCGGTGGCGTGCCGCCGCGGGCCGTAGGCCGCCGCTTGATCACATTGCCGCTTTTGGAGCGCACTTCGCTCGCGCCCGCCGCGCGACGCGTGGTCGAGAGCGTGAGTTCACGCGGCGGACCGCGCCTCGAAGATCGCGAGAGCTTTGCGGGCATCGAAGCCCTGGGCAACTCGGAGCCAGCGGGTGCATGAAGCACGCGCTCCGCTACAACGATCACGATATCGATCTCCCCCCGGGCGAGTTCGTGATCGGTCGAGCGGCGACGTGCCAACTATCTCTAGACGATCCGCTGGTCTCGCGAAACCATGCAACGCTGCGGGTCACGCCCGAAGCAGTGGTGGTCGCGGATCTGGGCAGTCGCAACGGCGTGCGAGTCAATAGCGAGCGTATCGACGGCAAACGCTCGTTGTCGCACGGCGATCAGATCTCGATTGGCAGTCAGGACATGACGCTCTTGTCGCGGCGTGAGCTGGTCGCCGATACGCTGATCCAAGGGCCCAGTGAGCGTGCGTCGACCTTCGGTTTGCTCGGGATCTTGGCGGACAAAGCGCTCGCCATGGGCCGTGGGGACGAGGCCGAGAAACTGCTCTTCGAGCAGCTCGATCAGCTGCTGGTGGACGCTCAACGCGGTGTGAAAGTCGCGACCGAGACGCTGGAGCGGGCCTCGGAGTACGCGCTCAAGTTGGCGCTCGCCACCACCAATGGTCGCTGGGTTGACTACATCTTTCGGCTGCACATGGCAGTGGGGCGCATGTGTGCAGGCCCGGTCGTCGATGAGCTGTACACGGTGCTGCGCAAGGTAAAGACCGTGAATCTGACGGTTTTACGTGACTACCTGCACGACCTACACGAGCTCACGGGGCGCTTCGGGCCGGCCGACCGCTTCCTGCTCAGCCGCCTCGAGGGGCTAGAGCGCTTGGCGGCTGCGAAATAGAATCGCTCACTCGACGCCTTTCGGCAGGCACGCTACGTTTAGCCGGATTGGATTCCGATCAGAACTCTCGCCGCACGATGCCGCGCATGGATCAAGCTCCGGAGCCGACGCGCAGCGCGCAACGCTTCTGGCTCGAGTACCAAGGGCGAACTTTCGAACTACGCCCTGGTGAAATACTCATTGGTCGAAGTTCGAATTGCCACCTCGTGCTCGACGACGGCCTGGTCTCGCGAAAGCACGCGCAGATCGTCATCACCGACGAGCGCGCTTTGGTCGAAGATTTTGCGAGCGCCAACGGCGTATTCGTCAATAACAAGCGGGTCAACGGTAGCGAACCGCTGAAGGCGGGCGATCAGCTACAGATCGGTAAGCAACAATTTGCGGTCTGCTCGGTCGCGCGTCAGCCCGCGGCCGTGCCGGCCGAACGCCGTATGGCCGAGACGCTACATGGTTTGCGCATCCCGACCGACGCATCGGCGGCGCTGGTCTCGGATCCGCGCGCCGACACCAAGGCAGAGCTGAAACAACCAGAGGTGGAGGCCACGCAACGCGCCGAAGCTTTGGAGCTGCTCGGTGGTGTCGCCGACAAGGTTCTGGCTCTGGGCCGAGGTGAGGAAGCCGAGCGCGTGCTCTCGACTGCGCTGAACAACGTTCTTTCCGAGGCCAAGCGAGGGCGTGAGCCTGCGCCACGCGTCGTGATCAAAGCGGCCACGTACGCCGGCAAGCTCGCGGATGCTACTGCCCACGGCAAGTGGCTCGACTACACGATTGACCTGTATGCCGTCCTGCGCCGTCCGATGCCAATCGAACTGGTGGACCAGATGTATGCGGTGCTGCGGCGCGTGGATGCGGTGAACCTGTCCGCGCTCAGGGCTTACCTTTCGATTTTACATGCCCAGACGCAGGCGTTCGCTCCGAACGAGCGCTTTGCGATTCAGCGCCTCGAGGGCCTCGAGCGCTTGGTCGCGCTGAAGTAGGCGCGCCCGCGCGCGAGGGGGGCGGTATCGAAGGCGGCGCCGGCCGCAGCGTGCCTCGGGCTTTGCTGGGCGCTTCGTCCAAGGCCAGCCATAGCGCCGCAGCTTCGCTGATCGCGTCGCGCAGCTCGGAATCTTCGATGCGCTCGAGCTGATCGGTCAAGGCGCCGGGCAGGGGCGCCTTGCGATAGATCGGCTTTCGCGCGGCGGCATCACGGGGTTCGGCGGCGATCTCTTTGACGCGAAAGCGCACCGTATCGACGTGGATCCCGGCGGCTTTGAGCCGGGCCACGATTTCGTTCACGAGTAGGGACAGCTCCTGAGCCCAGCTCGCGGACGCGACGTGCACCGTCAATTCGCGGCCGCGCTTGGCGCCGGGCTCGGTGCGCGCGGCGATGCGCTCTCCGACGATCCGCCGCCATTGCTCGCGATCGACGGCTGTCCCAGCGTAGCGAGCCGCCGCCTCGCGCGAGCTCGCGAGGAGCGAGCCGAGCGCGGCGGGCTTGTTGCGCTGGGAGTAGGAGCTCACGACGATGAGCTTACCCCGATTCAGTTGCCGGGTGCGTTGAGTTCCGCGTCTTGTCCAGGGAACCAACGACTGGCGATGCGGATCGCGTTGGTCGCAGCGCCCAGACGCAGGTTGTCGGCGGCCATCGTCAAGCACACGCTCTTGCCAGTGGCATCGCGTGCGTCGCGGCGTAGGCGACCGACCAGCGCGCGATCGCGATCTTGAACGCAGGAAAGCGCGCTCAAGCCATCGCCCGACGAACCCGGATAGAAGCGCACGAATGGCGTCTGTTTGACGTCGGCGAGTGCGGCTTCGATCTCGCTCAGCTCTGGGGCGCGGGACAGCGTGAGCCAGGTGTTGAGGTAATGACCGACCGCGACCGCGACGCGGCAGCACTGCGCGGAGACCGCGAAGTCTGGAAAGTCCAAGATCTTGCGGCTCTCCTGCACGAGCTTGCGCTCCTCGGCGCTGAAGCCGCTCTCGTCGGTCTTGCCGTTGTGTGGCACGGCGTTGCCCGCGTAGTGGCTCACGTTGAAGCCGTTGCCGAAGCGGTTCGGCTCGGAATAGCCGGCCTTTGATTCGGCCAAGAACTCATCCAGCGGAGCAATGCCGGCGCCACTGACGGCTTGATAGGTGCTGACGGTGGCTGAAGCCAAGCCGAAAGCGCGCTTCAGCGGTGCCGTCGCGAGCGCGAACGGGATCGTGGTGCAGTTGGGGTTTGCGACCAGCCGCACGGCTTCGGTCACTTCCCGGCAGTTGACGCCGCCGACGACGAGCGGAACTTTGGGATCGAGTCGGTACGTGTTGCTCTTGTCGACTACGCGGTAGCCGAGCTCCAGCAGGCGCGGCACGTAGCGTTGGCTATGGTCGTCGTCGAGGGCGACCAGCGCGAGCTCGCCGCGTGGCGCATCCGTGCTTTCGAGCTGAGACGCGCCGCGTACCTTGTACGACTTGCCGGCGTGTTCGAGAGTCTGATCACGGCTTGCGAACAATGACAGTTCCGCGCTGGGCCAAGCGCGCTGTACCAAATCCAAGCTTTCGCGGCCGACGAGCCCGGTTGCACCAAGAATGCAGATACGCATGGCGCGGCTCATATCATGTAACGCAGCGATCCGCCGCCAGATCCGTTGGATCGACCTGGCATGGGCAAATTTGCCTGAGATCCAAGCTTTCCCCGCGCCGCATGTGCGCGTGCCTGTTCGTTCGTACCAAGCACCACCACCTATCTGCCGGCAACCCTTCAGAGATTCACCGGTTCAGGTGTTTGTCCGTTGCACATGTCCCCGATCCTGGCGCGTCGTTTTTTTTGGCGCGCTATGCCTGCTGTCGGTGGTTGCCTTGGTGCCTTGCGGGGGTCAACCGCAGGTCAGCAACTCGGGCACCCCGATTGACTCGCATTCTGCGGAGACGGCTTTCAGAGCGACGCCGAGGTGCGACGATGGCTAGAACGACGGCAGCTACGGCACCTGCGATCCCGGATGCAAGTCGGCCAGCTACTGCGGTGACGGCAAGACCACGAACCCGCCCGAGGTCTGCGATCAAGGCCGATTGCACGCTCGCGCCGTACTGCGGTGATGGCGTGAAGGTCAGCAACGAGGCCTGCGCGGGCACGCGCAAGCCGCATTCGAAGATTGCGATGGCAGCCTCAACTGCAGCGCTAGCTGCACGTCGAGTGTGCTGCACTGAGGCGAACGATGATCAGACCGCGCCGCAGGCTGGCGCAGATTGGGGGCTAGGCGACGTGCGAGATCGGAACGCTGGGGGGCGGGGATGACTCCAGCTTCGAATAGCCGAGTCGAACCCGCATGCCCTCTGCGTAGTCGAACAAGCACGCGAGGGCACCAGACGGATCACGATCGCGTAGGGGGCTCAGCTGCCATAAGTACGGCAGCAGCTCGCGGAACATCTCGAAAGCGATGTCATGCCCATGAGGCAGTTCCAGCAAGCGATCGATGGCTTCCAAGTCCTGAAGGCAGCGACGAAATGGATCCATGGTCACACCAAAACACGGCGCAAAAATAAGCTCAAGGTGGCAAATGGCAACGCGGGGTTGTACGCGTATTTGTTTCGCTAATGCTGTCACGGCGCGCGCACGCGGCCCAAAAAACGCACACCACCCGTAGGAGATAATGTCCGACAACTCCTCACTACGGGGAGCATGTCGCAGAACGTCAGCCGCGCTTGATACGCGCCTGCCGTCGCGCTTCGCGATCGTCCAGCGCGAAATGTCGACGTTGCACCCGATCAGCCGCCAAGCGCACCGCGATTGCCAGATCATCACCGAGCGAGCCTTGAATGCGCGCCACCGTCGCAATCGCTTCATCCGCCAAGCGCCAAGCCTTTGCGTGTGCTTCGCTATCACCCTTACGGATGGCCAACGCGAGCGCTTCGCGCAATCTTCCACCCGCGCCGTGCAGTTCGCGCGCGTGCCCAAGGTTGCCTTTTTGCCGCTGAAAAGCGTACAGCGCGCGCACGATGCCCAGCAAATCCCGGACCGTCTCGATGGGCAGGGGGTTTGGGGCGCGTCCGGCTAGTTCGGGCAGCTTGGATGTCACGCGCCGATTAGCGGAGCACGTTTGCTTGCGGGCTGGAAGATTGGCAGGGGGCGCGGGATAGCGCGCGGTCTATCGACCGATGTGCGCGTCGGCTCAGCGCGCCCGGACGGTGAGCAGGCTGGACGGCGACCGGTACGCCGTCCAACTGGGCAACCCTTCGAAATTGCGTGAGATCAGCTCCTGCACGGGCGTGCTTCGCTTAGAACGGGACCGCGTTCGCAGCGACCGGCGCCTCTCGGGCTATCCGCCTGGCCAGAAACCCCGGTTTTCTGGGCGCCCGATTCGTCTGGCAGGAGCGAATCGAGCTTAATTTCTGATGGTACCGAAGGTCGGACTTGAACCGACACGTTATTTCTAACAACGGATTTTGAGGCCGGCGGAACCCGCATCAGACGCCTGGATCACGGGAAAACAGTACCCGGAATCGCCCGAGACCGCCCCGAATGACCATACGCCTGGGCAATCGGTGGGCAATCACGGCGGCCCTGACGCCGTTGAAGTGGCCCTAGCCGATGCCATCACCAAGGCCGCCAACGCCGGCGCCTTCGACGTACTGCCGAAGCTTGTAGCCGAACTGGAGTCGCGGCGGAAGGCCAGGCTCGAGGTGATCGAGCTCAGCACCGAGCGCGCGAAGCGTCGGAGCTGAGTGCGGACATTTGGACCTGACATTGATTGGCCAAGCACGATCGTAGGCCGTAGCCGGGCTGCCAGCTTTCTCGGGTTGCCCGAACCACCACACGAAAACAGCCCCACGACGCTACCAACGTCTGGGGCCACGGGAAGAGCATGACTTCCAAAAGACAGAATACTTCACACGACTCAGCCGCGCTACTCGACCGGATCGCGGCGATTCAGAGCAACCGACGCACGGCGCCGTTGCTTCTTTGCTCGAAGGGCATCGGCTGCGAGTGCTCGAGCTGCCTTGACCTTCCGCGCCCGGGCGGCAGCCGTTCAGCGCGCTTCGTCGAGCTGTTCCGTCACAAGACCAGCGGACCCGCAAGCACGTGCTGGTGCGATCAGTGCTTGGACGCCACGATGGGTCGCGCTGGCCATTCACCTTGGGGCACCGCCGGCGCGCAACGTCGCCTGAAGCGAGAGGGCGAAAAGTACCTTAAAAGCTTGCAGCCAGAGCGGTGGCCGGTCTTCTTTCTGGAGGCAACCGACGAAACGGATCTCCGATGGTTCTTCAACCTGGGACCGAACCCGAAATGGATCAGTCCGAAGGTGCAGAATCGTTGGAAGCGGATCAATCGCTGCCTCGCCGGCGGGGGTGGCCGACTGCGCCTATTCTTGCAGAACGAACGTGGACACAGCGACCCGCTGTTCGCTTCGATCATCGACGAGGACGACATCAACTCCCTGTGGACCGTCCGCGTGGACGGATGGGGTGTGGTCTCGCAAGAGCGCATTCCCAAGGGGTTCCTCGGGTCGATTGATCGCTTGCTCGTGCACCGAGACGACAAGCCGCCTAACAGCGTTTACAACCCGTACGCAGCCGAGCGCCACGCGCGCAATCGCTTCCTGCTGCACCACGTCGCCGAATCCGCGCAATCGCTCCTGGAGGCGGAGTACGCCGGGTACCGCGAGCGATCGTCCGTGCTTCGAAAGAATCCGCGGGCCTGGGAGAAATGGCCTCCATTTGCCGTCATCAAGCTCGCCGCCTTTGAAAGCCTTTGCGTATCGAGCGGCGAGCAGTGGGCAGGCGTCGAGCTTTCGACTTGGGGCGACGTCGTTTTGACCGACGTCTGTAAGGCGCGGCGCCTACTCTTTCCGGAAGATGCGAGCCGAAGATCGGCGGAGGAGATGCAGAAAATAGCGTCGCTCTCCAACGTCGAAATCATGGGCTTGCTTGCGAAATTCCGTCCGACGCCTGTCGAAACCAGCGACGCAACCGAGCGCACTGACGACGAAGATCGGGACTTTCCCGTCGACGACCACGAAACACCTAAGGAGCGCCGGCGGCGCGAACGACAAGAGGCACGCTCCGAACTCACTGATGCGATCAAGAGCGGCGCCGCAAAGGCGTGGGGGGCGGATGGCCATGCTCTTGCCCCGGCGACCTTCCGTGCTGATGTCACAGGCGAGCAGACGGGCAACATGCTCACTACAGCTTCGGAGATCGCGCGCGAGTACGGCCTGCCCGCGGAGACCGCGCGCCGCCAACTCGAGAAGCTTGGCTGCCCCGGCGCGTCGCAGAGGGGGCGGCGTGCAATCCCGGTCGTCTGGCTTCACAGCGACGCTGGCCAAGAGTTTCGATCAGTCATGACCCGCATCATGCTCGCGGAATCGACCTTTCAACGGGCTCTGCGTCGAGGAAGCCGATAGCCTCTAATGACCCGAAATGATTGCCTAAAAAGCGCCGAATCTGCCGGCCAACGGTTCGGAGAGCCTTCCTGGAATGTACTGTACTTTAGGAGGGTAGGCGAAGTTCCGCCCGCCCATCGAGGAGACACCAACCAATGACCACGAGAAAATATAGCCCCGTAGGTCGGCCGGTGGCCCCGAGCGATCGGGACTGGGCTGACGCACTCACGCAACAGCTTGGACCGACCCGCGCCGCCGGCACCATTGGTGTCACTCGCGGCACGCTGGCTGCGATCCTCGCCGGCCTCCCCGTGTCCGCATCAACTGATGACCGCCTGTGGGCGGCGCGCTCTCGCAACCAAGCCGCGTAGCCCGCCCCGATCGACGCAAAGGTCCGAACCCATGACGCACCGAAACTCGTCGGCTGCGGCGGCACACGTGCGCGCTGCAAGCCTGCCTGAACAACAACTGGCGGCGGTACCGCTCTACGTTAGCCAGAAATCTTCTCTGGCAACGTTCGGCCTGAGCCCGCGTGAATTCCGCGAATTCGTCCGCGCAGAGCGCCTGCCCGTTGTCGAGCGCGGCAAGACGCGACTGGTCGAGGCACGCTTGCTCGCGGAACGTCTTGCGTCCAAGGCGACACAGGCTCTCGAAGAGATGCCGGAGAGCAACACCGCTCGCCTGCGGAAGCTCGCCGGCCTGGACCGTGCTGGGGGCGCAAGGTGAGTCCCGCCGATGCACGCCGAGAAGCGTGCCGAATCCTTCGCGATTCGCAGCGTTCGATGAGCCGTTCACTCATCGAGGCAGAGCGTCTGCTGCAGCTTGCAAGCGCCGATGACCAGGAAGATTTTGAGATTGAATCGCGTCGTTCCGAGTCGCACGAACGCGCGATAAATCCCGAATTTTTCACCGATGGAGCGGGCCCGTGAATACGACCGTCGCTCGGTGCTGGTTCGGCTTCTGCCGTCTCCCTATCGATGACGGGACGAGCTTGCTTACTACGTACAAGCCGACCGGCGAACAGATCGAGGTGCACAGAGAATGCATGGAAAGAGTTCGGCGCTCGAGCGCCGAAGCGAACCTAGCGCGCGAAGAGTTCGCGACAAGGCGCACCGCGGGTTTCGTTGCCAGCTTGCCGGCGTTTCGTGTGCGCCCCAGCGATCCAGAGTTTGCGGCCCGCGTCACACACCCGCGCCTCGTGGCCGCAGCGGAACGATACGAAATCAAGCACGGCAACCTTGCCCTCGTCGGCCCTTCCGGTTGCGGCAAGTCGACCGTGGCCGCCGCCATCGCGCTCGGCCGTGCGGAGTCCGCCGTGCGCGCGTATTGCGCCAGTGGTGGGCGTGACTCTGATCAGCTCGAGCATGCGCTCGGCATGCGCTGGACGACCGCTGCCGAGCTTTGCGCTGCGCGTAAACAGCACAAGCTCGGCGCGGGCGAAGCCCCGGAAATCGAACTCGCCGAGACGGCGACACTGCTCTTTCTCGACGAAATAGGTCAGGAAATTGCCGACGATCGGTGGCTGCTCGAGTTCCTGAACGTGCGCTACGCCCGCAAGCTCCCGACGATCACCACCAGCGGGCTTACCCAAAGTGAGTTGGAAAATCGGTACGGCATTGGCGCGTATCGTCGGCTGATCGAGCCTCACGGCGTAGTCATCGACCTGTTTGCGGGTGCGAAACCAAGGCTGGTCACGACCGAGCAGAGAGCGGCCCGCGGTGGATGACCTAAATTTGGTCCTCACTCAGCGTCGCGTCTTCGAATCGGGTCTCGACGCTAAATGCAAACTTGTGGCCCTGGCCCTGCTGAACCACTGGAGCGGAAAGACCGAGACGTTCCCAAGCGTCGACCGGCTCGCGGTCTGGAGTTCCCAGCACCGCACGACCGTCATGCGTTGCATCTCGACCCTCGAAAAGCTCGGAGCAATTCAAGTGAAAAAGGAATGGGGGAAGTCGAATCGGTACGCACTCGGACAGCTGTCACTGTTACCCGTCGCCCCGTGCGACCAGTCGCTCCCAGCGACCCGTCGCCCCCAGCGACCAAAACCCGTCGCTCCCAGCGACCTAACCAGTCGCCCCCAGCGACCCGAAGAGATCCAGGAAGAGATCCAGGAAGAGATCCACACTGCAGCGCGCGCGATCGGTTCACCGACGGAGGGAGCCAGGAGACGCAAGCGGAAGCACCAACCCGAGACGGCGTTGCCGCCCGATTGGCAGCCAACGGAAGCGCACCAAGCGTATGCCGCGAAGCACGGGCTCCAGTTCGAACTCGAACTCGATAGCTTTCGCGGGTGGGCCGAAGGTCGTACCGTGGTCAGTTGGAACGGCACGTTCACCACCCGCCTAGCCAACCAAGCAAAGTGGAATCGCGAGCGGCGCGCGGGCCGCGGGAAACCGGTCGTGCAGCGCGCGGGCTCGGTGCGTGAGTCGGACTCGAGTTGGCTTGGGCCTGCTGATGCGCCGCCCCCGAAGACACAAGGGCAGCGGCCGAAGCTCACCGTGGTCGGCAGCAAATAGCGAACCCCGGCGCACTCACCGGGAACTAGGACTCGAACCTAGGACCCCGTACCAAATCAGATTCTGGCGCTGCCCTTACGGTGAGGGCACCCGGAGCGACACGGCAGATGGTTCTTGGTCTTTGGTGACCACCTGCAGTCGCGAGCTCGGTCCGAATCCGGGCAGCGTCCCTACGGCTGCGCGCTTACGTGGAAAGACGACTCATGAAACTACACCATCGCCTGGCGCGCACGTTGCGTGGCTGGGCAGATCGACTCGACCCGCCAGCCATAAACCCCGCGCGTTCTCTCGTCGCCGTTGCCGGCGTCGGTCCTGAGATGGCCAAGGCAAATCGGATGATTCTGGCAATGCATCTGCGTCGCGCGCTGCGCCGCTACAGCCCTGAAGAGCAACCTGCTCAAGCATGAAAAGGACAAGATGGACATCGAACAGCTCCGCGAAAAATATCGTGCCGAAGGTTTTGCGCAAGGCGTGCTTGCCGAGCGCAAAGAGACGATCAACAGCTTGGCCCGCATTGCCGCGGCGACGGACATCGAGGCAGCTGTGCACTCTGAACGCGCCAAGCTGATGTCGCTACAGGCAAAGGAAGCGGCGGCGACGACCGTCGCCGAAAAGGTCACGCAAAAGCAGACCGAGCCGCAGAGCCTCGCGACCGCAGACCATAGCGATCGAGTTTGGGCGTCCTTCGTTGCTTCGAAGCACGGGATGCCAGGCACGCCGCGGTACGAGACCGTCTTCGCGGAAGAAATCGCACGGCTCACGAATCCCAGCGAGGCGCGAGCGTGATGACCGTGGAACAGTTGAGCGCGCTCAAGGCGCAGCTCGAGCAGTCGCGAGTCGACTACAACACCAGCATCGTCAAGGTGCGAGAAGCCGAGAAGGCACTGGACTCGGCAAGCTCCCCGGCGGCGGAGAAGGCCGTTCTGCAAGCCGAAGATGGGGTGCGCACCGCGAAGGTCAGGGTCGAGAGCGACCAGCGGAAGGTCAACGCAGCTGAGGCTCAACTTCAAGCTGACACCCGGGACGCGAACGCAGCAGAGTTGGCCTCGCTTCTCGCTCAGCTCGAAGCGTTCGAGTTTGGAGACGACGGTGTCACTGAGCAGGTGGCTCTCCTAAAGCGTTTCATTTCCGTCCAAGCGGATCGACAAGCGTTCGCAACGCGCAAGCTGGCGTTGATGACTCAGATTCGAAACCTGCAGATGCAGCTTGGTCACAACAACCCGCTCGTGATCCAGAGTCACGACCTCAGCGCTGTTCCAAATTACCAGCCGATCGCCAATGCGTTGAGCGAGATGCGCCCGACGAGCGGCGTCGAGATGCTCACCTTGGTGGCGTTAGCCAATCTCCAGATCGGCAACTTCCAGCCGAAACCTCGAAAGGACCTTTGAACCCCATGCCCATGTATCAAGTCGTGAACATGCGCGCGAACTACGTCGTCGTTTGCGCGGACGATGGCGAGCAGCGCCTTTACGAACAGGAGGTCGAGAAGGCGCGCGGCGAGCAGAGCGTTCGCGGCATCCGCTATGCTGTGGCGCCTCGCGTGCAGATTGGAACGCCAAGCGGTCGCACACTGCAAGCGGGCGAGGCGTGCAGCGTCGCCGACTTTCGGGGCTCGCCGGAGCGCGCCGCCTGGCAAATTCTAGAGCGTCACGTCGAGGCCGGCCGCGTCATCGAGGCCGATGTGCCAAACGGGCCACAGGCTGCTTGATTCGCTGCGAACGGCGGCAGCAGGGCGAGCTCCTGCTGCGCGCCTACCCGAACTAGTTCACCACCTATAAATACGGGAACCGTCTTCGGTCACTTGTGGTGTCTTTACGTACCCTTTGCCCTCGAGCAGAAATTGGCCGGTGCCCGCCCTCTCGCCACCGAACACCCCACGAACGACGACCCGCCCCGAGTTGTCCAACGAGCCCGCCAGTCGGGCGCCCTCTTCCACCGTCAGTTCGGCGCCGCTCTCCACCTGCACACTCCCGTCCAACGCTCCAAGAACCGAGACGCGGGCGCCGGGGTCGATGGCGACGCTACCGGCGAGCTTCCCGTAGATGGTGAGCGCGGCGCCCGAACAGATCCTCACCGAACCACTAAGCTTGCCGCGCAGACTGAACGTACCCCGTTCGGCGCACGCTTCCCTGGTGCTCAGTATCCAACGAGTAGTCGGCCCGGACGACTAGCTCCGGTATTTCCTCTCTCGTCCCATCGTCACGCACCCTGTAGTTTGTTGCCATCTATTCTCACAATGTACGCCAGCTCAATGCCTTTGCCAGCTTGAGGACATGCGCACGGGTGGCATGTTCTCTCTCTGACTATAAAATCACGGGGTCCTTTGAAGGGGGTACGGCGGAGTACGCCGTTCATCATTGCGACCGCGCCCTCAGAGAAGACTCTGATTTTTTTTTCGTGTTGCGCAACAGGTTCACCCCTCTGTTGCGCGCACCTCCGACGACGCTCCGACGAGCGCCTTTATTATTGGAGACATATGTCTAGCAGCACCGACCGCGCGCCGACCAGGCGGCGCATGCCACTGGCTCAGACCACTTTCGCCAAACGCATGGGAGTGAATAGGTCGACCATTTCCCGAGCGATGAACGAAGGCGGCCCCTTGCGCGCAGCGATGTTGCCAGGGCGGCGGGTCGATATTGGTCACCCGGCAGCGGTGCAGTGGGCACGCGCCCATGGGTCCGATCCAAAGAAGGCACTGGACCCGATAGCGAGGATTTTGGCCAGCAAACGCCCACCGCAAGAACCCGCCTCTGAGGTGGCCGATGACGCGATGTCGTTGGAAGAGTTCGCCGAACGAGCCGAAATGCCGCTCGCCGAAGTGAAGAAAGTCCTGTTGGGCGAGCTGCGCGTAGCGCTGTTGCGCGACGGACGTGTTCGCGCCGCGTGTCGCGAGGCGCTGGAGTTCATGGCGCAACATCCGTTTCGCGAAAACGAGGAAGGGCGAGCAATCGATCCGAAAATCGACGGACGAGACTTCCTCGCGCCGACGTTGCATCCCTGTCCGATGCCGGACGCGCCCAACGCGATGGAGGTGCACGACCACGCTGTTTTGCGCATTTGGCTTGCGCGCAGGGCCGGCCTCATTCGGCCACTCGAAGAGTTGCCCATCACGTGACCAAGCTCCGCAGGCTGCTGATGCGCCAGACACTCCGACAGATCGGCGCGGCCGTCGGGGTCCAGGTCGAGGTAAGCGCCGACGACCGCGCTGGCTTCGACCGACTACTCGACGTTCCGTTGCGTACGCTGGCTGCCGAGTTTCGTTCCGAGGCAGCCTTGCGAGCTTTCGTCTTGCGCAAGCTCGAGCAGGCGCACGACCGCGAGCACATTCGGCGTATCGCGGCGATCTTCGAAGCCGCGTAGCACAGACTTTACCAGCGCCCGTCCCCTTCATTCAGCGGGCATGTCACCGAAGCCGCGGTGGCAGCGACGCACGGGTCCTTGTGCTCACCCGATTGCGCCGTGCTGGTGAGCGCCCGGGCGCCCACGTCGTACCCGGCGTGGGCGCACTGCCCGGTTCCGTTTTCCCAACCCAACCAACTCTAACTCTCGAGGTTTATATCCATGGCTCTCAATCCCGCAGCCGCTTACCCAGGCCAAATCAGCACAATAGATCTTGTTGGCTATCCGTACGGTCGAGCAAGGAACGTGTTGGCGATCGGTGATGGCACGGGCACCCCGCTCGAGCAGCAGTGGTTGTCGGACCTGTTCGGCTTCGAGCAGGCGCTGTTGGCGTTCGCCGGGATCACGCCCAGCGGCACCCCGGACAAGGTCGGGGCGTCGCAGTACCTCGACGCGCTCAAGTTCTTGGGTGACGCGCGAAGTAGGGCGGCGCTTGCGAAATCGCTGGCGATGAATTGGCCCGAGCGCGCGACCATTGCTGCGCTCGCCAGCACAGACGGGCCGCTTGGTATGGCTTACGCCCCCGACTTGGGAGTTGGGGGCGGTGGTCTTTGGGTTTTGCAAACCTCTGGCACGGACGTGTACTCGTCAGAGGATGGACAGCAGTGGACGCAGCGAGCCGCCTCCCTGGCCGGGGCTTCGTTTACCAACCCGTGGATCGCATACGGCAAGATCGACGGCGTTTCCGGCTTCTTGCTTTCACAGAACGCTAACCCGGCGATCTACTACACATCCACCGATGGGATCGCGTGGAATACGATCTCGACCACTGCGGTGCCGGCGCATCCGGTGTCCGTTTGGTGCGACAGTCTAGGCTTGTGGGTGATGGCGGGCGATTCAGGAGCCGTACGCACGTCGCCCACCGCGCTCGCTAACACGTGGACCGCGCGGACGACACCAGTGGCTTGGCAGGTATCAAGCCTCGGAGCGAATCGCATAGTCTGGAACGGCACGTCGGTAGTCATCTTGCCGATCGCCTCTCCGGGTGGGCACAACAAGTGCCTGCAATCCTCCGACGGGATCACGTGGACTGAGCGTTCTTTCGGTACCAATCAGCTTTGGGTTGGACTTGCCTATAGCGCGGCGGATGGTCTTTGGATGGCCGTCTCCGACGGCGGCGCAGTCGTCACGTCTCCCGACGGAATTACGTGGACCGTTGGATCCGGGCCCGGGTACGGCGCGACAGACCTGGCCGTCAACGGCTCATTGTGGGTGATGACTACCCGCTACGGCGCAGCCGGAGGCATTGCGTACTCCACGGACAAGGGCGCTAGTTGGACGTCCGTAGCGGTTGGTGACCATCGCGTCGCGACCGCCGGCTGGAAACGCATCGTGTGCGCAGACAAGCGTTTTATGGTGGCGCATGGCGTTGCAAGTAGCGCTGTCGCGGTAGCGCTGTCACAGCGAGCGCTGCTTTAAGCTACCAGACGTCGGGCTCGCCCGTGCGACAGGTCGTGGATGAATTTTCGCCCGGGTGCGTCGGTGGCGCGCATGCACAGTTGCCATCAATGCAAACCGTCAGCGAACCGGTCATTGCGCGGCAGTCGTTGAATGCCGCGCAATCCCGCGGAGGAACTGCAGGAGCGGGCTCGCAACACCACTCTCGCCCGATGCTGGTGCCGGTGTCGGAAGCGACCTCGGCGCATCCGTCGGGGCTTGGCGTCGGCGCGTCGCAATAGAACGTCACGCGAGCACGACACCCAAGCGCCGGCGGCGCGGCCGTGCAGTGGCCACCCGCCTGCTCTGCGGTGTCGGCTGCGCCACCGCACGCGGCAAGCAGACCCGCCAATGCGAACAACCCACCTAGCAATAGACCTCTCGACATTGCTGCAAGCAGTAAGTCGTCTGCGATCAACACGCAAGACTGGCACTCTGTTCACGCGTCATGAAACACCCACGGACTGGGTCAAAACTGACCCGGTCCTGACGATACGAGTTTTTCAAAATGGCACCCTTCGATCTCGATTGCAGAGACGCCGACTACAGGCGCGATCCAGAGCGGCCGCGCCCTCACACACGTGAGCAGGACGAACAGCAGTCGGCCGCCCTGCGCCTGGTAGGCGCCGACCGCGCTGCGGCGCTTGCAACTCTCGATCATCACCAAGACACGGAAAAGAGGCCTTGTCCATGGCAGCAGTAGGCGGCAGCATTCTTGAGGTAACCATCGCCGGGGAGCACTACGCAGTCGCATCCGACTCGGATGTGCGACTGAAGCTTGGTGGTACGAAACCCACGGTCCACAAAAACGGCGACGGCAGTACGCGCGTGACTGGCGAACAAGAGCCGTGGTCACTCAGCGACATCGACGTGTCGATCGACGCGAGCAGCAATCAGTTGGTAGTCTTGCAGCGCGTCGCGAACGCAATGGAGCACGTTACCTGCACAATCGAGCTCATCGACGGCACAGTCTACCAAGGCCGCGGCCTCTTGGTGGATGACCGCGATTTCAGCACCGCAAAGGCGGTCATGCGCCTCAATTTGATGGGAGACGGCGAACTGACACTGCAGTGAGCCAAACCGGACCATGGCAACAATCGACGTTCCGACTAGTTCAACGCAACTCTCCAGGCAGCTAGGCTTCGCCAACGAGAAAAGCTGGCGTGACCGGCTGAAGCAGGCGCGATACATCTCGCCGATCACCGGCACCCGTGTCGAGTTCGCCTACGAGGACGTGTCGCGGTCGTTCGACGTGCGCGGCACAGCCTTCGACTTTCCCGGCGTCAACAACTCGTACGTGCAGCAGACCGGCTTCAGCTCGCGCAAATACCCGCTGGTCTGCTATTTCAACGGGAAGAACTGCGACCTACTCGCCAGCGGATTCGAGGCGGCGTTGATGGAGCCCGGCATCGGCAGGCTAGAGCATCCGCTCTACGGGACCTTCGACGTTCTGCCATTCGGCACGGTCGAGCGAAACGACGCGCTGGCTACGGCATCGAATCAGAGCGTTGTCACCGTCACATTTTGGACCACTATCCCGGCGATCTATCCCGATGATACGGGCGGTGGGGCTAGCGACATCGAGGGCGCGATCGACCTGTTCAATGCGGCAGTGGCGGCCCAGTTCCTGTCCAACACCAAGCTCGACAGCACATTGCGGAAGGTCTCCGTGATCAGCACGATTCAGTCCTTCCTGAGAAAGGTCAAGGCGCAGCTTGGTAAGGTCTCGGACTCCGTCGCGAGCGTGCGCAACGACTTCGGCAAGGGACTCGCCGCTGTCAACGGCGGCATGGATGTGCTGATCGGTGGCCCGCTCCTGCTCGCCCAACAGATATCGAACCTGATTCAAGCGCCGGGCCGCGCGCTGGCTGGGCTCTCCTCGCGCTTGGACGCTTACGCGCGCCTCGCGACCGACATCTTCGGCTCAGAAGCGGGCAGCCCCGCTCGAGCGCTGAGCTCGGCCTCGATTCTCGTCGACCACCAGGCCAAGATCGCGAACGACTTCCACATTGCCAGCCTCTTCGCCATGAACGCTGTGGCGGGCTCCGTGGTCTCGACGATCGCCCAGCCAATCACGGCCACCGCAGGCAGCCTGACCCCGATCTTCGGCAACCGGACGCAGGTCCTCGCCGCGGCTGCGGCCGTGATCGAGCAAATGGAGGCGATGGTTGCCTGGCGCGATCAGGGCTTCGAGGCGCTCAGCGCCATCGATGACGCCAGCCAAGCCATCGACACGGGCGAGGCCTACGCGGCGCTGCAGAACGTCGTGGCGCGGACCGCCGGATACCTGATCCAAGCGTCGTTCTCGGCGCTGCCCGAGCGCGCTCTCGTGATCGACCGCCCGCGCACCATCATCGACGTGTGCGCCGAGGTTTACGGAACGGTTGACGGCAAGCTCGACCTGCTCGTGGCGACCAACGATTTCACCGGCGACCAGCTGCTCGAGCTGCAGCCGCGCACAAGGGTTCTTTACTACCCGGAGGGCGCCGTGTGAGCAGCGTATACTCGACACTCCAAGATCGGGGAAACGGCCTGTGGAACTCATCCGACTTCGCGAGCGCAGCAGCTGCGTGCGGAGACTTGGAACGGTGGGCTAACGTGATGCGCGCCGCGGGCGCCGACCTGCGCGACTACCGCGCATCATTGTGCAACGCCTGCCACGACGAGGTGGGGTTGTTCGTTTCGGCTCGAGCTCGATGGGCGGAGGACTTTGGCAACGAATGGTTTCCGGTGCGCGCCGTCGATACGGGTTTCGACGACCTCCAAGTTTGGTTCGCTGGCGCTTTCGGCGGACGTACGGTGCTGCTCCGTGATTTGCCCGCAGAGGTTGCTGAGCGCGAGCGCGCGCCGGTACTGAGCGTTACGAAGCCATTGGCCGTGCGGGGGCTGGGTTGGCGTCGACGCATCCCCGAGCTAGACGAGGTACACGCAGCGCTGGCGCTGGCCAAGCTCGGGAAAAGGTAAATCGTCGTCAGCACCAAACCCGCGCGCAGCGGTGTCGAAGCCGCGGTGCTGCGGTTTCGGCCTGAACCTGGCGCCCAAGCGGGGGCCTCTGATCAACATGCGCCCGAGCGTGGGCTTCTGAAGATGCGCGCGAGCAAGCCGACTCGGGAATATGCTTGGGCTATGGGCTATGGGCTATGGGCTATATTGAAACTTCACGTCGGCTGTCGGCTCGACGACCATGAAGGCATCGGGCTGAATCTCGAGATGAAACGTTGGCGGCGTACCGAATGATCGGCCGGCAGGCAGCTGTCTGCGTTTCTGCTCTAAGTTATCGCGAATATCGCTTTCGATGATTCGAAGCCGCTTAATGATTCGATCGTGTTGCATCACCAGTCGAACGTTGGAGCCGGCCGTATTCACCCCGCCTCCTGGTGGCGCGTAACACTTCCCATTGGAAAGCGTCGTCAGTACTTGAACGCCGGCCTTTCGCAATTTGGCGCGATCCGCGGCAGACGTTGGCTCACCAGCGCCGATGCCTCTGACTTCGAATGGTGCCAACAAATGTGGCCAATTGAACAGTAAAACTTCAAGTAATGCTTCGTCGGTCCAAGCGCCCTTGTGAGGGCGTATGCACAGCACGTGGAAAACGTCCTGCGTCACGAAGACGAAAAGCAACGGGCCGGTCCGCTCGACGAATCCGTCACGTTCTACATTCTTGCCGAGATGTAAGTGGTGAATCCCCCAATCGTTCAGCAGGGGGTCATGAAAGTTGGTTTCTAGAAATAGCCGGCTGAGATGAGGAGTAAGAGCCTCACCAGTCTCGGCTTTTCTGACGATCTCGTCGAAGACTTGCTTGTGCTCGACGGGACACACGAAGTCCTTCGCAATTTCTACGGCACGCGGTTGTGGGTCAACGGCGCGCAGATGTACGTTGAAGTATTGGATCGCAACTTCGAGCGGCTGGGTCAGCGGTGCGGGTTTGTAGCCCGCTCGCTTGAGCTCCGCCGCAAGCGCGGCGATCCAGTCGGCGTAAAGGTTGATGACGATATCGAGCTCGCTCAGGATTCCCTCTTCCTTTGGGTAGAACTTCGAGACTCACGCTTTAGGGTGTGGAGTGTCAACAGCGCGCCATTTAGTCATTTCGTCGGAAACCCCCTTCGGCCGAGCGTGCGAGGCCGCGATGGCGTACCCTTCGCAGCTTTTGCAAAGTTCAGGGAGCACCGACATGACACTTCTAGTGTGGGCAGCATGTGATGCATTCGCTGTAGTCCTTTCCGACCGCAAGGCCAGCCTCGGAAATGAGGCGACAGTCACATCCGGTGGTCAGGTGATTCGCCTCAAGGCTGAGAAAGGAATCACCGTTGAAGGAGTACAGAAGATCTACCCGAGCGCCGACGGCACCCAGCTTTTTGCGCTGTCCGGCGAGATCACGGCGCACACCGCTCATCTCGAAGAGTCGCTAAAGCGCCGCGAGTTTGATGCTGATCAGTACATCGCCGAGCAAGCGCTCAAAGCTTCCTCTCTCGCAGACGCACATCTCCTCCCCAGTGGCACCCACTTCACGAATTGCTGCCTTCACGCTTACGCGCGCGACGGCAAAAATGTGTGCGCAGCGGTTGAATGGACGCCGATGACGTTCTCCCGAATCGTTCGACGTGGCGGGAAAGAAACGGTTGATGTCGCTCTCCACGGGTCGGGGCTGACCTGTGCTCAATACATCCTCGCGTCCATTGGGGAAACATGGCAGCCGCTGCTTAAGCGCGTCGATGACTGGAGAGAGGTGACCCGACTGCTGCGGCGCCTCGTACAGTCGGTCGGGCTCGTCGAGCCGTCTGTCGGAGCGGAATCCGACGCTTGGTTGATGCTCAAAGACGCGCCCACTTGGCGCCGCCTGCCTTCCAAAGAGCCCTAACCGACTCAGACCTGAGTGTTTGGGACGTCTCAACACTGGGCCGGGCCGCTGCGGGGAAACCGGCGCACGGCCGGCGGCGACCTCAAAGTTCACTCGCACCGCGCCGCTGTAGGAAAGTTATTGACGTGTGTACCATCAGTGGTACACAGTGGAGCTGATGGTAAGAGGTAGCGACACCGCGGTTCGACTTTCCTACAGCCTGAAGCCTTCGGCGCCGAAAGAGGCCCGCGATGCGGCGCAACGTGAGATCGATAGCGCGCTGCGACGCACGGGCGGGGATGTATCGAAAACGGCGGAAGCGCTGGGCGTTGGCCGCGTGACCTTGCACCGGTGGATCAGCGAGTATCCGCGCCTAAAGAAAGCTCTGGAGGTCGCCCGCAGGGACGGCCCGCATTGAAATAGTCCAACGAAAGCCCCCGCGGTGTCATTACCACCGCGGAGGCCAAACCACAGTGAGGTTGATTCACCATGGCCACTAAGAAAGTACCACAGGGGACAGGTCCGTCGAATAGACGCGTCGAGCGAGTGATTTTCGCCGCTGAGGTTCAGTGCTCGGCGGAGAGGAAGGCGCTCACGAAACTGCCCGACCTCGCGCAGCGCGCCGCGCTTGCCGCCATGCATCTCGAGAAGGTGCCGCTCGCACAGGTGATCAAGAGCATCGAGTTGGCGCGCCGTGACGGCCGCTGGGTTGACTCTTGGGACGAGCCCCCGTCGTGCATTGATGACTACTTGATCGCCATCCGGTGCTGCGCTCGCCGCGCGCACCCTGGTGTTCGCCCGAAGGCGAAGGTCATATCGCTGGATGCCTACCGCGACGTGAAGGAGGCTCGCCAATGATCTTCCTTAAGGCCGAAGCAGTCATCGAGACGACGGTGCTGGCCGAGCAGCTCCGGTCCGCCGCTGCCGAGCTCGATGCCATTGCTGGCAACGCGCCGACGGTCGAGCTCGGCACGCTCAGACGGCAGGCGTACGCGGTGCGTGTGCAGGTTGCGAATGTGCTCACGGAAGGCGAGGTAGACAATGGCTAGCGCGGCGAACTCGATCGGCGGGGCTTTGACTGTTGCGTTTGCAATGGTCGCTTCCGCACTTGTGGCATGGCTCATGAATCTGAGCGTCAAAGAACGCGCAAAGCTTCACGATATCGAAATTGCACAGCTTCGGTCGCAACTTGCCTCATCCGAGGAACGCCTCCGCGGGTCGGTCGCACGTGATGTGGCTACGCACGAGTCCGCGTTGCGCGTTTCAGGCGAACTCAGGCTCCGTCTGTTTGCGCAGGCTGCGAAGTCGACGGCCACGGCAGCACGGGAGCTATCCGAGACTCTCGGAAAGCTCGTAGGCTTTTCCTCCGCGCTTGAGACCGACTCCAATGTGTCTGGCGCACTGGTCAAGCTACTCGGAACGCCCGAGCTCTTGTTGCACACTGGAGTCTTACTTCCTCCAGAACTAGACGAGCCGTACGCGATCGCGTCGGGGGCCATCGTAATGGCCATCACCGCTGTTGCGCGTCTTCACGACACAGATGACCGGGCGCAGCACGAACAAGCTGCGCTTGCCCTAACCAACGCGCATGAAACCACTCACGGATTTAGGCGTGCAGCTACAACTTGGAAGGCTAGTGCGTGGGCTTCGGTCCAAAATATTGGAGCGCACGCCTCGCCTTCTTCGGCATCCACCATCGAGTCCGCCCATGCCTAAGCAAGCCAAAGGCGAAGTCCGGTTCAGCGGCGGCATCTGGCGCGCGCGCATCACGCTGAAGGGCAAGGGCCGGCTCGACTCGGAGCTGCCCACCTGCCGGACCCAAGAGGAGGCCGAAGAGCGCGCGCTGCTCCTGACCGAACAGGCGCGCCATCTTCGGCTCGCTGGCAAGGTCGAGACCGCCGGCGCGGACGCACTGCTTCGCGAACTCGGCGCAGCGAACGAGGCCGGCGTAGCCGACGTGATCATGGTGATCGGCGAGCTGTGCGGGGCGCCCACGCTCCCCGCGCGGCTCGAGGGTCCAACCTTCGCCGACGTAGCGAAGAAGTGGACCGATGGCGACCTCGCGCGCGACTGGCCGGATCACGTGAAAGCAAAGGACTCGGCGGAAGACGAGCGCAAGCTCAAGTTCTTGAACGAGCTCGACATCGACGGGGTGAAGCTCGGCAAGGTGCCGCTCACACGCTTCAAGCTCGACCACGCCGAGGCGGCGATGCGCCAGCTGCCGGCTAGCGCCCGGCGCCCGGCGACCCGTCGTCACTACGCGCAGTGCATCGCACGCGTGCTCGCGCTCGCGGTGTACCCGCTGCGCATCATTGCGAGGAATCCGCTGCCCAAGGGGTTCATGCCCAAGACGGGCAGGCCGCCGGGCTTCTCGTTCCTTTATCCGGCCGAGGACGCGACGCTCATGGCTCGGGCGGACGTGCCGCTCGAGGAGCGATTGCTATTCGGCTTCCTGGCCCGTGAAGGCATGCGGGCGGGGGAGGCGCTCCGGCTCACCTGGAGCGACCTGGACCTCGATCGCGGCGTCGTGACGCTCGACCGAAACAAGACCGACGAGGCGCGGGCTTGGGCGCTCGACCCCGGCGTGTCTCAGGCGCTCAAGGCACTTCGGAAGATCCGGAAGCCGGCGGCGAAGGCGCTGGTGTTCACGGACGCGGACGGCAACGCCTTCGAGGTTCAAGTGCTCGCACGGCTGCTCCGGGCTCAGCCCTGGTCGGCCGAGGTCCGCCGGCCGGAGCTCCACACCAAGGGCGAGAACCGAAGCCCGCTCCGGGCGCACGACCTGCGCGGCACGTTCGTCACTTTGGCGCTGGCCAACGGAAAGTCCGAGGCCTGGGTGCAGGACCGGACCGGCCACACGTCTAGCGCCATGCTGAACCGTTACCGGCGCGCTGCGCGATCGGCGAGCGAGCTCGGATTGGGCCAGCTGATGCCGCTGATCGATGCCGTGCCCGAGCTCGCGGCGGCGTCGATTGCCCACGCTTTGCCCACGGGCCAGGTGCCCGTGGGTCAGAGTGACGATATGCCCGTCGATGGATCGGGCATGTTTTCTGCGGTACCGAAGGTCGGACTTGAACCGACACGCTCTTTCGAGCAACGGATTTTGAGTCCGTCGCGTCTGCCAATTCCGCCACTTCGGCTTGTCGTGGAAGTTCCTGTAGTTGCGTCCGTTGCCCTTGTCTAGAGGGTTTGTCACTTGGGCGTTTCGGGGCCGGCTTGGGCGGCGCGCGGTCCCGGCTTTCGGGGGGCCGGGCGCGCGGGGTAGCCTGGGGTTGAAGCATGTTCACCTGTGAGCGCTGCGGCGCGGGTTTGCCTCCGAATACGGACCAGTGTGGCTATTGCGGGACGGTCTCGGGGGCGGCGCGGGCGGCGCTTGGCGCGGAGGCGGCGCGACGGGCGCACGAGCAGGCCGCCATGAATGCCCAGGTAGCGATCCTGAAGGTGAAGTTGCAGGGCACCACCGAGCAGGCGGCGAGCCGGACGCTGCTGTGGGCGTTGGCGAGCTTCGTCTTTTTCTGTTTGCCGATTTTCAACGTGCTGTCGTTCTTGTCCTACAAGCGGGCGCAGGCGTCGGCCCGCGAGGCCGGCGTGCCGGTGCCGACGCGCGCGACGGTGGGGCTCCTGTGCTCGGTGTTCACCGGGCTCTTGTGCGTTGGTTGTTGGATTTGGATGGTGACGTCGATCCGTGCCGACAATGCAAAATTGGAAGCGCGCAAAGCCGAGTTGAGCAAGCAGATAGCGGCGCACCCGGAAGGGCCGGCATTGGATCACCCGTTCGCTTGCGCGTTGGCTGAGCAGTACGTGCTCACGAACGGCTACGACGGCTCGACGAATACCGGTCAATTCAGCGATGTGGATTGCGCGGGCGCGGTCACGGTGCTGAACGGAAGGGCGGAGATGCCCGATTTCAAGTTTCGTGTCTCGTCTTCGAGCAATGGCCTCAAAGTAGCGACGATTTGCTTCAAGCTCGGTGCACGTTGGTTCGTGCAAGATGCGCGCGCGACTGGCTGCGAGTTGAAGCGCTAGAACGCGGGCTTTTGGCAGACGAGCAGCGCGTCGTCGAGTTCGTAGAGCCCGCTCTCGGCGTCGCCAAACGAGAGGTACGGCGTGCGCGACACCGTGACCA
>Ga0247777_1000030_pt1 | contig 105430 bp, 104 predicted proteins | sample UWRJL154409C5_FD_179937 | JGI IMG/M metagenome (GOLD analysis project Ga0247777, IMG submission 179937) | Plant litter microbial communities from Arlington Agricultural Research Station in Wisconsin, United States - UWRJ-L154-409C-5 | ecosystem: Environmental > Terrestrial > Plant litter >... | reverse complement strand
AACCGCTCGTGTTGTGCACTCGGTCTATCTCTCAGTGAAACCATGAACTGACGAACCGGATGCGGGAAATCCGCACGTCCGGGTCCGTGGGAGCCCTGGGGGAGCAATCCCCCGGGGCCACCTAGCCCGAGCGCTTCAAAGGCCGGCACAGCCTTCGGCGTCCAAGTCCGGAACCTAGCAGGGTACGAGGTGCGATGCTGGATCGCGATCGCCCCTTCTCTTCGGACTCGTCCCGGTGCGGTCATCGCTGACGCACTTCGTGCGGTTCACTCGCTACTTTGGTGCAGGCATATCGGCCACCGTCTTCACGGTGCCGAGATCTTCGTTCGTGTGCGAGTAAATCTCGGACATGGGGTGGGCTCTTTTCTCGCGTTCCCATACGGCCACTACTTGCGCTGACGAATGCTCGAACGAATGCAGAGTCCATTCCTCGCCGGCAGGGGGATGTAGCTCGATCTCCCGCGTGGGAGCGCCTGGTACGACCGCCCACTCCATATCGACCGCCTGCCTCGTGATCTTGTATTCGACCATACAGAGAGCTTTGGCCGTTCTGTTTTGGATGTCCAGCAATGAAAGGTGCGCCCCGTTCGACTCGAGTGTGGCGACTTTCCGCAGACGGCCAAGCACGGCTGCTTGGGCGCTCCGACTCAGTCTTCGAACGTGACGTTGAATTTGCGGCCCTTGATTCGGCCCGCGCTGAGGCTTTGTTGCGCGCCCTGGCTGACGCTCTTGCTGACGGCGACGTACGAGAAGTGATCGTGGATCTCGATCTTGCCGACGTCACTCGCGGCCAGGCCGCCTGCTTCACCGGTCAAGGCGCCCAAGATATCGCCGGGGCGAACTTTGTCTTTGCGGCCTCCCGAAATGCGTAGGGTGGCCATCTTCGCGTCGCGTTCCAGGGTTTTGGCGAGCGCGGCCTTCTCTCCACGCGGGACGGCTTCGCGCTCGGTGACGGTCAGCTTTTGTCCTGTGAATTGCTCGATTGCGGCGACCTTGCCGTCTTCGCGCGAGGTGCGGAGTGAGACTGCGAGGCCAACCTTGCCCGCGCGCCCAGTGCGCCCGATACGGTGCACGTACACATCCGGCTGTGACGGCAGATCGAAGTTCACCACCAGATCCAAATCGGCGATGTCGATGCCGCGCGCGGCGACGTCGGTGGCGACCAACACGCGCGTGCTCGCGTTGCGAAATTTCGCCATCACTTTGTCGCGATCGTACTGTTCGAGATCACCATGCAGGCTATCGGCGCTGACACCGGCCTCGGAAAGCACCTTGGCGATCTCCGCCACCGTCACTTTGAGGTTGGCGAAGACCAACGCCGATTCGTGCGGATAAGTCGCGAGCACCCAGCGCAGCGCGCCGATCTTTTGCTCGGTCTCGACCGGTACCACCAATTGCTGGATTTCGGCGGCTTGCTCCGGCTCCGCCTCGACCTTGACGAATACCGGATCTTTTTGGTGTTTTTCGCACAGCTCGGCGATCGAGCTCGGGTAGGTGGCAGAGAAGAACACGGTCTGCCGATGCTCGGGCAGCGCGCGCAGGATTTTCTCCATATCTTCCTGAAAGCCCATGTCCAACATGCGGTCGGCTTCGTCCAGCACGACCGTGCCCACGCGGTGCACGCGCAAGCTGCGCCGTCGCAAGTGGTCGAGCACGCGACCCGGAGTACCGACCGCAATGTGTGCACCCTTTTCGAGCGCGCTGCGTTGCCGACCGATGGGTTCGCCGCCCGCCAGCACCAACACCGAGAGCCCCGCGTGGCGACGCCCCAGGCGCCGGATTTCGCGCGCGACTTGAGCACTCAGTTCGCGCGTCGGACACAAGATGAGCGCAGCGATTTCACGTGTCTCGAGCTTCAGCCGCTCCAAGATGGGGAGCGCGAAGGCCGCGGTCTTGCCGCTGCCCGTGCGGGATTGGCCGACCAGATCCTTACCTTCCAGCAGCACTGGCACGGTTTGGGCCTGAATCGGCGTCATTTTCTGGAATCCCAGCTCTGCGACGACCGCCAGCAGGGCAGGGGAAAGCGAAAGTTCGGCGAAGTCGGTCGTCATTGGCGGCGCACCATAGCAGGCCGCCGCCCGAGCGCCGTGTTCTTAAGCGCCCTTCGGGCTTTCCAGCGGCGCGCTGAAGCGGATTTGACGCGCCGCGAATGCGTCATCGCTCAGCCCTTCGGCGCGCGGAAAAAACGACGCGAAGCGCTCTGCCAGCGCGCTGATGGTCAAGCTCGGGTTCACCGCCAGATTGCCGGGCACGACGCTGCCATCGCACACGTACAAACCGGGACAACCGAAGACTTCGTGCTGCTCGTCAATCACGCCGGAGGCCGCATCCTTGCCGATGCAACAGCCGCCGAGAATGTGTGCAGTTGCGGGCGTGCGCAAGAGCACCTCCGAGATCACGTTTTGAGCCTCACCGTGCAGCTCATCGGCCAAGATCTCTGCGGCTTGCTGCGCGATCGGTAGGTAGCTCGGAACGGGCTGATCCGTGGCCGTGTCCTTGAGACTTCGACCAAACAGCGATTTCCCGAGGCGCAGCTTCAAATGCTGGTCGACCGATTGCATGACCAGCAAAATCACGGTGCTGCGCGCCCAATCCCGCACTCGCCAGAGCTTCAAGATCCGCGGCAATTGCAGAACCATGCGCGCCAGCATTTTCAGCGGGCGTGTGAACGCCGAGCCATCGGGGGTGAGCGGCACACCCAAGAGACGCATCGCGCCCGAGCCACTCGGATAGCGCACGGATTCGATCTTGGTCAGCGAGTTGGGGTGGAAGGCGGCGCCGATGGCAATGCCGCGCGAGAGGTCTCGATGCGCGTCGAAGCTAGTGGCTCCGAGCAGGCTCTCGCCGTTGGTGCGTACGAAATCACCCAAGCGCGCCGAAATTGCGGGCAGCGTACCGTGCTGGTCACGGTTCTTGAGCAGTAGCTCCACCGTCCCGAGCACCCCTGCCGCGACGATCACGCGCTTGGCTCGCAAACGCGGCCCGGCGCGCCCGAGCAAGGACGTCGAGCGCGCGGTCTCGACCTCGTAGCCGCCCCCGTCGGCAAGCGGCACGATTTGGGTCACTTTGAGCTCCGCGAACACCTTCGTGCCCCACTGCTCCGCGAAATACAGGTAGTTCTTATCGAGCGTGTTCTTCGCACCAAAGCGACAGCCGACCATGCAGCCACCGCACAAGTTGCACCCCGTGCGATCGGGACCTGCGCCGTCGAAATAAGGATCGGGTACGGTGCTGTTGGGCTTGCCGAAGAATACGCCGACTTCGGTAGCGTGAAATGTATCGGCGCTACCCATGCGTTCACTGACGCGTTGCAGGGTGCGCTCGCCCTCCATCAGCGCGTGGTTCTCCGTGACGCCGAGCATGCGTCGAGCGGTTTCGAAGTGTGGGCCGAGCTCTTTTTCCCAGGCTACGGCGCGGCTCCACGCGGGGTCGTCGAAGACGCTCGCTTGCGGCCGCATCAGGGTGTTGGCGTAGACCAAGCTGCCGCCGCCCACCCCCGAGCCGTGCAGCACCATCACACCCTTGAGTAACGTGATGTTCTGAATTCCGAAGCAGCCGAGCCGCGGCGCCCACAAATACTTGAAGGCGTTCCAGTTGGTCTTGGGGAAGTCTTCCCCCTGCCAACGCTTGCCGGCTTCGACTACGGCGACCTTGTAGCCCTTCTGGGCCAAGCGCATGGCGCTCACGCTGCCGCCGAAGCCGCTGCCCACAATCACGAAATCGAAGGACTCCACCGCGGAACTCTGGGTCGACACCGCGGTTAGTTTGTTGCGCTCGGCCTTGCCTGGCAAGGAGCGTGCAGATCAGATGGCGCGAATGGCTTGCAGTGTGCTGGTCACTGCGATCCAATCGAACGAAGTCAGGTTGCGCTCGCGGGTTTGTTCGACCCAGGTACGGCTGACTTTCGCCAGCGCTTCTCCGCGGGTGGCGCCGACCTCCGAAATGACGATCGCGCCCGCGCTCCGCCGATCGTGCGCGGCGACTCGCCAAAGGTCGGCGGAGTTCGAGTCTTCATGGGGCGTGACATGCACGTCCAACATTTTCCCGGCGCTCTCTAGCTCGAAGACTTTTCCCGCTCCGCTTCGGTACTGCATCGTGACTTTGCACGGCGGTTCCACCTTCTCTGGCTTCACTCGTCGTCCTCGTCGTCTTCTGAGCTGCGCGAGCCTTTGGGGCGCATGTCCCGCGCGGCGATCAGCCAATCCTTCTTGGCTTGCTGATAGGTCGCGCTGGTGGCCAAAGTGAGCTCTTCGTTGCTCAGGGCAGGCATGCGGCGCCGCGCCAACTCACCACCGAGGTGCCCTTGAATGCGCGCGCGGGCCTCGGCCAGCGTGCCTGGCCAGCCGCCGACGACGAGCCGCCCGTCGCTCTGCATGCTCTTGCACCAGACTTGCGCCCAAGAAGACCCGAGCAGCAGCGGTTCTTCGCTGAGCAAGGCCTGTCGCTTGTCCGACCGGCTCGGCCGCTTGCGCGGCTCGCTGGACGACGACTCCTCCGCAAGCAGCGGAGCCTCTGCTTCGGTCATGACTTCACGCCGCGCAGCCGGCGCTGGCGTGCCCTAAATGCGTTCATTGAGCGTCTTTCATACCACCCCTAGCAAATTCGGTTCGGCTTTCTTTTCCGCCCGCGTCTTGTGCTTCTCCGATTTTCATGAGCTTCCGCAGGCTCTCGATCACGAACGCAGCAGCCTGCGCACGCCGAGTCAGCGCTTCAGGCTACCGATTGCCAGTGGGGGAGGAATTTCGAGCGCCTGTGTCGAATTTGAGAACTTATTTTTCGTAGGGATCGCCAAGGCGCGGGCGTCGGACTCGGTGAAGGAGTTGAACAGTATGAAAAAGATCAATGCTCGTATCGGCGTCGGTGTTTCGGTGTTTGCGCTTGCAGCGTGCCTGAGCTCTTTGGCGCTTGCGGACGCACCCAAGACGGAAGAAAAAGGGCGCCCGCAGTGCTCCGGTGAGCACGGCGGAAAGCAGTCGGAAGGCGATCGCAAGCAGCACGCTGCCGAGCGCTTCAAGAAGGCCGACAAGAACGCGGACGGGTTTCTGACCCAGGCCGAAGTGGGCGACAAGCGTTGGGCACGCATTCAAGTCGCGGACGCCAACAAGGACGGTAAAGTTTCGCAAGCCGAGCTTGCGCAAGCCCATGCCGATGGAAAGCTCGGTCACGGCAAGCACGATAAACGCCCCGCGTGATCGGTGTGAGCTACAAAAACTGCAACCAAACCGCCCCGCGCCAAATCCTTGACGGGGGCGGTTTGGCTCGTTTCTGAAATGCCCTGACGCTGCGCGCGCGTTCCGCTACCTTGGGCTGAGGATCGCACGCTCATGACTCATCGACCATCGGGCATCGGCAGGCTGCTCTTCACGTTCATCGCTGCGTCGTTCGCGCCTTCGTTGGCCGCGGCCGCGGTCCGCGTCCCGACGCACGTGGCTTGCGTCGGTGACAGCATCACTTACGGGTACGGCGCCTCCAACCAGAACACCAAGAGCTACCCGGCAAACTTGCAGACGCTGTTCGGCGCGGGCGTTCAGGTCAAAAACTTCGGCCACAGCGGGGCGACCATGTTGTCTGCGCCGTTCGGGGATCTGCCGTATCGAGATCAACCGGAGTACGCTGCGGCGACCAGCTTCGTGACGGGCGCGGGCGCGAGCGCGGTGGTCGACGTGATCATCATGCTGGGCACCAATGATTCGAAGAACTTCAATTGGGCTCCGAGTGGCAAGCCCAAAAACGATCAGCAATTTCTGAGCGACTATCGCGCGATGGTCGAGCACTTTGGCGCGCTCTCGCCCAAGCCACTGGTGTTCCTCGCGCTGCCGCTCGCAACCGGCAATAATCCATGCTGCTCGATCGACGGGACCGTGATCCACGACCAGATCTTGCCGCTGATCAAGCAAGTTGCGGCCGAGAAAAATCTGCCGACGATCGACCTCAACACGCCCACCACCGGTCATCCGGAATACTTCGGCGACGGTGTGCACCCGACGGACGCTGCGTACGCGCTGGTCGCAACGCTGATGCACGATGGTCTGCTGGTAGACCCCGGGGCGGGTGGTGCGGGCGGGGCGAGTCCTGGCGGGGCTGGCGCTGGCGGGGCTGGCGCTGGCGGGGCTGGCGCTGGCGGCGCGAGTGCTGGCAGCGGCACCGCAGGCAGCTCGGGTCTGGGCACGGGCGGCAGTGCCGGAGCTACTCTCGCGGTTGGCGGTGGCTCGTCCGGCGTGGCCGGCGCGCTCACGGCCGCGTCAGGCGCTCCGCACGGTGCGGGGGCGAGCGCGGGCGGCGCGAGTGCCAACGCGGGTAGTAGTTCAGCATTGCCGGCAGACTCCGATGCCGACGGTTGTGCGATGTCCAGCCGCAGCCGGCGGCTGGGTTCGCTGTCTGCGTTCGGCCTGCTCGGGCTCGGCTGGCTAGTCGCTCGTCGCCGCCGTATCCGGCGCTGAATGTGCTACAGGGTCGGCCACGACCATGCTCAATGATGCTCTCCGCAGCCGGATTTCTGGACTCGTCGCGCAGAACCCCGTGATTCTGTTCATGAAGGGCACGCGCCGCGCGCCCCAGTGCGGGTTCTCCGCCCAGGTCGTTCAAATTTTGGACGAGCACGTGCCCGAATACGAGACGGTGGATGTGCTCAGTTCTGCGGAGCTGCGCGACGGCATCAAAGAATTCTCGCAGTGGCCGACCATCCCCCAGCTGTTCGTGAATGGGGAGTTCATCGGCGGCTGCGACATCGTGCGCGCCCTGCAAGAGTCGGGTGAGCTCGCGCAATTGTTGTCGAAACCGGGCACGACCCCGCCGCTGCCGACGATCCACATCACCGCAGCCGCACTGCAGGCGTTTCGCGGTGCGCTCGAAGATTCGGGTGATGCTGTAGGTGAGGCCTTGCACCTGAAGATCGACGCGAGCTTTCAGAATGATTTGTACTTCGCCCCGCGCGAGCCGGGCACGCTCGAACTCGGGATTCAGGGGCTGACCTTGTTCATCGATCCGGCCAGCGCGCGCCGCGCGGATGGCATGAGCATCGACTTCATCGATGGCGCCAATGCCGGCTTCAAAATCGAGAATCCGAATCAACCCGCAACCGTGAAGCAACTCACGCCCGCGGAGTTGAAGGACCTGCTGGAGCAGGGAAAGATCGCCCTGTTCGACGTTCGTCCGGATCACGAGCGTGCGCTCGCGAGCATTCCTCAGGCGCGCTCTTTGGATGAGGCGGGGCAAGAGTACTTGTTCTCGCTGGACCGCAACGCGCCGGTTGCTTTCTTGTGTCACCACGGAATGCGCAGTCAAAACGCGGCGCAGCAAGTCTTGGCCGAGGGCTTTCGCAACGTTTACAACGTGCGCGGCGGGATTCACGCCTGGTCGGAAACGGTCGACCGTGGCGTGCCGCAGTATTGATTGATTCGCACCGAGCACTGAGAGGCCACATGTCATCGCATCCCACGAATTTTCAGGGCTCCGTCGTCGACGCGCTCAAACAAGCCATCGAGTCCGCCATTCCCGGGTCACAGGCCAGCGTCGGTGGCGGCGGCGGTCACTTCACGATCGAGGTCGTATCCCCGGCATTTGCTGGTAAGGGCATGCTCGAGAGCCAGCGCCTCGTGTACAGCGCGATCGCGCACCTGATGAAGGGTGACGCGCCGCCCGTGCACGCCGTCGATAGCCTGAAGACGCGCACGCCTCCGGCGAGCTGAGACGTGCCTTCGGGAGCACCCGGGGCGCTCATGCACTCGATCGATTTTCATGCGCATCACTCGCCCCAAGGCGCGTATGCGACCTTCACCTGTGGGCGCTTCGGAGTCGGCGGCGGTCTGACCATCGAAGGTGTTCAGCCGGCAAGCATGGACCTCGTGATCGGTTACGCCGATCGCGGCACGGAGGACATGCACGCGCTGCCCTTCTATCGTGGTGCGGGCATCGCGGACTTCTCGGACTTCGCGACGGATGCCGCGACGCCGCCGCGCAATAGTCGGCTGCTGCTGACCGATCTGGATCGCAACTACCAGCGCTCGGTCGACACCTGGACTGCGGGGGACTTCACTTTCGCGATCTACACGCCGGTCAGCTCCTTGCCCGACCCGGATTTCTCGGGCGAAGCCGCCCTTGCTCCGGCACTCCTGCCCGCGGTCGCGGCGCGCCTCACGTTGAGCAATTCGAGCGCCGTGGCGCGGCGCTTGGTCTTTGCGATCACGGTGGGTCGCCAGTGTCGCGTGGTTGCCGATGCCGCGCCCGGCATCAAGGCCGTGGCTTGGGGTACGGACATGGGCATCGCCGCGCGCGATGTGCCGGGCTTGGAGGCTTGGGTCGCCTTCAGCGAACTCGAGTACCTGAGCTCGAATCGCAGCCATTTGCTCGGCAAGACCTGCGGCTTTTCGCTCGAGGTGGGGCCCGGAGAAACGCGCAGCCTCGATCTTTCGTTCGCCTTTTGTCGCACCGGCGTGGTCACGACGGGCCTCGAATGTCGTTACTTGTACAACCGCTTCTATCCGACCCTCGCCAGTGTGCTCGCAGCCGGCATCGAGCGACATTCAGAACTGCGCAGCGCGGCGGAGGCACAAGCTGCCGAGCTCGAACGTCGCATTCCGGACGCCCATCAACGCTTCTTGCTCGTGCACGCCGAACGCAGCTATTGGGGCAATACCCAGCTGCTCGAGCACGCCGGTCGCCCACTGTGGGTCGTGCTCGAGGGCGAGTACGCCATGATCAATACGCTCGATTTGAGCGTCGATATGGCGTTCTACGAAGCTCGGCACAACCCGTGGACACTGCGCAATTTATTGGACCAATTCGCCGATCGTCACTCGTACGTGGATCGGCTGGATCGGGCAGCGCCGAGCGCACGCGGCATGGAGCTCGGGCACGTTCGCGATCCCGAACTCGTGAGGGATCTGATCGCTCCGCCGGTGGAGAAGGATTTGCCGGGCGGCGTCAGCTTCACGCACGACATGGGCGTAGCGGGTCAATTTTCCCCCGTCGGCAGCTCGAGCTACGAGCTGCCAGGTGTGATCGGCTGCTTCAGTTTCATGACGGCAGAGCAGCTCGTCAATTGGATCCTGATCGCGGCCACGTACGTGTTCGTCTCGGGCGATGAAGCGTGGCTCGCGCGCAGGCTGCCGCTCTTGCAGAGCTGCTTGTCGTCGCTGCAAAATCGCGACGATCCCGAGCCGGCGCTGCGCAACGGACTAGTCAGCCTCGATTCCGCACGCTGCGCGGGCACCTTCGAGATCACGACCTACGACAGCCTCGATTCGAGCCTCGGTCAGGCCCGAAACAGCCTCTACCTAGCGAGCAAGACCTGGGCGGCCTGGCATGCGCTGCGGCTCTTGTTCGAGCGCGCAGCCCTGCCCGAGTTCGCTCGTTCGGCCGGCGCTTCGGCGACGCTGCTGGAGCAGACCATCATGGATTGGTACGATCCCGCGCTCGGCTATTTGCCCGCTCTGCGCCACGGCTGCTCGAGCGCGATCCTATCTGCCATCGAAGGCTTGGTCTTCCCGCTGTTCTGGGGTCAACGGGCCTTGCTCGACCACGAAGGCGCCCAAGGGCCATTTTTGGCGCAGTTGAAGCGCCATTTGCGGGCGGTGCTGAAGCCCGGATTGTGCCTATTTCCGGATCGCGGGTGGAAGCTCTCCAGCACTTCCGACAATAGCTGGCCGAGCAAGATCTTCATCTGCCAGCACGTCGCCGAGCGCGTATTCGGTATTCGCCCGGAGCGCGTGAGTCACGCGGTGCATGCCTCTTGGCAGCAACTCGGCTGCGCGGATTGGGCCATGACCGACCAGTGCTTCGCCGGCATCGGCAAAGGCTCGAAATATTACCCGCGTGGCGTCACGTCCTGGCTCTGGCTCGACCCCCTCTAATCTAGGCCGGCCAAACGCCGCGCGAGCGCTTCGACGCGCAGCATCGCGTTTAGGTTGCTGGTGCGGTGCGCGTGATCCATCGCCGCGAACAGGTGCGTTTGCTCTCGCAACAAGCGCTCTGGTTCTCGCTCCAGCAAGCTCACGTAGTGCTCGAACACGAGTTCCGGATCGAGCTCGGTGCGCTTGATCACGGCGTGGCGCACCACCGCGTGCACCGTGTAGCGGTTCGCGACCGGCTCTTGCACCAGCCGCCAGGTTTCGAGCGGGGTCAGCGCGACCCGTAAATCCCCGCGTATTTTGGCCAATTTTGCCAGCGAGCCGAGGTCGACGTGATCTCCTTCGATGTGCGCGAGCACACCCAAGATGCGGCGACTCTGGGGCGAGAGTCTTTGCCAGGCCCAGGCGACTAGTACGGCGATTTCCGGCAAGTCGTCTTCGTGATCGATCACGCGTACCCGCTGCACGCCGCGCTGCTCGAGGAACGCGCCGAGCTCCGCGACCGTTGCCCCTCGCGAGCTCACGATGCCGTCGGCAATGTCGAGCGCAAGGGGGTTCCACCGCAGCATGCGCGTCAGGCGCGCCACCCGTGGAAACGCGCTGCGTCCCGCGGTGACCATTGGCGCGGTGACCGGAAAAATCAGCACGCCCGCGAGTAAGCAGCGCCGCGCCGTGATCACGAACGTGACCGGTGCCCGCGCGAAGGCGTCGAGCAAACGTGCCATCGCGCGGTCGTCTTCGTGATTGTCGAGCACGATCAGGCGCGGCCCCGTGCGGGCGAAGAAGGCGTTCAACCTCGCTACGCGCTCGTCGCCGCCTTCGAGCCCGAAGCGCAGCGCCAGCATTTCGGTCAACGTGTAGAAGTCCCAAGACCCGACCCGAAACCAGGAAGCCCGCCCTTCGAAAAATCTAGCCAGCCGGTGCGCAAGCGCTGCGGTCAACATCGACTTGCCGCTTCCGCCTGCCCCGACCAACGCCAGCCGGGTTGGCGCGGTTTCTTCGATGGTTTTGGCGAGCGTGGCAAGTTCGGTGGCGCGGCCTTTGAGGCCACGGGGCGGAGGCGGGAGATCGAGCGGGGGCATGACGGTCGGCGAGCGTACACCGAATGAGATCGCTGACCGGTCGATCGGCACCGAACCGATTCCGCCCCACGATGCTCGCGTGGTTTCGCCGCGACTCGGCGAGAGTGACGGTCGTGCGACGGCACGCGCGCCTCATTCGTAGTCGCGCGAACTTCGAATTCAGCAACTGCGGAGTGCGCCAGAAAAGCGCGCGCGAGTTGCCTGAGTACGATCAGCGGACAGGCAGTTTGTTCGGCGCGCGTACGCGCGAGCAGTCGCGCTGTTTTTGTGCGTCTTTGCGGTAGTTGGCGAAAACCGCGCGCGCACGATCAGCGAAAATTTCTGACCCGAACTAGCGAGCTCGCGAATCTGATTCTCGGATTGAGCCGAGGCCCGCTTGGGTTTGCGCGTTTCGCGTGCGTGTCCACGTGCAGCTCTCGAAAAAATCGGCGAGCGTATTTTATTTTGACAGCAATGCCCCGCGAAAATCTGATCGCATTTGTGGTACTCGAACAAGCAACCGCTCGGTGTGGTGGAGACATTAAAAGCAGCGCGGATCCTGCCGCCAAGACTGCAATCTTCAAGCCTGCGCAGACGATCTAGCGATCGTTTGCTGTTCGGCTACTAAAGGAGCCCATGATCACTTTTAAGCAACGCTCTCTTATTGGTTTGGCGGCACTTTTCGCGATCGCCTCGACTCAAGCTTGCGGCAGCAGCGATGAGCCCGCGCCCGCGGCGGGTGGTAAGCCCGGCACGGCGGGCAGCCCAGGTACGGCGGGCATGGGTATTAGTGGTGGCGGCGCGGCTTCGGCCGGCATGCCCGGCTTGGCCGGAGCTCCCGCGGGCGGCGGCGGTGCGGGTGGCGCAGCAGCGGGTGCTGCGGCAGGCGGTGCGGGCAGCGGCGGCACCGGTGGCGCGTCTGCCGGCAGCGGTGGCAGCTCGGCGGGAGCAGCCGGCAAGGGCGGTAGTGGCGGCGGCAGCGGCGGCGGTTCCGCAGGCACCGGTGGCGCGAGCACCGCGACCTTCGCGGCCGTCAAGACCATCTTCAGCGCCAGCTGCGGAACTGGCCAATGTCACAACGCGGGCTCGATGCACACGAACTTCCAGACCGGCGATCTGTACATGACCCTGACGAACGCGATCCCGACCACCGGCGCCAACGAGTGCAACGGCACCACTTTGGTTACGAAGAACGATGCGGCCGGCAGCTTCTTGGTCAAAGTGATCAGCAACGCGATGAGCAGCTGCAAGGATGCCGGCGCGGACAAGATGATTCCGAAGATGCCGTTCATGTGCGGCACCAATCCGATGTGCCTGAGCGCGGACAAGATCAAGACCATCTCGGATTGGATCGCGGCCGGCGCTCCGATGTGATCGCGCTCGAGCGCTGAAGTAGGGCGCGGCGCCTCTTTCGGGAGATGCCGCCGCGCCGCGCCGTCGCTAAACCATCGAAACGCGCTTCATCAATGTCCCGCACAGCTTGGATTGCGGGTCCCGCTCGCGTTCGATGGCGAGGCCGGCCCTGAAAACCGTACTCGCGCTGGCTTCGTCCCCGAGTATCACGTGACAGATACCGAGCAACTCGTGATCGGACGGTTCCGCGTGGTTGGCGACGAGCACCGTCAGTAGGCCTTGTGCGGCGCGATGCGCTTCGATCATGGTGGCGGTGGCGGGCTTGGGTGCGCCCTTCATCAGCACCATGAGCTGCAGAGCTTGTCTTTGATCTTCGACGCGGTAGCCCGCAAACGCGGGGCTTGCGAACAAGTCCCGATAGCCACCATAGGCGCCGTCCGTGTCGCCATTCTTGGCACGGCCGATGATTTCCTTGACCGAACGCACCAGCTCTTCGTTTGCCACGCTCGCAGCGTAGCCTGCGCTCTCGGTGAAACCAAGTGACTCGCTCGGAGCAGCTGAGCTCAGCCGCTCATTTACGGGCTGCTTGCGCCTGGCCGAGATGCAACAACGCGGCCGCCACCGTGGCCGCGAGCGCGCACAGCGCCTCGCCGTTGGGATGGTCGTAAACCAGGTAATCACGCGCGATCACGTCGTAACCCGCCAGGTGTCGCACGTGCCGCAGCGATTCTCCGTCGCCCAATTGCAAGCTCGCGATCAGTGAGCTTCGCGCGTCCTCGTCGAACGGCGCGCCGAAGCGGGCCAGCACGGCGTACAGGGCGCCGTGTGGAAGAACCCAGGCGCCATCATTGGAAACGACTTCCAGCCCATCGGCGGCCTTTCGCAAGTAGACCGATGACAACTCTCCACTTGCCGAGGAGAACTCGTGGATCCGGAACATGGCAAAGCCAGTATCCTAACTCGAACTCACGGCGCTCCTCCGCGGGTGTAGTTCGCGAAATTGCTGGCCGGCTCCCCGGCGGCCCTCGCGGGGGCCCCATTTAAGCCACACTTTCCCTGCAAAATCATGGGGTTCCCTATACGGTGGGCTGCCTCTGGATCCGGGATGGATGTATCTTCCCCGCCATGGCCAGCGACACGTACCACGAGCCTCTCGAGCTCTTGTCCGAAGACACCAAGAATACGCATCGCGCGATCGTCTCGCTCATGGAAGAGCTCGAGGCGATCGACTGGTATCAACAGCGGGCCGAGGCCTGCAGCGATCCCGAGCTCAGCGCGGTACTGACCCACAACAAGAACGAAGAAGTCGAGCACGCGATGATGACGCTCGAGTGGCTGCGTCGCAAGGTCCCCGTCTTCGACGACAACATTGGCACGTACATCAACTCCAGCGGGCCGATCCTCGAAGTCGAAGAGGCGATCACGGCTGGCGCGAGCGGCAAGGGTGAGGGCGGCGCGAGCAAGAAGAGCGGCGGAGCCAAGTCTGGAAAGTCGTACAACACCTCCGACTCGCTCGGCATCGGTAGTTTGAAAGGGCACAAGTGATGGATCTGCTGAAGCGCCAAAAAGCTCCAATAGTCAGTGAAGCCTGGGAGCAAATCGACGAAGAGGCGCGCCGCGTACTGAAGTTGCATTTGGCTGGTCGCAAGCTGGTCGACTTCTCCGGCCCGCACGGCTGGGAGCTGGGCGCGGTAAACACCGGCCGTCTCAAACACATCGAGCGCGGCCCGGTCGAACACGTGAGCCACGCCATCCGTGACGTGCGCCCGCTGGTGGAGCTACGCGCGCCGATTCTGCTCCCGATTTTGGAGCTCGATTACGCCGCGCGCGGCGCGGATGATTTGGACCTGGATCCGGTGATCTTGGCCGCCGAGAGCGTCGCTCGCGCCGAAGACGAAGCGATCTTCCACGGCTTCGCCGATGGCAACATCAAGGGCATCATCGACTCGAGCCCGCACGCACCGATCGAAGTGCGCTCGAGCCAAGCTTGGCCGAGCGCGGTCAGCGCGGCGAAAGAAGTGCTGCGCATGGCGGGCATCAATGGCCCGTACGCGCTCGCGCTGGGGATGGAAGCCTACGACGAACTCACCGCCGACGGTGATGACGGCTACCCGCTGCGCAATCGCATCGAAGAGCGCGTCTCCGAGGGCAACTTGATCTGGGCGCCTGCGCTGAAGGAAGGCGCCGTGCTGCTCTCGATTCGCGGCGGCGACTACGAGCTCACGGTCGGCCAAGATCTCTCGGTGGGCTATGCGTCCCACGATCGAACGACGGTAGAGCTGTACCTCACGGAGTCTTTCACCTTCCGCGTCTTGGAAGACAAAGCCGCTATTTTGCTCCGCCGAGTGCGCTGAAGAAGCACGGCCACCAGGCTACCAACGTTTCTTCGATTCGATCGAACCGTTGGTAGTCGGCCGCAGCATGGCCCCAGGGCTAGGAATCGCGGGCAGAACTATACCCACCCACCAGCGTCGCGAGCGTAACCAGCAAGTCATTGGGCTCGATCGGTTTGGCCAGGTGCATCTGGAAGCCGGCCTTGAGTGCCGCAATGCGATCCTCGCTTCGGGCATAGGCCGTCAAAGCCAGGGCGGGGATTTGGCCGCCCAGCGAGGCGGGCAAGCGGCGCAACCTGCGGATCAGTGCAAAGCCGTCTTCACTGGGCATGCCGATGTCGGAGATGAGCACGTCGAAGGGGGCGCGCGCCAGGGTCGCGATGGCTTCGCTCGCGCTGTCCGCCAACGTTACGTGCACCTCGCATTGACCGAGCACGAATGCGAGCAACTCCCGCGTGTCCTTTTCGTCGTCGACTACCAGAATGCGCAAGTTGCGCAGCGCCGGTGGGCACTCGAACGTGGGTGTGCTGGGCATACCGGGCTCGGAATGGAGCGATGGTGTCGAGTCCCGACGTAGCGGAGCCATCGGCAAACGAACCGTGAAGGTCGCACCGCGACCGAGGCCATCACTGGCGGCGGTGACCGAGCCGCCATGCAACTCGACCAAGCTGCGCACGATGGCGAGGCCCAAGCCGAGGCCACCCGCTTGACGGTTGAACGCGCCATCGGCCTGCCGAAAGCGATCGAAGACGTGCGGCAGGAACTCCGCCGCGATCCCCTGGCCATCATCGGCCACCGCCACTTCGACGTACGACTCCTTGCGGCTCACGCGAACCTGCACGCGCCCATTTTTCGGCGTGAACTTGATGGCATTCGAAAGCAGGTTCCAGACCACCTGCTGCAGACGATCCGCGTCACCGACGATCGTCGCGTGGGAATCCAGCACTGGCTGCAGACGAACCTTTTTCGCATCCGCAGCCAGACGGACTGCATCGAGCGCCGCTTCCACCACCCGAACCACCTCGACGGGACCGACCGCCAGGACGAGCTTGCCCTGGGCGATGCGCGATAGATCGAGCATGTCTTCGATCAGCTTGGCCTGCGCGCGAGCGTTGCGTTCGATGGTTTCGAACGCACGCTCACGCTGCTCTTCGGGCACCGCACCAGTGCGCAGCAAGTGCGACCAGCCGACGACTGCATTGAGCGGCGTACGGAGCTCATGACTCAACGTGCTCAGGAACTCGTCTTTCGCGCGGCTGGCTTCCTCTGCCGCGTGCCTTGCCGCTTCTTCGCGGCGCGCCAGCCGTTCTACGGTACGACGACTCGTTACCTGCTCCGTGACGTCGATCGCCACGGTGAGGATGGTGTCGACCGCGCCGTTCGCCTCTCGTATCGGCTGACACGAAAAATGAAAGATCACGTCCTCTAGCTGGCCGGTTCCGCGGCGATCGAGGGCGACCGTGTATTCCGTCGCGGTGAAGGCTTCGCCGGTTCGGCGCACGCGCTCCAGCATTTGGAATACTGGCGCATCGGGGGCTAGCTCCGAAAATATCTCGCGAATCGCTCTACCTACGATGTCTCGGCGGCCGACCAGCGTTTCATAACGGCTATTGGCCAGTTCGAATACGAACTCGGCACCACGGACGACCGACACCGCCACCGGCGCTTGCCGAAAAATGGCCTGCAATCGCTCTTTCGTGTCCCGCTCGGAGTTTCGCGCTTGGCCGAGCGCCATTTGGGTTGCGACGCGCGCCACCAGCTCGCGCGCCGAAAACGGTTTCACCAAGTAGTCGTCCGCGCCGCTGGCTAGACCGCTTTCCGTGGCTTCGTCGCCCGCGCGCGCGGAGAGCAACATGATCGGCAGGCTTTGCAGCGCCGCATCCTCGCGCAGCACGCGCACCAGCGTCGGTCCGTCCAGACCCGGCATCATGACGTCGAGGAGCGCCATGGCGGGCGGGTTCCGGCGAATGGCCTCGAGCGCCGAGGAGCCGTCCGCGACCGTTTCGACTTCCCAGCGCGCGCTGAGAAGGCGAGCCACGTAGTCACGCATATCCGCATTGTCGTCAGCGAAAATGATTCGCTCGCGAGTAGCGGACAAGGCGACCGGCAGCGCCGGCCGAGGCTCGGTTGGAACCGCCCAGCGCGCTGCCTCTTGCACATATGGCGCGGCCGCCAGTCCAGTGGCCCGACGCCAATGGGCGGGACGGATCCGGTCCGCAGGCAGATGCCCAAAGCCACGCGGGATCCTCACGACGAATGCAGTTCCGACACCGACTTCGCTTGCGACGCCGACTTGTCCGCCGTGCAGTCGGACGAGCTCCTTCAACAGCGCGAGCCCAATCCCCGAGCCCTCGTGGCTGCGTGAGCGTGCGCCTTCGATGCGATGAAAACGCTCGAACAAGCGCGGTAGCTCGCGTTCTTCGATGCCCGTGCCCGTGTCCGAGACCGTCAAGCAAGCGCGGTCCTCTTCCAGCTCCAAACGGATGGTGATCCCACCCTGGAAGGTGAACTTGAGCGCATTGGAGAGCAGATTCAGCACGATCTTTTCCCACATGTCGCGGTCGACATAGATGGGGTCGCCGAGCGGAGGGCAATCGACGATCAAGCTCAGACCGGCGCGCTCGATCGCGTCGCGAAAGCTACTGGCCAGCTCCCTCGTCGATTCCCCGAGGTCGGTCGGTTCGTACGCGGCTTCGAGGCGACCTGCTTCGATGCGCGAGAACTCGAGCAGCGTGTTGACCAATCGCTGCAATCGCAGCGCATTGCGATGCAGCAACTCGACGGTTGCGCGGTCGAGCACCGCTTCGCCGGGCTGCGCCACGAGCTCTTCGAGCGGTGCGAGCATCAAGGTGAGTGGGGTGCGAAATTCGTGACTGACGTTGCCGAAGAACGTAGTCTTCGCGCGGTCTAGCTCCGCCAAGGATTCGGCGCGTTTTCGCTCCTCTTCATAAGCGGCAGCGCCGCTCACACTCTGAGAAATACTGGCCGAAAGCAAGTTGTGGAAACGGTCATAGGACTCACTGCTTTGCAGCAGCGGGCTCAACCCGGCGACGATGAACCCGAACGGCGCGCCGCCACCTGAGCGTTCGATGCGTAGCACCACCGCGCCCCGGGCGGACAATGGTCCCGCTTCGAGCGGCACGACGAGCGGTTCTGGCTCGGTGAGCGCGGTCGAAAAAGGCCAAACCGAGTCATCGTCGAGCCGGATCGAAGCGGGCGAATGCGCTGCTCCGGCCTCGAGCTGGGCGCTGCCCACGAGGATGGCAACCTGGCTGGACGCGTCGAGCAGGTAAAGCAGCGCAAACGGCAGGTCGTTGGGGGCCTGAGTGAGCTCCTGGGCCGCGATCGCACAGGCTTCTTCTTTGGTCTTTGCAATCGTCGCGTTGGCGAGCGCGTTGAGCAAACGCAACCGCCGCTCCTCGATGACCTTGTCCGTCGTCTCCAACACTGCGCACAGCACGCCGCCCACTTGCCCAGCCTCGTTGCGCACCGGGCTGTAGGTGAACGTGAAATAAGATTCCTCCTGAGCTCGAGAGCGGAGCAAAGGCAGCATCAGGTTCTCGGACCAAATGGCCGTGCCCGTTTCGACTACGCGATCGAGCAAGGGACCTATGATGGGCCAGATTTCCGCCAACACCTCACGCGCGGGCCGTCCCAAAGCCCAGGGATGCTTGTTGGCACCGACCATGGGCAACAGATCGTCGTTGTACAGCATCGAGTAATCGGAGCCCCAATACAACGCGATGGGGAACCGCGAGCTCAAACAGATGTCGATCGCGGTGCGTAAGCTCTGCGCCCAGAGGCGCGGAGCACCGAGCGGCAGTTGCTGCCAATCCATACTGCGCATCAGAGCGCCTGTCTCGCCGCCGCCTACGATGAACGAGGCGTCGCAGGATTCAGCAACCATTGCGCCCAGAGAACCACGATCGTTTCCGGGAATAAATGCCGAATCAGCTAGGCACTGCGGCGCTCAGCGCCTTCGTACATGGCAGCGTGTAGCGTCAGCAAGGCGGCCACAGCGGACGCGAAGCCGCCGCGCGTCGCGAGCGTGGTGGCAAAGCGCCTCAGCTCCTCCGCTGAAGACAGCGACTCGATACCGAGCTCTTCGAGCACCGAGCCCGCGAGGTGCTGGCCGGCGATCGGTCCCATGACACTCGAGAGTTTCGCCAGCGCGACCTCGTGCCAATTCGTTGCCACCGGCTTCATTGCTTGCGCAGCAGCTGCGCCTCTAACTCGGCGATGCGCGCTTGGGCCACGGCATTTCGTTGCCGTAGCGCCGCGAACTCGCGGGCTCGCTCTTGGGTCTGTTCGACGACCTCGTCGAGCAGCGCCTGGATGCGGCGTCGTTCCTCGCGCAGCTCGTCGATGTTCGTGTTCGTGCCTAGCCAGCGCAGAATTCGGCCGTCTGGGGAACGCTGGGCGATTGCCCGCGCCAGGTGCCAGGCGTACGTGCCGCTCGCTAGTTTGAGGCGGAATTCGACCTCGTACGCTTCCCCGCTGGCGAGCGCGCGGGTCCAGCGTTCGACGGCCAGCCCGAGATCGTCTGGATGCACGACATTCTGCCAGCCGTCTCGAAGCAGATCCGTCGTGGTCAGGCCCAATCCCGTCGCGGTCTGCTCGGTCACGTAGTCGAGCAGACCGCTCGGCAGCGCGGTCCAAATCTGGACCGGAATGTTCTCCGCCAAAAACCGATCGGCTTGGACCGCTGCCGGCAGATTCGCGGCAGTTGCGTCGAGACCTGGCGACTCGTTACCGGGCTCGAAACGTTCGACCATGCGCAACGCTACTACGTTATCCAAGCTTCAATCTGTGGCATCTCGCCTCAGGCAATGAGGCGCGGGCGTTTCGATGCACGACACGATGTCTTCGCGCTCGATGATCCATCCTTCTTCGTCATCGAGAGCGTTGAACTCAGGCTCCACTCCGCATCCCTCTGGATCAGGGCGTTGGTTCGGGGGGGCCGTCGGGGGGACCCTCGGCTGGCCCGCGCACTTCGCTGTCTTTGATCAGTTGGTCGTAGCGCGCTTGCTGATCGGGGCGGAGCAGCGCGCGGATCTCGCTGTCCATCTGAGTCTTTTGGGCGCGCAGCGGGGCGCCGCAGCGGGCCATGATTTCGCGCGTGAGAGCGCGGCGCTGCTTGCCATACTTGCCGAAGATGTCGCGCGCGCGATCTTCTTGTGCTTCGTCCATCTTCAGCCGTCGCGAGATGGCACCCACGCGACGACGCTCGAACACTTCGCTCGGGTCGTGAAACATGGCCCGATAGCGGCGCTGCAGCATGGCACGCGAGCCGGCTCCGCCGAGCAGAATGCCCAGCACGAATACCGCGAGCAGCGCACCGAACCCCTTGAGCTTGGCGCGATCCATCACTCGAGCTCCATCGAGGCGTAAGAGGTCGCCAGTTCGTCGTCGACCGTGCCGTCGACTTGGACCGCCCAAACCACGGCCATGGCCGCCGCGATGGCTGCGACGGGCAGCAGGCGGCGCGCAGAGAACCAGGTGGTTTCCAGGAAGCTGGGGGCCGCCTCGCGCTCGATGGCGAACATTACCCGCGCGGAAAAGCCGGCGCTCGGTCGCAATGCGTCGCTTGCTCCGGATAGCCGTGCCAGGCGCAGCTCGATGTCTTCTTGATTGGTCACGACTGCTCTTCTTTCTGTCGCATCTGACGCAAGGTGGCGCGCGCGCGAACCAAACGTTGTTCGACGGCGCCTTCGCTCACGCCCATGATCTTGGCGATTTCGGTGTTGTTCAAGCCCTCCATGCTTTGCAGCACGAGCGCCGCGCGCTGATCGGCGGGCAGGGTGCGGAGCCAATCATCCAGCTCCGAAAGCGCCAAGCGCGATTCCGCGAACCCGGCGCCGTCCCAACCGGGATCGACTTGCTCGTCACTGGACTCAGCGCGACGCTTGCGGCTGCGCTTGGCGTCGATCGCACCGTTGACCACGATCCGATACAGCCAGGTGTTGGTGCTGGAACGACGATCGAACTCGCCCGAAGTGAGCGCGCGATAAGCCTTCACGTACGCCTCTTGCACCACGTCCTCTGCGTCTGCTTGATTGCCCATGATCCTAGCGCCTAGCCGCACGAGCCTTTGACTCGTTGCGTCCACGATTTGTTGAAAGGCCGAGCGGTCCCCGCTGAGGACTCGATCGACGGCCTTCTCGAGTGTGTCCAATGGTGGTTGTCTCCGGACCGTTCACGTCGCCTCTTCTTACGTGGTCCGACGACGGGGCCCGTCGACTTCCTACGCGGTCCCGCTCTTTTATTGCGCGCAGTCGGCCGCGCGGTCGGCTGGGCGTCCGGCTCGCGACGCTAAGTGGCTAGAACCAATGAATTAAAGCAATGCCCCCAAAAAAATCGCAAGGCGCGCGTAGGGGCCGCCCGGCTGGCGGCGTCGGATGAATTGAAACTGAAGGAGAACAACAATCATGCGCACTTCGATTTTAGGTTCGGTCGTTACTGGTTTTATTGCCCTGTCGCTGGCCGCTTGCTCGGGCGCAAACGTCGAGCCGGTGGATCAGAGCGCGCAATCGGGAGCTCAACTCAACGCACCGCCCACTGGGTCAGCGGTCGCGGAAGGCGCTGGGCGGCCCGACGGCGAGCATCATCGAGGCGGTCGGCGTGGGCCGCCCGACCCAGCAGAAATGGTGAAGCGCTTCGACAAGAATGCGGACGGCAAGCTCGAGGTGAGTGAGCTGCCCGAGAAGATGCAGAAGTTCATGGGCAAAGCGGACACGAACGGTGATGGCGTGATCACCGTCGATGAGCTGAAGGCGGGCGAAGAGAAGATGCGCGCCGAACACCTCGCCAAGGTCGACACCGACCACGACGGAAAAGTGAGCCCCGAAGAGCGCAAGGCGGCCTTCGAGAAATTCGCTCAAGAGCGCTTCGCGAAAATGGACAAGAACAACGATGGCGCCTTGAGCAAAGACGAAGTGGGCGACAAGCGCTGGGAGCACCTGAGCGTGGCCGATGCCGACAAGAACGGCAGCGTCACTCGCGATGAGATCAAGACTGCGGTGGCGGCCGGGACCCTGAAATTCCCGCACCATGGTCGCGGCCATGGTCACGGTCCGCACGGTGAAGGCGGCCCCGCTCCGGAAGGCGACGCCGCTCCGCCCGCCGCCGGCCCGAGCGGCACGTGATTCATCGGCTCTAACGGCTCACTGAGAGCATCTGAGGCGTCGCGAGTGCACAGGCACCGCGGCGCCTCATTCATTTTTGTGGCCGACAAGTTGCCGTTGACAGCGAAAAACTGGGCCTGCAGCCGCCGGCGGTGAGTGCGTCGCTGTGGTTCGCACAGGACCGTTGTAGGATGAGTTAACAATCACCGCCGCGCGCCGTTCTGCGCAGAGGAGATTCATCCTGGTCGCCGTGCTTTCGAATCGTTACGCTTGAGGGTCTAGGAATGGTCGCCCGGATCACCCCCGCCCCCGTTAAAACCGCTTCGGAGACGATCGCCGTAGCGGAACGCCTGTCCGAGGCAGAGCGCCGGGCTGCGCGCGCCGTCGTGCCGCGTACGGAGTACCTGGCGGGCGCAGTGATCGCCGATCGCTACAAGTTGGTTCGGCCGCTCGGTCGCGGTGGCATGGGCGTGGTTTGGGTCGCGCACTCGTTGGTGCTGGGCGTGGATGTCGCGCTCAAGTTGATTCACTCCGATCTCGGCGGTTCCACGGGAGCCACGCGCATGGCTCGTGAAGCGCATGCCGCGGCGCGCCTCGGGCATCCGGCAATGGTGCGCGTGTTCGACTTCGGTTGGACCAGCCGCGCTGACCCATTTCTGGTCATGGAGCTGGTGCAGGGCGAGAGCATGGGCTCGATCTTGCGCCGCGAGCTGCGCTTGCCCGCGATCCAAGCCGTACAAATGTTGTTGCCGCTGGCGGATGGGCTGCGCTCCGCTCACGACAAGGGCATCGTTCATCGCGATATCAAGCCCGACAACATTCTGGTCGCGCGCGATGAGTTCGGTCGTCAGCAACCCAAGCTGCTCGACTTCGGTATCGCCAAAGTCGACCAATCGCACAGCGCCGAAGATCGCAAGCTGACCCAAGAGGGTATCGCGCTCGGCAGCCCGGATTACATGTCCCCCGAGCAAGCGCTGGGTCGTGAAGACATCGACCATCGCACCGACGTTTGGGCGCTGTGCGTCGTGCTGTACGAGAGCATCACGGGCCAGATGCCTTGGGATCGCCCCAATTACAACGCGCTGATGCAGGCCATCATTCACGAGCCGCCCGCGCCGACCACCGAACTTTCGGCGGGTGATGCCGACTTGTGGTGCGTGATCGAGCGGGGCCTGCAAAAGAACCCCGAAAATCGCTGGGCTTCGATGACCGAGTTGGGAGAGGCACTCGCGCTCTGGCTGTACAAGCACGGCGTGAAAGAAGACATCTCCGCAAACTCATTGCGCGCGGTGTGGCTCGACGGTTCGCTGTCGGGCGTACGCATGGACCTCGCGTCGCTCATGCCGCAAGGCAGCAGCTCTTCGGGGCGCATGCGCGTCAGTAGCGGGCCCCCGCGCGAGGGTGAGACTGGCCCGCGCTTGCTCTCTACTCAGCGGCCGACCGTGCGCTCCGCGAGACCGGCCGCGCTCGCCTCGCCGGTGCCGGAATTGCGCCCCGCTCGGCGTTGGCTGGTCGTTGCGCTGGTCGGCACCGCGTTGGCTTTGGGGTTGGGGGTCGGAGCGCTACTGCGCGGCGAGCGCGGTCCGTCCGCGGCGTCTTCGGCCAGCGCGGCGCCAAGCCAGGCTCTAGTTGCTGCAGCGCTGCCGGTTCCCGTGCCTGCGCCGACGGAGGCAGCCGCACCGGTCGGCACTCCGGCAGCCTCGTCGGCACCCGCGTCGGGCAAAGGCCAACCACGGCTCGTCACGAGCCCGGCGCGGAGCGCGCCCGCCGGTCGCCCACGTCGTGGAAAGAGTTATGATTTTGGCTTCTAGAACGAGATCCAATGCCGCCCTCCGGTTCGCGCTGCTGGCCGTGCTGAGCGGCGCGCTGCTGTGCACTTCGTCGGCGTTTGCCGAAGATGCGGAGACTCGTACGGCGGCGCGCGATCTCGCGACACAAGGGGCGCAGGCCTTCGAAGCGGGCGACTACGCGCAAGCGAGCGATTTCTTTCGGCGTGCCCACGAGCTGGTTCCCGCGCCGTCGATCGCGCTACTGCGTGCACGGAGCCTGGCCAAGCTCGGTCAATTGTTGGAAGCGATCGATATCTACGAGCAGACGGCGCGCTTCAAATTGCCCGAGGACGCGCCAGAAGCGTACTTGCAAGCCGTCGAGACCGCGCGCAACGAGATGGAAGAGGTCCGCCATCGGTTGCCGCGGCTCAAGGTGTCGCTGATCGGCGTGAACACTGCCGAACCCGCGCAAGTGAGCATGGATGACAAGCCGACACCGGAAGCGCTGCTGGGTGTCGAGCGTCCGATCAACCCGGGTCAACATCGCATCGAAGCGCGCGTCGCCGGCCAACTGCGCGTGACGCGCGAGTTGAGCATGGTCGAAGGCCAGAGCTATCAGGTGGAACTCGACCTCAGGCCCGCGCAACCGCCGCCGCCACCGGTGGTCGTCGTGCGGCCTCCGGTCAGCGAGTCATCGCCGGCGAGCTCGCATTCTTGGCAAAAAACCGGAGGCTACGTGGCCTTGGGCTTGGGTGCGTTGGGCCTGGGCATCGGCACGTATACGGGCCTGACGGCGCTTCATCACAAGTCCGACCTCGACTCCGTTTGCAAGCCAGAGTGTCCGGCGTCCGCCGCCGATGACATCGACGCGTTTCGAAGCAATCGGACGGTGTCGTACGTGAGCTTCGGGATTGGCATTGCGGCGGCCGCCACCGGGGTCGTGCTGCTTACCGTCGGCAAACCGACGCAAGAGCATTTGGCAATCCGAGCGCTGCCGACCGGGTTACAGATCGGCGGCCGACTTTGAATCTGCGCCCGGCGATCGTTGCAACGATTCCGTTTTGTTTGCTGCTCACCGGTTGTCCACTGACCGACAACTATCGTCTGCAAGGAGATTCCTTGGGTTCGGGAGGCGATCACGCTGCCGGCCGCCCGTCGACCACAGGCGGTTCTGGTGCGCTCGGCGGCGAGGACACGGGCAGCGCGGGCGCTGCCGATGCAGGCGAGCCCTCGATCGGCGGTAGTCCGAACTTTACCTCCGGTGGCAGCGGTGGCGACACCGAGACGGCTGGCCGCAGCACTGGCGGAGCGAGCGGCGGCGCCAGTTGCAGCACGGTGTGCAACGCGAAACGCGGCTGTCTCGGTGACCGCTGTGAGAGCGGTTGGGTCGCGATGTCCAATGCGCCGATCGTCGCGCGTTCGAAGGCTGCCTCGGTGGCGATGGGCAGGTCCGTATTCATTTGGGGTGGGCTCGACAACGACGGTGCCGCGCTCGACAACGGCGCGCTTTACAATCCCGCTACCGACGTCTGGAAACCCTTACCCAGAGATACGGGCTCCCCGTCCGCGCGCATCATGGCTACCGCGGTCTGGACCGGCAGTGCAACGAACAAAGTCATCGTTTACGGCGGGACGGATGCTGCGGGCAGCACCGTGTATCGCGACGGAGCGGTATACGACTTCGCGGAAAACTCATGGACCGCGTTGCCGACCAATTCGTCGCTCAGCAAACGCAGCGCTTCCTTCGGTTATTGGGATGGCACGCGCGCGGTGTTCTATGGCGGGCTGAACGCCAGCGCCTCGGTGGCGGGCGCCGATCGCTTCGATCTCAAGAGCTGGAGCACCTCGTCGAACAACGGCGATCCGGGCCTCCTCGGCTTCGCAGCGATCGCCGTCGATGGCGCGCTAATGTACGTGCAGGGCGGCGTGATCGGCAGCACGCGCCAGGACAAGGTACTTTCCTACACCAGCAGCACGGACAAGTGGGCCACGCTGCCCACCGGTCCATCCCTGCGCACGGGCGCGTTCGGCGCGTGGGACGGCACGCACTTCGTCGTCTGGGGTGGCCAAGACGACGCGGGCCTGCTCAACACCGGCAAAACGATGTTGGGAACGACCTGGAGCGAGATGACCATCCCCGAGGTCCTCAGCGCGCGCCGAATCGGCTTCCGCCGCTCGGGCTGGGCGTTCACGGTGAAGCCCGGCGTGGTCGCGATGATCGGCGGACAAACCTCGATCAGCGGCAGTAGCGAAACGCTCGCCATCGATGGCGCGCAGTACACGGTTCAGACTGGTCAATGGGCGGCAATCCCCTCCTGGACCTCGCTGGAGACGCACGAGTACGGCATCGGTGTGTGGACGGGCGAAGAGTTCGTGGTTTGGGGCGGTCGCGCGCAAAACATCTCGACCTTGACCGGCGAACGCTGGGCGCCTTGACTCGACGCGGAATCAGCTAGCTGTTGAAGCCCAACCCCGGACGCGTCCGTTCTTCCGGCTCCTCGTATTCCGGCAAGCGATCCGCGCGCAGGACATCGCTGACCGTGGACAAGAGCAGAGTGACGCTACACGGCTTGCGCAGATAGCCTGCGGCTTTGCCGACGCTGGTCGAGTTCTCGCGCACGAAGTCTTCATGGCCCGACATGAACAGGATGCGCGCAGACGGATCGATGCTCAGGATGACACGCTGCGTCTGCTCGCCGTTCAGGAACGGCATGTCGAGATCCAAGATCACCAGATCGGGATAGCGCTCGGCATTGGCGTAGATCTGAGAGGCCTCTTTACCGCCGGGCGCTTCCAGCACCTCGTGTCCGGCTTGGCGGAGGAGGCGGGCGGTGCTGCGCCGGACCACCTCTTCGTCGTCGACCAAGAGGATGCGGGCCGAGGTGCCCGATTGCGGCCGCAAATCACGGTGGCCACTGGTGATGCGCACGGGCTGAGGTTGACCCATGCTGGCGGGCAGATAAATGAAGAAGCTCGTGCCCTTGCCGGGCGCGCTCTGGACCTCGATGTCGCCGCCGTGCATGTTGATCACTTCGCGGACGGTCGATAACCCCAGGCCGAAACCCGCGCCTTCCGGCTTGGTCGTGAAGAATGGTTCGAAGATGCGCGCCCGCGTCGCGGCGTCCATACCCGTACCCGAGTCGGCGATGGCGATTCGAACGCGCGCCCGCTCGCCTGGCGTTGCATCGGCGAGCTCCGCTCGAATGCGGAGGGTGCCGCCCGCGGGCATGGCGTCACGCGCGTTCAGACACAGGTTCATGATCACTTGGTGCAGCTCGGCCTGATCGCCCGAAACGATCAGATTCGGTTCGATCGATTGCTCCAGCACGATTGCGCGATCGAACGTGTGGTGCGCCAAGCGGATCACTTCTTGGCAGACGACCGAGAGATCGACCAAAGCGTGGCCACGGCTACGTCCGCGTGCGAATTTCAGAATGCCGCGCGCGAGCTCACTGGCTTGACCCAGCGCGGTGCGAATGTCCGCGACGCTGTCCTTGACCTCGGGCGCGCCTACCGCGCGATCCGGCGGCAATCGGCTCAGAAAGTCGATGCTGGCGGAGATGGCGCCGAGCATGTTGTTCAGATCGTGTGCGACGCCCGCACCCACCCTGCCGAGCGCCTCCAGCCGCTGACGTTGCAGCAGCTGATCTTCGATGGGATCGAACGGCGCGAACAGGATCAGCACCCGAGGACCTACCTGGATCTTGTCGCCGAAGCTCAGAAATTGCTTCTGAATCGGCACGCCGTTGACTTGCGTGCCATTGCGGCTGGCCATGTCCTCGATGATGTACGCGCCGCCGTCGCTGCGCATGATGCGTACGTGGCTGCGCGAGACCTCGGGATCTTCCAGCACCACCGTGGAGTCGATCGCGCGCCCGAGCACGACGTCGCCGTCGATCTTGAATTTCTGCCCCGCCTGGGGACCTTCCAGCACGATCAAGCGCGCAGGCCCGCCGCTGATCACGTGTTCTTGCGTAATGCGCTGTCTGGGTTGCGCCACGGTGCTGCGGAGTCCTTGGGAGCGAGCTAGGGTAGTGTGAAGCTTGTCATGTTTTGCTCAGGAAATCCCGAGCACGGACACGGCGACGCGCAGCGCGTGGGACTCGCCCGGGGCTAGAGTCACGCGGCTCTTTCCCACATTGGCGCTCTCTACGCACAGCATCCCCGGCCAGGCCGCAGCACCTAGATCGGACATTTGTGTCGCTCTTTCGCGCCACGGGTTCCAGACCACGGTGGCCCCCGAGTTCTCCTTCTCGATCAGCAGCGAGCGTTTGCCCGCGCGGTCGTCGATCGTGCAGGGCGCCGAGCTCTCGTACACGCGGTCCGTCTCTTCGACGAAACGCAGCTCGCGCGGACCCTCGGTGAACACGCCCTGCGCCCGCACCTTGTCGACGTAGCGTGCGCCCGAAAGCCCGCGCAGGGAAGTTTGGGTCACGTCGGCAACGGCGAAGTAGCTGTGCAGCGCCTCTTCGAAGACGAACGGCTCGGGATCGCGATTGGTGACAGAAAACTCGAGCCCCAAAGTTTTCCCGAGCGCCACGTGAAGCCGCGCCGTGAAGGCATGCGGGAACCAAGCCCGTGTCTGGTCGTCGCTGTCGAGCACGAACTCGAGCTCGGTGCGCCCGCTCGCATCGAGGCGCGCTCCGCGAAACTCGAAGGGACGGGTGCGCGCGAAGCCGTGCGCGGGGAACTCCGCGTGCTCCGGGTGGGCGCCGAACCACGGAAAGCAAATTGGCACGCCGCCGCGCACAGCTTTGCCCGCCGTGTACACCGCGTTCTCGCTCATCCAAATGACGGGCTCTTGGCCCTTGGGTTGCCAGGCCGCGAGCTGCGCTCCTTGCAAATACACGAGCCCAGACGCGCTCTTGCCGGTGACGCGCACCGCCGGCAGATCGTGCACCTGAACCAGTTCGACACCCGGCAGGTCGAGTACGAACTTCGGATCGTCTTTTTTCATCGCGTTCTCCCAAGGGTCGGCTTAGCGGCGGAATGCATCGAGGCGACGGCAAGCTTCGTCGAGCTCGGCCTCGCGCTTGGCGTAGCTGAATCGTAGTAGGTCATCGCCGCGACCGCCTTCGAAAAACGCGCTGCCCGGCACAGCGGCCACGCCGCTCAGGCGAAGCAGCGCGAGCGCGCGCTCTTTGGCGCCAACACCGGGCAGGTTGCGTGAATCAGCCAACACGTAGTAGGCGCCTTGCGGCACGTGGGGGGTAATTCCAGCGCGTTCCAGGGAAGCGCACAGCTTCTGGCGTTTTCGCGCGTATTCGAGCTTCAAGTCTTCGTAAAATGAGTCCGGCAATTGCTCGAGCCCGCGCGCTACGCCAATTTGCAGCGGTGCGGGGGCGCACACGTAGACGAGATCATGCACCTGGCCGAGCTTGTGACACAACTCGGCGCTCGCGATGAGGTAACCGATGCGCCAACCGGTGATCGAGAATGTCTTGCTGAAGCCACCCAGGGTCAACGTGCGTTGTCGCATGCCGGGCAGCGTGGCAAAGGAGACGTGCGTGCGGCCGTCGTACAGAAAATATTCGTAAATCTCGTCGGTTATTACGTACAGATCGAACTCGCGCGCGAGCGATGCGATTTGCTCGAGCTCGGCGCGGGTGAACACTTTGCCGGAGGGGTTGCCCGGCGTATTGACCACGATCGCACGCGTCTTCGGGCCGATCGCCTGGCGCAACGTCTGCACCGAGAACGACCAATCCTGCCCATCGAGCGGCACGAAACGCGGAGTCACGGACACGGCGCGCAGCGTGTCCACGTGATAGCCGTAGTAGGGTTCGAACAGCACGACCTCGTCGCCGGGATCGAATAGGCCCAGGCACGCCGCGTAGAACGCGCCCGTTGCGCCGCTCGTCACCAAGACCTCCGTCTCCGGGTCGATACTCGCGCCCGTATCGCGCCGCACCTTCTGTGCGATGGCTTCACGAAGCGGGGTCAAGCCATCGTAGCGCGTGTAGGTGTTCGTGCCTTCGAGCATTGCGGCGGCAGCGCCCAAGCGCACGGGTTCGGGCAGCTCGGTGTCACACACGCCCTGTGAGAGGTTGATGCCCGAGACCTTGACGCACTCCAAGGTCATGTTGCGAATTTCCGATTGGCGTAGAAACGCCATCTGCTTCGAGCTGCGAAGGGTCACGGGGCGGAACTCCGGTGGGTTTTTTCGCCCAGATAGCTCTGGGCATTCTCGAGAACTTCGGCGCCGGTGCGGTTCATGTCGATGGGGAGTGGTGCTTCGGTGATTCGTTCGATGGCGTGGCGCGCAAAGTAGCGTACCAAAGGGTAGTCGTTGGCGAGCTGAAGCGTGACCAAGGGCAGCAACTTCCGTAGGCGATCACGGCCGGCGACGGCCACCGCGGTGCCCTGTTCGTGGGATTTCCCGTACCGGAGCGTCGCTTCTAGCGCGTTGACGCGCAAATCCTGACCATAGAGTCGGCGGATGACGCTGCGGTCGTAGCGCTTGTGCCACAGCCGCTCCATGGTCCACACCAGCTCGTCGACGCTTTTGTCCGTGTGACACAGTGCGCATTCGAGCGGGCGATCGCCTTCGACTCGCTCGCGATCGGTGGGAGAGCCGATGCGGTGGTAACGCGTGAGCTCATAGGCCAGCCCCAGATTCTTCTTCGGCATGTGGCAGTTCAGGCAACGGCTGCCCGCGCTGTCTGAGGCATGATGGGTGTGCGCGCGCAGCGCCCGTGCGTCGCGAAGATTTTGGTGACAGCTCGCGCACAGCGCGTCGCCCTTGGTCCCTTCCAGCGCGAGCAGCGTACTCTTGGCGTCTTCGGCGTGCGGATCGTGGCAACCCACGCAGCTGAGCTGCGTGCTGCAGTTGCCAAGCAAGAAATCGCGCGCTTCGCCGGAGTTGATCGTGCTCCCTCCCGGGTCGCGTCTGCGCGTTCGACCTTCCCAAGTGTACGGATAGCGCGAGAACAGGACCGTGTGGCACTTGGCGCAGGCGCGGTTGACGTCTTGCGCGTGGCTGGGTTCCGCGCCGGAAGCGGTCTTCACTCGCAGAAAATCGCTGCGTAGCGCGAGCGACGGGCGCACCGCGCCGGGATTGCGCGTGTGCTCGCGCGCTCCGCCGTGACAAGCCTCGCAACCAATGCCGAGCTCCACCAGGTGCTGCTCGTCGAAACCATCGCGCGTACCGTCGATGCTCACCGTCAGTGCGCGTTTGAGGCCGTAATCGCTGACGTCTCGAGGGTTCCCCAAGTACGAAAGCTCGGCGGAGAGCGCGCGTTTGAGCCCGCCTTCGTCGCTCACCTCATAGCGAGGGCGCTTTTCGTCGGGCAGTTCGACGCTGGCCGAGCCCTGATAACTGTGGGCGCGCTCGCCATAGATGTCGTCGAGTAAGAGCGACAGCGTGGGCGCGGTGTTGTGGCAGAAGATGCAGCCTGTCTTCCACACGACGCCCGGTTCGAGCGCCGAGCGCTCGCGTACCATCACCGAATAGCCTTTGTAGCGCCACTCGCCATTGAACACCAAGTACGATACGGGCAGAACGCGCTCTGCGAAGTCACCCGAGCGAGCCGCCGCGAGTGGCGCCGCTGGGTCGACCTCGATGCCCACGAAGTCTTCTCGGTAGCGGCCTCCGATCACCTTCGTCACTCGAAACAGGCTGTCGTTCGCGCCGTTGCTCGCGCTGTGCAGAAGCATGAAGCGCTGCCCGTCTCGCTCTTCGAGACGCACCGAGTCGCCCTGAAAATCGAAGGTATTGCCGGAAAATGGCGCGCTGATCTGGGTCTTCCGCAGATCACGGGTCATGCGGTGCATCGGCGAATCGAGCCAGGCTGCGTACTGTCGTTCGTGGCAACCGGCGCAGGTCTCCGAACCCGCGTAGTCCCCGCGCAGGATGTTGCTCCGCACTTCACCCGTGCGCGTCGAACCCGGCGGCGAGCCAGCTGCGGACAAGCTTTCGGGCTGGCCCGCGCGACAACTCTCCAGCGCGAGCGTCGCGCCGACGAGCAGGACGGCTTTTCCAATGAGACCCATCGCCTGGCCGAAGAACGTACCATCGCCCGCGGCTACGCCAACGCGGCTTTTTCAATGCGAGACGAGCGCGCCGTTCAGAGCGCGGAGCGGGTCATTCGTGGATCGCTTGGGTGCAGCTCTTGGCCAAGAAATCACGGAACAGGCTGACCTTGGTCGGCACCTGTCGTGCGGAAGGGTACACTACGTACAAGGAAGCGCCCTTTTGCCCGTAGTCGGGCAGCACCCGCAGCAGCCTCCCGGTGGCCACGTCGCTCGTGGAAATCATGCGCGGCAAGAGTCCGATCCCGCCGCCCGCGACCGCCGCCGCCCGCACGAAGCCGAAGTCATCGCAGGCGATGCGGCAATTCAGCTCGAGTGTCTCTTGGCCGCGCGGCCCTTCGAGTTGCCAACTGACCTTTCCGCCCTTGGCGCCGAAGCCGATGATCTGGTGTCGAGCGAGCTCGGCGAGCGTGGTCGGCAGGCGGTGACGTTCGGCGTAGCTGGGGGCGGCATACAGCTCCACGTGCAAGGTTCCGACCTTGCGCGCCACGAGCGAAGACGACTCGAGGCGCCCGGCTCGCACCGCCAAATCGATGCCCTCGGAGACCAAATTGAGTTTGCGATTGGTGAGCACGAGCTCCACGCGCAAGAGCGGGTAGCGCTCGCAAAAGCGCACGACTTCTTCGGACAGAAACGCCGAGCCGATGTCGTTCGGCGCCGTCACCCGCAGCAGGCCCTCCGGCTCTTTGCTGCCCGATCCGAGCGTGCGCGTGGCGTCGCGCAGCGAGGACACGAGCGGCGCCACGCGCTGATGAAAAGCGTGCCCTTCACTGGTCACGCTCAGGTTCCGCGTCGTGCGGTGCAGCAGACGCACGCCCACCGCCTCTTCCAAGCGCGCCACCGCGCGGCTGACGGTAGAAGTCGGCACACCGAGCTCGCGGGCTGCTTTCGCGAAGCCACTACTTTCAACGACGCGCACGAACGCGGCTACGTCGTTGAGGTCCAGGTCACTCATTGCCCGGATACTAGCGCCAGCAGAGGAGGCGCGGGGGCTTGCTCTCCCGACGCCTCCAACTTCGGCCATGAGGCTTATTTCTGCTTGATCGCCGAGATGTCGATGGAGATCTTCACCTCGTTGCCGACCAATACGCCGCCCGCTTCCAGCACCGCGTTCCAGCCGAGCCCGAAGTCTTCGCGCTTGATCTTGGTGCTGGCAGTGGCACCGACGCGCGTGTTCCCCCACGGGTCGGCGGTGGGAGCGCTCGGGCCTTCGACGTCGAGCACGACTTCTTTGGTGACGCCGTGGATGGTCAGATCACCGGTGACCGCGAGCTCGTCCGTGCCTTTGGCTTTGACCGACTTGGACTTGAAGGTGATGGTCGGAAATTTCTCGACGTCGAAGAAGTCCGGGCTCTTTCAGGTGACCATCGCGCTTTTCATCGCGGGTGCTGATCGAGCTGACGTCGATCACGGCTTCGATCTGTGTCGCTTCGGGCTTGCTCGGATCCCAGCTGACCTTACCCTCGAGCTTGGTGAACTCACCGCGCACGTTGGTGATCATCATGTGCTTCACCGTGAAGCCGGCGTTCGAGTGAGATGCGTCGATGACCCATTGATTCGATTCTGACATGTGAAACTCCTGACGAAGCGCTGCGCCATCGCAAGCGTGGGAAGAGTGTGTGTACGGACCGCCCGCTCGGCTAGTCGGCATTTTCAGACTCACCGTTGCGTTCTTGCAACACTGGGAAACGCCGGAAATCTGTCGGTTTTTCGGCCCGGGAGCGGGGCCGAGGGGGTTGATGGTCACCCGCCACGCCGCGCCCCGGCGCAGCCTTCGGCGTCAATGCCCGGAAACCCTGCACCCCGTGGGGTGCGATGCTGGATCGCGATCGCCCCTCCGGCCATCGCCAGATGGAGGGCTTGCTTTGCTTTTTGCGGTACTACACCGGGCGCGTACGCTCTTCGTGGTCGATGTGCGCTTCCGCGCCACCCAAGGCGTCGGATACCGCGCCGAGGAGCACCTGCACTTTGCACGGCTTGCGCAGGAAGCCGAGCGCACCCCGCGCGTGGACTGCAGATTCACGACTCGGTTCGTCGTGGCCCGAGACGAACAGGATGCGTACTTGGGGATCGACCTGGAGCAAGCGATCTTGGGTTTCTTCGCCGCTCAGCACGGGCATGTCCAAATCCAAGATGACCAAGTTCGGTCGAGGAAAAGCCTGGCGGTAGGTTTCGACTGCCTTCAGTCCGTCGGGCGCTTCCACGACCATGTGCCCGGCCTGCCTCAGGAGGCGGGCGAAGCTGCGGCGCACGACCTCTTCGTCGTCGACGAGCAGGATCAAGCCGCGCGAGCTCGCTTGCAACGTTTCGTGGGCCCCGGTCACCTTGCGCGGTTCGCTTCCGGCCTCGTGCATCGGTAGGTACACCAAAAAGCGCGTGCCTTTGCCCTCTTCGGAGTCGATTCGAATCTGCCCGCCATGGAATGCGACGACCTCTTTCACGGTCGCCAGGCCCAGCCCAAAGCCGGCGCCTTCACGCTTGGTCGTGAAGAATGCTTCGAAGATTCGCGCGCGCGTCGCTTCGTCCATGCCGACGCCAGTGTCTTCGACGCACAGCGCGAGGTGCGTCACTTGCGGGTTGAGCGGCTCGGGCAACGGCTCGCTCCCCGGAACGATCGCGCTCGCCGACACCCGGAGCACACCACCCCGAGGCATCGCATCGCGAGCGTTGAGGCACAGGTTCATCAGCACTTGGTGCAGCTCGGCTTGATCACCGCGCACCGACAGCCCGGGGTAGATCTTGGATTCGATCTGAATCGCGCGATCGAATGTGTGACGAATCAAACGCATCACGTCGCTGCACAGACCCGACAAATCGACTGGTGAGTGCGCTTGCGCACGCCCCCGCGCAAACTTCAGGATCCCGCGCGTGAGCTCGGAGGCTTGCGACGCCGCGAGCCGGATATCCTCGAAACACTCGCGCACTTCCTCGCTATTCAGCGTGCGCTCTGCGGGCAGCTTGCTCAAATAATCGATGCTCGCGCCGATCGCGCCGAGCATGTTGTTCAAGTCGTGCGCGACGCCCGCGCCGACCCGGCCCAGCGCTTCCAGGCGCTGCCTTTGTAGCAGCTGATCTTCGATCGGGTCGAAGGGCGCAAACAGCAGCATGACGTGTGGGCCGACCTGGATCTTGTCGCCGAAAGACAGCAAATGCCGAGTGATGGGCAAGCCGTTGACCTGGGTGCCGTTCTTGCTGCCGAGGTCCTCGAGCAAGTAAGCGCCCAGATCGCTCTTCGAGACGCGCGCGTGGTTACGCGACACTTCCGGATCTTCGAGCGTCACCGAAGCTTCGCCGCTGCGGCCAATCACGGCGTAGTCGCCGATCTTGAATTTCCTGCCGGCTTGCGAACCCGCAATGGCGATCAGTCGTGCAGGCCCCGTATCGAGCACGCGATCTTGAGTCGAGATGTGACGCGATGCCCTCGTCAAGCTCTGCAGAATAGCACGCCCGCCCGCGAACCCCAGAAACGCTGAAATTTACCGCGGAAAGCCGATATCCTACTCGGCGCTCGCGGCAGGCGCTTCAGCGCGCGCAACGAAAGCCGGCCACGAGCATGCGCCACTCGGGCGGGTGGTGAACTCGGTTCGAGGCGCGTAGAGCGGCGCCGGGATAGTTGAACGCGCCGCCGCGTAGGGCACGCTCGCAGGTCGTGGGGATCGGGTTCGAGCCGGTGTAGCCCTGACGCTTACCTTTGCGCAGCGAGGCCAGCGATTCGAGGACCTGCTCGCAGCTCCCCGGCACCCCACGGTCGCGGCCCTCGCGGCTGTATGCCATCGGGTCGTAGATGTCGGCCGTCCACTCCCAGACATTGCCGGTCAAATCGAAGTGCCCGTATGGGCCTCGTCCGAGCGGATACGAGGCGACGGGCATGGTGGTGGCGCCCTTCGCGCCCACCTTGCGCCCGAAGCAAGCCAGCTGCTCGGGGTCCGGCGTGTCGTCGCCCCAAGCGTATTTTCTGCCGTCGTCGCCACGTGCCGCGCGCTCCCACTCTGCCTCGCGGGGTAGGCGCTTACCACGAAACGCGCAGTACGCGCTGGCGTCGAACCAGGAGACGCCCACCACCGGCTGCTGGGCGCCGCGGAAGCCCGCTTCGGGACCGGCATGAAAGCCGCGGGCGACGTTGTCGCGATAGGGTTTGCACGCGCCCGCGTCGACGCACTCCGAATACTTCTCGTTCGTGACCTCGGTTTTATCCAACAAAAAGCTGCCCAGCGTGACGGAGTGAGCAGGCTGCTCATCGCGCTCGCCCACGCCGTCGGCACCCATCGTGAACGTGCCCCCGGGCACGGGCAGCATGTCGTCCGGCGTGAGCGAAGCGTCCGACGCGCGCGGCGAATCCGGGGCGGATAAACCCGTGGGCGGCGCGGACTGCGCGCGCGCTGCTGCGCCCGATACCAAGAGCGCGGCGCAGCTCCAGGCTGCGATCCTCCGCCACGCGCGTTCGCTCACGGGGTCTTCTTCGCGCTGGTCTGGAGCATGACCCTCAGCGAAACGCGCCGACTCTCGGGGTCGATAGCCGGTCGTGTCTTGGAGCTAGCGTTGGATACGTTGGCGTTGGCAGCGATCGTTTGCAGCCGTCGCGAGTCGACGCCGAGCGAAATCAACAATTGTTTGACCGCGCGCGCTCGCGCTTCCGCGAGCGAGATCGGCTCACCGGGAGTGGTTTGGCCGACGACGCCCAAGCACTCCAAGTTCGGGTCGTCGGCCATGCGTTTGGCGACTTCCCGCGCACTGTCGCTGGCTTCCGGTGCGAGCGCGGCCGAGCCTTCGCCGAACGTGAAATGCTCGCTGATGGCGCTGCCTTCGACGCGGGTGCGGCTCAGGCGATCTTGTTCGCTCGCCGAGTCGATGGCCGCGCAGCCCACGATGCCGGGCGCTACCGCCCTTGCCGTCTGCTCGGCGTCGAACGGCAGCACGTCGGCGGTCACGGCTTCGGGGAGACAGCTGACCTTTGCGAGCGGCGCGCGGCACGTGACACTCTGCTGAGCCTTCAGATGCTCGACCAGCGCAAGCTCGTGCATCGCGGGGGTGCCCATGCGCAAGCGTGCGTCGCCTGGTGTGAACTGCGGATACTCCGCACTCGGCTCGGGCGTGTAGATGGCTTCGTACACCACGTACGGCATCGGCATCTCCCGCTCTTCGACCTTCTGCACGTCGCGCAGGTTGCACTTGCCCGTCCACGCCTCGCTCGGACACGGTTTGCGGGAGGCGCTGCCACCCGCGCAACCCACGATCCAAAACGCGCTCACCAGCAACGCCGGGCAGTTTCTTCCAACGCGGGCGATTCGTCGTGTAAGCACGCCGACAAACTAACATCACTCCCCGCGAGCTGGCGCGAGGCTCACGAAACGCGCCGAATTCAGCCAAAAAAGCCGACGCGATAATGGGGACGCGACCGAGGGCACTTGGTGGTGGGGGGAGGGTGCTCCCCGGCCGCGTCCACCAACACAGCACACACGAGCCCAATCATTTCATCCACTAGATTGTGAGAGCGATGCGCGATTTATCGTCTTTTCAACATCACTCACGCTGCGCGCGGGGCGTTATTCCCCGTCGCGTTATTCCCCGGTGTCGACACTTGGAACAGCGTCGGGGTCGCGCAACACCGTGTCGCCGAGCTCACCCGCAGTGAAGGGTGTGACGCGCTTCGTTGCGACATTTCCAATCTTGCATTTGGTGCCTTTGCCGTCGAGTGGAAGTCCGTAAGGCATTTTGCTCTTGGCAGGTGCGATGTACACCTGGCCATCCGCGACGGGCTTGGGAATGATCGCGGCCGCGGTGCGTGGCCTTCCCGCGCGCGCGCCCTCCACGAATACGATCACGTCGTTGCCCGAGATGCGATAGCCCCAGTACGACGCGCCCGAGGCGCCCTTGGGCTCCTTCTCACACGGCATGCTCTCGGAGCTCAGGGCCACTGCCAGCTGCGTGTCGTCATTCAGTTGCGGCACGCTGCCTTGCCACTGAAACGCGGCCGAAGGGGCGGAGCCGATCGCGACCTTGATGCAGGCGCAGGCGGCGTTGGCATGCGCGATCACCAAGCTCATGTCGTGACGCGCGCCGAGCAACGTGGGCGCGCCGAGCGGGGGCCCGGCGGCAGCAGGCGCAGCCAACGCTTTTGCGCTGAGTGGCTTATTTAAGTCGGCCGCGTCTTCGGGGCCTTCCTCGGCGTCGTGGCGCACACGCGTTTTTACGTCCCCGTTCACCGAGGCCTGGCAGCTCCAGGCGCTGAGCGCGAGCGCGAGCGTGCAAGGTCCACGCTGCGAAACTAGGCGCGCCAGATTGCGCCGAACGGCTTGATAGAACGAGCCCACCACAAAAGCCTCCCATCCTTCAGGCCCTTTGGGCAAACTCTTGCCGTGGACATCGACTCGCTCCGCGCGCGCCTCGCGGGCACGTCTACCTTGCGCCCGGTAGGCAAGGTGGTCGGGGTCACGGGGCTGATGCTGCGCGTCACTCTGCCCGGCGCGCGCGTGGGGGACGTGCTGATCGTGCATCGCCGCGGCGAGCCGCTAAACGCCGAAGTCGTCGGGTTTGCCGATGGCGAGGCGTTGGTCATACCGTTGGGTGAGCTGTCTGGGGTGGGGCCGGATGATTTGGTGGAATCCACCGGCAGCGGGCTGGAAGTCGGTGCCGGTCCGGCGTTGCTGGGTCGGGTGCTGGATGGTCTAGGCCGACCCATCGATGGTCGCGAGGCGCCGAACGGCTTGAAGTGGGTGCCGGTCGATCGCGCGCCGCCGCCTGCGCTCGGCCGGCGTCCGGTGGACACCGCTCTCGCCACCGGTGTGCGTGTGATCGATGGCCTGATGACGCTCGGGGTGGGCCAGCGCGTTGGCTTGTTCGCGGGCTCTGGCGTGGGCAAAAGCACGCTGCTCGGCGCCATCGCGCGCGGCACCACGGCAGACGTGGTGGTCGTCGCCTTGGTCGGCGAGCGCGGCCGCGAAGTGTCCGAGTTTCTCGAGCGCGCGCTGGGCAGCGTCGGCCGCGCGCGATCGGTAGTGGTCGTAGCCACCAGTGACGCGCCGCCCGTCGAGCGCCTGCGCGCCGCGCAGACCGCAACCGCCATTGCAGAGTCCTTTCGCGACCAAGGAAAAAGCGTGATGCTCTTGGTCGACTCGGTGACCCGCGTCGCGCGCGCGCAACGCGAGATCGGTCTGGCTGCCGGCGAACCCCCCGCGCGTCGCGGCTATCCGCCGAGCGTGTTCGCGCTCTTACCGCGCTTGCTCGAACGCAGCGGCCAGGGCGAAAGTGGCTCGATTACCGCGATTTATACCGTGCTCGTCGAAGGCTCCGACATGGACGAGCCGATCGCCGACGAAGTGCGCGGCATCCTCGACGGCCACATCGTGCTCGAGCGAGAGATCGCCGCGCGCGGTCACTACCCCGCGATCGACGCCGTCTCGTCTTTGTCACGAGTCATGGATCAAGTCGTGTCGACCGGGCACATGCAGGCGGCGCGTCGGGTGCGCAGCGCGCTCGCGTTGTACGAGCAGAAACGAGATCTGATCACGCTCGGCGCGTACGAGAAGGGCAAGGACGAGCGGCTCGATCGGACACTCCTCGTGCTACCCGAGCTCGAGCGCTTCGTGTGTCAAGACGCCATGCACAGCGAGCCGCTGCCAGACACGCTGAGCGAGCTCCTGCGCTTGGCGCAAAAGCTCGCCTGAGCCATACGCGTCAATCCGCGGTGACGTCGGGGCCGAGTTCGGTTTCCAGCTCGCGCAGCAGCTTCTTGGCTTGCTTGCTCAGCTTGGTCGGCACGCGGACGTTGACGGCTACGTGCAAATCACCGCGGCCGTGGCGATCGAGCCGGGGCATGCCCTGGCCGCGGACCACGATGATGCTGTTCGGCTGCGTGCCTGGCGCGACCTCGGCGCTGATCACCGTGTCATCCGGCATGGTGATCTCGAGCTTGCTGCCGAGGGCGGCTTCGGCGAAAGAGATCGACGCGCGGGTGCCGAGATCAGCGCCCTGGCGCTCGAAGCGCTCGTCCGCTTCGACTTCGATATCGACGTACAAATCCCCCGCGGGCAGCCCTTCCGGACCGGGCATGCCTTGGCGCGGGACGCGCAAGCGTTGACCCGAGTCGATCCCGCCCGGGATAGCTACGATGACCTTGCGCTGACGCTCTACCGCGCCCGAGCCATTGCAGGCCTTGCACGGGGAGGGCAGGTACTGGCCGGTGCCGCGACAACGGGCGCACGGGCTCGAAAACATGATGAAGCCGCGTTGAGCCGTGACTTGACCGGAGCCTCGGCACTGGCTGCAGGTTTCGGTCTTCGTACCAGGCTCAGCGCCTGCGCCGTGACAAGTGTCACAGGGGGCTGCGCCGCTGACGTTGATCTCGTGCTTGCCGCCGAGCAGCGCGTCGCGCAGCGAAATCACCGCCTCGACCCGCACGTCTTGACCACGTTCGGCGCGCTTGCGGCGGCCGCCGCCCTGGGCCTGCCCGCCAAATCCCCCGAAGAAATCGGAGAACATGTCTTGGAAGTGACTCAGGATGTCGCCCATCCCGTCGAAACCCTGAGAGCCGTTCAGCCCGGCGTGCCCGAAGCGATCGTAGGCCTGACGCTTCTCGGCGTCGGACAGTACGCTGTAGGCCTCGCTCGCCTCCTTGAACTTCTCTTCGGCGGCTTTGTCACCCGGGTTGCGATCCGGATGGTGCTTCAAGGCTGCCTGACGATAGGCCTTTTTGATCTCGTCGTCAGACGCCTCTCGCGTCACGCTCAAGACCACGTAATAGTCGCGCTTTTCACTCATGCTGGATGCTGCCGAGCCGGAGACCACAAGATGGTCGGCAAGGTAAGGCTTTCGATCGCGCTGTCAACGCGCTTCTTCGACCGAAAGCGCAGTTTCGAGGGCTGAACCCTCCGGGGCCGAGGGCTTGCCGGCCAATTCGAGGCGCAGCGATAGGCTCTCGATTGTCCACGCGGCGGCCTGCAGATCCGCTTCGCGTTCGGCCAAGGCGCGTTCGAGCTCCAAGCTCGCGTGTTTCGTTTGCTCGCCAGTGCGGCGCTCGAGCTCGTGGACGAGCTCTCGGCCAGTACGTTCGGCGGTGCGTAGATCCTGTTCCAGACGGCGCACTTCGCTGCCGCGTTCGGCGAGCTTTCGTTCGAACTCGTCGATCTCGGCCGCGTTGCCCTGCTCGAGCTTTGCCGTTTGCTCTGCGAGCCGCCGATCGCGCTCTGCGAGCTCGCCCGTGATACGCGCCAGTTCATTGGCTTTGTTGCTCGCGTCGGCGCGTAGATTCGTGGCCTGGGTGCGCAGCGCGCCGAGCTCTGCACGCGCGGCGCCGAGCTCTTTCTCGTGCTGAGCTTTGAGCGCGGCGCTCGCTTGGCGTTCAGCTTCGAGCTTGGCGCGCTCGGCCTCGAGCTTGGCCTGCTCCGCCTCGAGCTTGGCGCGCTCGGCCTCGAGTTCGGTTTCGCTGTGATCGGCACGCTCATCGGCGGTGCTCGCGCGTGATTCGAGCTCCTTGATCCATTGATTGAGGCGGGCGAGCTCGGCGTCGCGGGCCTTGGTTTGCGCCGGAGTTTCGCTCGGCACGGCCGGCGCCGGGGGAGGCTCGGGCGCGACGATGGCCGGCGCGTTGATGCTGCCCAGCAGGCGCCGCGTGGGCAGCTGGATGACCGCGAATTCGTCGAGGCGCAGCTCTTGGTTCGAGGCCAACGCGATGAAAAAATCAGGCTCTTCCGCGCCGCCGGGGACGAAGCTCGTGTCGAGCGCGGGCTCCGGCTCACCCGACGCAGAAAAATCCGCGATCGCGTAGCCCACGAAGGGCGTCTGCCCGAGCATGCGCACGTACTCGAACTCGGCCGCGACCGCGTCGTACAGCGCGTAGTAGTCGAGGCTTGCGGCTGCCGCGCCGCGTCCGGGCGCCATGCGGAGCAGTGGGAAAGCGGCTTCCGGGTTGGGGCAGGCGATGATCGCCGCGCCGCGAGCAGCGAGCACTCGTTTGGCGGTGCGGATCAGCTGCAGCGGGCCATGGGCGCCCAAATCGTCGATCAACGCCAGTTCGAAGGCGCCTTCGCGCAGCGACAAATCGCTGTCGGCCAGGCTCGAGAACGAGATCTGTGTGGAGCGATTGCGGGCCGCGGCTTCGGAGACCCGCAGGGCATCTGGGTCGCAGACGTGGACGGAGCGTGCGCCACGCTCCAAGAGCTGTAGCGGTAGCGAGCCGAGCGCGTTGCCAAAGACCAGCACTCGGCGATTCGAGGCCAGCGGCTCGGCATAGGCGGCCAGCGCGATGCTCGGCTCCAGCGAAGAAGGTTCGGTCATTCGAGGGCCCGGAGGCTAGCGGAGAAACAGCGGTGGTAAAAGCCTGACGCCGCCGGACGGGTCAGGGCTGCCGGCAGGGCGCGGGCACTTTGCATGGAGTGCCGCAATTCAGGCCCAAAGCATAGCGCTCGATTTGACGCGCTTGCTCGTTGCCAAGCCCCGAACCGGCAAGGCAAAGCATCACCGAATCCTCCGGGACGAGTGTTTGTGCCGGGTCAGTGCACAGCGCGTTCAGGCACTGCCCGTCTTTCAAGCCGTGGCCGGGTGGGCAATCCGCGTCACTTTGGCAGACGAGCGCGCGGCAGTCCCCGGGTGTCTCGGGCGCCTTCCCCGGAACCACATCGCAAATGCCTACCAGCCGTCCGACGCGAACCAGCGAAAGAGCGGTCTTGGTGCCGGGGCGCCGGTCGCCCGAAGTCTGGCTCAGCGCGCACTCGCCCGTGCGTTGACATTTGGCAGCGAAATGCCGGCGCTCGGTGTCCACGAGTTGACGCTCACTCGTGCTTTTGCAGCCGCCGAGCAGGGCAGGCAGGCCGAACGCGAGCAGCACCGTGAGTGAGGGAGAGCCGTGAATTCGAGCGGTCATCGCGTCCAGCAGCATGGCTCGGGAGCGAACGCTGCGTCAAACGCGCCCTTCTAGCGCTTGCAGCTCAGAATTTCTGAGTTTTTCGCGGCGTGGCGCTATGCTGCGGCTGAACTTTCGTCCGAGCTCGTTCATGTACAAGAAAACACTCGTCGTCGACGGCATTACCCCGGTGGGTGCCTACCAAGCGCTCCGTCAGCGCTCGGAAGGCGGTTCATTTCTGCTCGAAAGCGTGATTGCCGGTGAACGTTGGGGACGCTACTCGATTCTGGGCTATCGCCCGCGCACACAGCACGTCGTGTATGGCGAGCCCGGTGTCGATCCGTTCACGCGCTTGTCCGAGCTAGCTCCCGGCGGCGGCCTGGACGAAACGGACGTGGCCGCGCGCTTCGCGACCGCCTGTGTCGGGCTGTTGACCTACGACATGGTGCATTTCGTAACCAAGGTCGAGCCCTGGCCGGAGCTGATCGGGCGAAAGCGCCCGATTGCACGGATGATCGCGGATGCCACGGTCGTCGTGTTCGACAACCTCACGCACACCGCGGTGATCGCCTCGCAAGATCCGGCCGAGGTCGAGCGCGCAGAGCACGATCTCTCACACGCCACGACGTTGCCGATGATGGCGCCGCCCGATCCGCAAGCCTTGCCCAGTGACATCGACGTGAACATGTCCGACGCGGACTACTGCCGTGTCGTGGAGCGTGCCAAGGAATACATCCGCGCCGGGGATGCCTTTCAAATCGTGCCCGCCCGCACGTTTTCCACGCCTACCGGCAACGCGGACCCGCTGGACGTGTACCGCGCGATGCGTGTGCTTTCGCCTGCACCCTACATGTATCTGTTGGAATTGCCGGAGCGAGACGGCGCGCCGCGCGTGGCGGTGGCCGGGGCGAGCCCCGAGACGCTGGTACGTGTGGAGAACAACCGCATCACGCTGCGTCCGATCGCGGGCACGCGTCGGCGCGGCCGCACCCCGGAAGAAGATCAAGCGTTCGCCGAAGAAATGTTGGCGGACCCCAAGGAGCGCGCCGAGCACGTCATGCTCATCGATTTGGCGCGCAATGACGTCGGCCGCGTATCCAAGTCAGGCAGCGTGCGTGTACCGCTGCACATGAGCGTCGAGAAATACAGCCACGTGATGCATATCACGAGTGAAGTCGAGGGCGATCTCGCGCCGAACTTGGGACCGTGGGACGTGATTCGCGCCACCTTCCCCGCGGGCACGCTCAGCGGCGCTCCCAAAGTGCGGGCCATGCAAATCATCCGCGAGTTGGAACTCCGTCCGCGTGGCACGTACGGCGGCGCGATCGGCTACGTGACCCGCGGTACCAGCTTGGATTTGGCGATCGCCATCCGCACGGTGGTCATGCAAGATGGACGCTTCGAAGTAACGGCTGGCGCGGGCGTGGTCGCCGACAGCGTACCCGAGCTGGAAGCCAAGGAAACGCGCAACAAGGCGCGTGCCGCGCTCTCCGCAATCTTCGCCGCCCGCCGCCGCTGAGCCTTGCCATGTCTCTGAGTGACGAAAACGCGTTCGGCGTGCTGATCGCCTATTTTGCCATCGAGCACGACGAATACGCGCTGGAACCAGCCGATTTCGCGGCGCGCTTCTCGGAATTCCGCTCCGCGCTGCGCGCTTGCGTGGAGACGTTTCCGCTCGCGCAATCGGGCATTGCGCGTGAGTTCGGCCACGCGCTGTACATCGAGTTTTCCGACGGCGAGCAGCTCGAAGATCCAATCGCCTGGATCAAGCTCGTGCGCGCCCGTCTCAAGGCGCTCGATCTGGCGAGTGTCGGCGTGCTCAGCCACGGTGGCCGCTGGCAAGCCGATCCCATCGAAGCAGCGCCCCCCACGGTCAGCGGTATCGAATGGCAGCCCGTGTCGCTCCCCAGCGAACCCCTGCGCCGCGCGCTGTACGCCGAAACCGCCACCCACGGCGAAGATGAAGACGACGAAGACGCTTGGGGCCCCGGCATCTACGTCGACACCGAAGCCGTCGAAGCGCTCGGCCGCACCCTCAAAAACGCACCCACCCCGCTCGCAGTGGCCGGCGCCACATTCTACCGCGTCGCCCGCTGATCCCGCTTCTCGCCCCGACGGCTCAGGGCGCTCAGTTCGGCTCCCAGAATTTTAAACCGCCAAGCCGCAAAGTCCTTACCGCGGCGAAGCACACGAGCTGTCCACCTCGAAAACACACGGAGAATTTTTGGGGTTAGAGATGCGCGGGCGTGGCTCGCGTTGAGAACTTCGAACCGGTTACTTTGCCCTGTCGAGCCGTTAACAAAGTGAGCTGTGCCACGCTCCGCGAACCCGGCAACTCTCTTCGTGTTTCTGAGGTGGATAGATCACGCGATCGGTCGCGGTAAGGACTTTGCGGCTTGGCGGTTAAAAACTCAGGGAGTCGTGAAGGGCCGGACACTGCCGTGACTGACTGTCGAGTGTGCCCGTTAGCCGAAGGGGGAGAAGCCGAATAGGCGCAGGTGCACTTTGAGCAGCACGGCCAACAGCAACCCGGCGATCACGAGCGGGACCCAGAGCTCCGCCAAGGCGAGTCGGTTTTTGCCTTGGATGATCGCCGCGAAGGGGATGTTCGAGGTGACCCCGAGGTAGCGCACGAATTCTGCTTTGTTCGTGCGGCGGCGCTTTTCGTCGATGCTGCCGGTGCCGCGCAGCGCGGTGGCGAGCAGTGTGCCGAAGAATAGAATCGCGGCGACGTGGCCGGTGACCAGCAAATGCGCGCCGCTCCAGAGCGTGGTGGCCCACAGGAATGGGTGGCGTGTGATGCGCAGCACGCCGCGCGCGGCGTCCGTGCGTTCGAGCACTTTTTCGGCGCCGACGGCGGTCGGGTTGGGCACGCTGAAAGCGCCCACCAGCAGCACCAGCGCAAACGGCATCACCGCGAGCGGCAGAAAGTGGATGATCCGCGGCGGGAACCAGAGCGGGTAGAACTGCGCTTTGCGATAGGCGTCGATCAGGAACAAAAGAGACGCTAGCGAGAGCAGCGAGAAAAACGCGCTGAACCCGCGCTGGCCCATGCGCTGCACGAGCCACCAGCGCAGCTCCGAGCCCGCGACGAAGACGTGAATCGCGAACCACACGAAGCTGGCCAGCGCGAGTCGCTCGAACATGGTTAGAGCCAGCCGGCGTTGCGGTACCAGTCGACCGTCTGTTTGACACCCTGCGAGAAGCTCACGCTCGGCGACCAGGAGAGGCTCCGCCGCGCGCTTTCGCCGTCACACACCCATTGATCGAAGAGCTCGTTGCACTTGTCGCGCGTGAGCATCATCGCACGGTTGGTCAGCTTGCCGTACGTCTCGCTCATCAAGGCTGCGCCTTCGACGACGCGCCGGGGCAGCGGAATGCGTAAGAACGCCCGCTTGCCGATGGCCGATTCGGCTTCCGAGATTAACTCGGCCATGGTGTGCACCGCGCCGTCGTCGATCGCGAAGATGCTGCCGCTCGGCACGTCCGCGTCGATGGCGGCGATGCAGGCGCGCGCGCAATCCGGGCCGTAGGTCATGCTCAGCTTGCTTTGTGGCGAGCCGAGCAGAGGCAAGACGCCCATCTTGATCGACTTGAAGAATGCCAAGATTTCTTTGTCGCGCGGGCCGTAGATCGCGGGCGGGCGAATCACGGTGATCTTGAGTTGGTCCTTCTTGGCCAGCGCGGCGCGCTCTGCGGCCAGCTTGCTGCGCCCGTAATCGGTGACGGGACGGGGCGTCGAGTCGACGGCGACGGGATTGCCGTACGCGTCACTCGGACCGCCGACGGCGATGCTCGAGATTTGCACGAAGCGCTTCAAAGAACTGGCGAGGGGCAGACACGCCTCGAGCAGGTTCTCGGTGCCGCGCGCGTTCACGCGCATGAATTCGTCCAAATTGCGGGCTTTGACTAGGCCTGCAGAGTGCACGACCGCGGAGACTCCGACCACCGCGCGCTCCAAGCTCGAGCGATCGTCGATCGCGCCGTCGAACAGCTCCACGTTGCTGAGCGTACGTAGGAACTTCGTGTCGCTGGAGCGCCGCACCAGCGCGCGCACCGGACGCCCCGCTTGCGACAGCTGTTCGATGATGTGTGAACCAAGAAAGCCCGAGCCGCCGGTAACGAGGATGGTCATGTGTTTTTCTCGAACAAGCGGTACTTCTTGTAGATCTTACCGCCCATGAATTTGATGCCCACGTTCACCGGGCCATTGTCCTCGAGGGTCCACGAAAGCTCGCCCCACTCGATGCCGAGCTTCTTGCCGGACTCATTCAGCTTCGAATAGAGGAAAATACTGAGCCCCGCGTACTTGCGTTGCCCACGGAACTTCTTGGAAATGCCGAGCAGCGCCAAGCGGGCCGTCTTCGGTCCCTTGACCTTGAGCCGCCAGAGCAGCTTGCCGAGCTCGAGCGGGCCGAGCTTGCCTTTGAATTCGCGAATCAGCTCGTTGATGTTCGGCAGCGCAACCGCAAATGCGGCGGGCTCGCCATTGATCTCGGCGATGTACGAGAGTTCGGGGATGGCGATCAGCTTGAGATCGGCTGCCATTTTGGACAGCTCTTTCTCGGTGTACGGGACGAAACCCCAGTTATCGGACCAGGCGTCGTTGAAGATATTCATGATTACGCGCACCTCGCTGTCGAGGTTTCGCATATCGATGTGGCGCGTCTTGACCTCGGGTAGCGCCGCGAGTTCGTCGTGGGCCTTGCGCCCCCGTTCGGGCATGTCCCCGACCGTGTAGCGCCAAGCGTACAGGTCCTTCAGTTTCTCGAAGCCGCACTTCTCGATCAGGCCCGCTTGGTAAGGCAGGTGATGGGGCATCATCACCATCGGCGGCATGTCGAAGCCTTCGATCAAGCAGCCCGTCTCTTCGTTGATGGAGAGCGAGAACGGCCCGCGAATCTTCTTCATGCCGCGTTCGCGTAACCAGTCAGTGGCCGCGTCGAGCAGTAGCTTCGCTACTTCTTGGTCGTCGATGGTGTCGAAGAAACCGAAGAAGCCAACGTCGTCCTTGTAGCGAGCCAAGTGCTCTCGGTCGATCTGCGCCGTACAGCGACCGACACAAAACCCGTTGCGGAAGGCCGTGAAAATCACGCCATCGCCGTGCTCGAAGAAGGGATTCTTGAAGCTCAAGCGATCCTTCATATCCATGTCCAGGGGACGGATATAGTTCGGGTCGCGTTTGTAGATGTAATCGACGACGTTGATGAAGTCGTTGATCTTGCCGCCGATGATCGTTCTCTTGAGCTCGAGAGTCATTTGAACGCGCAGCTAACTTTGGGCCAGTCTTCGCGTCAATGGGAGGCTAACCGTGCGCGGAAGGATCTCTCCCACCGCGCACGCGGGCCCGCTCTGTACCCGGCCGTACCCGGCGCTACTTGCCGATCACGCCGTACTTCTTACCGACTTTTTCGAATGCCTCGAGCGCGCGATCCAAGTGATGCCGCTCGTGCGTGGCCATGTAGCTGGTGCGGAGCATGGCGCTCTTCGGCGGCACGCCTGGGGAGATGAACGGGTTCGTGTAGATCCCGTGCTCTTCCAAAAGATCACGCCACATCATGATCGTGCGCAAATCTTGGCGGATGTAGATCGGGATCACGGCGGTTTGCGTGTGGCCGAGCTCGAAGCCGAGGCTCTTCAGCCCTTCGCGCATGTACGTGAAATTCTCGCGCAGCTTGTCGATGCGCCAGGGCTCTTCCTGCATCACGTCGAACGCGGCCATCGCGGCGGCGACCGAAGGCGGCGCGGCGGCGGCGGCGAACATGAACGAGGGCGCGAAGTGCCGGATGTAATCCAACACCTTGCGCTCACCGACCAACCATCCACCGATGCTGGCCATCGATTTGGAGAAGGTGCCGCCAATCAGGTCCACCTGATCGCTCAGGCCGAAGTGGGCCGCAGTGCCCATGCCGCCTGGGCCGATCACGCCCAGGGCGTGCGCGTCGTCCACGAACAGGCGCGCCTTGTGTTTCTTGACCACGGGCACGAGCTCGTCGAGCTTGGCAATCTCGCCCTCGGCGCTGAACACGCCGTCGGTGATCACGAACGCGCCTTCCTCGGCTTCCAGCTTTTCGAGGGCTTTATCGAGTGATTCGGCGTCGTTGTGGCGGTAGCGCACGAGCCGGGCGCCCGCGGACTGGCCGAGCCGCACGCCGTCGTACAAGGAGGCGTGCACGTTGCGATCGATGAAGGCGACGGATTGCTTGTTGGACAGCAGCGCGGCCAAGGTTGCGATGTTGACCTGGTAGCCCGTGGTGAAGACCAGCGCGGATTCTTTGTTGAACCACTTGGCCAGCTTCTCTTCGAACTCTTCGTGCAAGCGCATCGAGCCGTTGACCAAGCGCGAGCCGGTCATGCTCGTGCCGTACTTGTCGATCGCAGCCTTGGCGGCGTCACGTACCTTGGGGTGCGTGGTCAGGCCGAGGTAGTTGTTCGAGCCGAACATCACCACGCGCTTGCCGTTGATCTGCGCTTCCGGACCGTCCGCGAAGTCGAGCGGGCGGAAGTAGGGGTAGATCCCCATCTTGCGCGCGTTGTCCGCGGCCATGAACTTGAAGGCCTTCTCGAAGACATCCTTGCCTCCGACGCTGGCCAGGCTGGTCCGCTCTTTCATCGACTCGGCCATGTCGGTCGAGCCCTCGCGGTCGCTCAGCTCCGAGCGGGCGCTCGCGCCGTTGGCGGGGCTGACGGCGCTGCCGTTGGTCGCTCCGTTCGCGTGGCCATTCGCGTGGCCGTTGCTCTTCTTGGCTACGGCCGGTTCGGTTTGCCCGATGTTCTCGTCGAGCGCGGGGTCGATGTTGGGCAGCTCGTTGCCGTTCAACAGGACCTTCCAGGCGTCCTTCACGCGCGTGCGCGCGTCCATCAAGCCCTCGGTGGCCTTCATGACGCGATCATCGGTCACCCAGCGCAGCACCGCCGGTTGAAGGAGTGCTTGCTTGCCGCGGTCGACGATTCTTTGCTTGAGGCCCATCGTTTCAAAGCTCCTAGAGTGCTCGCTCGATAAGTCGCTGTCGCGAGGAACGCGGGCAGTCCCGACTGAGCGTAGCTCGACTAACGGGGACGAGCCCGCGTTGTCGCCGGCGGAAGCTACGCGACGGTTCGCCCTACGTCAATGTGCCGGGGGCCAAGAAGCGAGGTTATGAAAACTCGTTCCGTCCGCGAGAATTCCATCATCGATGATGACGCGTTCCAGACATAAGCCGTCTGGCGGCGCGGTGATGCCGAGGTCCGTTCGCGCATGGCTCGCAAGTGCCCGCGTCAGTGCGTCCTTCGGGCGTCGCTCGCGACCGATATCGATCAGCGTTCCGACGATGATTCTCACCATATTGTAGAGGAATTTGTTGCCCTCGACTTCGACCAGCGTGATGCGTTCATCGCTATGCGCTTGCCGCACCTCGATGCGAAAGATCTGTCGCACCGTCTCGATTCGAGTATCTGCCGCGCCACGGAAGGCAGCAAAGTCGTGTTCCCCGACCAGGGACTGAGCAATCGCGTTCAGGTCAGAGTGGTTGAACCTCTCCATCACGCGCCAGGCTCGCCCTTCCAAAAATGGGTCACGAACCAGGCTGTGAAGAACGGTGTAGCGATACACCTTGCGAGTGACCTGCCTTCGCGCATCGAAGCCGGGCGCGACACGCGTTGCGCGCACGATGGCAATTTCGTCCGGCAGGTGCTGGGAGATCGCGAGTACCCAGCCGCGTAGTCCGATGTCTTTGTCCGTGTCGAAAGCCACGAGCTGTTCACGCGCATGCACACCAGCGTCGGTGCGGCTCAGCCCGCGCGTCTGACTCGCCTTTGGATCGACGGCAGCGATTGCGCCTTCGAGCTCACCGGCGACGCTGCGCGCGTTGGTTTGCCGTGCCCAGCCCGAGAAGCGGCGACCGTCGTAAGCGACGGTGAGCAACACGCCGAAGCGATGTTCTACGGTGCGAGCGCGTGGGCTAGGAGACTGCGCCTCGCCCGAGCTCGTTTCAGTGGTTACCGGCGGTACCGGCATGAGCAGCGCTGTCTCCGTCTTCGCCGCCAGCGCCTGCGCTCGAGTCGTAAGGAAACTCCGTGGGCCGCGTGGCGCAGCCGGCGTCGTAGGCGGCTTCGAGGGCTAGTTGTACTTCCGCCGAATCGGCGCTCGCTGCGTCAGCGGGTGATGCATCACCGAGCGGGTAGGTTTGATACAGAGGGAGTGGCGGACACACCGACGTAGCGCCTCGCTCATCACACGATGCGGCCAGGCACCCACCGCAGGCGAGTGCCCAAAGCATCTTGTATTTCAGCGAAAAAACCGCACGTGGCATCAGGTCTTGGGTTTGAAGTACAGCGGCACCGACGCATCCACGCAACCGCCCTTGGGCGCCGGGAATGTCGCCGAGCGGAAGCTTTGCAGGACGCAGTTCTCTACCAGCGGGTTGTTCATGTCGCTCTTCACCTGCGCGCTGCACACGGTGCCCTGCTGACTGATCTTGAGCGACACCGTCATGCGGCCGGAGAGAGTCGTATTCGAGCTCAGCGCTTTTTCGTAACAGGCGCGGCTCTGCCCAGCTTTGCCGCCCAAGGCTCCGGGTAGGCCTGGGTTCGGCTCTCCGCTGCACACTCCACATGCACCTCCAGCAACGGTGCTGCCCACCTTCTTCGTGCCTGGCTTGGTGTCGTCTGGTTTCGCCGAGCTGTCCGTAGAGGCAACCGGCGGCGGGGGCGGTGGGGGCGGCTCGTCCAAGACGGGCTGCTCGGGTGTGGCGGTCGGTTTTGGCGCTTCGACTTTGGCGGTCTCACCGCCACCGCTCTTCATTTTCCAAAAAATGAGCCCGCCCATGAGTAGGAGCATCACGATTGCAGCGAGAATGAACGGGCCGCTGCCGCCGGATTTAGGAACGGGCGGGGTGGTTTCAGACATCAGGGAACTCCACTTTCGTCATCAACAGGTCAAAAACCGCCGGCTTTCTGCGACGGACTATAGCTACCCCTCCGACCGAGCGCGAGCCTTCTTAAGAGGAGGATTCAGGGACCAGCCCTGGCGCTTCGATAAGCTGGAAGATCGTGACCGCGGTATCGCCCCAACGCCGCGTATCGACGGCGCTCAAAGGGGCTCCTTCTTTCAAGACGGGAGGCGTGCGAGCCGCGTGTTCCAGCACAAGCCGCGCGGCCGGTGCGAGCAACGACGAGCCGGCCAGTTTTTGCAGCAGGTCCAAGGCGGCCTGCGCATCCGCCCAGGGCGGATCGGCGAACACCAAAGAGAAGGGCCCCAGCCGGTCGAGGGCTTTGAGTGACGCTTCGGCGCGCAAGGGCAGCAAGGTAGCGCGCGCTCCCACTCCCAGCGCCTCGAGATTGCTGCGGATCGCTTGCTGCGCCGGCTTGCTCGACTCGACCAAAACCAACCGCTCCGCGCCACGCGATAAGGCTTCGAGCCCGAGTGCTCCGCTGCCCGCGTACAGATCCAGGACGCGTTCGCCGCGCACGTCCGCAAGGATCGCAAACAGCGCTTCTCTCGCACGTGCGGCGGTGGGACGCGTCGTGTCGCCACCGGGAGTCGATAGTTGCCGCCCTCGGAATTCCCCAGCCACGATGCGCATCTTAGGTGGTCTCGATCTTGCTCCACATTTGACGGCGCATCTTCTGTCGTGCGCCGTCTTTGCGGGTAATGAGCTTGGCCGCTCCGAACGCTGCCATCAGCTCGCCTTCTTGTCCGAGACCCGGGAGCACCGTTTTTCCAACCAAGTAAGTGTTGGGGATCGGTCCGCGGATAGGTTCGCCCGCGATCTCCAGGTAACCCGTGGGTTCGACCTTCCACAGGCGCTCCATGGGCTCCGCGCCAGGCGAGGTTCCTTGCAGATGAACGCGATCGACTTCGCGGCGCGCTCTGCTGCGGTAGTCGTAAAGTGGTAGTCCGTCATGCGCGCTGTCCACGATCAGCAGATGCTCATCCAGGAAAGGTAGAGCATCACGTAAAGTGCCGAGCACTGCCTCGCGTGCTTCCAGCAACGTGAGCGAGCCGCGCGTGGGCAGGATTGTCTCTGCAACGAGCAGTGTTTCGTCCTTGGCTTGCTGACGCTCGGAAAAGGCCGAGGCTTCGAAGCGCTGCAAATGCACGGTCGGGTGACGGGGGTCGCGACGCTTGCGCTCGCTCGGCACTACGAAGGCCTCTTTCGACAAAGGACCGGGTAAACCGCGGGTATTGACGACCAAGCTGACCACGAAACGCCCGGCCTCCGCGTTCAAGCGCGGCCAATCGTCACGCGCGGACTTGGTGACGCCTTCACCGCCCGACAGCGCGGCCAGCACTTCGCCCGATTGGTCGGAGAGCACGGCGCCGGCACCGGTCGGCGCGTCTTCGCCGTCTTCGATCACGCCGATCGCGACACCACGCCGAGTGACCAACGATGTCGCGCGGCGATTGAGCTCGATCACGCCGCCATGGGCGGCGATCCGCTCGCACAAAAACTCCGCCAGCTCGTCCTCGCCGCGCGCTAGCGCTTGCACGCCGCGCGTCCAAGCGCCGTGCAAGCGCGCCAGCGCGAAGGGCGGAAAGTCACCACCGAGGATGGCCGAGTTCGACGCAAAGCTCGCGGGGATGGTGGTGATCTCTCGGTAAGCATGGCCACTGGGGAATTTACCCAGGAGATCGAGCGAAAGCGGCAAGCCGCTGGCGATGCGGCCCGTTTCGAAGCGTTCCCACAGACTGCCGGGGGGCCACAGCGCATCGCGTTCGAAAGCGCTGTCGGCGGCAGCGTTGACCGTCGCGACCGAGCCGTACAGCTCGTCGACCAGTTGGCGCACTTCGGGGAATTCTCGCTCGATTTCGCGACCGAAGTGCTCCATGTCGGGCGGCACTTCGATCCGCCGACCGTCGCTCAGCACCACGAACATCGGGTCGAGCGGCGTTGCGCGCCTGCGAAATTGTGGGCTTTGGGCCAGCTCGTGCAGGATACGGCGCCAAGTCGGCGAAGAGCCGGCCAGCAGCGTGAAGGAGCGCCGACACAGCGCGTGCTCTTCGAAGCGATAGGTTTGCCCATGCTGGCCTTGGCCGAGCAGGAGCACTCTGAAATCACGCCGCGCCAAGACGGCGGCGGCCGCGAGCGCGCCCAAGGAGCGACCGAGCACGATGACGTCGTAGTGCCGCGATGTCACTCAAGCCTCGAACGGCACGACGCGGCCAGCCGCGATCTCACGCAGAACATCCACCAACAAACCGTGCTCGGCCGAGTGAATGCGTGCGCCGAGCGACGACAGGTCATCAGTCACTTCGATCGGAACTGCGCGCTGGGCGATGATTTTGCCCGAATCCACGCCGTGGTCCACGAAATGCACCGTGCAGCCCGTGAGCTTTACGCCGTACTCGAAGGCTTGCTTGGCGGCATCGACTCCGGGAAATGCCGGCAACAACGAGGGGTGAATGTTGACTACCCGCCCGGGGAACGCGCTCAAAAACTCGGGCGTCAACACGCGCATGAAGCCAGCGAGGACGATCCAATTCACCTCCGCCTCGCGCAGTGCGCCGACCAACGCGCGGTCGAACGCTTCACGACTCGGAAAATCCTTGTGCGGGATGGTCAAGCCACTGACCCCGGCGGCGCGCGCGCGCTCCAAGGCTTGCGCGCCGGGGCGATTGGCGATCACCACCTTGACCCGTGCGTTCAAGTGGCCCGCGGCGATGGCATCCAAAATCGCCTGCAGGTTGGAGCCCACGCCGGACACCAATACGCCGAGGTGGAGTGGACTTGGGGCGGTCATCGCGCGCGTTCCATAGCACAGCTCATGACGCGCGCTCGGGCCGAAACGCCTCGATTGCAAGCGGCGCGCGTTGGCCGAGCACCGCCGCGCGCACGATCTCTGCGCTGATTGGCGCGAGCAATATGCCGTTTCGATAGTGCCCTGTGCTCAAGAACAAGCCTGGAATTTGGGTGCGGCCGAGCAGCGGCAATTCATCCTTGGTGTAGGGGCGGAAGTTCGACCAAGTGTCGCGCAGCGCCGCGCGTTCCAGCGAGGGCACGAGCGCGGTCGCGTGCGTGAGCAAATCACGCACTGCGCCGGCGGTCACTTCGCGTTCGTAGCCGACGAACTCGAGCGTCGAGCCGATCAGCAATCGGCCGTCGTCGCGCGGGACCAAGTAGGCGCCGGGACCGAACACGACGTGCGACAAAGCCGGCGCGGGTAATTCGAGCTCGATGATCTGCCCGCGCGCGGGGATCACCTTTCCGGGAGGTAAGCCGAGCCCGTCGATCAACGACGTCCAGCTGCCCGCAGCGACGACCACGTTCTCTGCGCGCAGCTCGTTGCCATCATCGAGCACGACGCCGACGGCGCGCCCGTCGGAAAGGGCGATGCGCCTGACGAACGCGCCGCTCTGAAAGCGCACTCCGCGCGCGAGCGCCGCAATGTGCAGCGCGCGCAGCAGTGCCCGAGGCTCGACCCGTGAATCGGCCGCGAAGCGCACGCCGCCCGAAATTAGGGGCGAGAGCGCCGGCTCGAGCGCGGTCAGCGCGCGCGAGTTGAGCCGCTCCACCGCTAGCCGTTGTTTGCTTTGCCACGCGCTTTGCGCGCTGAGCTTCGTGACCGCCGCGCGCTCGAAGCCGACGCGCAGCACGCCGCATTGACGATAGCCGACGTCGATTCGTGTCTCTCTGCTCAGCGAGGCTGCGAATTTTTCGTAGCGCGCGCGACTAGCCAGGCACAGCTCGGTCATCGGACCCGGCGCGTGCGCTTCGGCCTGTGCGCCCAGGATCCCGGCGGCCGCGCTGGACGCTTCCGCGCCCGGTACGCTCCGCTCCAACACCAGACAGCGAACCCCGTGGCGCGCCAGCTCCCAGGCGGCACTGGTGCCCATGATTCCACCACCGATGATCAGGACGTCGGTCTTCGCCGTGTGAGTGCTGGCTTTCTTGCGAGGCATGGCTGCGGACGCAGCCGTCCTTGCTCAGCTCACCTTCTGCGTCAACTTGACCAGGCCGATCAGACTGAACGCGGCAAAGCCGAGGAACAGGCCGCACAAACCCAGTGCCCAGCGCGTGGTCTGCGGTGCTTCACCGTCGACCAAGAGCCAAGCATCGTCCGTCACTTTGCCTTGCCAGGCGTCGCTGACGGCTGCGCGCACCATGCCGTGGCGAATGCCCGCGCGGCTGACCGGGATTAGGCGTCCCACGAACGAAGTGGGCGCGACGAAGTGCGCGCCTTCCGGATCGGAGGGATCGTCCGGCACACTGACTTGAACCCAGAGCTTGTCATTGCCCTCGACCTGGGCGAGACGATAGGTGTCGTCTTCGAGTGGGCGCGCGTAGCGCACCGCGCCGTCTGCGCGCAGCGTGCCATTGCCGTGCACCCAGGTGTTCGCGTGCGTGCTCGCGGCGTGAAATTGACTCAGCTCACCGAGATCGACGGGCGGCCCGCTCTCCAGCGCGAACACCGCTTCCCCACGCAGCTCGAAGGCCAACGCGAGCGAGCCGAGCGCTGACAAGGCGAGAGCGGTCAGCGTGGCACGCCGCCAAGGCCGACGCGGAGCCGGCAGTGCCTCGAGGTCGAGGTCGTGATCCGATGCGGCACGGGTACCGAGCATGTCTGGGGTGTCTGGCGTGTCTGGCGTGTCTGGCGTGACAGAGTAGCGGGGCATCGAGGGCGGCCTACACTGGGGTCCGACATCCGAGCGCGCCATTTGTTCCGTGGCGCGGATGCCGCTGCCTGAAAAGCTCGGCGAGCGTAGCAGAATCCGCGGCTACGTTTGTCGGCCAGCTGGCCACACGGCCTTCGCACCGATGTAGGTGTTCACGCGCTCTGCCAGTAGACAGACATTTCGCTGACAACCGTGTACTTTTCCGGGAGTACTATTAGGGGTCCCAATGGCTGTCGCTAGCAAGATCATCTGCCCGTCGTGTGGTTTCTCCAACACGCCTCCGCTTGCCAACAATCGCTGCGTGTCGTGCGGCGCCAAGATCGAAGATCTGAAGCGCTCGCTCACGAGGCAAGAAGAGCTCGAACGTCGCTACCAGCAGGAGGGCTTCAGCCTGCTCTGGTTCGGGGTGTCGATCGCGATCATGTCCGTCATGACTGCGGCGTTGGTCATGGGCTTACCGATGGTCGTGCCGGCATTCGACTTCGAGGGCTCGGCCGGCATGCGCATCTCGATCCCGGTTTGGTTCCTGGGCGGCATGTTGATCGGCCTGATCTCGCCGGGCAAGACCTTCATCGAGCCGATGGTCGCGGTGTTCCTGGTCGCGATTCCGACCGCGTTCCTGCTGTACGTGAACCAAACCGTGAAGACCATGCCCGCCTTCATGTACGTGCTGCTCTCGGCGCTGGGCGTGCTGTTCACGTTGATCGGTGCCTACATCGGTGAACGCATCCAGATGGGCCCCCCGCCGAAGGTCGCGGACTGATTCGACCTCTCGCTCCGCTGCTCTCGCTCGCGCTGCTGCTTTCGTTGAGCCAATGTTCGCTAGGCGCCTCGGCAAATGAAAAAGCCGAGGCGGGCCGGCTCAACCACGCCATCCTCCAGCTCCGCGACGCACCCAACCCGCAAAAGGGCGAACTCTTGGACGCGCTCAAGAGCGTGAGCTGCGAGACCGCGGAACTCCGCGAGTTGCAGCGCGTTTGCGTAGACGGCTACGGCCAGCACGTCTTCGCCTTGGCGGAAATCGAGCGCGCAAAGTCGCTGATGTCGTCGCCCAACTCTGCCGCCGAGGCCGCCCGCGCGCTCGACTTCGCGCGCAGCGAGCTCGCGCTAGCCGCCCCAAAAATCAGTCACTGCGCCGACGCCCAAGGCACCGCGCAGCGCAAATACAAGCTGTAGAACCGTCCGCCTGAGAGTGGGCGATCGCGATCCAGCGCCGCACCTCTCAGTGCGCCGAGTTCACGTCTCCCTAGGATGCCGCCGACAACGCGCCCTCGTCCGGCAACGAAGCGCGCGGTGTGTGCACCGAACGCGGGGGTGGTGTTGTGCAACCGAGCAGGACACAGGCGTTCCGAGTGCCATGCCTCGTGCGTCCACAGACAGGATGCGTGTTTCGACGACTACAGGGTGACCCTTGCTTCTCTGGGAATCGTTCGCGTCGTAGAAAATGCAGACTAGTGATTCGCCTCGATAACCCAAAAATCTCCGGTGTGCTCGGGTGTGGTGCCGGGTCGATCGGTCGGTGAAAGCTCTTGGCGCCCTCTTCTTCCTCTCCCTTGGCGATAATCCGAGCGCGCCCCGTGCTCTGGGGGATTCAACGCGCGCCGGGTCTTACTGCGCTGCTGCCGTCACGTGCCGAGAATCAGGCGGGCTGCGAGCTGCGATGCGGGATCGCGATCGCCCATTCTTGAGAATCGGGGTCGGTGGCGCGGCGGAGTCCAGCGCTCAGTTCGACGGCGCGGGGGCGAGTTTCATGGGCGCTTTGGGAGCGGTGATGGTGCCGACTTTGGGGGCGGACGCAGCGGCGGACGGGGCTGCCGCGCTCGCGCTGGCGGCCGGCGGGGCGGCGCCCTTTTGCGACCAGACCACGCGGCCAAAGCGGGAGGCTTTGTGGAAGTTGCCGTGCCCCATGATCGGCGACCAGGCGACGCCGCCGTTGTTCTTCATCGCGTAGAAGTTGATGCGCCACGAGGAGTCGACCTCTGGTGGCAGCTTGGCGGCTTTGCTGAACGACTTCCAGGGCACGAAGGCTTCGACGGTGTAACCGCGATCTTCGTCCGTGCTCTTGTCGACGGTGCCGTCCAAACTGACCGCGCTCTTCAAATTCGCCGACCAATCTTGATGACCGAATGGGCCATCCGGATCGACCTTGGGCTCGTTGTAAGCATCGAACTGCGAATCGAAGACCAAGTTCTGCGGATTGATCTGAATCTCGTAGTAGTCCTTGTTGTCGCCGTCGCCGTCCGGGTCGACCATCATTTCGACGGTGTCTTTGGTCCACAAGTGCGGGTCTTGCTCGCCCTTCTTGAAGCCGCCAATCAGGTCCGTATCGGCGACCGAGAAGGCGACGTACATGCCCGCGTCGCTCCACAACATCTTGACTTCACCATTGACGGGGAAGGTGTGGTTTGGCTCGCCGGTGCGCACGTCCACCAGTGGGCCCGTGCTGGCGGCGGTCTTCCACGCGGGCTCGTCGAGCTTGCCGTCGAGTTTGATGGTCACCGTGGGCTCCAGCTTTTCGACGCGCAGCACTGGGATGCGCGGCGCTTTGAGCGGGCCGTGTGCGCCGCTGACCGCGAGCGTGGCGGCGATTGCGCGGCGCGTGGTGTCGTGCGGGCCGGCGGTGATCTCGAGCCGACCCTTCTTGCCGAACACGCCGGTCAGGATCTGTAGCTTTTCGGTCTTCAGATTGGCGGGGATGACGAAGCTCTGCTCATCGACGTACACTTTGCCGGGTTCCCAGTCGCTCGGCGGCAAGGCTTGCGAGCCTGCGCGCATTTCACGCAGCGGCCCCACGTTGTCGATGTTCAACACGCGCTCACCCGAGCCGTCCACGATGTGCGTAAATAGCTTCCAGCCCGCGTCGAGCTTCTGCTGGGCTCGCCAATAGAGGGTGAACTTCACCTTGGCGCCTGGTTTGAGGCCGCTCGTGGGTTCGACCCGCGCTCCCAGTAAGCTGAGCTTTCCGCCGAAATCAGCGTCCAGGTGCGTGCCGATGTCCGCGGGCGGCGCGTCCAACACGAACTCCTTCAAGCGCTCGGCTTCTGCTTTCGAGTCGTGCTTCTCGGCGGTGGGGGTGGGTGACACACAGGCGGTGAGCGCACCCAAACAAACCAAACACGACAAGGCCGACCAACGCAGCGCAGTCACTACTTCTTGCCCTTGCTCTTTTTGCGCGCATCGCGTTCGCGCTTGCGCTGATTCTTCTTCTGATTCTTTTCGCCCTTGGACAGCACGCGCATCTTCGAGCCGCCGGCGTCACCCGCGCCGGGCATACCGGGGAAACCCATGCCGGGCATGCCGGGAAAACCGGGCATGCCACCCAGGCCAGGCATCCCGCCCATGCCGCCGAGCCCGCCCATGTTTTGCATCATGTCCTGCATTTTGCCGCTCTTCATCGCGCGCCGCATGTTGCGCGCCATGTTCAATCCGCCCATGCCGGGGATTTTGCTCATCAGGCCGCCGAGGCCGCCCGCGTCGCCGCCGCCCATGCCGCCCATCATTTGGCGCATGAACAAGAAGCGCTGCACGAGCTCATTCACGCCCTCGGCGGGTTGCGCCGAGCCCTTGGCGATGCGCGCCACGCGCGACGGTTCGCGCACGAGCACGTTCGGATCGTCCCGCTCGGCGCGGGTCATGGATTGGATCATGGCCTCGATTCGGCCAAGTTCGCTGTCATCCAGATTCGCGGCCGCGCCGGGAGGCATCATGCCGCCCAAGCCCGGGATCTTTTCCATCAGGTCTTTGAGCGAGCCCATCTTTTGGATGGTGCGAACCTGGTTCAAGAAGTCATCCAGCGTGAACTGGCCCTGCATCATGCGGGCCGCGTCGGCTTCGGCCTTCTTCTGATCGATGACTTCTTCGAAGTCTTGCATCAGGCCGACGACATCACCCATGCCGAGCACGCGGCTGGCCATGCCCTCGGCGCGGAACGGCTCGAGCTTGTCCGTGGTCTCGCCCATACCGACGAAGATCAACGGCGCGCCCGTGACCTCTTTGACGGACAGCGCTGCGCCACCGCGCGCATCGCCGTCGAGCTTGGTCAAAATCACGCCCGTGACGTCGAGGCGATCGTTGAAGCCGCGCGCCGTCTTTACCGAGTCCTGACCGATCATCGCATCGATGACCAGGAAGATGTTTTGCGGTGAAACGGCAGATTTGATCGACTTGAGCTCTTCCATCAACGCTTCGTCGATCGCGAGGCGACCGGCGGTGTCGTAGATGATCACGTCCTTGTGCTGCTTCTTCGCCTCTTCGCGGGCCGCGGTGCAGATCTCGAGCGGCGTGCCGCCCTCGATGTTGAACACCGGGATCGATAGCTGCTGACCGAGGACCTTCAGCTGCTCGACGGCAGCGGGGCGCTGCATGTCGGCGGCGACGAGCAGCGGGGCCTTGCCTTGCTTCTCGAACCAGCGCGCCAGCTTGGCGGTGGTGGTGGTCTTGCCGGAGCCCTGTAGACCGACCATCATCACGCCGGTTGGCCCGGACGCGGCGAACGTCACCGGCTCGCCCTCGTGGCCCATCATGGCCACCAGTTCGTCGTGGCAGATGCGTACGAACTGGTCGCCCGCCGACACGCGGTGCGTCTGGCCGCCGTGCTTCACGACGGTCTGCACGGTCTGGCCCAGCGCCTTCTCTTCGACCGTTGCCAGGAAGCGCTTGACGACGCCGAGCTCGACGTCTGCCTCGAGCAGCGAGAGCCGCACCTCTTTCAGGGCGGCTTGGACGTTTTTGGGGTTTAGCTCGGTGAGACCGGCGAGGCGGTTTTGAGCTTCACGAAAGCCTTTGCTGAGCGCTTCGAACACGGGCGGGGTCTTAGCATAGTCGGGGCGCTGAGGGGCGCGACCGACGGCGGGGTGCGGGGCCTACCGCGGGCTCCGGCTCAGCTGCGGCGCAAGCGAAAAATGGCCGGCGGGGCGCCCACGAACTTGCGCTCGAAAACCCAGAAAAAAGCGTACGAAAACAGTATCGACAGGGGCAGACTGAGCAAAATAATGCTCAACATTTCGGTCTCTGCCGAAAGGCCGAGCCGGTGCAAACCGAAGTAGCACAGGGCTACTATCGGCAAATGGGTCAGGTACAGGCTGTACGAAAACCGACCCAGGGCTACCAGCGGCCCGGACTCTAGGATGCGGAGCAGCAGGGGGTGCTGTTCGGCGGGGCGGCGTGCGTGCGGGGTCAAGTAGAGCAGGGCGCTCGCGGTCGCGGCACCGACCAGCGCGTCGCTGAAGGGCATGAAGCGGAACCAGTATTCGATCAGCACGGTCGTTCCGCAGATGACGGCGAGCAGCATGGCCAAGCTGACCAGGCGCCACGGCACGCGCTCGCGCAACCATTGCTCCGCCGGTCGCGCCGCGAAGTCGATCCCTGCTGCACACATGCCCAGGCCGAATAGCCCGATGTACCACGACGAGGCAGCGTGAGCCGCGCTGGGCACGACGACGGTCAGCGCGGCGCCCAGCGCGAAGGCCGCGAGCAGCGTGCTACCCGCGCCGAAGCGGCGCCAAATGGGCAAGAGGAAGAACGGAAAGACGAAATAGATCTGCCACTCCGTGGCCACGCTCCACAACGGGCCGTTGATGGTGTGGATCCAGGCGGGAAACAGATTGTGAATCAACAGCACGTGGCTGGCGATCGCCCCGAACTCGAAGGCGGGGAAGCTATCTGCCCAAATGGTTTTCGTGGGCGTTTCCAAAACCGGCGCCAGCGCGATCAGCAGCAGCGAGCCGCCGAGCGCGGCGAAGTAGGGCGGGAGAATGCGCCAAGCGCGACGGGCGAAGTAGTTCGGCACGCCGCGCACGAACTGTCCGTCGGCGCGCGCGACGGGCAGCATCAAGCAATAGCCGGATAGCACGATGAATACCGCAACCGCGTCGTGCCCGTAGCTCAAGCCGCGCTGCAAAGTCCGCGCAAATCCGGCAAGTGGCCGCTCGCTATCGAGAAAGCCGACGCCCGCGTGGAAAAGCACCACGTAGATCGCGGCCAGCGCCCGAAGCCCGTCCAGATACTCGAGCCGATAAGCCTCTTTTCTAGTCATTCCGAGTGAGATCCCAGCGCGTGGAGTCTAGACGCATCTCGCGTTCCGGAGTACATGGGTAGTGTTTGTTTCGTTTCCGATGGCGCTGTTGCCCGGGTCAAGAGCGTCGGAGTTTGAAAGCCAATGATCGAACGTACAGCTGCCCTCAATATCGTCTACGCCAGCATCCAAGAAGTCTTCGCGCAAACTGGGCTGGATGCCCCGGCCGCCCTCACCGAAGACACCGTGCTGGTCGGAAAAGACGCAGTGCTCGACTCGCTCGGCGTCGTTTCGCTGATTGTGGAGGTGGAGCAGCGTGTGGAGGGCGAGCATGGCGCGTCCGTGACGCTGGCCAACGACAAGGCCATGTCTCAACGCAATAGTCCGTTTCGGACGGTGGGCGTGCTCACCGATCACCTCGTGGCGATGGTCGCGGAAGTGAGCGCGGCGTGAGCGAGCGCATCGTGAGTGAGAAGCCGGTCATGCTCGTGACGGGAAGCCGCAAAGGCATCGGCCGCTACCTGTGTGAGTACTATCTGCAGAAGGGCTACGTAGTCGAAGGCTGCAGCCGCGGCGGCAGTGATCTGAAGGACTCGAACTACAATCACCACGAGGTGGACGTGGCTGACGAGCGCGCAGTGCGCTTGATGATCGCCGACATCACCAAGCGTCACGGCCGGATCGACGTCGTGCTGAACAACGCTGCCATCGCCAGCATGAATCACATCCTGCTCACGCCGGCAAAGTCGGCCGATCGCATGCTATCGGTCAACGTCACCGGCACCATGCTGGTCTGTCGTGACGCGGCCAAGGTGATGATTCGCCGCAAATACGGGCGCATCGTCAACTTCACCACGATCGTAGCGCCGATCGCGCTGGCGGGCGAGGCGATCTACGCAGCCTCCAAGAGCGCGGTCGTCACCTTCACTCGTATTTTGGCGTTCGAGCTCGGACAGTGGGGCATCACCTGCAACTCTTTCGGCGCCACGCCGATCATGACGGACATGATCAAGGGCGTGCCCCAAGACAAGATCGACGCCGTGGTGAACAACCTGGCCATCAAGCGCTTGGGCACGAACTTCGATTGCGCCAACGTGTGTGACTTTTTCATCAGCCCCGGCAGCGACAACATCACCGGCCAGGTCATCTATCTCGGCGGCGTGACTTAATCATCGTTGGCATCGTGCGCGCCAAGCGTGCGAAATCTCGCAACTCTGCGCGGAGGCGGACCGAGCGGATGGCGTGCATGCTAACCTCCAGGAGCTTTCGCCATGGCCACTTCAGCCGCTGAAGTCATTCGTCCGCTGCGCCGCGTCGAGTACGACCAATTGGTCAAACTCGGTGTATTCCAAGACGAGCGCATCGAGCTGCTCGACGGGGCGCTAGTCGCCATGAGCCCAATCGGGCCTCCGCACGACGGAGCCGTGCAAAAGCTCACTCGCTTGCTCGTGCTGGCGCTGGAAGGGCGCGCCGCGGTGCGTTGCCAATCGTCATTTGCCGCGCTCGAATTTTCCGAACCGGAGCCGGATTTTGCCGTCGTACCGCCGGGCGATTACGACCAGGATCACCCCAGCGAAGCGTACCTCGTAATCGAAGTCGCCGAGTCATCGCTAGCCAAGGATCAAGGCAGGAAGCTGAGGCTGTACGCGAGCTGCGCCATCCCGGAGTATTGGATCGTCAATCTGCCGGAGCGCTGTATCGAGGTGTACACGGCGCCTACGCCCGGGCATATACCCAGGTAGAGCGCTACGAGCGCGGTCAATCGATTCGGCTAGTCACGTTTCCCGACGTTGCGTTCGCGGTCTCCGACATTCTGAAATGAGGGCAGCCGCCATGCGATCGATGGCTTGACCATCGTCCTACTGTTTTGTGTGCCCATTTGAGCTAGCGTGTTCGGACGTAAGCGAGTGCGAATGGCATCCACATCGAGTCATTGTCCATGATTGCTCCCTGGCTGTTCGAGCGGATCGCCGCCTGGGGTGATGCGTCCGCGTTGGTCTGGAACGATACCGTCGCCAGCTATGCACAGCTGGCCGAGCTCGCCGATCGCTGGCAAGAGCGCTTCGAGGCGCGCGCTTTGCAGGCCGGCCAAGTGGTGGCGCTGGAGGGCTCTTTCTCGCCCAACGCTTGCGCGGCCTTGATCGCGCTCGTGCGCCTCGGAGCGATCATCGCCCCGCTCACGCCGCTGATGCGCACCCAACGCGATCAGTTTTTGGGCATCGCCGAAGCGCGCCTGCTGGTCGAGTTCGACGAAGCGGACGAGTTCACCTTCCACGAATTCGAACGCACGGTCACCAACGCCGTCACGCAAAAGCTGATCGCGCGCGGTCATCCCGGGCTCATCATCTTCTCGTCCGGCTCTACCGGCTCGCCCAAAGCGATCTTGCACGACTTCGCCTCGCTGCTCGAGAAGTTCCACAAGGTCCGTCAAAAGAAGACGACTCTGACCTTCCTGCTGTTCGATCACATCGGTGGCATCGACACGCTGTTCAACACTTTGGCGAGCGGCGGTACGGTCGTGACCGTGCCCAACCGCGACCCCGAAACGGTCTCCAAGGCACTCGAAAAGTATCGCGTGCACACGCTGCCTGCCTCGCCCACGTTCCTCAACTTGTGGCTGATGTCGGGGCTGTTCGATCAGTATGACTTCTCGGCGTTGCAGGTGATCGCCTACGGCACCGAGCCGATGCCGCCGAACACCCTGAAAAAGCTGCATGAGCTGTTCCCCGCCGTGTCGCTGGTGCAAACCTACGGCATGTCCGAGCTCGGGGTGCTCCGCTCGCGCTCGCGGGATTCGGAGTCGCTCTGGCTCAAGTTCACCGGTGAGGGTTTTCAGACGAAAATCATCGACGGCATTCTGTGGGTCAAGGCCGACGCCGCGATGATCGGCTACTTGAATGCGCCAGATCTGTTCGACGCCGAAGGCTGGCTGAACACTCAAGACGCGGTCGAGGTCGATGGCGAATACATGCGCATCCTGGGGCGCGCCAGTGACCTGATCAACGTTGGCGGCCAGAAGGTCTATCCCGCAGAAGTCGAGAACCTCCTGCTGCAGATGGACAACGTGCTGGAGGTCGCAGTGTTCGGTAAAGCCCACCCGATGATGGGCCAGATCGTGGTCGCGCGCTTCAACCTGAAGGTTCCAGAGCCGTTGGCTGACTTCAAGCGAAGGATGGGCGCCTTTTGCCGCGAACGCATGGCCGCCTACCAGATCCCGCGCCTGGTCGAGATTTCCGATGACCAGCAATACGGATCGCGTTTCAAGAAGCTGCGTAATGCGTAGCTCGTGCGCGTGTCGGTGATGTCTCGTTTAAGCCGTAAAGGGTGGCTCAACTTGGGTTTTGCAGCAGCAGCAGTGGCGTTGTCGCTCGGTGTTTTCGCCCGCATTTTTGGCGAGAAGAAGCTGCGCTTTTCGTATCTCAGCGGCGCCATCGCACCGTCCCAATATCAAGCTCTGGCGTCGAAGCCCGGCTGGGCCTCTCGTCAGATCACCGTCGCACCCGGCATTCGCCTCAATGGCCTCGTACGTCGACCGCAAGCTGCGGATGCGCCTTGGGTTTTGTTTTATCAAGGCAACGACGCGAGCATGTTGAAGGTCGGCCAGGCCTTCCTGGCTCGGCTCGCGGTCGATCGAGACTGGGGTCTCGCGATCTTCGCCTACCGCGGCTACGACTCGTCAGAGGGCGTTCCGCGCCTCCCGGAATTGGCCGCTGACGCGCCGCAGATCTTGGAACAGCTGTGCGTTACCGAGCAGATCGAGCGTGGGCACGTGCATCTGGTCGGTTTTTCGATCGGCGGCCACATCGCCGTGCGCGCGATGTCGAGCGCAGCGCGCCTTTCGCCGAGGCCCCCGAGCTTGACGCTGCTCGCGTCGGTGGATGACATCACCATGGTGCCTCGCTCCTTCTACGAGAAGCTCGATCCCGGTGACCATTTCCACACCAGCCCTTTTTTGGCGGACATTCCCGCGCCAGTCTTGGTGGTGCAGGGTACCAAAGACGAAGCGCTGCTGAGCCCCGAGCAGGGCCGCGCGATCGCGTCTGTCCTCGGCGCGCGAGCGCGCTACGTCGAGCTTCCCGGAGTCGGTCACGTGCAGTTGATGGAGAATGAGCCCGCGCTGGCCGCCGTTCGGGAGTTTATTTTGGCTCACTCCAAGTAGCTTCTACGATCTCGGCGGGAGGAACCATGCGCGATTTCAGCTTCCAGAACCCAACGCGGATCTTGTTTGGCCGTGGCCAAATCGAGAACATTGCGGAGCAGATTCCTACGGACGCGCGCATCCTGCTGGTCGCCGGGGGCGGTTCGATTCGCAGCAACGGCGTCCTCGACCAGGTCAGGGCCGCGCTCGAGGGGCGTACCGTGCACGAGTTTTGGGGCATCGAGCCGAACCCTGATATTGCCGCGCTGATGCCCGCGCTAGACATCGTCCGCGCGGAGTCGATCGACTTCGTGCTCGCGGTCGGTGGCGGTTCGGTGATCGACGGCGCAAAGTTGCTCGCGGCTGCCGCGCGCACCGACGCCGAGCCTTGGGCGATCTTGGCCAAGGGGGCCCGGGTCACCGGCGCGTTGCCGCTTGGCGTCGTGCTCACGCTGCCGGCGACCGGTTCCGAGTCGAACGGCGCCGCCGCCATCAGCAATCGAGAGACCGGGCAGAAGCTGGTGTTCGTGAGCCCGCTCTGCTTTCCGCGCTTCGCCGTGCTCGACCCAGAAGCCACCTTCTCGCTGCCCCCGCGGCAGGTGTCCAACGGTATTGCGGATGCGTTCGTGCACGTGCTCGAGCAATATTTGACCTACCCCGTGGGCGGGGTGCTCTCGGATCGCTTGGCCGAAGCGCTGCTGATCACGCTCAAAGAGCAGGGGCCGCTCGCGCTTCGAGATCCGACCAACTACGAAGTGCGCGCCAATCTGATGTGGGCCGCTAGTTTGGCGCTCAATGGCCTGATCGGACAAGGCGTGCCGCAGGATTGGACCACGCACCACATCGGTCACGAGCTCACCGCCCTCTTCGGCCTCGACCACGCGCGCAGTTTGGCGGTGGTGCTGCCCGCCGTGCTCGAAGCTCGCCGTCAGCAAAAGGCCGAAAAAATCCTGCAATTCGGCGCACGAGTCTTTGGCATCAGCGGCTCCAGTGACGCCGAGCGTATCGACGCCACGATTGCCCAAACCGTCGCATTTTTCGAGTCGCTCGGCATCCCCACCCGCCTCTCTGCTCACGGCATCACGGAGGCGGCCATCCCGCAAGTCGTTGCCAAGCTGAAGGCCAACCGCCGCCTGCGCATGGGCGAGCGCTTGGACATCACTCCGGATGCCGCGGGCAAGATCCTCACGCTCGCGCTCTAGGCGGGAGTGGCGTCATAGATACGCGCTGTCTTTCGCCTCCGTCTCCCACTCGTCGTTGCGCCCGTTGGCGTAGTGGATAGGCGCGTTGGCGAGCTCGGCGTCGGTTGCGTCGTCGAGGCAAGCGACGTTCACCGCGTAGAAGGGCCCGTCGAATCGGGGCAGCGCGCCCCCTCCACTGAAAGCGCGGACGCCACAGTGTTTGCAGAAGGTGAGGTGGAGGAACGGCTCGGGGCGATTGGGCGGCGTGTGTCGATAGTCGGTCAGGGCCTCTTGCCCCTTCAGTAGGCGAAACTCGGCCGCTTTGGCGAAGGCCATCCAGAACCGGGCTTTGCGGCAGAAGCTGCAATTACAGCGGGTCGTACCCGCTGCTAAGTCGAGCTCGGCCTCGAATTGAACGGCGCCACAGTGACAGCTGCCTCGGTACGTTTTTTTCATACCCAGTAAGAGCCGCCGAGCGCTGAGAACTCATCGCCGGGGCAAAGAAAAAAATGCGTGCACCGCGGGGTCCAAGAAGCCGGTCAATTCAGCGATCTTGCCCTCGCGCACGCGGATTACGTTCAGAGCGCCGAGCCGGAAATCTGGGCCTTGATAGGCGGCGAACGCCAATTGGCCGTTGGCCCGAGTTGGCTCCAAGCGCCACGGGGTGGCGAACACGGGCTCGGTGAAGAAACGCATCACCGCGTCGCGGCCTTCGAACCAGATCGGCAGGGGGGGCATGGTGAAACGTACATCTTCGGTGAGCAACGCGACCAAGGCCTGGGCGTCTTGTGCCGCCCAAGCCTTTACGTAGGCTTGCACCAGCGATTGCGTGGCATGGTCGCCCATTTGCGCGAGCGTGGCTTGTTGGCTGAGCGGTGGCACGCGCGCGCTCACTGCGGCTTTGGCGCGCTGCAACGCGCTGTTGATCGCGGGCACGCTGGTATCCAACAGCTGTGCAGCTTCGGCCGCCGAAAACTCCAAAACTTCACGTAAGATCAATGCGGCCCGCTGCGCGGCTGGCAAATGCTGGAGCGCAGCAACGAACGCGAGTTCCAGGCTCTCCCGTTGTTCGAAGCTGGCCTCGAGCGGCACCGGGTACGGTTCCAGCCAGGGCACGCCTTCGAGCATCGATTGGGCGACCCAGCTATGGCTGGCTGGTCCGCAATCGTGCGGGAGAATACGGGCTTTTCGCTGCTCGAGCAGGCGCAAACAGGCATTCGTGGCGATGCGATACAGCCACGACTTCAGCGTGCTGCGACCTTCGAAGCCCGCGAGCCCTTTCCAAGCTCCGAGCAGCGTCTCTTGCAGAGCATCCTCGGCGTCTTGCAGCGACCCGAGCATGCGGTAGCAGAAGGCATGGAGCTCGCGGCGATGCGGCGCGACTAGGGTCTCGAATTCGCGATCGTAGCTGGGCGATGCCATCCCCCGGTATGATGCGCGGCGGCGCGCGCGAGCAAGCCCATCGACGCGCGGTCGCGGGTTCCGAGCCGGGAACTCGGTGAACTTGGAGGTGCGCTGCGGGAGCGCGATCGCCCCCCTCTTCCAAGCTCAATCGCTCGTCTCTGGCGTTTCTTCTCGTACTCGCTGCACCAAGGCGTAAAGCTCTCTGCGCGCGAGTGCAGTCTCTTCGCTGAGCTCGCCGACCACCGTCTTTACCGTCTCGCCCTCGGCGAGTCGCGCTCGCGCACGTGCTTCGAGCGCGCCGAGATCGATTTCTTCGTCGGAGCTTTCGGGCGCCGCGGCGATCACGAGCGTGATTTCGCCGCGCCACTCGCCTTCGCGGGCGGCGAGCTCGGCGATGCTGGCAGGCGCGATTTCCTCGTGGAGCTTGGTGATCTCGCGGCACAACGTACACGCGCGATCCGGGATGCGTTGGCTCAGTTCACGCAGGGTGGCCGCGATGCGCTGCGGCGATTCGAAGATCAGCACCGGATCGAGGCTCTTTTCGATGCGGGTCAGGGCATCTTTTCGCTTTCGGCCGTGGCGCGGCAAGAAGCCGAGGAAGACGAAGCTAGCGTCGACCAGGCCGGACGCGCCGACGGCGGCCGTAACCGCGCTCGCCCCGGGGATCGGGCAGACGGTGATGCCGCGCGCGTGCGCGCCGCGGACGAGCGCGGTGCCCGGATCGCTGACCGAGGGCATGCCCGCGTCGGTGACGAGTGAGAGGTCTTCCCCCGCTTCGAGCAGCAGCAATAGCTCTTCGATCTTGCGCGGGCTGGCGTTGGCATCGAGCGCGTGGAGCGTGCGTTCGAGGATCGCGAAGTGCGTGAGCAGCTGGCGTGTGCGACGCGTGTCTTCCGCGGCGATGTGCCGAGTTTGTTTCAGCGTCTCCAGCGCGCGGAGGGTGATATCGCCCAAGTTGCCGATCGGCGTGCCGACCAGGTAGAGCTTGCCGGCCAACGTGCCTGCCGACCCGCTCAGCTGCCGCCGACGCCTACGGCGTCGCCGAAGTTTTGGCGGAGGTGATCGCGTAGCTTGCCCATCAGGCGGGCCTCGAGCTGGCGCACGCGCTCGCGTGAAACGCCGAATTGGTCGCCCAACTCTTGCAAGGTGAGCGGCTCGTCTGCGACCACGCGCTTGTCGAAGATCTCGATGTCCTTACCGCTGAGCGTGGTGCGAAATTCATCCAGCTGGGTGTGCAATAACTCGGAGAACTCCGAGCCCTCCGCGATCTGGTCGGGTGTCGCGTTGCTCGACGGCATCAGCTCCAAGCGCGTGGTGGAGCGGCCGTCGGCTTCGTTGACGGTGGCGTCCAAGGAGGCGTCGGCGCGTGCCAAGCGGCGATCCATCTCGGTCACCTCCGACTCGGCCACGTTCAAGCGCTTGGCGATTTCGGCGTGGCTGGGCTCGATGCCCATCGCCGTGAGGCGCGCCTTCTCTTTGTTCAGATTGAAGAACAATTTGCGCTGCGCTTGCGTGGTGCCAACCTTCACCAAGCGCCAATTGTTGAGGATGAAGCGCAGCATGTAGGCGCGGATCCACCAAGCCGCGTAGCTCGAGAGCTTCACGCCGCGGTACGGATCGTAGCGCTTCACGGCCTGCATCAAGCCGATGTTGCCCTCTTGCACGAGGTCCATCATGTTGCGGTAGGCGCGCCGGTACTCGTAGGCGATCTTCACGACCAAGCGCAGGTTCGCCGTGACCAGGCGCGCAGCGACGTCGCGGTCCTCGGTCTTTTGGTACTGCACGGCGAGCTTGTGCTCTTCGTCCGGCGAGAGCAGCGGGTGCCGTTGCACCTCGCGCATGTAGGCTTGCAGTGGATCGAAGCGCGCGAGGCCTCGGTCGTCTGCGTCGCCGTCGGTGTCGCGCTCGCTGTCGCGCTCGATTTCTTCACCCGGCTCACGCTCTTCGTCCGACTCTGCTTCGTCGGGGTCGACGACTTCGGCTTCGGTATCGAACACGGCGCGGTCATCGCCCAACACTTCCGGGTCTTGATCGTCCGCGTCGGCGTTCGCTTCCTCGCTGCCCTCTTCGGAGCTGGCGTCAGACGCACCTTCCGCTGATTGGTCTGCGCGCCGGCGAGGGCTAGCCGCCCCTGTGGCTGCGCGAGGTTTGGCGCGTTTCTTTGCGTCTGCTTTGGCTGTCACGTTGGTGCTCGAGGCCGCTCTCGGGCGCTTGCGTGCGACCTGGCAACCGCGGCAGAGCGTGTGCCGCTCGCCCCGCGTCGTCAAGGGAACGCCGGGGATCTCCTAGGTTTTCGCCCGAACCCGAGGCAGCGATTCGCTAGCCAGGAAAAAGTGTGGGAGACTTTTCATGAAATCTTGGTTGAGGGGCCAATGAAATCTATTTCCATTTCCAGTAATTTCACGCGACGCGCTGAAGAGCTACGCGCCTTCGTCGACCCGAAGGCGAGCGAACTGCGTCGGGCCGAGACCGAACGGATGGCTTCGCTCGGCACTTTGGCGGCTGGGGTGGCTCACGAAATCAACAATCCGCTGTCCTACGTACTGGGCAGCTTGGATCTCGGCCTGCGCGAGCTGCACGGCTTGCAGCTGTTACTCCAGGGTCACCCGAACGAGGAGCTGGAGCACATTTCCGGCGCAGTTGCCGCGCTGGACAGCGCCCGGGAAGGCGCTGAACGCGTGCGCAATATCGTGCGCGACCTGATGGATTTCTCGCGCGCCTCACCCGGGGACGGGGACGCGGTCGATGTCGAGGCCGTTTTGGATGCCACGATCCGCGTAGCCTGGAACGAGGTGCGGCACCGCGCGCGTCTCATCAAGCGTTACTCCGGTATTTCACGGGTGATTGGCGATGAAGCGCGCCTCGGTCAGGTGTTTCTCAATCTGATCATGAACGCCGCACAGGCGATCGACGGTGATCCGTCGGTAAATGAGATCGCAATCAGCACCAGCGCCGAGCTTGGCCGCGCGGTCGTCGAGATTTCGGATACGGGCGGTGGCATTCGCGAACAAGACTTGGCGCGGATTTTCGACCCGTTCTTCACCACCAAGGTAGCCGGCGCAGGAACGGGCCTCGGGCTCGCGATCTGTCGCGGTATCATGAGCGCACTGGGCGGTGAGATCTCCGTGTCGAGCGCGCCGGGCCGTGGTAGCACTTTCAGAGTGGTTTTGCCGTTCGCCTCGGAGGAGAGCGCGTCTTCGCGCGCTATCGTGGAAGCACCGCCTGATTCCCAGCCGGCGCCTTCGCGCATTTTGATCATCGACGATGAACCGCTGCTCGGCCAAACCCTGCTTTATGCCTTCAAGGGGCGCCACGAAGTGAGCATCTGTACCGGCGGTCGCGAGGCGCTCAGCCGGCTCGAGACAGACTCGTCCTTCGATCTCGTGCTCTGTGATTTGATGATGCCGGACGTAAATGGCGCTGCCGTCTACGAGTCGGTCAAGCGCCTGCACCCGGCGCTGGCGGAGCGCTTCGTGTTCATGACGGGTGGCGCGTTCACGGCGCGCGCACGCGAGTTTCTTTCGCAGCATCCGGGCGCACAGCTGGAGAAGCCGTTCAACATCGCAGATGTCGAGCGCATCCTGTGCCAGTTTGCACTCGCTCGCTAATGACGTAGCGAAACTTTGTGTCCGGGGACGGGCGTCTCGCCCAGCAGCACGAAGCTATCGAAGCTGGCTTTGGGCAACGTCTTCGACGACGCGGCCAAGTCATACGCGAGCCCCCATTCCACGCTCGGTCCGACCGAGACGAACAGCGAACTCGATTGCTTGCAGCGCTTCGCGAAGCTCTCGATATTGTCGCCGGTCATGCTGAGATCCGGCCCCGCCATGCCTTTTCCGTGCTTGGTGGCCACGCCCCCGGAAAGCTTCCACACCGCCGTGCCGCGATCCTCCAAGACCATCGCGACCACGCTGCAATCCGGCGTGGCCTTGAGCGACAGCTCGGGGCTGAACGGCAAGCTGGGCGGGAATTCCTTGCGAGTCTCGGTCTTGATCAGCACCCGTTTCGCGCCGAGCTTTCCGAGTTCGTCGATGAACGCGACCACCCAGGGCAGCTTTGCGCTGCGGTCGACGATCAAGGTGGCGTCATTTCCGCTGACGTACTTTTCGGTGGGCTTGAGCAAATTGATCAGATTCGCTCGGCCGTCGCGTTGATCGAGCAACGCTCGCTCGAAGCCGACCTTGGCGCTGAGCGTGTCGATCTCGAAGTCGGGGGGCCCGGCTGGCTTCGGTGGGGTAGTCGCGGTCGGTGCGACCGTTGCTTCCGGCTTGGCTGGGGCCGGTTTGGGCGCGTCATCGCAGCCGGCGATTAGGCACAGGTAAACGCCAAACGCGAAGCAGCTGTGACGCGTGTGAAGCGTCTGACGCGCCCGGAAATTCATCGCAAATCCTCACAGATGCCGGTGCTCGCGGCGAGCGTGATTCGAGACACACAGCGGCCGGTGCTGGAATTGACCGGGATATCACAGACGTTGCTCGTGCAATCTTCGTCCTGGGTGCAGCTCGTGGGATCGACGCGTGCCACGCACTTGTCGCTTTCGCATGCGAGCCCAGTGTCGCACTGGAAGTTGTCAGTGCACTTGTCGCCCTCAGCCTTGCTCTCCACACAGGCTTCGTCCACACCACAGTAGTAGCCGACGTCACACGCGGCGCCCGGCGCCGAGCAGGACTTGCCGGCGCCGACCAAGGTCGAGACCTGACAGGTGCCAGCGCCGCTCTTGAACACGCACAGATAATTTTGCACCGTGTCGCAGTCGTCGTCTTTGGTGCAGCTCTCCCCTTTGTCTTGCGGGCCCTTGACCAAGTGGTTGCACGGCTCCGCGCGGTGGCGCACGATCGCGATCTCGTCGGCGTCTAGCTTGCTGTCGCTGTACGCGGTTTGTACGGCGTTCAGGCACTGCGAGGCCTTCTGCGAGCTGTAACCCTTGGCGGGGAACAACCCCTCACAAAACACTCGCTGGCTCATGACGCAAGCGTCGGTCAGGCCGGCATCGACCTTGTCGGCCCCCGCGCAGGCGAGCACGACCGAGTTCGAGCAGGCCGCCTTGGCCCAGTTCCCACAGAAGCCGCTGACAGTGGCGTTCGGGTCGGGTTCGCTCTCGGTGCTCGAACAGCCCGCGGTACCCACCAAACACAGCAAAACAAAGCCAAATTTTAAACCCTGACCCATGATTGTCGGACGATACACGACCCGCGCCGAGGGCCGAAGTCTTTGGCAGGCCGCGTTCCTGGAAGGCGGGGGTAGACTGCTCGACGATGACGACGGCGAGCCTTGCCCCGCATTCTCCTTCAACCAAGGAAATTCCAACAAGGCTGCAAGCCGTGTTGTTCTGGTTGATGGCGCTGCTCGCGGTGCTGGTGACCGGCGTGGGGGTGGGCGCAACGGCGGCGGTGTTGGCGGTGCGCGCCGGCCTGCCGCTGGATCGAGCGCTAGCGATGGTCTCCGATCCGCGCTCCTCCCCGCTCGTGACGAGTTCGACGTGGATTGCGGTCTCGATCGCCGTGAACGAGCTGGCGGTGGCGATCACGCTCACGATTTGGATCATTCGTCATCGCCCTCACATTGGCCACGTGTTTCCGATCGGGCACCCGACGCTGCGCACGATCTGCGCGGGGCTGTTGATCGTGTTCGGCTTTGGTCCACTGGCAGAGTTTGCGGGTGAGCTCGCGTTTCGATTTTTGGGCCGCGAGATCAACGCCGAGCGCTTGGTCGTGGCCGTTGCGCAGAATGCCAGCAGCGGCGGCTTGGTCGGCGTGCTGTTCGCGGCAGCGGTGCTGCCGGCGTTGGTCGAAGAGCTGATGTTCCGCGGGCTGGTCACGCGTGCCTTCGAGAAGCGATCGCACGCCGAGATGGTGCTCGTGCCGAGCTTGATGTTCGGACTGTTCCATCTCGAGCCCACGCAGATCGCCGGCACCGTGGTCTTGGGCATCGCCTTTGGGCTGACGCGGCTGTACAGCGGTTCGCTGGTGCCTTCGATCATCGGGCACGCCGCCTACAACACGATGGTGATCTTGTCCGTGCGCTTTCTAGGGCGAATTGGCGATCACGGGTTGCACTTCGGGCGGGTCGCGGGCGGCCTGGGCGTAGCTGCGCTGGGCACGCTGCTGATGGTGAGCTCTCCGGCGAAGCTGATCCCCGCGCTTCGTCACCGGAGCTAGCGCGTGGCGCTTACGCGGCGCTCTTTGCTCGCGGCGGCAGCTGCGCTCTTTGCTCCGGCGGCACGCGCCGGCGAAGCCGCGCCGCTCAGTGTGCACGAAGTCGTCGTGCCGAAACCGGGCAAGTTCGGACAGAAGTGCCTCTTGCTGCGGCCCGCGCGGGTGGCGGAGACAACGCCGCTGCCGCTCGTGATGTTGTTTCACGGCTTGGGTGAAACGGCTAGTGAACCACTCGGCATTCGTGCTTGGCACGATCGCTACGGGCTGCCCCGGGCGTACGCGCGTTTGAGCGCGCCGCCCGTCGAACGCATCCTAGTGCGCGAGCGCTATCTGACCGATGCGCGCTTGCAGGAGCTCAATCGCGATTTGAGCGCTCGCCCGTTTCCGGACGTTGCCTTGGTCTGCCCGTTCACGCCCAACGTGTTCAAGCAGCAACCGAGCGCGCCGTTTCTGGATCGCTATGCGGAATACCTGGAGCTCACGCTCTTGCCTGCGATCCGCGCCGCGACCCCGATTCTAGCGGGCTCCGAGCATGCCAGCGTGGCGGGCGTATCGCTCGGTGGCTACGTTGCGCTCGAAGTTTTTCTGCGAAAGCCGGGGTTATTTACCGCGCTCGGCTGCGTCCAGCCGGCACTGAGCGTGGCCGCCGTGGAGTCGTATGCGTCGCGCTTGGCCGCCCTGAAAGCTCTCGCGGTCGAGCCCCGCATTCAGTTCGTGACCTCCAGCCTCGACCCGTTCCGCGACGCCACTCTGCGCCTGGCCAAGCGCTTGACCGAGCTGAACGTGAACTCGACCGCGCTCTGTCCCGCGGGGCCACACGATCAGCGCTTCTTGCAGGAAGTGGGCACGCTCGAAATGCTACTCTTCCAAGCGCGCGCCGTGCACGGTAGCGTCGAGCCGTGATTGGACGTGTTGCGCGGCGAGTTTTGGGCAGTGCGGCCGGTGCCGTCGACCGCGCTGCGACGCTCGCGGTGCAGGCGCGCAACAGCGCTGGCCGTGCCTCCCGCTCGGAGTCCGTGACGGAGCAACGCGTCACGCTGCTCGAAGGCTTCGTGGATTCGTATCCGGAAGCGCTGGCAGACGACTTCTTTCTGCCGCCCCGCGTCATCTCGCCCGTCCTGCGCGAGCTGCCGAACGAGCTCGGGTTCGCGCAGGCGTCCGACTTGTCCTGGGCCAGCGACTATCGGCCCTTCCTGCCTGCGCTCGCGGAGCGCTACGCGAGGACCACCGAAAACCACGCGGCGGGGGTTCGGTTTCTGGCTTCCGGGGAAAAACGCCCGGTTGCCATCCTGATCCACGGCTACATGGGGGGCAGCTACCAGGTCGAGCAACGGGTCTGGCCGCTGCAGCGGCTGCTACGCAGTGGCTATGACGTAGCCCTCTTTACATTGCCCTTCCATGGCGTGCGGGCCAACGCGACGCACCGCGGCGCGCCAGAGTTTCCCGGATCCGACCCGCGCTTCAGTAACGAGGGCTTTCGGCAGGTGATCGCGGATCTGCGCAATTTCGTGGGCTGGCTCAAGGAGCAGGGCCACCCCGAGGTGGGCGTGATGGGCATGAGCCTGGGCGGGTGCACGGCCGCGCTGCTGGCCACCGTCGAGCCGGGGCTGTCGTTTTGCGTGCCCGTCATCCCTTTGGCTTCTTTGGCTGATTTCGTGCGCGAACAGGGCCAATTGAGCAGCGTGCCGGAAGTAGCGGCGCGCGAACATGCCTTGCTGGAGCGCATTTATCGCGTCGCCAGCCCGCTCGAGCGCCGCCCGCTGATTGCCCCCTCCCGCACCCTAGTGGTCGCTGGCAAGGCAGATCGCATCACCCCGGTCACCCACGCCCGAAAGCTCGCCGCCCACCTCGGCTCGCAGTTGGTGTCCTGGCACGGCGGTCATTTGCTGCAGCTCGGCAGAAACGCCGCCTTCCGGCGCGTCGAAACGCTGCTCCGAGAATTGCGCGGGCGGCCGATTTAGCGGCGTTCTTTAGCGAGAAATCCCGAAACATTCGAAAACTGTGCGACCGCCCGGCAACTTCGGTCGCGCGGTCTCGCGAAGTCCTCTTGGCTCGCCACCTGGATCGAGGTTAGAGGGGTTCATGCGCGGCTACTATCGGCACACGAAAATCATTGCGACCGTCGGTCCTGCTACCGACAGCGAAGAAAAACTCGGGCAGCTCATTACCTCAGGGGTCGACGTGCTCCGCCTCAACATGGCGCACGGCTCGGGCGACTGGGCCAAGACACTCGTCGCGCGGGTGCGCAAAGTCTCGAAAGAGCTCGATCGTCACGTCGCCGTGATGATGGATGTGAAGGGCCCGGAGATCCGCACCGGCGTGGTCGAGAGCCCCATCGAACTCGCCGTCGGCGATCTGTTCGAGTTCTACACGGACGTGCCCACTCCGGGCATGCGCGGCGTTTCGGTCAACTACCCAGGGCTACCCACCGACGTGAAGCTGGGCGCGACCATCTTGGTCGACAGCGGTCTGATGCGATTCGAGGTGCAGGACCTGGATGCGACGCACGTGCGCTGTAAGGCGTTGACTGCGGGCAAGCTCGGCTCGCGCCGTCACGTCAACCTGCCGGGCATGATGGTCAATCTGCCGTCGCTCACGGAGAAGGACGAGCGAGACCTTCGCGCGGGCGTGGAAGCGGGCATCGATTTCGTTGCGCTTTCGTTCGTGCGCAAGAGCGACGACATCTTGCTGCTCCGGGATTTCCTCAATCACTTGGGCTCGCGGGCGCGGATCATCGCGAAAATCGAAGATCAAAGCGGCGTGCGCAACATGCTCAGCATCATCCGCGCCACCGACGCGGTGATGGTGGCGCGCGGCGATCTCGGCATCGAGATCGACTATCACACGCTGCCCTTGGTGCAGACGCAGATGGTGGATCTGTGCCTCAAAGAGGGCAAGCCGGTGATCATCGCCACGCATTTGCTGGAGTCGATGATCAGCGCTCCCATGCCCACGCGCGCGGAAATCTCCGACATCTCGACGGCGGTTCGCGAGCGCGCGGACGCCGTGATGCTGTCTGGTGAAACCACGACCGGTCAATATCCGCTCGAGTGCGTGGACGTGATGAAGAACATCGTGGCCAGCATCGAGCCCACCGAGAAGCGCCCCTTCAACGAGACCATCGAGCTCGAGCACCCCAAGTCCAAGATGCTGCGCGCCGCGACCGTGCTCGCGCGTGAGCTGGGCGAGTCGGGCATCGTCGTCTTCACGCGCAGCGGCTTCTTGGCTTACACCTTGGCTGCGCTGCGCGCAGTCGGTGTGCCGATCTACGCCTTCACCGACGACGTCGAGACCTTCCGCCACTTGCTCTTGCCGTGGGGTGTCGAACCCTTCCTGATGCCGTTCAGCGAGGATCCGGAGGAGACGGTGAAGAACGCGCTCGCCTACCTCAAGCGTCAAAAGTGGACGGACGACGGCACCTGGCTCGTCGTGATCACCAACGTGTTGGCTCAAGGGCGCGTCGTCGACTCGCTGCAGCTGCGCCAGGTCGACGCCGGCGAATCCAACAGCCGCCGCGACTGAACCACGCTTCATGCGCGCGCCGAGCGCCGAGCGATGGCTCAGCGGCTCGGCGTGGCGCGTGCGCAGCGCGGGTGATCGACGATCACGGTCACGCCACGGTTGCTCGGCACCAGGCTGTTCCAAAGCGCCGTGATTTCACGGTGGCCGGTGAACACGTCCACGTGCTCGCCTTTGACGCGTACGCCGCGGTCTTGAGCGACGAAGCAGCCATCGTGGGTCGCGCTTTGCGCCGGGTCACGCGGGATTCCGTCGTATTCGGGGATGTACAGCGGCGTGTCGAGCGGGATCAGATCACTATCCACCGCTACCGTCGACAATGGCGTGATGGCGCGCCCGGTCGCTCCGCGGCCCCAGGGATAAGCCTTCGCATCGAGTTCGTCGAAGCAAATGTGCTGGCCCGTGCGCGGGCACAGCTCTGCGCATTCACAATCTCGCTTGGCGAAGCTCACCGTGCTGCCGCTCGAGAGCGTGCCGCTGCCTTGCACGCACAGTGATTCGTAGAACGTGCGCGCGACGTTCTTGATCGTCTTACAGCGGGGGTTCTTCAGCGCTACGGTTTCGCCCGTAAAATCAGACTCGCTGGGGAAGTCGTAGTACGTGTTGCGGAAGGTGCCCAAGGTGCGACCGCCGGGCGCGCGCGGGTTGAGCTTCACGCTCGGAGCGCTGCTGACCACCGTCGTAGAGCCCGAAGACGCAGAGCTAGGCGTAAACGGGACGAAGCCGTCATCACTGGGCGGTGCGTCGCTGATCACTCGTGAGCTGACCTTCGCGGGCGGCACGGCTCTGGGATCGTCATCGAGCGAGCTGCCCGCGCTGGCGGCGGGGGGCGGCGCGTCGCCCCAAGCGCCCGTCGACAGGGGCTGGTTCATCCAGGCCGAGCCGGCGGTGGTGCACGACCACGCGCAAGCGGCCGACAAGAGCCATGCTGCGCGCCGAGGGTTCACCCCGGCACCGAGCCGGAGCGGTTGGTGTGCTGAGGATCGCATTGGTCCAGAGCGTTGTCGGTGATTTCGGCCTGTAAGGAAAGGGTGTGCGCGATCCAATGCTCGCTCACTTTGGCCGGGACCTGAAACGCAGCCAGCGTCTCTTTCAGGATTTGCAGACGGCGCATGAATTGCCCGCCGGTGATGCGGTGCGCGCGGTGGGCCTCGTGGATCGCGCGACCCGTGTACGCCACGTCCGCGCCCAGGTGCCGCGCCGCAAACTCGTATTCTTTGGCTTTGACGCGATCGCGATCCGCGGCGCGGAACAGGTAGCCGATCATCAGGTCGTCGAACATACGATCCACGAAGCGCACGATGATCGCGTGCAGGACGGCTTCGCCGCCGAGGCGATCGAACAGCGTAGGTTGCTGCATCCTCAGCGGTGTAGCGCGATTTTCACGCGCCGGCACTAGTGCCGGTCGAGAGGGGGCGATCGCGGTCCAGCAGCGCAGCTCGCGGCGCTCGGGGTTCCGAACCCTGACGCCGAAGGCTGTGCCGGCGCTGGACGCGATTCGTGACCATCAACCAATCTGTTTTCGGGGCAGAGCTAGCGCGTGTTGGCGAGCCGAGAGATGCGCAGCTTGGCGGGGTAATTGGCGGGATCGAGCTGCAGGGCCTCGCGCCACTCGACCTCTGCCGCCCCGCGATCGCCTTTCTGAAACAAGACGTCGCCCAGCACCACGCGCGCGGTCGGGTCGCGCGGCGCGACGGCTACCGAGTGATTGGCCCAGCGCAGGGCAGAGGTCGTGTCGCCCAGCTTGAGCAACGAGTCGGAGAGTCCGTTGCTGGCCGCTACGTTGTCGGCGTCGAGCACCACTCCACGCCGGAAGAAGCGCTCGGCGCGCGCGAAGTCCCGGCGCTTCATCGAGGCTTGGGCTTCGCGCACACTGCTGAACGAGAGCGCCTTGAACTGCTGTGGATCGCTGCTGGGCTCGAGTCGCAGCGACGAAAGCCAGGCGCGCTTGGCGGCGTCGTAGTCACCGACGCGCGCTTGCCCGTCGCCCAAAATACCTTGGCCACGCGCGCTCGCCGGGTCGAGCGCGAGTCCCTTCTTGGCCCACTCCACGGCCTTCGCTCCGTCTCGACGAAGCAGATACAATTGCGCCAGCTCGAGTGGGAGCGCGGGATTCCTTTGGTTCCAGAGTACGGCTTTGCACAACGCGGTCTGCGCAGCGTCGACGTCGCCCCGGACCAACGCACGGTTCGCTTCGCGCACTTGGCCGTAGGCTGCTCCAGGGTATTCGCCGGCTTTGACTTTGGTGCCGCCGAACGACTCTTCGCAACTCGGCGCGCTGCTACCGCTCTCGTCGGAAGGAAGGCTTTCGCTGTGCGGCGCGGCTTGCTCGGCGGACAGTGCGCGGTTTGGCTCGGGAACTTGCGGGCTGGCCGCAGCGGGAGCGGCTGGCGCGGAGGCTCGGATTTCTGCCGTGGCGCTGGCCGCCGCAGGGGGCGCCGGCTTCGAGTGGCGTGGCTTCAGCAGCAAGCTGAGCGCGCCCACTATGAGCAAGCCTTGCAGCGCGGCGAGGGCGACCAAGAACAGCGCTGCCGGTACGCTGACGCCGGTGCGGCCCGCCCCCGAGATCGCCACCGCGGGTCGCATCGTGGCCGGGGGTGGCGGACGCAAGCTGGTACTCACTGGTAGCTCGCCTGGCGGCGGGCGCAGGCTCAGCGCTGCCGCGGTCGGAATCGAGGGCGTGATCGGCGACGGTTCCGAATCGGCCATGTTGAGCGCGACATCCACCGTCGCCATCACGTTCGTGACCGCGGGTTGATTCACCGGCGTGACGTGCACACGACCCGAACTCAGCACCATGAACGCCGACAGCGCGAGCGCGCCGTCCCATTGTTGAGTCGGGTCGAGGCGGGACTCGCCCGCCGCACCGACGACGAGGCCGTCGGAAATGTCGATGCTCACGGTTGCGCGCGGGTTGTTCACGGTGACCCGCAGCGGCCGCGGGCTGGTGGTCAGCGCGCGCAGACAGCGCGCCGGCCCCGTGATCTCCAGGCGCGCATCGAAGCTGTCACCCGTTTCGGCCCAGGCTTGCAGCGTACGATCCGCTTCGGACAACGCGGCGAGGGCCGTCTCCAGCCGGTCGAGGGCGGGCACCGACAGCGCATCGGACCAGATTTCGTCCCAACGCACGACGAGCAAAGACGCCCAGCGCAAGCGCGTGTCGCGCCGCATTCGGCGCAGCAGCTCGTAGCCTTGGCCTTTCACCTGCGCTTCACCGATCAGCAGGATTTCGGGATCGACTTGGCGCAGCTTGGCGAAGCGCAGATCCGTGGGCGAAAGGTCGGTGACGACCACCGACACGCCGCGCGAACGCAGCTCTTGGGCTACGCTGTCGGCGCGGCCGGTGTCGTCGTCGGCGAGCGCGACGCGCACGCCCTTCACGTTCACGCGCACGGGCTCGTTGGAAGGTGCCGCTGGGTCGAGCAAAGTGACCGTGCCGCCCGCGTGCTCTGCGAACTCGTAGTGCAACGGTTCGGCGTGCACGACGTGTGACTTCACTTGACGCACGAAGTCGTCGATGAACGCTGCCAACGGGCGGCCGCTGCCGAGCACCAAGCGCACCGCGTCGTCGTTGCCCTTTCCGGTGTGAACCGAGAGGATCCCGCTCCGTAGCTCTTTGCTCAGCGCGCCGACGAACTCGCTCAGGGTCGCTTCGCCGACCACGCCCAAAGACTCGCCGCCGCGCTCGGGAATTTCCCGCGCCAGCTTTGCGACTTGCTCGGCGATGGCGTCGATGCTCGCGGTGGGCGCGATCACCGCGGCCGCGCCGTGGCGGAAGGCGCGTAGCCGCATGTCGAGGGCCGCGTTATCGTCCAAAATGGCGACGGGAACCACCGAGCACACCGGCGAGCTCATCAAGGTTTCGAGCACGCTGCTGCCGCCATCGCGCGCCGCCGGACCAACCAGCAACACCAGATCCGGCGCGGCCGCGATCACCGTCTCGGCTACGGCGTCAGCCGTCGTGGTCTCCACGTACACGCGATGCCGGGCCAGCGCCGCCCGTAGCGCAGGTTCGAACGCGCTATCTGCTCCGACGAGCAGAATCGTCGGCTCGACCGCGGCAGGGGGCGACGCGGCGGGACGACGCGCTGCGAGCACGGGCCCCGAGCTCGGCCGCAGCGGCTTCTTCGGCGGTGTCGGCCGCAGAGCGAAGGCGGCAGCAGGTCGCGCCGAGCGATCGTCCATTCTCGGCTATCATCCTCCAGCCGAGAGTGCGGGACCAGCCTCGAGTCACACGATCAGGGCGGACATCTCACGGTGGATGAGACCGTTGGAAGCCAAGACGTGGCCGACCGACAAGTCGGGCGGCGTACCATCAAGTGCGCTCAGCGTGCCACCGGCAGCCAAAACCAAGGCCGAGCCGGCCATGACGTCCCATGCGTTCAGGCTGCGTTCCCAGTAGGCGTCATACGTACCGTCTGCCACCAAGCACAGATCGATAGCGGCCGAACCGCAGCGACGCAGGCCGCGTACTCTTGGTTTTATACGGGTAAACGACGAGAAATTGTTTTTTTCGGGGTCGCTGCGCTCGTATGGAAAACCAGTCGCGACCAGCGCTTGGTCGAGTTCGCTGGTTTCGCTGACGCGGCATGGCTCGCCGTTTCTGAGGGCCGGGCCACCGCGAAATGCGCGCCAATGCGTGGCGAGTGCGGGGGCGACCACCGCGCCTGCGACCGGCATCCCCGCTTCGGCGACGCCCAGGCTGACGCAGAAGAAGAAATGCCCGTGCGCGAAGTTGGTCGTCCCGTCTAGCGGATCGCAGTACCAAGTGAGCTCATGACCTGGCGCGGGCGTGCCGCCTTGTTCCTCACCGACGAAGGCCATCTCCGGTGTGCGCTGGGCGAGCCGCTGTCGAATCAAGCGCTCGCTCGCCAAGTCGTACTCCGTAACCAGGTCGGAGCGGCGCTTTTCTCTGACCGCGGGCCGTTTGCGGAAGCCCGCGTGCAAGATTTCCGCGGCCTCGCTGGCGACCTCGAACGCGATCTGTGCGAGCTCTTCGGGCGACCGCGGCATGAGCGTGGCTCCTGACTACGCCGGCGAGTTCAGGCCTCGACGCCGTGACACTTCTTGTACTTCTTGCCGCTGCCGCACGGGCAGGGGTCGTTGCGTCCCACGCGCGGCTCGGTACGGCGGATGGGCGGGCCCTTCAGCTCCACACCGTCGATGAAGAACCACTTGCCGTCTTCCTTCTTGAAGGTCGCGCGCTCGCGGTGATCGATCTTCATCTTCTGCAGCTTGTAGCTGGCGACGAATTCGACGGTGCCTTCGGTGTCGTTGGCGGTGCCGCCCTCGGTCGCCAAAATCTCCAAGCCGAGCCACTCCGAGTTCTTGGCCCAGGCCTCGGTGTTGGCGCGATCGACCTCGCCGGCCGTCTTCGGATCGTGAGACGAGATCACGAAGTCGACGTCGTGCAGGGTGTACGCGCTGTAACGCGCGCGCATCAGCTCTTCCGCGGTCTCGGCCTGGCGTTTGCCGCTCAGGATTGGACCACAGCACACTTCGAGGGACTCACCTTTTCCGCAGGGACACGCCACTATCAGCCTCTTTTTGCTATTCCTGAAAGCGTTTCAGAGCGCCCGCGTTTAGCACCCTTCGCCCGGGACCGCACGGGGCTTTCTTCAGCGGCTCAGGCGTTCCAGCAATTTCGCGTGAATGCCGCCGAAGGCGCCGTTCGACAAGAGCGCCACGACGCTGCCCGGGTTCACGTTCAGCGCCAAGTAGTCGACGATGGCGTCGATGCTCGGCAGCGCCTGGGCGGCCTTGCCGCGCGCGTTCAGATCGGCGGCGAGCTGCTCGAGGTCGAGCGCTTCCTCGCGGGCAAGGTTCGAGCGGCCGAGCGGGGCGAGCAACACTTCGTCTGCGCTCTCGAAGGCGCGGGTGTATTCGTCCTGATGCATGCGACGACAGGCGGTCGCGCTGCGTGGTTCGAAGACGGCGAATAGCTTGCCGGTGGGGTGCTTGCTGCGCAGCGCGGCTAGCGTCTCTTGAACCGCGGTCGGATGGTGCGCGAAGTCGTCGTACACGAAGCTTTGGCGTGCCGTGCCGATCAGATCCTGGCGGCGGCGCACGCCCTCGAAACGCGCCAGGGCGGGCCCAATATCCGTGATCCGAGCGCCGTAGCCTTGAGCTGAGGCGCCAATCGCTGCCAGCGCATTTTTCAGATTGTGGCGGCCGGGTACGGTGAGTGCGAGCCGTCCGCACGCCACGCCGCCGGCGTACAGATCGAAGCGCGTGCCCGCTTCGTCCATTTGCGCGGGCGCCGCCAGCCAGTGGGGCGGCTTGCCGTGCGTGTCCTCACCCTCGAGCGCGAACCACGCGACCTGAGCGCGCGCGTGCGCGTCGACGACTTGCACGACTCGCGGGTCGGCCGCGTTGGCGACGATCAAGCCGTCTTCCGGAACGAGCGCGACGAACTTGCGGAACGCTTCGAGGTAGCTGTCGAGCTCTGGGTAAATGTCGACGTGGTCGTGCTCGATCGAAGTCAGGATTGCGACCTCGGGCCGGTAATGTAAGAACTTCGCCGTCTTCTCGAAGAAGGCGGTGTCGTACTCATCGCCTTCGATCACGAATGCGGGTTTGCGCAGCGGACGATCGCCCAGCAAAAGCCGAGGTTTTCCCGCGCGCGCGGCGCGAAAGCTGCGCGGAAAATTCTTGGGCAAGCCGCCGATCAGAAAGCCCGGGGCAAACCCGCAAGCGTCCAACAAATGCGCGGTCATGGCCGTGGTCGTGGTCTTGCCGTGGGTGCCGGCCACGACCAGCGGCGCGCAGCCCTCGAGCGCGAACTCAGCCAGCGCGCCGGCGATGTGCGTGTAACGCAGGCCGCGTTGAATGGCGGCCACGACTTCCGGATTGTCCTTGCGACACACGTTGCCGATGATCGTGAGATCGGGCGCTGGCTCGAGATGCTTGGCATCGAAGCCTCGCAGGCAACGGACCCCCCAGCTCTCCAAGGCTGGGCCCATCGGCGGGTCGAAGGCTACGTCGCTACCCGACACCTGATGTCCGAGTTCCGAAAGCAGGCCTGCCAACGCGCCCATACCCGTGCCAGAGACCGCTACGATGTGGATATGCATGAGCTCGTTCATCCGCCTGAGTTGATGGATGCCTGTTCGGTGGCGCGACCTATTGGCATAGCCGGGGGCGCGCTGCTAGCGTGCGCCTGGGCGCTCCAGCGCGCCGTTCTCTCATGAAAATCATCGACAAGCTTTCGGCGCAAAAGCCCGCCTTTTCCTTTGAGTTTTTCCCGCCGAAGGATCAAGCGGGCGTCGATCGCTTGTTCGAGACCGTTGCTCGCCTGCAGGCGTACGACCCTGCTTACGTGTCGGTGACGTACGGCGCAGGCGGCAGCACACGCCGGCTCACGGTGGATCTGGTGACGCGCATCAAGCGCGAGGTGGGTCTGGAGGCCATGGCGCACTTGACCTGCGTCGGCGGCACCCGCGAAGAGATCAGCAGCGTGCTCGATCAACTGCAAGAGGGCGGCATCCACAACGTGCTCGCTTTGCGCGGGGATCCGCAAAAGGGCGAAACCGCGTTCGTGAAATCCGAAGGGGGCTTCGGCTATGCCTCGGAGCTCGCCGCGTTCATCCGCGAGCGCTATGATTTTTGTTTGGCGGGCGCCTGCTATCCGGAGAGCCACCCGGAGTCGCCGTCGGCCGATCTGGATCTGGAGAACGTCAGACTCAAGGTGCTGGCCGGGGTAGACGTGCTGGTCACGCAGTTGTTCTTCGACAGCAAAGACTACTTCTCGTTCGTGGCGCGCGCGCGCGCGGCGGGCATCACGGTGCCGATCATCGCCGGCATCATGCCGATCACCAATCTCTCGCAGGTCAAACGCTTCACGGCGCTGTGCGGGGCCGCCATCCCGACGCCACTTCTGGCGCGCTTGGAAGCTGCCGGCAACGATTTGGCGCTGGTGCAGCAGATCGGCGTCGAGCATGCCACGATGCAGTGTCGTGAGTTGATCGACGGTGGAGCGCCGGGCATCCACTTCTACACGCTGAATCGCTCGCCCGCGACGGTAGAGGTGCTGGAGCGCTTGCGCAGCTGAGTCACTCGGCCCCGCGCACCGGCGCCGGCTCTCCGTCATTTGCGGATCACGATTCTCGTTTTCTCGCTGTCCGCGAGTGACGCAGAAAGGCCGTGCCAGCCTTCGGGGATGTGCGGCGTCACCCATTGGTAGACGCGTTCCGCGTCGATCGGTGACAGCTCGATCGCGCCCGCGCCGTGGTCGACGCCGAAGCGATCGTGCCAGTACGCGCCATACAGCTGCATTCCGGAAGACAGAGTGACGCCCCAGGGCGCGTCGAATAGCTCGAAATTCTCCGCGAAAGAGTTGGCGTCGCGCGTGGCGAGCGTCACCTCTTTGCCCGTCACTTCGAAGGCCCCGAGCCATTTATCGCCTTCGCTCTGGTGTGCGTCGCGATTCACGCTGCACAGGGTCACGAATAGAGCGCGCCTTCCTTCATACAGCGTGAAGGTTCCGGTCACCACGCTGACGTCGATCCAGCGCTGAGACCCCTGAGCGAAATCGGGAAACGTGCTGCGCTGTTGTACGACCAGCACGTCACGGTGACGCACCCAATGCCCATCGCTGGTCGCCCAATATTTTACCTCTCCCACGCTGTGGAAGCGGCCCGTCAAATGGACGACCTCGTGATAGTCGAGCGCGTCGACCTTCTGGCTCGCTTCACCCTCGAGCTTGAAGGCGTGCACGCCGCGCTTGACCACGAAGGCGAACGGCAAATCGTCTTTCTTCGTCAGCTCCACGCCGTGAAAGGCGGACGGCTCGGCGGCCTCCAGATCGCTGGCCTTCACGAAGCGACCGCTGGTCAGCAAGGCCAGGCGCTGCGTGTTGCCTTCCGGATCGCGCGCCGACCAGGAGCCCACCACCGCCATGCCCGCGCGCCGCTTCAGCTTGGAGACCTCACGCACGGCGTCGTCGTGCGCGGGATCGCGTTCGAAGAGCGGTGTTTCCTGGCGCGTTCGCGCGTAGGCGTAGGGCAGGGGCTTGTCGAGATCGGGGGTGAGCGCCATTGCCGCCAACGTGGGATGCGCCATGTCGACGGTGGCACTTTCCGTTGCACACACGAAGCCGCGCGGGCGCACCGGATACCAACCGCCGCCACAGCCGCGACGCGAATACGGCTCCGCGGCGCGTGCTACGCGGGCGCCCGCGTGTAGGTAGCCGAGTTGCCGGGCGCCGCTCGCTGGCCGCTCCAAGACGGGCGTGATGTTGGCAACCGCACCCAACTTGGGGCCAGCGGCTGGCGGCTCCGGAACATTGGGAATGCCGTCGTCCTCGGCCGTCGCCTTCGACAGACTGGGCCCGTCCCGATGCGAGCCGCACGCGCTCAGCAGCAGGCCGAGCGACAGCGCCGTGCCGCAGACGCGGATGCGATGCAGCAGCGGCGGGTCGGGCGGGGCGAGCATCGGGGCCATACCGAAGCGGTTGCCACGCTTCGGTCCCTTGGGCCAAATTTCAGCCGTCTTCGGGGGCTCGCAGGGCGTGCAGCACGCCTTCGAGGGCGGCCCGCGCGAGTGAACCAGGCGCTGTTGGTTCTGCGAACCCGCCCCGAGCGGCGTTCTGTTCGATGCTCGCCAAGCGCTGTTCGAGGCCGGCCGCATAGGACTCAGGCGCCGCCGTAAAGTAGCCGCCATGCGCGAGGGCGCGGACGAAACCGGCACTGTCGCCGGCCTGCGCGGCTGCCACCGCGTCGGGGTAGCGTGTTGCCAAGAGCCTCACGTAGTCGTGGGCGCCGGCTTCCGCGCTTTCGTAGCTGCGGAAGCGGGCGCTGATTTCGCGCCGGTTGGCGCCGTGGCCCTCGATGGTCGGAAAGCTTTTGCCGGCGGCGGCGGGCGACGCCTTGATGCCGGCAAAATTGTACCCCGGCATGGAGCGCCCAGCGTCGGTTTCGAGCGCCCAATGGGCGGTGAGCAACGCGCTCGTGCGCGCCGCTGGCAGATTACCTACGACGGCCGTCCACGCGTTGACGAGCAGCGTACGCGCTTCGGGCGCGTGCAACCGGTGCGCCCAGACGAGCGAGCGGAAGGAGCGCGACGGCACGCCCGCCGCGGTTGTCGAGGGGATGATTCGTGGCTGGCCGGGTTCGATCCGCATCGAAACGGAGTCGGTCAGCGCTGGCTTCGGTTGTGTGCCAAATCATGTCGGCTTCCGTCATGTGACGCAGTGGCGCGGGAACGTCTGCAGCCGACCCGGCGGCCTGAGGCGACTTGCGCCGACATTGGACGCGAATCCGGACGCGGCCGAACCGAGTTCGACATGCGCTTGATCGCGCTACTTCGCGCGAGCAGTGCAATCAGTATATCATCGTGTTGAATATCAACACCATCAGTGGTTCATGTCTGCACCCGGAGTGAGAAGAAATCACCTTCCCTTGCCAAGCATCTTCGGAAGGGAAGTGCGCCGACGTCGCGTCGCGCTCGGGCTCACGCTCGAGCAACTAGCGGAGCGATCCGGTCTCACCCCGAACTATATCGGCACCGTCGAAAATGGTCGCCGCGATCCCTCGCTGAGTACGGTCATGTCTCTCGCGGTCGGCCTCGGTGTGCCCGCGGGCGAGCTCGTTGGCGGTGTCGCAGAATTGGGTCCGGTTGCGATTGAAACGGCGCGGCTGGTGGAGAGCGCGCCGCCCGAGCTGCAGACCGCAATCCTCGAACTGGCGCGCGCGATCACCAAGCGCCGTCGCTGAGCCTCGTGCTGTATCCGCGGCCGGTTCGCAGAAATTGCGCTGGTAGTGCTTTGCCGCGCGGCTGGGGTTGACCCCGAGGCCTGAGTGTCCGAGATCGGGTACGCCCCATGAATCGATTGCTTCTCTGCTGTGCCCTGCTTGGCTTCGGGTCGATCACGGGCGTGGCGCGCGCTGAGTCCTCGGACACCACTTGGGATGGCGGCTACAAGCAGGTCGCGACGCGTCGCTCGGGTTTCGTTGCCGGCCTCGGTCTGGGCTTGGCCGTGGGCAGTGCCTCTGGTTACCCCAACGAGCTCGCGAAGCTCGGTGATCCGCTCTACAAGCGCAACACGGCGGCAGCATTCGGTGGCGTCAACCGCTTGTGGTTCGGCGGCGCCCTCACGGACTATTTGGTTTTTGGTTTGGGCATCGCCGGTATGGGCATCAAGCACGACCAGACCTCGGCGGCGGGCAGCGCCTTCGTCTTTCACGTCGAGGGCTACCCGCTCTTTTATCGTGGCGGTGTGTTTCGCGATCTGTCGCTCTTCGGTGACTTCGGCGCGGGCAGCATGAAGATCACCGGCAACGGTCGTCAGGACGCCGACGGCGGTCTGATGAGCGTGCTGGGCTTCGGTGCTGGTTACGAGCCCGTGCGTTTCTGGAAGTTCACTTTCGGCCCTGCCGTCGAATACTGGCACTGGTGGAGTCAGACGATGACCGTGAACACCGTGTCCGTCGAGGCCCGCCTCACGTTCGTGGGCGGCCCTTAGCAGACTCGATTCGCCGCCCAATCAGCAAGAAGTGACTGGCCTTCGAGCTCGGGTGCCGGCGAACGCGCTGCACTTCCACGTCGAAGCCGCTCTTGCCGAAGCGATCGGCGAAGATTGGCTCTTCGCCGGCCGACCAATACACGGCAGTGCCGCCTTTGTTCAGCGCGCGATGTACGGCGGCCAGGCCCGCAGCTCGATAGAGCCGGGTGTTGCCGGCGGTGTTCATGCTCGTGGTCTGGTTGTCCGCGTCCAGCATGATCGCGTCGAAGCGCGCCTCGCTCTGCTCGATCACGCGCGCGACGTCGCCGATCACGACTTCCGTGCGCGGATCAGCCAAGGCCTGGGACGAAAGCGGATACGCCGGATTCCGATTCCAGGTCACCACTTCGGGGAGCAGCTCGGCCACGACGACCTGTGCATCGGGCGCCAGGGTCGAGAGCGCGGCGCGCAGCGTGAAGCCCAAGCCGAGCCCGCCGATCAACACGCGCGCGCGCTTTGCGGTTCGCAGCGGCTGACACGCGACTACCCCCAACTGCTCTTCCGAAAACGAGTGACGGCTGGACATCAGCTCGCGGCCATTCACACGGATCGCGTACGTTCCGTCGTGTTCGGCAAGCGACAAGGTGCTGCCATCGGGCGTCGTGAGTTGCTCGAGCAGCGTCCACTTCTTCACTTGCTCACCCTGTTACGCCGAACGCCGGCCGCTGACCACGCGTTCGACGCCAGCTAAGTCTTTGCTCCGCGCGATCTCAGAGAAGCCACTCGCCAGCAGCAGCGCCTCGACGGCCGGTGCTTGGTCGAAGCCGCCTTCCAGCGCCAAAAGGCCGCCTGGGCTCAAATAACGCATTGCCTGGGCGACCAGGCGACGAGTGATGTCCAGGCCATCCGGTCCGCCGTCCAGCGCTAGGCGTGGTTCGAAATCGCGCACGTCGGCGTCCAAGGTCTCGATCTCTGCGCTCGGGATGTACGGCGGATTGGCGGTGATCAGCTCGAACTCGGCGCCCGCGGGCAGCGCCGCGAAAAGGTCGCCTTCGAGCACACTCACGTTGTGGACGACGCCTGCGCGCTGCACGTTCTCGCGCGCTACGGCGGCCGCGTCGGGGGAGAGATCGACGGCGGTGACGCGCCAGGTCGGGCGCTCCTTGGCGAACGCGATCGCGACGCAGCCCGAGCCCGTGCATAGGTCCAACATCCGACCGTAGAGGTGACGTTCGCGGGTGCCTTGGAGCGCGGTCTCAACCAAGACTTCGGTGTCCGGGCGCGGGATCAACACGCGCCGATCGACGACGATCGGCAACGCAAAGAATTCGCGCCGTCCCAAGATGTAGGCGATCGGCTCGGACGCGCGTCGTCGTTTGATCAGGTCGCGATAGCGAGCGAGCTCGTCGTCCGCGAGTGGGCGTTCGGCTTCGACGATCAGCTTGATGCGATCGAAACCGAGCGCTTCACTGAGCAGCAGCTCGGCATCCAGCCGGGCGCTCTTGTTGCCGCGGCGTTTGAAGTCATCGGTCGCCCAAGCGAGCACTCGCTTGATCGACCATGGCTCTGAGTTCGGTTCGTTCACGGGAAGCGGGCGGGGTCAGGGAGACGGTGCGGGAGTTTCTGGAGCCGCCGAGCCGGCAATCGGCAAGCAGGCGACCTCGGCGCAAGTCTTGGGGGCCGGACTCTGCGCGGGGTCTGGGTACCACGCAGGGCGGTAAAACGAGAGCGAATCCGTGGTCCACAGCAGTTTGGCCTCGGCATAGAGGCAACCCTTCTGGGGCAGCACGGCGCGCCCGTCTTGCCAGTCCCATCGCCCCCCCGTCCAGTCCCAGTACCCATCACGCCAAACGCAGCGGCCGCCGGAGCCTCGCGCGATCCGGATCTCCTCCACTTTGGCAGGCGGCGGCGGATAGTCGACCACGACCTTGGCGGCCTGCGCGGGCTGCGGACCGGTCGGCACGGTCACCAACCGCGGACCTCCACAACCGACCACTGCGAGCCAAAGCCCTGCGCTCGCCAAGCGCGCGGAGCTCATAGGAACAACGCCTGCACGATGACGTCACCGAACAACATGTACTCGACGGTTGCCAGGGCCAGGAACGGTCCGAACGCCAAACGCGCCTTGCCCAAGCCCTCTTCGGGCTCGAAGGCCAGGGGATCGCGGGCGATCTCGCGCTCCAGCTCCGCGCGCGCCTCGCCTTCACTACTCTCGAGCAGTGCTTGTAGCTCCTTGCGCTCTTGAATCACCGCGGCGGGCTCGTCGATGCGGCCGCGCGCGAGGAACACGGCCAGCGCGACCACCGTGGCTTGCACCGCGCCCGCCAGCAGCGCAAACACCGCGCCCTGCCAGCCAAACCAGGCACCCGCCAGCATCACGAGCTTGGCATCGCCGAGCCCCATACCCGGCAAGCCGCGCAGCTTGCTGTACAGGAAATCGAAGGGCAGCCAAACCAGCAGAAAGCCGAGCGCGGCGCCCAAGAGCGCGCCTTGAAACGTAGCGCCGCGCAGCGGGACGCTGAGCAGACCGAGCAGCGTGCCGCCGAGCGTGATCGGATCGGGCAGGTACATGTGATCCAGATCGATGAACGCCGCCGCCAACAATCCGAGCGCCAGCGCTAAGTACAGTGCGAACAGCAGCACGAGTCGCCACCACACGGTCTCATCGGGCAGCTCGAAGATGATGGCGCGCACGATCGCCCAGGCGAACAAGCCGCCCAAGGCTTCGATCAACGGATAGCGCGCCGAGATTCGGATTTTGCAGCAGCGCCCGCGCCCGCGCAGCAAGAGCCAACCCAGCACGGGGATGTTGTCGTAGACCCGGATCGCTTTGCCGCAGCCCGGACAGCGCGAGGGCGGGTGCGAGAGGCTTTCCCCCCGTGGTAAGCGGTAAATGACGACGTTCAGGAAGCTGCCGAAGGCCAGCCCGAGCGCGACCGCAATCGCAGTGACGAAGGGTCCAGGAAGGTCAGCGAGCGTGAGCACGCGCGCTCTAGAGTCCGAGATCCTGGCGAATGGCCACGACCATTTGGCAATGGGCGATCAAATCCGCTTCGCCCTTTACCTCGGACTGTTGGTTGATGCCATAGGGCCAGAAATGCTGCGTGTCCGCGTGCACGTCCGTGTACAGGGGCGTCGTCAGCTTGGCGTTGATGGCTTTCAGTTGGGCCGCGGCGTGCATGCCGGTGAACAGGCCCCCCGACAAGAACGAGCCCCAGTTGGAAGCCTGCCCGATGCCGACCGTGTGCGCGATCTCGTGCATCGCGGTGCGGTAGTCCATGTACGTGGTGTTCGAACCAAAGCGGAGCGAGCCGTTGATGTTGCCATCCGCGGTTTCGACGGACGGAACGTAGCTGACGTTCAGGGTCTTGGTAATGCTCGTGTAGCAGTCGTAGTAAGTGATCGCCTTGTCGAGCGCGGTCTTGATCTTGTCGTACGCGGCCTGCTCAGTGGCGGTCGGCGAGGCCGACTTGGCAATGGTGTAGGTGATATGCCCGGCGCCTGGACAGGTCGTGGAGCCCATGCCCGCGCTTCCGCCACTGTTGCCACCACCGGCACGTCCGCCACCGCCACCCATGGCATTGCTGCCGCCCATGCCACCAGCGCCGCCGATTGCGCGCGAGCCGCCGGCACCTGCATTGCCGGCGCTCGCACCGCCGCCTCCCAACGCGCCGGATGCGCCGCTGTTGGCGCTTCCCGCGCTGCCAGCATGGCCTCCTGAACCAGCGCCCGCGGTGCTGACTCCGTTGCCGGCAGCGGGGATCGCTGCGCTACCCGCGCTCGCTGGCGCGCCACCCGCGTCGTTGCCGGCCGTGCCGCCTGACTCGGGCGACGAATCAGGTGCGTTGCCCGAGCAGGCCGCGGAAAGCAGAAGCAAACTCGCGAACGAGATGAGTGGCTGACGCCGCATCGAAGCTTAGGGCGCTTTCTTCGCGTGCAACGCGAGTTTGATCAGAACGTCGTCTTTGATCAGATCGTCGGCCATACCTGCGTAGACGATCCCGAAGTCTTTGCGGTTGATGGCAAATTCGGCATCTACCGAGACCTGCTCTGCCTCGACCTTGATCTTGGCGGGGAAGGTGATGCCCTTGGTCACACCATGCAGCTCCAGGTTACCGCTGACCGTGTGGGTCGCGCCGTTTTCACCGCCGGCCTTGATGGCGGTCGAAGTGAACTTGGCTTTCGGGAACTTCTCGGCATCGAAGAAGTCGGGAGTCTTCAAGTGACCTGCCAGCTTGGCCGGATCGATTGCCAACGAAGCGATGTCGATTTCGGCATTCACGCTGCCCTTGGTCGCGTCTGCGCCAACGACGTTGATCGTGCCGCGAAAGGCTTTGAACGCCCCTTCGTGTTTGGCGCTGACCTTCGCGCCGACGAACTCCACCGTCGAGCCGTCATTGCTGAAGGCATAGCTGACCGCGCCTGCAGCGGGCGCGGCCGCGACCACCGGCTCGGCGGCGCTCGTGACGGTCGCCTGAGTCTTGCCCTTGGCGGGATCGTTGTTGCACGCCCACGCCAGGCAGCCGAGTGACGCAATGAGCAGCGAACGAGTGACAATCGTCGATGATGATTTCATGGGTCGACATCCTAGCCCGGCAAACGCCGGCTCAGTCTAGCAGCGCACGCGACGGCAGTGTGGCGGGTTTGGCCACCGGCAGGGGGACCCTGGAAACCGAATCAAAAGGCACCCAGCAGCACCCCCAAACCGAGCACAAATGAAGGCCGATCGAGCGTAACGACGCTCTCGTCGCCCAATCGAACCCGCGCGGCATCAAAGGCAACTAGGCCACCGAGATCCAGGTACGCGCCGAACGCGCTGGCGAAGTAGTACGCGCCGCGGAACGACAAAGAGGCCCCTCCGGTGGCGTGGTTCAGGTCCTGGGCCAGATAGCCCGGTTCGGCCACGCCCCTTGCCCCGTAGTGCAGGTAGCTTAGGCCGACCCCCGCGCTCACCTCCCAGGCGTGGTGCAAACGGAGCCGCGCGCCCAGCTGCAGGAACAGCGAGCTTCGTGAGACCTGCACCGAACCCGCGTTGCGCTCGAAATCCAGCCCCGTGAGCGAGGTCTCCCCGCCCAGGGCGACGAAGCCCCAGCTCGGCCCGACACGCAGCGCCGCCTGCGCGCCGAGCTGGGGCAAGCCCTGCAGATTTTGAGTGAACGTCGGCCCGAGCGACAGCTGGAGGGTCGGTGTCGGCGCCAGCGTTCGTGTCGTCGACGTGCGCTCCGCAGGCGGATGCTCCGCAGGCGGATGCTCCGCAGGCGGATGCTCCGCAGGCGGATGCTCTGCGGGCGCTTTTGGCGCGGCAGCGCGCGGAGCTTGCGCGGGCAGCAGCCGCGCCGCGCGCAAGGCCTCGAAGGCGCGCACCGCAATGACCTCCGCAGTCACCTCCGGTCCGTCGAAATCGACGCTTTCGACCAGCGGCGCCTGAGCTCCGGCCTCGAAGACGCGCACGATGATCGCGCCGTCTTTGACTTCCAGGCTGAGGCGCTGGCTCGTGGCCTCGCTGGCGCTCGGAGCGTCCGCGACACCTGCACTGCGCACTTGCACATCCAGCCCGAGCGCCGAGAGCTCGCCGCGGATCAACACCAGCGCACGGGTCAAGCGCGCGTCCGTCAGGTTCGACGAGACGATCACCGTGGTCGGCGCGTCGTTGCCGAGCGCAGGTGCGGCAATGGCGAGCGGCGCGAGCAGACTTGCGATCGCGCACCAATAGTGCCGAGCCCCGAACATGGATCGGCTACTCCGGCTGGAGTACGAGCTGTGCGGATTTCGCGTACGCACCGCGTGGATAGCGATCCAGGTAGCTGCGCGCGGCGTTTACGGCCTCGGCCTTTTGTCCCGATTTAGAGAGCAGAAGCAGGCGACGACCGAGCGCTTCGCTGGCATACGCGCCGCCGGGAGATTCCGACAAGTAGCGCGCGAGCCAGCGCAGGGCCTCGGTTGCATCGCCCTGTTCTTCGTAGCCACGACCGAGAAAGAAAGCGGCGCCCTGATTCTGTGCGTCCGCCGCGTAGCGAGTGCGCAGGGCCTGCCAGGCGCGCATCGAAAGCGCGCGCCGCCCGGTATAGCGTGCGGCCAACGCCAACACTCTGAGATCGCTGGCAGACACCGAATCCAGCAGGCGCTCGCCACCTCGAGCATCGGCATCGCGCACGATGGCTGCAAACTGGCCAGCGTTGAGCAGCGCGCTCCAGTCGGCATCGGAGGTTCGGCTGAGCAAAGCGCCCGGCTTTGCGTGATTACTTGCGTCTTTGCTTGCGATGGGCAGGGCCGCAATGGCGGAGGCCGACGCAGGTTGCGGCACCGGGAGCGGCGCGCTGAGTGTGGCCTCGCGCGCGGGTTCGCGGTTGATCGGCAAGCGCAGCGTTTGTCCGGCGCGCACCTGGCGGGGGCTGCCGTCGCCGAGGACGCGCACTTCACCGCTTTGCATCACCAACGTGAGGCCTTCGGCTTGCGCGTGCCACTCGAGGTCGAACTCCGTGCCGACCACCTGCACTTCGTATGGGCCCGCTAGGAAGCGATAGTTCGTGTCGGGTTCGTGGTGCACTGCGACGTGCAGCCGGCCGTCGATCAGCCGGGTCAACGCCGCGCGCTTGCCCAGCAAATCCACGCTCAGTGTGGAATGAGGGCTGACCATGACGCGGCTGCCGTCAGAGAATGCCAAATCTGCCGGCGTTTCTCGAGCGCTCAGGTTGCTGCCTTCGGTCGAGAGCCCATGCGCCTCGTAGCGCAGCATGGACCAGGCTTGCCAGGCGGGCGCGCCTATCGCGAGGCCCAGCGCGAACACACCGAACGCCAGCCCCCAGCGCAAGCGCGAGCTACGAACGGGGGCTCGGAGCGCGTATTGCAAAGCGTGCCAGGCGCGGCGCTTGTCTGCCGGTTCGCGCTCGAGCGCGTGCTCGTTGGCCAACGCCCGGAAGGCTTCGGTGATCTGCTGCTCACTCGGTTGTGCGCGCTTATTCTGCATTGGGTGGTCCCGAACGCGCGACGAGGTAGTCCGCGAGCAACGCGTTTCGGCGCACTCGCTTCAAGATGTGTTCGTTGGCCCGCCGCACGCGGCGCTTGGCGGTGGACTCGGAAACGCCCAGCGCGTTGGCAATCTCCGCCACCGGCATGTTCTCGAGTGAATGCAGCACGAACGCGGCGCGCTCGTCTGGGCTGAGCTCTTCGACGATGCGGCCGAGCTGGAGCAAGGCTGCCTTGGCTTTGGGGTCGTCGGGCGAGGCTTCTCGCTCGGCGTCCCGCGGCCAACCAATCAGGGTGTGGAGGAGCGCTCGGCGGCGGCGCGCGCGAAGCTCGCGCCGCGCCACGTTCATCGTGATCGAAACCAGGTAGCTGCGGACGGCCGAGGCTAGGCGAATGCGTTGTGCATTGGCGAAAAAGATCACGAACACATCGCCGGCGAGATCCGGCACTTCAGCGCGCGGCCCAAGCGTCTTGGAGAGCAAGCCGTGTACGAGACGATGGTACTCGTCGAACGCGCGCCGCTGCCAGTCACCCTCGTTGTTGGTGATTGCCAGGTGCAGATCTTCTTCGCGTTGCCCGTCGCGACCGAGCGCCGCGGGCTTCGAAGACGTGTAACGCGCCACGAATCCAGCATACATCATCTATTTGACTTCGTGTTACCCTGGTCCATCGTTTCGGACACTCCAGATCGCGCAGCAAGGGAAATGTCCCCCCATACCGCATGCATGCTCAGCGCACTCGCGCTCTTGACCGCGTGTAGAACCACGCCGCTCGACGTCGTCTACGCGGTCGACCACTCTGCAGTGGCTGACGCAGCCCCCGCCGATGCAAGCGCTGACGCGGATACCGACGCGGCAGCGGGCGGCGGCGCGGGCAGTGCTGGCGCGGGCAGCGCCGGCTCCGCGCCAGATGCCGGGCCTTGTTCGATGGTCGGGCCCGGGCGTTACGTGCTGCGCTCGCAAGCGAACGGTCTCTGTCTGGGACAGGGCGCGCCCACGACCGTCTTCGGAAATCCCGGTTTTCTGCTGAATTTCGCAGCAGATTGCCGGCTCCCCGCGCGCTCTTGGCAACTCTCGGCGACCGTCGTACCGAACGTATTCTCACTTCAGAACGTGTCGTCCGGCTTCGTGCTCGACGTGCAAATGGCAGCGACTCGCGACGGTACGGCCGTCATCACCTACGGCGAGAACGGATTCGACAATCAACGCTTCGAAGTGCGCGCGCGTAACACGTTCGCGTCCGAGCTTCGCCCGCAACATCACCCGCAAAGCTGCGTCAGCGCCACCGCCGATAGCGCTCAAATCGTGACCTGCGATAGCGCAGACCCGACTCAGGCCTGGTTGCTTCAGCGCAGCGACTGCTTGTAACCAATCTCTGCTCGTCGCGGCCGATGTTCGTTCCAGCGGCGACGCAAGATTCGGAGTGTCCGCGGGAAATGGAAGCGCTCTCGCTTTTTTTGACCCGCGTGGCACGGGTCCGGACTCAGCTTCAAGGAGCGGGTACGTGCACCTGCAGCTGTCCGCCCATGATGAGCACACTCATCATGTACAGCAGTCCCTCGTAGTAGCGGTTCTTGCCGCTCGGGATGTCCTGCTGCCAGACCGCATTGACGAAGTCGTGGCGCAGCTGTCGATTCGCGTCCGTGGTCGCTGACGCGGCGATCACCAGCGCGCCGTTGACCGAAATCAGCGCTTGCGACGGGACTGGAGCATCAGGGTCGAGCGTCACGCCATCATCTAGAGTGAGCGCGCCGTCGACGGTGAAGTTGGCGCCATAGCTGGTCAGGTCGTGGTTGTTCGAGGCTTGGTCGAAGAAGGCGAGCAGCCGATCGGCCACGGCTGCTTGGTCCGCTCCGGCTGTGCCCCAAGCTGCGTCGAGCGCAAGGTTCAACTGGGTGCGATAGCCCTGCGCCGTGTACCCCGGCGAAACGAAGCCTGCCGAATTGGCGGGCGCGCCGTTCGAGGTGTTGCTGCGGATCGGCCACAGGCCGGTCTTGCCATGGGCGGATCTGACCAAGTGCCGGCGTGCGGCGGTGGCCGCATCGCGCCAAAACACATCGCCGGTGGCTTGATACCAGAGGTCGTAGGCGGCGGGCATCTCCAACGCGGTGCGGGTGTAGTCCGTCGCCGCGAGCATGGGCTGTTCACGGACCAAGTGCGTCGCGGGATCGAACGGAGTGCCGTCACCGTTCTTCAGCACCTCGAGCAACGCGAGCGCGTCTTCCTCATAGCCCGGGGCACTGGCGCTGTTTGCCCAGTAGCGATTGGCCAAGATCAGCGCAAGCGCGAAGTGCTGCATGCCATACGTATCCAAGCACGGGGTGATCGGATCGTCGTCGCAGCGCGATCTGTAGTAGCCGCGGCCTGGCCCGGCATTCTTCTGCAGCATCTCGGCTTTGGCGTAACGCCACAGCCTGTCGAACTCGGTCTGACGATCGAGCTCGAGGGTGATGATCAACGCCAAGCCCATGCCCTCGGTGCGGATGTCACCGTGCAGGACGTCTTGAATGAAGTATTCGTCGCTCGTCTGCCACTGATAGTAGATGGTCTCTTCGAATCCCGTGCTGAGGAAGAGCTGATTGAAAGCGTCGTCGAGCCTCGTCGAGACTTCTGCGTCGCTGACGTTCAGAAAAGTCTTGAACGCGTTTGGGTAGCTTTTGGGCCCATTGACCAGGCGTAGCGCGCCGAGCGCTCCCGCGGAACCCGCGCTTGCGCCCCCGTCAGAACCCAGTGAGTCGAGCGTGCCGCTGCAACCGCTCAGCGCGCTTGCGAGCGCTGCGCTCAGCAGCACAGCACGCAGCGCGCGTAGCATCATAACCCGGCGTAGCTGCGTACTCGGGATGCGAGCACGCTGTCCGGATGAACGCGCAAGAACGCCTCTGCTCGCTTGCGCGCGGCTTCGCCTTGCCCACTCTTGGCGAGCGCCCCGATGCGTAACACTTCCGCTTCGGTCTTCAGCCGGCCGCGCGGAAAGTCGCGATTGTAGCCATCCAACGCCGAGAGCGCGGCGGCGGGATCGCCGTGGCTCAACGAGCTGCGCGCTGCATCCAGCGCGGCAAGCTCTGCGCTGAGCGACGGCGCGGCCGCAGGCTTGGCGGCAGCGCGCGTGCTGCCCGCGGTCCGCGCAGGGGTCGACGGCTGCGGCTCAGCCGCTGCGATCGGCGCGGGTTCGAGCGCTGCGACCGGCGCGGGCGCCGATTCGACCACTGCCGGCGGGGGCAGCGCGGGAACGGCAGCAACGACCGCGGCCTTCGTGACCGGCGCGCTACTCGCCGGATGGCCGAGGTAGCGCCACACCGGCGCGGCGACAGCGCCGATCACCACCACGGCGACAGCCACTTTGGAGAACGCGGCCTTCGTCAGTGAGCTGCTCGCTGCGACGGCAGCGGGCGCGGTCGAAGTGGCCACTGCGCTGAGCCCGAGCGCCAAGAGAGTCTTCGAGCGCATCGAGCTGGAAGCGGTGTACGAGCGCCCCGCGTCGAGCAGAGCTCGTTCGAGCTCACTCTCCGGACTGCTGAGTAAACGTGTGGGATCGCTCATGAGCCCACCTCAGCGTGCGTCGAACCGGAAAGCGCCCTGACGCGATCGCGAAAATCCGCCCGGGCGCGACGCAGGCGCGAGGCGACGGTGCCCTGCGGAATACGCAGTGTAGCTGCAATTTCAGTCATGCTGAGCTCCTCGAGCTCGTACAAGACGAACACGGTTCGGAGCTCGATTGCCATTTGTTCCAACACTTCATCCAGTAGCTCGCGGGCTCGCTTTTGGTCGAGCATCTGCTCTGGCTGTAGTGGAGTCTGGATGCGCAGCTGCGCGTCCGAATCATGCACTTCACGACGCCGAGCCAAGGTGCGCCGGGCATGGGCAGCCATGCGCAGCGCGGTTTGCAAGAGAAAACTCTTTTCCGCATCCGGCCGGACATCATCCAGACGGTTGGCCACGGCGATGAAGGTACGCTGCACGTCGTCGTCTACCTCGGCCTCGGGGGTACCGGCGTTGCGCAGCACGCGCGCGACGAAGTCGAGGTAGCGGTCCACCATCGCCCGCAGGCGCGTGTCGCGTTCACTCGGCTGAGTCACTCGCCTCAAGGTAGCGGCGGCTACGGGGGCTGGCAACCGAAGGGCCAATGTATGAGAAATAACGACCATTGTGAGAATGCAGCCGCAACTCAATCACCGCGGTCACCTCTATTCCCGCAAACCCCGGATCCGATCACGAGCTTCTCGTCAGCTCGACATTTTGCAGCAATAAAGACGTTCCCGCCTCAGAAGCGGTAGCCGAGCCCTAGACGGAGCAGGGGTGAGACCGCGGGCGTCGTGGCGACCACCTGCTCGGGGCTGTTCGTATAGTAGCTATGCCGAGCCAGCGGGATGGTCGCGCCGAACGCGCCCTCGAACACAACCCCGCGGCCGATCAGCCATGCCAGTTGCAGGTCCAAGCCCGCGCTGAACCAGGCCCGGTTGACGGTCGCTGGCTCGGCTACGTTCCGGCCGGTCATTTCCAGAAAGCCAATGGTGGCGAGCGCACACGGCGCGATCTCCCAGGCACCACTGTGGTACCGAAAAGGGCACCCGTCCAAAGCCAGCGCGCCGAAGCGCGTGCGGTGGTCTTCGGGGGCGGTCAGCAAGCCCGTGCCCGCGAACAACAAGGACAGTTGTACTGCGCTGCTTCGACTCGCGTTGGCTTTGCGTAGCAACATCACGGACAGCGCGCCGCCGCTGGCGAAGCCTGCGGTCTCGACGACCGTGCCGAGCACGCTGAGTCCCACTTCGAGCTCCAGCGGGGGGCTCGTGGTGGGCGGTGGCGGAGGTGGCTGCACGATCGCAGCGACCGGTAGAGCCGGCGCGGTGGTCGCGGGCGGCTTCGGTGTCTGAGGGGTCACCTCCGGTGGCACCGGTGGATGTGCGTCCGGATCGAACGAGAGCGCCACCGTGAACGCCAGCGCTTCGATCACCCCCTTGCAAGTTTCGCCGACCACGCTGCTGGCCGAGGTCTCGCCCTGGTTGACGACCTCCCGCACTTCACCGCGAAATTCGTGATCGTTGCGCGTCACTCGCACATTCACATCGACCCGTGGCTCGTTGCCACGAGCTTTGCGCACGCGATCGGTCCGGGCACGCACGGCTTCGTAGAAGGCGTCTTGATTGGGGCAGCTCGTCGGCGCATCGTAGTTGACGCGGATGGGCACGGCATCGGCAGCAATCGCGCCAAGCGCGTGGATGATCGCTGGCAACGCGAGGAGCACCCACGCAGACTGACACGACGCTGCTCGGTCGCTCAAGCCAGATGACACGCAACCGCGGCGCGCAGCGGTCGAAAGGTGGTCTGAAGCCATGCGCCTCCTGTTCGATCACGGCACCCTGGTTTTGGCCGAAGCGCCGGAGCTCGAACCAGGTCGAGTTCCCGGGCTGCTCTGGGACCCTCGCATTGCGCTGTATAGAGCCCCCGCCTGGCGGTATTCGCAGGTCCGCGCTGCTCTGCTCGCTTGCCCGTCGCCTTTACGTGACGAGGTGAAGCCGAGCGCGCTCTCCGAGCCCGCTTCGTGGCACGCGCTCGAACTCCGACCCTACCAACGCGCTGCGCTGCTTTCTTGGGAACTTTCGGGGCGCCGTGGAACCATCGTTCTGCCCACGGGCAGTGGCAAGACCCAAGTCGCGATCGCTGCACTGCGTTCTTCCGCCGTGCGCGCTCTGTGTTTGGTTCCCACGCGTGCGCTCCTCGAGCAATGGTCGTTCGCGCTACGTGCGGCCTACCGCGGCAGCGTGGGCTGTCTTGGTGACGGGCGTCGCGATCTGCAAGCAATCACCGTCTCCACCTACGAGAGCGCGTACCGGTTCATGCCGCGCATCGGCGCTCAGTTCGAGCTATTGGTCGTAGACGAAGCGCACCACTTCGGCTCGGGCACGCGCGACGAAGCGTTGGAAATGTCGATCGCACCGCAGCGCCTGGGCTTGACGGCCACGCCACCCAGCGAGCCAGCATTGTCGCGCCTGGCAGAGTTGCTCGGCCCGACCGTCTACCAACTGAGCATCGCTGACCTCGCGGGCAAGTGGCTGTCCGACTTCGATCTGGTCACGCTTCAGCTCGGTCTGAACCCCACCGAACGCGCCGACTACGACGCTGACTATCGCGTATTCTCCGCATATCAGAGGCAATTCCGGCGCTCGGACCCAGAAGCTACTTGGCAAGAGTTCGCCTCGCTGGCCGCCCAAACTCCGGAAGGGCGCACCGCTTTGAATGCCTGGCGGCGCAATCGTCACTTGCTCCACTTTACCGAAGCCAAAGCAGCGGCAGTCGGCGTGCTCCTCGAGCGCCACCGCGATTCGCGAGTGATCATCTTCACCGCCGACAACGGCGCGGCATATCGCATCGCACGCGAGCACCTCGTCATGCCCATCACCTGTGATATCTCGCGCGCCGAGCGAGAAGCCGCGATCGGCGCCTTTCGTGCAGGCACACTCCGCGCATTGGTGAGCGCGCGCGTCTTGAACGAGGGTATCGACGTCCCCGACGCCGACGTCGCGATCATCGTCAGCGGCACCCAGGGTGAGCGAGAACACGTGCAACGTGTGGGGCGCCTGCTTCGGCCCATGCCCGGCAAGCGCGCGCTCATCTATCAGCTGGTCACGCGAGCAACCGCTGAGGTTCGCCGCGCGTTCGAAAGGAGGCGAGCCTTTGCTCCCGCAAGCGCTGCTTCGCGCTAGTGCCCACCTGGAGGGCGAGCGCATCGTGCCGCACTATTTCACGCCCAAAGATCAGCCCTGGCTGCGCGCGCTCATCGACGAGTATGCGAGCTTCGTCGGCAAGAGGCGCACCGAGTTGCACGAGCACTTGCGAGAGCGGCTGGCCGCGCGAGCGCCGAAGACCAAACTCCGGATCGCAATCGTGCTGTTGGATGGGATGTGTCGCGCGCAAGCTAGCGCGGCCGTGCCGCCCAAGGAGGTGAGGGCGGCTCTGTTTCGCGCCGCCGCCAGCAGCCGCGCTACGCGCGAAGCGGTGCTGAGCGCGGTGGCCGCGTCCTTCGCGGTGACCGCCTCCGAACTCGAGGGCGCGCTATTCGCCGATTTGCAAGGCGAACGGCGGGTCGCCGAGCTCCCCGCTGGTCTTTCACCGTCGCAGTTGGCGAGGCACGTGAACCTCGCGATCGTGAGCTCGCTCATCCGTCGCGCAGTGCAAGTCGAGATCGTGGTTCGCGGCCAGTGTCGCGCTCTGATTCGCCAGGCCCGAATCACGGGCTTGATTTGCCGTGCATCGCGCTCGAAACACGCCCCCGAAGGGGTCGTGCTGAACGTATCTGGGCCGTTCGCGCTCTTCCATCACAGCGACCTCTACGGCCGTGCGCTCGCGTCACTCGTGCCTCGGCTCGCAAGCGCTGGTCAATTCGAGTTGCGTGCGAGCTGCGCCCTCGGGCGCGATGGCCAGCTCGCATCACTCGCTTGGCAGTCGGGAGATCCCGTCGAACCGCGTCCTGATCTGCCGCGCCCGGAAAGACAGCTCGAGAAGAAATTCGAACGCGCCTTCCGTCGCGCCGCGCCCGAGTGGGATGTGGCTCATGAACCTCCCGCGATCGCCTCGGGCGAGCAACTGATTTTCCCGGACTTCGAACTCGTGCCTCGCCACGACTGCGCCCGAAGCTGGCTGCTCGAGATTGTCGGCTTTTGGACGCCCGAATACCTACGCGAGAAGCTACAGCGCTTGAGCGCCGCAGGCATCGAGCGCTTCGTGCTCTGCATCGATCAGACACGAACGTGTGCCGATCTCGAGCTGCCGAAAGATCCGCGGCTGATCCCTTTCAAGACTCGAATCGACGCGCGCGCCGTGCTCGGGCTAATCAACGCCGGCTATGCAGCCACCGCACAGCACGCTAGATTGCGATAGCAGCTGATGAGCTCCGAACAGAATCCGTACGCCGCGCCGAGCACCGCCGCTGATTCCGATCCGCCGGTTCCCGTCGCGCCTCGGCACACCAAACGCGGCATGCGCCGCCAGGGCCAATTTCTCGTTATCCCCGCGCGTGGCGCTCGTCTACCGAACCGCTGTGTGGTGTGCAATGAGCCCGGCGCCATCCGCTCGAAGCGCAAATTGCACCGCCACCCTCAGGGCTACTATCTGCTGATCTTGTTCAGCCCCGTCGTCTACCTGATCGTGGCCTTCATCGTGCGCAAGAGTGTCAGCTTCGAAATGAGCTTGTGCGCCCAGCACGCCCGCCGCCGCCAGATCGGGCTCATGATCGGCTGGCTCGGTTCGCTCGCATGCCTCGCCGCTGCGCTCGTGTTGTACGCATCCGGCCTCCAGAATCCGTTGCTCATGCTCGCGATCCTGCTGCTGCTGCTCGCGTGTCCAATCGTCGGCATCGCGCTCGCCCAAGTCGTCACCGTCCACAAAATCGACCAGCGCTCCGCGTGGCTATATGTCGGCCGCCCCTTCCTCGCTTCGTTCTAACTACGCGGCCTAGGGCGCTCTGGTCCGCGCAAAGCAAGCTGTGGGACTCGCCGTCAACGGCTCGAGCATCGTGCTCGCGACCATCTAGGTTGTTGAGTTGTTTGATGGTCATTGCGCCAGGCAAGCTTGGCCGAGGAGGAAACATGAGTTGAAACCTCGAAAGTAACCCGGCGGGTAACCAGTCCCGCGCAGCAAAGGTTGGCCCCCAGCTGCAAGCGAGTCTTGC
>Ga0247777_1000029_pt1 | contig 105440 bp, 107 predicted proteins | sample UWRJL154409C5_FD_179937 | JGI IMG/M metagenome (GOLD analysis project Ga0247777, IMG submission 179937) | Plant litter microbial communities from Arlington Agricultural Research Station in Wisconsin, United States - UWRJ-L154-409C-5 | ecosystem: Environmental > Terrestrial > Plant litter >... | reverse complement strand
CGCCCTCCGCACCCCCGCCGCCCATTGCCGCGCCCTCCGCGCCCCCGCCGCCCATTGCCGCGCCCTCCGCGCCCCCGCCGCCCATTGCCGCGCCCTCCGCGCCCCCGCCGCCCATTGCCGCGCCCTCCGCGCCCCCGCCAGCGATCTCCGCTCCGTCTACGCCACCTGCTGCACACTCGTCTGAGCCTCTTGCGCGCAGCTCGGTGCCAGCGCCACGCGTTTCGTCCCCCGCGCCTGAAGCTGCCACCGCGGCCACGGCCCATTCGTCGGGCTTCGGGCGCTGGCTGCTGGTGCTCGCGGCCGGCCTCGTCGTGGTCAGCGTGCTGGGCTATCGCGTGCTGAATCGAAACCGCAACGCGCTCGCCGAAAACTCGGGCGAAAGCGCGCAAGCCGAGCCCGCGGCGACCGTGACCACAATGGGCGCAGCCGTGCCCGCTGTCGCGGCATCAGCCGCATCTGCGCCCGAGTCCGCTCCCAGCGCGTCCGCCGCAGCGGAAGCCACTGCCGAACCCGCGGCCACCGCTGAACCCGCAGCGTCTGCGCCTGCTGCGGCCTCCGCTCCCGCCGTCGCTGCTGCACCCGCCGCGTCTGCCGCACCTGCCACGTCTGACGCAGCCGCCGCAACCGAGATGCGCCGAGTGTTGGTCAAGAGTCTCCCGAGCAAGGCGCGCTTCTTCCACTTTGGCAAACAGGTCGGTGTCGCGCCTTTCGTGCTTGAGTTGAAACCCGGCGAACGCCACGCATACGAAGCTGGCCTGCCCGGGTACGGCACGCGCAAAGTCGTGATCGACGGCTCGAAGCCGGAAATCACCGTCGGGCTCAAAAAAGACAAACCCTGAGCAGCCCTCCGCACAACGTGAGCGTGTGAGTTTCGGCTGACCGCAAGCGCAGCTGCGCACGACCGCAGTGAGCTCGAGTGCGGCATGAAGATCCAGAAAGGGGCGCCCGCGACCCTGCATCGCAGCTCGCGCCAGTCCGGGTTCCGCACCTGGACGCCGAAGGCTGAGACGGCCGCGGCGTGCTGAGCGACCATCAACAATCAGCAATCGCTCGATCGAACCGGGCCGGCCCCGCCTACCAGCCCGAGTCCGATGTGGGCACCGGCGGCTCACAACGGCGGCGGCGTGAGCTCCTCCCAAGGCAAGCGCTTGTACTGCTCGAGAAACGTCAGCTTGCCGCCACTGGACACGGTGATGCGAACCCGCACGCGCTGCTTGAGGAACTTGTTCTTCGCCACCAGCAGATACTCCGAGCGCTCGACGTAGTCGTATTGCGAGGGTTGAGTGGCGACCAGCGAGCCCGGCTCTAGCGAGAAGGTGTGCTGTTTGAACTGCTTCGGAAAGACATTCCGGATGTACTGGTTCATCGCTCCGGTGCTCGTGCTCATCATCGTGATGTAGCGATCGACGTGCGGCTCGAAGTAGCGATCGGCATCGAATTGGCCGCTGTTCAAGTCCGCGTAGTAGCGCCCGAGCAGCTCACTCACCGCATCCACCGCGGACGCGCGCGGCGGCGGTGACACCGCGGGCGCTTGCACGGGCACGGACGGCGCTCGCGCTTGGATCAGCGCGGGCGGGGCCTGAGGGGCCGGTGCACGAGCAATCGCCGGGCTCGCGGCAAGCGCGCTGGCTTCGTTGCTCGTCCCTTCGGCGATCGCGGGGGCGCCACAGCCCGTCGCACGGCCCAGGCTTTGGCTCGAACAATAGCCGACGCAGAGCAAGGCGATGACTGCAGGCGCAATGGCACCGAGACGAGCCTTCGACAAGGATGGTGAGGGAGAGAGAGCGGGAGCTGCGGAGGCGCGCGAGATCGAAGTGCCCGCCGGCGCGGTCGAAGTGGTCAAGCCGGAAACCAGTGCCGGCGGCGGGATGCTGCTCGCTCGCGTCTCGGCGCTCCGCCACTTCTGGATTGCGCGAATCGTGTGAAAGATCCCGCCCCCCAAATACGAGTAGAGCATGCCCAAGAGGAACAACCACCAGCCAGTGACGAGCCAAAACCAAAACGTCCCGAACAAGGCTCCCGTGACGGATGTCGAGATCGCGCCACCGCTGAGCCGGCTGCCGATCCCCCGCACGAACGGCATCGTCCCCATGTACACGCTGCCCCAGCCGTAGGCCGAGAAAAGCGCCATCGTGAGGCTCTGCGACACCAGCAAAGACACGCAAAAGAAGAACGCGCAGATCGCCGCCAGACGGATCAGCCGCTTTCGCGCGACGCGGCCGACCTCCTGCGCGGCCGAGAACTCGGCCCGATACACGTTATCGGCGCAGCCGCTGCACATCTTCGCACCGGAATAGTGGATTAGGCACTCACCACATCCGCCCGCGCCGCAGGCCATGCACGTACCCACTGCCTCACGCTCGTTATGCTGAAAACAACGCATTTCTATCTCCCGAACGGTCCACCACTGAACGCGCGATTTCGATTCTCAACATGGGAGCACGAACGCAGCAACAACTGATCATCGCCATCACCAAACGGACAGCACGATTCAGCGTTCGTGTCCCGGGCGCTACGAAGTGGCAACGATACGGATATCTCGAGGTGTCTAGCCCGACAAATTCCGGTTTGCTCCCACGAAATCAGCGCGCCTGCAGCGCGTTGATTTGCGCAAGAATCTTCAAGTCGGGGTTTTGATACTGATTGGATATCGGCGAGCAACGTGCATCGCATTCGCAATCACGTGCAGCCGCCCGAGCACGACGCTCCCACCACTCACCTTCCCCGAGTCATTGCGTCACCGTCTCCGGCGTTCGGATCCGCTGCCGCGTGCGCCCAACGCGCCAGTTCGACGCGCAAGAGACGAGCGCCGCCGCGCACGCGGAGGTGGGAAACCGGCCCAAATGCCGGGAAGGTTGTTCTCACTGGCAGCGGCTGCTACTACGCCGCCAGATTTGCCATGACTTCCCTGGTCGACTCGGTCGAGCGCCGGCGTACATTCGCCATCATTTCCCATCCCGATGCGGGGAAAACCACGCTCACGGAGAAGCTACTCTTGTTCGGCGGAGCTATCCAGCTGGCGGGCGCAGTCAAAGCGCGCGGCGAGCAACGGCGCGCGCGCTCGGATTGGATGAAGGTCGAGCGCGAGCGCGGCATCTCCGTGAGCGCGTCGGCGATGACCTTCGACTACGGGAACAACACCTTCAACCTGCTCGATACCCCGGGTCATCAAGACTTCAGCGAAGATACCTATCGCACGCTCACCGCTGTCGATAGCGCGATCATGGTGATCGATGCCGCACGCGGTATCGAAGAACAAACGCTGAAGCTGTTCGAAGTTTGCCGCTTGCGCGACGTGCCGATCATCACGTTCGTGAACAAGCTCGATCGCGAGGGGCGCGATCCGTTCGACTTGATGGACGAGATCGAGCAAAAGCTGGCGCTCGACGTCACCCCCGCGAGCTGGCCAATCGGCATGGGGCGGCGCTTCTTGGGCTGCTACGATTTACTGCACGACCAACTGGTGCTGATGGAGCGCGTCAAAGATCGCATCGGTATCGCGGGCGAGCAGTGCTCCGGCTTGAGCGACCCCAAGCTCGACTCGCTCTTACCCGAGGACGCCGCGCGCACGCTGCGCGATGAAGTCGAAATGGCACGCGGTTTGTGCCCCGATTTCAACCTCGAAGCGTATCGCGGCGGGCACATGACGCCGGTATTCTTCGGCAGCGCGATCAGCAACTTCGGTGTGCGGGAGCTGCTGCACGGGATTGGCGAGCTCGCCCCTTCCCCGCGCCCACAGCCGGCGCGCGAGCGCACGATCAGCCCGACCGAGGACAAGGTCACCGGCTTCGTCTTCAAAGTACAAGCCAATATGGACCCGAAGCACCGCGATCGCGTGGCCTTCGTGCGCCTCTGTTCCGGCCATTTCCGCCGCGGAATGAAGCTCTTGCACACACGCAGCGACACCCAACTGGCCGTGCACAACCCAGTCTTGTTCCTCGCTCAAGACCGAGAGCTCGCGGAAGAGGCCTTCGCGGGTGACATCATCGGTATCCCGAACCACGGCAAGCTCGGCATTGGCGACGCCTTGACCGAGGGCGAGGATCTACATTTCAAGGGCATCCCGAGCTTCGCCCCGGAGCTCTTGCAACGTGTTCGTCCCACCGATCCGATGCGCGCCAAGCACCTCGGACGCGCGCTCGAGCAGCTCGCAGAAGAAGGGGCGGCACGCATTTTCAAACCGCGCATCGGCGGCAACTGGATCGTCGGTGTGGTCGGCTCCCTGCAGTTCGACGTGTTGGCCGATCGGATCAAGTCCGAGTACGAGATCCCGGTCGTGTTCGAAGCCTCGGGCCTGTACACCGCGCGCTGGGTCGAGTGTGACGACCAAACCGTGATGAAGAAGTTCTTGAACGGCAACGAAGGCTACATGGCCGACGACCACACTGGCGCGCCGGTATTTCTGGCCCGGAATTCTTGGCATCTAGAGACGACTGCCAAGGATTGGCCGGGCCTGAAATTTCAGAAGACGAAAGAAGCCTGAGCGACGCTCACTCCCCGGCGATCTTCTTCAGCGCCGGGTCTTTCAGCAGGTAACTCGGCGAAAAGATGTACACCGTGGCATTGGCGGCCGCGCTGACCACCGCGTGCATGCCGGAAAGCGTGCCGCTCAGCTCGCACAGCGTGCGCTTCACGCTCGAACCATTCGTGGCTGGAACGTCGAAGGCCTTCAACACCTTGTGTGGCCCAAGGTCGTCGCAGGTGGCCGGCGCGGGCGCCTTGGTCGAAAATAGGACGATTGTCTTGTCGGCGTCCCAGTAGCGCGCGGTGAGCGTGCTCGTGCCCGCGGTGCGCGTCGCGGTGCAGAAGCGCTCGGCCGCCGCCGGGTCGGTGGACGGCTTCTTGGGCGCGGCCGGATCCGGATCGTCGCCGTCGCACTTGGGCGAAACCGAGGCGTGGTCGGGGGCGACGCGATTGTCACCGGCCCAGGTCACGAACGTCTTGAGCAAGCCGGCGTTTAGGGCCAAGCGCTGCGCCTCGGCCGCCTTGGCCGCAGCTTCCGCGCTTTGCTTGGTCGTGATTTCCTGATCCAAGGTCGTGAGCGCGGCTTGATCCTCGCAATACTTGTACGAGCGCTCGCGCCACTGGCTGGTCAGCACCAGATCGGAAGCGGCAACCGACTTGCGCGTGCCATCCAGCGCTTCCTGACATTTGGTCGCGTCCTTCTCGGAGCAGCCAAGGGCGGTGACGGTCGCAGCCAGTACCAACATTTCCCCGAGTCTTTTTCGCATGAGGCGGCATGTAAGCCCGGCTCCGCCGATCTTTCAACCGTAATGACCGGCAGGACGCCGGCTCGCCGTGTCCGGGCCGATCGGAGTTGTGCCCGAGCGCCACGCTGACTCACGAGAGCCAAGTCGGGGCGCATTGGATCAGCGACGATTCAACGAGTAACCGAGCGAATGCAACGGACGCTGGCCGTCACGGATCTTGCCTCAGCAGGCCGCTCGAGCGCTGACGCGCGCCTTAATCCAGCGGCGCTTTCGGCCGTTTGCCCCAAGACATGCCGTACACGGAGACGCCATCGATGACTGCCACCGCAATGGCCGTGCTGAGCCTGCTCTGGATCACGGGTTGCGGCTCGACCAACGACGCGACCGAAGGCAACAACGCCGCTTCTGCCGGGGCCGGCGGAGGCGGCGTCGCGGGACAGCCCAACACCGCCGGTAGTCCTCCGATCGCGAACCCGTTGACCAACCCCGCAGCTGGTCCCCCAGCTGGAAACGGTAAGAGCGTCGGCGTTCCCACCGAAGCCGGTCTGGAAGACGTAACCGCTCCGGATCACGTGATCGGCGACGGCACGAAAGAGAGCTGCACCGGCGCCGAAGTGGTCGCAGCGGTGGCACAGGGTGGCGTGATCACTTTCGACTGCGGTCCAGAGCCGATCACGATCATGATGAACGCGACCGCCAAAGTGTTCAACGACAAACCCGATGTCGTGCTCGACGGCGGCGGCCTCGTCACCTTGAGCGGCATGGGGCAGCGTCGGATTTTGTACATGAACACTTGCGACCAAGCTCAAGTGTGGACGAGCGCCCATTGCGACAATCAAGACTCGCCCCACCTTGCGGTGCAGAATCTGACGTTCGTCGACGGCAACGCCAAGGGTGAGCCGAAGGAGCCCGCGGGCGGAGCCATCTTCGTCAGCGGCGGGCGGTTCAAGGTGCTGAACTCCCGCTTCTTCAACAATACCTGCGCCGATCAAGGCGCAGACGTCGGCGGCGGCGCGCTGCGCGCGTTTCAACAATTCAATGGGCTACCGGTGTACGTGGTCAACTCGACCTTCGGCGGCGCCGAGGGCCTCGCGAACGTCGGTTCCAACGGTGGCGCGCTGAGCAGTATCGGCGTGTCATGGACCATCATCAACAGCGTCCTGAGCTACAACCACGCCATCGGGAACGGCGGCAATCCCGCGCAGAGTGGTACGCCAGGAGGCGGGAGCGGCGGAGCGATCTACAACGACGGCAACAAGATGACCTTGACCATCCTCGGCTCACGCATCGAGCACAACGAGGTCAACGCCTACGGTTCGGCCGTATTTTTCGTATCCAACGATCACTCCGGAAACATGGTGATTGAGGACTCGACCATCACGAACAATGTCGGCGGGTCCTGGTACCCGACGTACCCCCAAATTTCGAATCACGACGACACGCCGATTGCCGTCAAGAACTCGGTAATCGAGTAAGCCGTCTCGAATCCGATCTGAGAACTCAGCGGACTGCAAAATTCCAGCCGCTTCGTGCGCTAAAGAATGGGATTAAAGAAAAGCGTTCCAGGCCGCGTCCCATCGACGCTAGCCACGTGCTAATCCGCGAGCATGAGCACTTATGGGCCGCTTTCGCGCTGGGCTTGTCCGATCCTATTTTCCTGCTTGGCCGTGACCATGGCGTGCAGCTCCGACGCGGAGTCGAACTCGGGCGCCGCCGGCGCAACGAGCGGCGGCAATGCGAGCACGAGCGCTGGCAGTGGCGGCTCGAGCATCGCGGGCGCGATCGGCACTGCTGGCAGCACCGCCGGCGGCAGCGGCGGCAACCCGGGTCAGGGCGGTGGAGGTGGCGCGAACGCGCAAGCCGGCGCGGCAGCGGGAGGCGCGACGAGCGGCGGCGCGGCGGGCACCCCGGGCGGCGGTAGTGCGGCCGGCGGCGCAAGCGGCAGCGGCGGCGCGAGTGGCGCAGCGGGCGCGAGCAGTGGCGGTAGCGGCGGGGCGAGCACGGGTGCGTTTGCACTCACGAGCCCCGTTTTGGCGGCCATGGCCGGTTGTGCTGCAGACAACAAGACTGCATGCCCGGTGTTCCCGAAGGAAAACATCGGGACCAACCTCGGCGGCAGCAACAAGTCGCCGGAGTTCGATTGGACGGCAGGTCCGACGGGCACCCAAAGCTACGCGATCGTGATGCAGGACCTCACCAACATCACCGCCGGAAAGCCGCTCGTGCACTGGACGATGTGGAACATTCCTAGCGCGACGCGGATGCTCCCTGCCGGTCTCGAAACGGCGGCGATGCCCAGCGTTCCCCCCGGCTCATCGCAGCGCTCATTCAGCGCGAGCAATAGTGGCTTCCAGGGCTCAGGCAAGTGCGGAAATGTTTACGAGTTCATCTTGTATGCGTTACCTACGGCGACGTACACGGGCAGCAGCACGTCGCAGACGGCAGTGCGCGACGGCCTCGCAACGACGAACGCACCGACCGCTACCCTGCGCGCGCGCAGCGGCGCACCGGGCTGCACGGAATAAGCTCGCCCGGGTCGTGGTCATTTCTTTACCGCACTCGATGACGAGGTGCGCCGCATTGTACGGTAACGAGGATGGCGAAACCCTTCCTCGGGAGACCTGCGGCGCGTCGTGGGCGTGCTGGTCGTTGGGCGTGTCTTGCTTTCGCATCGAGCGGAATCTTGTGCGCTGCCTGCGGGATGACCCCGCGCAATTTCTCGGCAGCGAGTGAAAGCGCGGGCGCGAGCGGGATGGATGGCGCGCGCGCAGGTGCTACGAGCGCGCTGCCTGGAAGCGGAGGAGCGCAAAGCACCGTTGCCAATGACGGGCCGCAGATCGAGCCGTCAGCGGGCGCCGCTGGCGACGCGAGCAGTGCAGGCGAAGCCGGCGAGCTCGCCGCCGGAGGCAGCGCGGATGACCGCGTGGCCGAGGGTGGCACCTCGGGCAACACGCCGCACACTCAATCGCCGACGGGCGGCGCGGGCGCCAATTCGGGCGGCACGGTAGCCGCGAGCGGCTCAGGCGGCACGGCAACCGCGGGCGCAGGTACGGGCGGCATGGCAACCGCGGCCGGCTCAGGCGGCACGGCAACCGCGGGCGCAGGTACGGGCGGGACAGGTGGCGCCGGCGCGGCAACGGTGGTTCCGCAGAGCTGCACCGGGCTTCTTGCTGCGTGTGGTGCCGACGCCGCAACCAATTGCTGCTCGGCACACGTGGTATCCGGAGGGGTCTTCAATCGCCTGAACAACACCACTATCGGCTATTCGGCGACGATCAGCGACTTCATTCTAGACGACTACGAGATCACGGTCGGTCGCTTTCGAAAGTTCGTTGCGGCGTACGCCATGTCCGGCAAGAAGCCGCCCGTCGTAGGTTCGGGAAAAAATCCGAACGACCCGAGCGACCCCGGCTGGCTCGAATCGTACAGCGCATCGCTGGTCGGCGATTTGGCCGCACAAGTCAGCTGCGGTTTGCCCTATCAAACCTGGACCGACGAGCTAGGCGCCAACGAAACTCGGCCGATCAATTGTCTGTCTTGGTACACGGCACAAGCCTTCTGCATTTGGGACGGCGGGCGCTTGCCGACCCTCGCAGAGTGGAGCTACGCAGCCGTCGGCGGTGCCCAGCAGCGGTACTATCCGTGGTCTTCACCACCCAACGACACGACCATCGGCTCGAACGACGCGAGCTATGACTGCATGGGAGACGGCTCAGCCGGTTGCGCCCTGACGGACCTGGTGCGCGTGGGATCCAAAGCCAGCGGCGTCGGTCGCTATCTGCAAGCGGATCTGAGCGGCAACGTCTCGGAGTGGGTCCAGGATTGGTACATCCAGACCCCGCCCAGTCCGTGCAAAGATTGCGCGAACTTCGACCCGGGCAGCGGGACCGGCAAATTTCGCAACATCATGGGCGGCAGCTTCGAGAAGAACGCCTTCAATCAGCAAACCAGCGGTACGTCCAGCACGCAGCCGGTCAACACCGAATACATGACCGGTGCCCGCTGCGCGCGAAACTGAACCGCTAAGGACCCGCGCTGCTCGGATACGGCACGCGCGCGATGAAGCGATCATGAGCGCGTGAGCCGAGCAACAGGGCGAAGATCGCGCCAAGCAGGGCGAGAAACATGTCCCACTGTGCATCCCAAACGTCACCCTGAGAGCCGAGGAAGGCGGTGCCGGTGTCGCCTGCGACGACCAACGTCGTCCACCATTCGAGCAGCTCCCAGAAAGCCGCGAACGCGAACACCACCGATACGCTCAGGAACGCGAGCCACCCGCCACGAACCAGCGGCGTCTTTCGGAGCAAGATTTCGCGCGTCATGAACACCGGAAAGACCCCGAGCGCGATGTGACCGATGCGGTCGTAGTGGTTGCGACTCAGGTGAAATGCGTCTTTGGCCCAGTTGCCCAGGGGCGTGAGCGCGTAGGTGTAGCACCCGCCGTAAATCAGAATCAGCACGTGCGCGAACACGCCCGCATATACCCAGTGCGATAGCGGCATGCGCGGATAAGCCAGGCCCAACCCGAGGACCATCAAGAGCCCCGGCGTGACCTCGAGCAACCAACTGGTGCGCCCGGCAGGGGGCGCCCAAAGCGTCGCGGCGCAAATCAGCGCCAAGATCACGAGCAGCGCGAGCGGCTGCCGGGCGTGGGCTTTACGCGCTGCGCCGTCGGAAGCTGGGGAATTGGAGGTCATTTTTGCATCAGCGGTCGAACCCGCAGGCCAGGTTATGTTAGGACCCGCCCGAGTCAAAACGTGCGCACAATCGTAGCGATCATTGCCTGTATCGAGCTGTTTCTCGTGGCCTCCCTGGGCTGGGTCGCCGTCGTGATCGTGTATCTGCCCACGTTTTGGTTCGACAAGCGGCGCATCCTGAGCGGCCGCACCCTGCGCCGTGTGGCTCAGGCGGCCGCCACGTTCTCGCCCATGTGGCGCTTCCGCATCCACGGCGAGATCCCGAAGAATCCAGGCAAGACCGTGTGCGTCAGTAACCACTGCTCGCATACGGACGTGTTTTTGATCTCGCACGTGCCGTGGGAAATGAAGTGGCTGGCCAAGCGCTCGCTGTTCAATCTCCCGTTCATCGGCTGGAGCATGCGGCTGGTCAAAGACGTACCGATTGACCGCGCCTCGGCCTCTGCAGCGAAAGCCGCGCTCGATAAGTGTGCGCGCTGGCTCGAGCAAGGGGTGCCGGTGATGATCTTTCCGGAAGGCACGCGCTCCAAGACCGGCGAGATGCAGGCCTTCAAGGACGGCGCATTTCGGTTGGCGATCGAGACCGGCGCGGACGTCTTGCCGATGGCAGTGGCCGGTACCGATGGCGCATTGTCCAAGCATGATTGGCGCCCGGGCTACGCGCGCGGCATCCTCACCATCGGCAAACCGATCTCCACCGCGGGCATGACGCAGAAGGACGTGCAACGCCTGAAGGAAGCCGCGCGCGCGCAAATCGTGGCGTTGCGGGAAGAGATCCTGCCGCTCAGCGCGGCGCGCTGAGCTCAGGGCGGCTTGGGGATAGCGCGGTGCACCACCACCGGCGCGGCCGTGTCGTTGGCCGCGTCGCGCACGACGAACACGGTGCTCGGCCCGGGCATGCTGCTAGTAGTGAAGGTGCAGGAGTCCGTGGGCGCAGAGAACGGCGAGATCACGTTGTTTCCCACCGAGTCCGACGACGCGCGATTGTACAGGAACGAGCCGGTCACCACGGTTTGCGCGGAGACCTCGAGCAATTGCGAGTTGGTGAGGAACTGGTCCATCTCGTAGCTGCCGCCGCTCAACGCGACGATCACACCGCCCGCCGACGTAAACGAATCGAGAACGGAGTTCATCTGCCAAACCGTGCCCACCGTTCCCAGATCGCCGGGAGCCGCTGTGTCCTGCTCGTAGATCAAGAACTCGTCGTAGTTGGCAATACTGAGCGTTGCGCTGGCCGCCGCATACTTGGTGAGGGGCGTAATGACGACGCTCCGGCCGCGGGCCGCAGCGGCAAAGGTGATGTGTTGATCGACCTTGGCGCGTGACGCCGGCGAGGCAAACTCCGTGTAGGCCAGGATCCGAACCTCTTTGGGCTGCGGTAAGAGCACCGCATTGCCGAGCAGCGTGTTGGCTGCAGAGTTCGTGACTGGCGTCTGATAATTCATGCACGCCAACACGACGTGCCCGTCTTTGGCGCCCACGCACATGCCGCTTTGGCAGATCCCCGACAGACAAACGTTGCCGCAGCTGCCACAGTTGTTCGCGTCGATGTTGAAATCGACGCATTTGCCATTGCATTCCTTGAGCGGGTCGTCGCACACCAGCACGCATTTGTAGCCACCTACGCCATCGGGCGAGCAGGTCGGCTTGGTCTGCGGGCATTCCGCGTTGCAAGCACCGCAGGCCTGCGGCGTATCGAAGTCGTTGAAAACGCACAACCCGTTGCACTCCACGAGCGGAGCGTCGCAGGCGCTCTTGCAAGCGTAGTTGCCATCTGCATTCGGTGAGCAAAGGGGCGTGGCTCCCGAGCACTTCGCGTTGCAGTCCCCGCACGCCTCCGGCGTCGTGAACGTGGCGGGGTCGATGCACTGACCGTCGCACGCAATCAGTGGAGACTGACAGCCCGCGACACAAACATACTCGTCCTTGCCATACGGTGCGCAGTTGGGCTTCGCGTCTGGGCACTTGGTGTGACATTCGCCACACGCTGCGGAGGTGTTGTAGGGTGGCATGCAACCGGCGTCGCCATCCGGGTGCGCGTCGGTCAAGCTGCCCGCGTCGTCTTCACCGGCCGTCCCGCTGCTACCACTCGCGCCGGACTCCGCACTCGAACCGCCATCGCCGCCGCCGCCGTTGCCGGATGCACCGCCGTTGCCGGATGCGCCGCCACCGGCGGGCTGACCGTCACAGAGCGCGTCTTCACAGCTCACGCCCGGCTTGCACTTGCGACCGCAGCCGCCGCAATTGTTGGCGTCGTTTTGCGCGTCCACGCATTGCCCATTGCAGTCGATGTGACTGGCCGCGCAATTTCCTCCGACCACGCCGCTACTGCCGCATGCCGCCGGGAACGCGAGTGCCAGTAGAATCGCCCAAAATCCCAGGCGTTTTGCGCTAGTTTTGCTCATTTTGCGCCGCCCTTCTTGCGCTCGGCAGGGGCCGATTTCGGATCCGTCGAAGGCGGCGGTTCGTCCGCGGCGGGCGCGTCTTCTGGGTTCGAGGGCACCATCTCCTTCATCGGATTCAGCGAGGGTGCGCCAACCAGCGGCGTGCCGTCGGCCTTCATTTGCCGGGTAACGGTGAACTCGACGCGACGATTGAGCAAGAGCGCGTACTCACTCTTCGTGTCGACCAGCGGGCGCGTCGAGCCGTAGCCGATCGAACTCAATCGATCTTGAGCGATGCCCTGCTTGACCAAGAACTCCATCACGGCGCGCGCGCGATCCTCGCTGAGCTTCTGGTTGAAGTTGTCTGGGCCGACTACGTCGGCGTGACCTTCCACGGAGACATGCACGTATTCCGGGTGCTCGGCGATCAACTTGGCCAAGCGCATCAACAGCGGGTGGCTGATCTTGCGGATGATGAAGCTGTTTACGTAGAAGTGAACGCGATCGTCGAGCACGATCTTGTCGCCCACGACGCGCACCTGATCTTCGTCGGGGCAGCCGTCGGTATCGGCGTAGCCGTTGACCGTCTCGGGTTCGTTCGGGCACAAGTCCCGGCCATCCGGGATGCCATCCTTGTCATTGTCCGGTTCGGGGCAGCCGTCCTCGTCCTCGAAGCTGTCCTTGTCTTCCGGCTCATCCGGACATTTGTCGGTTTTGTCGGTAATGCCGTCTTTGTCGTTGTCGTCTTCCGGGCACCCGTCAGCGTCTTCGAAGCCGTCTTTGTCTTCGGCGATGTCCGGGCAATGGTCGACCTTGTCGGCAATGCCATCGGCGTCGTTATCGTCGTCCGGGCAGCCGTCGGCGTCCTTGAAATCGTCTTTGTCTTCGGGAACTTCCGGGCATTGATCGATCTCGTCGACGATCCCGTCGTGATCGCGATCCATCACGACATGGGGGTTGAGCCCCGGGCCGAAGTCGTACATCAGGTGCACGCCGAGCAAGAGGATGTTCGCGTCCTCGGGTCGCACCTCGCTGTCGGGTTGGAACACATGCACCAAAGAAAGCATGGGACCGATCGCTTGCCGGCCTTTGTGATCCAAGAAAAAGTCGTAGCCGAGCTGCGCGTCGACTTTCGGGCGAGTAAGCCCGTTGGTCAGCGCAATGCCCACATCCCCCGCCAGCCAAAGGCCAGCCGCACTCGCGGGCTGCCCTTGATAGCCCTCACCAAACGGGCGCAAACGCACGCCTAAACCGGCTCCCGAAGCCGACGCGGCGCCGCCACGCTCGAACCGCGGACTGTCCGGGGCGCTGCCCTGGCTCAGCCACAGCGTGTCCAGCTCGAGCTGCAACCCGAACACGTTTCCGAAGGGAAGCTCCAGTGCCAGTTGGCCAGCTGCCCCCCAGCCAAACTCATCCTTCTGGTAGCCGCTGATCGCGTGAGCGCCTGCCGCAACGCCGTGTAGGCGCACGGGTTCGGCCTGAACTCCCCGGGCGAAGAGCAGGCCACCACAAACGCACAAAGCCGAAGAAACTCGCCGTAATCGCATCGTGTAAGGTCCGACGTTGCAAGATACGGCGCCGTCTCAGGATGAGATAAGAGTGGTCGCTTCAGTTAAGTAAGTCCCGGGCTCTTCGGCATTCTTGCCTCGCCCGAGCCGGTGGGCCGAGAGTCAGTGGCCGGGAGCCAGCTCACTTCTTCTTGCGCGAAATCTTCTTCACGCTCAGCTTCGCCTTCTCGAACTCCTCCTGAGCGACTTCCACGATCGCCTCGGCCACTGCGGTCACCTTGGCCTCGGCGCGCTTCATGGCCGCGACGATGCCCGTCTTGGTCGCCTTCTTTTGAGCGGCGGACTTGGGGGCGGCCTTCTTTGCGATCTTCTTCGCGCCCTTCTTGGCGCCCGTCACGACGGCCGTGGCCTGCTCGACTGCCTTACTGGCCTTCTTGCTGACCTTCTTGGCGATCTTCGCTACCTTTTTGACGGCGGATTTCGGGGCGGCTTTGGGTTTGGCTTTCATCGCCGCGATCTTCCGTCAATTTGGGCGGTTTAGGCAAATCCGCGGCGCTCCGCTCCGAATCGATGCGCGGGACCGTGACCACCGGAGTCAGGTCGGTCCATTCATGGTGCCAGTCTGGTTGTGGCAGCGTGTCACGGTCTTGGTCTGATTCGCTCACAGGATCCTCGAATTCTGCCTGCTTCGGTGCAGACCCTTCGATCGCTGCAATGCGCGTACCAGCCGAGATCGCCGAGTGCCGGCTACTCCGGCCGCTTCACGTTCGGATGCTCGTTGTAATAAGCATCCAGGCTCTCTTTCGAGATGCGAAGTTCGATCAAGCCTTCGCGCTGGATCTTCGCCTGACAACCGAGGCGCGAACTCATGCGCACGTCGAACGCTTTGTCGAGGATGTCTTCTTCGTCTTCCTCTGCGGGAGCGAGCAAATCCGCACCGGTCTCGACATACACATGGCAGGTCGAACAAGCGCACACGCCTCCACAGGCATCGCCCTCGGGGGCCCCAGACTGCTTGGCCGCCTTCAACAAGGTCGTGCCCACTGGCACGTCGATCTCGACGCCATGCTCCAAGAAACGGACTTTCGCCATCGCGGTCAACGCTCTCCGTGTTTGGCCAGATGGGCCTCGATGCCCGCGGCGTGGGCCACGCTTTGCTCGATAGTGCCCAGATTCTTGCCGGCAATAGCCGACTGAATGGCGCGGTTCATGCGCCGACCGGCCCAATCATGGGTAGCGTCATCGAGCGCACTGATCGCATTTTCCACGACCGACGCTTTGCTCGCGGACGAAGCAGCGCTGCGTGCGGCGCTCAGCGCCTGCTCCACGCGCTCGCGCTCGCGGTCATCGAGCAGATCCGCGTCGCTATCGAGCGCTTTATCCGTCGCGAGCAAAATGCGCGTCGCTTCCACCTGCGCATCGCGCAGACGGCGCAGCTCGAAATCACTCTCGCCGTGATCCAACGCATCGATCAACATCTGCTCGACTTCGTCGTCGGTCAGGCCATAGCTGGGCTTCACTTCCACGCTCTGGCTGATGCCGGTGGTGAGCTCCACGGCTTTTACGCTGAGCAGGTTGTTCTCATCGACGTTGAAGCTCACTTCGAGCCGCGCAAAGCCCGCGGGCAAGGGTGGGATCCCGCCCAGCTTGAAGCGCGCCAAAGACCGGCAATCGCTAGCGATTTCGCGCTCACCTTGGACCACGTGCAGATCGAAACCGGTCTGGTTATCGGCGTAGGTCGTGAAGGTTGCCTTGGCTCCCGCGGGGATGCCGGTATTTCGGGGCAGGATCTTGTCCACGCCGCCGCCCATGGTCTCGATCCCGAGAGACAGCGGGAGCACGTCCAACAGCAGTACGTCATCGCTGGAGCGAGACAAGAGATCCGCCTGAATCGCCGCCCCGTAAGCCACGACGAGATCCGGATCGATGTCGGAGAGCGGCTCTTTACCAAATAGCTCTTGGACATACTCGCGCACGCGCGGCACGCGGGTCGAACCGCCCACCAAGATCACCCCAGAGATCGCGGACGCTTCCAGACCCGCATCGCGCAGCGCGCGCCGACAAGATTTGCCGCTGCGCTCCAAGAGCGGCTGGATCCAGGCGTTGAAGTCCGCGCGTGTGACCGAGAAGAGCACCTCTCCCCCACCCTTCTGCGGCAGCTCGATGCTCACCTCGGTGGCGTCGGTCAGCGCGTGCTTGGCGCGGCGCGCGGCCTCGAGCGCGATGCTCACCACTTCCGGAGTGCGCGTTTGCGGCGTCGTGGCGCCCATGGTCGCCAGCATGCGCTCCGCGATCTCGCGGTCCATGTCGTCACCACCGAGCGCGCTGTCGCCGCCCGTGCTCTTGACCTGGAACACGCCTTCGTCGAGCAGCAAGATCGTGACATCGAACGTGCCACCACCCAGGTCGTACACGGCAAACAGGCCATTTTCCTGCTTGTCCAGACCGTAGGCCAAGGCGGCGGCGGTGGGCTCGTTGAGCAAGCGCAGCACTTCGAGACCGGCAAGCCGCCCCGCATCGCGAGTGGCTTGCCGCTGAGCGTCGTCGAAGTACGCGGGCACGGTGATGACCGCGCCGCCCACATGCGTCAATTGATCGACCGCGCTCTGGCGCAAGCTCTTCAAGATCTCCGCGCTCACTTCGACCGCGCTCGGCGTCAGCTTTCCCAAGTCGAAGCGTACGACCGAGGCTTCCCCGGGCACGAACTTGTAAGCACCGAGGCGCGTCGTCTCCGCGTCCCCCGCAGCACGGCCCATGAAGCGCTTCACGCTCGCGATCGTGCGCTCCGGCTCACGGGTGGCGTAGGCCGCAGCGTTGCGTCCCACCAAAACCGAGCCCTCCACGCCGTAGTGCACGACCGAGGGCAACAGCGCAGAGCCGTCACAGTTGGTGAGTGGCACCGGTCGCCCATCGCGCACGTGCGCAACGATCGAATTGGTCGTCCCCAAATCGATACCGATGGCTTGCGGAGGTGCTTTGGGGTCGAAGATATCGAGCAGCATGTTCGGGTGGCTCTCGGAATCAGAATAAGTCGTCGGCGATCGACGCGGCTTCTTCCAAGAAGCGGCGGTAGTAGCGCAACTCGCCGATGCACTTCAGGATTTCTGCAGAATTCGGGCTCGGTGACGCAAATCCAGCGCTCAGCGTAGTCTGAACGCGCGCGGCCTCCGCGCTCACTTCGGTGATCAGGCGCTCGAGTGCGGCTTCGTTCTTGGTCTGGCGCACTTCGGCTAGCGCCTCGCGGCGCTCCATCACCTCCATCAGCAGTGCGGGCGACGCGGGGGGCTCTTTGCCTTCGCCGGTCTGCACGCCACGCCGCGCCAAGAGCGCTTCGGCGCGGCGCACCGGGTCCTTCATGATCCGGAACGCCTCATTGACTTCGATCGCGCGACCGAGCGCCATGCGCCTTTCAGCCGCGCCGGATGCGGCGTGCCGATCGGGGTGCAGCGCGCGGCTCAAATCACGGTGACGTTGTTCGAGGACCGCCAAGTCGAGATCGAAGACCGGCTCGACGCCCAACGTCTCGAACGGATCCACTCAACGAACCGTGAAGGAGTGACCGCAGCCGCAGCTCGATGCTTCCTGCGGGTTCTTGAATTTGAACCCTTGGAACATCAAGGTCTGCTCGTAATCCAGCACCGAGCCGGCCAGATATACGAAGCTCTTCTTGTCGACGTAGAAGCGCACGCCGCCCGCTTCGTACACGGTGTCGCGCTCCTTCGGGGGCGTGTCTTCGTACTGGATGACGTACGAGAACCCAGAGCAACCGCCACCTTTGACGCCTAAGCGCACCGCCGCATCCGGAGTGCCCCGCTGCGCGAGCTTCTTCTTCGCGAACTCGACTGCCTTGTCCGAGATGGTGATCTCGCGACGCGACTTGGGAGCTTCAGACGGAGAAGGAACGGACGCGGGGGTCTCGGCGGATGCGGATGTGGTTTCCATGGCGATACTCGGGGTGCTGAGAATCAGTTGGCGGGTGCAGACGCGCTAGACGCGACCGATGCTTCGGCAGGGCTCGCGTCGAGCGCGAGCCGCGCGGCGCGCTTGGCCTTGTAGTCCTCGATGGCGCTCTTGATCGCGTCCTCGGCCAAGACCGAGCAATGGATCTTCACCGGGGGCAGGCTCAGCTCTTCGGCGATTTGGCTGTTCTTGATGCCAGCCGCTTCGTCGATGCTCTTGCCTTTGATCCACTCCGTCGCGAGCGACGAAGAGGCGATCGCCGAACCGCAGCCGAAGGTCTTGAAGCGCGCGTCTTCGATCACGCCGTCGGCGCTGACCTTGATCTGCAAACGCATCACGTCGCCGCACGCGGGTGCGCCAACCAGACCGGTACCAACGGACGGATCGTCTTTATCCAACGTGCCGACGTTGCGTGGGTTTTCGTAGTGCTCGAGGAGTTTTTCGCTATAGGCCATGGTGTTGTTCCTTGTTGCTGCAGGCCTTCAATGAGCAGCCCATTGAATAGACTTAATGTCGATGCCCTGTTGGTGCATCTCGTAGAGTGGGGAGAGTTCGCGCAGGCGTTTGACCTTGCCGATCACGAGCTCGGCCACGTAGTCCACTTCTTCTTCGGTGTTGAAGCGGCCGAGCCCGAAACGGATCGATGAATGGGCCAGCTCTTCGTCCAGGCCCATCGAACGAAGCACGTAGCTCGGTTCCAAGCTGGCGCTGGTGCAGGCCGAGCCGCTGGAGACGGCCACGTCCTTGATCGCCATCATCAGGCCTTCGCCTTCGACGAAGGAGAAGGACAAGTTCAAGTTACCGGGCAGGCGCTTTTCCGGATGCCCGTTCAGGAACACCGAATCGAGCTCCTTGTTGATGGCGTTGTGCAGGCGGTCGCGCAGGCCACGGATGCGATCGGCCTCGGCCACGCCCTCTTGCTTGAAGATCGATACGGCTTTGGCAAAACCCACGATGCCCGGCACGTTCAGCGTCCCGGAACGATTGCCGCGCTCGTGCCCGCCGCCGTCCATTTGCGCGACCAAGCGCACGCGCGGCTTGGAGCGGCGCACGTACAGCGCGCCCACGCCTTTCGGCCCATAGATCTTGTGCGCCGTCAGTGACGCCAGATCCACGTTCATGGTGCGGACGTCGAACGGGGTTTTGCCGAAGCCTTGCACGGCGTCGCAATGAAACAGCACGCCGCGCTTGCGGGTAATCGCGCCAATCTCGGCGATTGGCTGGATCGTGCCGACCTCGTTGTTGGCAAGCATGACCGAGACCAGGATGGTCTTGTCCGTGATCGCCGCTTCGATATCAGCAGGGTTCACCAGGCCGTCGGCCCCCGCGTTCACGTAGGTGACGGTGTAGCCCTCTTTTTCGAGGCGCTTGCACGAATCGAGCACCGCTTTGTGCTCGATGGTCGTGGTGATGATGTGGTTGCCCTTACCCTTGTAGTATTCGGCAACGCCCTTGATGGCCAGGTTATCGCTCTCCGTAGCCCCGGAGGTGAACACGATCTCTTTGCCGGACTCTGCACCGATATAGTCGGCGATGGTCTCGCGCGCGTCTTCGACCGCTGCCTCGGCGTGCCAGCCGTAGGCGTGGGTGCGGCTGGCCGCGTTCCCAAAATCTTGCGTGAAGTAGGGCAACATCGCCTCGAGCACGCGCTTGTCGAGCGGCGTCGTTGCGTGGTTGTCCATGTAGATCGGAAACTTGAGCGCCATTTTCTGGATTCCTTCAGTTCACGCGGCTGCCGGCGACTAGCTCGGGCGGATTCGGCTGCTCCGCGTGGTGCGAACAGCTCGGGCACGAGTTGATCGAAGAGACTTCGGACTCGCACGCGCTGTGACAAGTAGAGAGGAACGCGAGGCTGGCCTCGAGCTCCGATTCGAGCGCTTTGAGCTCAGCGAGCTTGCTGCGCGTTTCGACCAGCTTGGCGAGGTAGACCTCTTGCAAGCGGATAGCCGCGAACTTGGCGGACGCGGCGTCGTTCTGGCCGCGTACGAGGGCTTGGATGTCCGATAGAGAAAGCCCCAAGCTCTGCAGCTTGATGATCCAGCGAACGCGCACCAGCGCGTCTTGGGCGAACAACCGGTAGCGCCCCTTGGAGCGCTCGTGCGCGCGAACCAGGCCGAGCTCTTCATAGAGATGAATTGCCCGCACGGTCTTGCCGACTGCCTTGGCGAGGTCCCCCACCAAAAGCAGCTCCGTCTCGTCTGCGGCGGCAGTGCGGCCAATGAGAGAAGAGGACGCGTGCTCCACCACACGCGCCGACGCTTCCGGGGAGGAGCCCGGCGCGACGATAGCGAGGTGGCGGTGGGAGTTACGGTCGCTCATGGACTACATTGTAACCCTAACCCTAACGTATGCGTCAGGGTTAATATGCAGGGCTGATATAGTTAGCCGTCACCCATCTGTCAATCACCGAATAAAGTCAGTAAATTCCAGCTATTGGCGACGCAGATCGGCGGTATCTCGAAGTAACCGCAGGAATTCGTTGGCGGCCTGGGGGGTGGGTAGGCTCGTCGACCGACGCCGGACCAGCCACAAATCGCGTCGCGGCGTCGGGTCCTTGAGCCGGACCGCGACCAGGCCGTCGGCGCTGGACTCGCTGCGGCGCAGATAGCCCGCAGGCAAGATGGTCAGGGCGAGCCCGGAGCGAACGACCTCACACAGGGCCTCGGCGGACGACAGCGTGAGCACGACCCGGGGAACGAAGCCGGCGGCGCGACAGGCCTCGTGGATGATCTCGCCCGTGAAGGTGGCGGGCGGAACCAACACCAGAGCGCGCTCGGCGAGCGCGGCCAAGCCCCGCATCTTTCGACGTGCGAGCGGGTCGCTCTTACGCACGAGCGCCACCAACTCCTCACGGCGCAGGAGCTCGCGATCGACGTCGCGCAACGCGAAGCTCGGCGCGCCCGCCACGAAGCCCAGGTCGGCCTGACCGCTGGCCACCGCTTTGGCGATCTTCTCTGCGGGGAGCGTACGCACCGAGAGCTCGACGCCGGGATGTGCGCTGGCGAACGCCGCCAATGCGCGAGGCAAGAGGCTCACGCACGCGCTCTGCACTGCACATAGCCTGAGCTGTCCACGCGCGCCGCTTTTGACCTCTGCCAAATCATCCTGCACGGCGCCGAGCGCAGCCAAGGCTTGGCGCGCGCGCTCCGCGAGACGCTGCCCGGCTTCGGTCACGCGCATCGGGGCGCGGGCACCGCGCGTGAGCACGCGCACACCGAGTTCGGCCTCGAGCCGCGCCAGCGCATGCGAGATGGTGGGCTGCGCCACGTGGATTTCGCGGGCGGCGCCCGAGATGCTGCCGCTGTCGACACAGGCCAAGAAGTACGAGAGGTCTCGGAGCTCCATGCATTATCATTCAATCTATGCATGATAAACATCAAGATATATCATTAGCTTGCATGCATTCCCGGTGTCAGCGTGCAGAACATGAACAGCGCCTGGAACCCCACCCTGTATGATGATCGCGCCGCATTCGTATCGGAGCTCGCCACAGACCTCGTGGGTTGGCTGCGCCCGAGCGAGGGCGAACGAGTTTTGGACCTCGGTTGCGGCACCGGCACCCTGACCGCGCAGATCGCACGCCAGGGCGCGCACGTGATCGGCATCGATCGCTCGCCGGAGATGATCGACAGCGCGCGCCAGAAATACTCGGAACTCGCCTTCGAGGTCCATGATGGCCAAGACCTGAACTACTCGGCCGAGTTCGACGCGGTGTTCTCCAACGCGGCGTTGCATTGGATGCCGCGCGCGGCGGACGTGCTCCGGGGCATCGAGCGCGCGCTCGTCCCTGGCGGGCGCATGGTGGCGGAATTCGGGGGCGCGGGCTGCGTGCAAACCGTAGTCGGCGCGGTCGAACAGACCTTGCGCGAGTGGCAGATCGACCCCGCGCCCTATGTCAGCTGGTTCTTTCCGAGTCCAGGCCGCTATGCCGGGCTGCTCGAGGACAATGGCCTGGTGGTGCGCGAGCTGCGCTACTTCGACCGCCCTACTCCGGTGGCCGGCGCGGACGGTCTCGCCAGCTGGCTGGCCCTCTTTCAGACGGGCCTGATGAACGATCTCGGCGCGCGTTGGCCCGAGCTCTGTCGAAAAGCGTCGGAGCGTTGCCAGAACGCGCTGTTTCGCGATGGACAGTGGTGGCTGGACTACGTTCGCCTGCGCGTTGTCGCCACAAAGCCCTGATTCGTCCGCGCTTGGCCGCGCTCGGGCACATTTCCGTCCCACGCCCCGACATTCGCTCGGCGCGCGCGGCGTAACGCGCAAGTGTCCACTGAGAAACTTAGGCGAAATACCGCGCGCGTTACCAGGGAGTGCTCTCCGAGGACGTTGTGACGCAATCCCTGACAGGCCTTCAAGTGATCTCCTTCGAGAGCCGCTTGAAGCACGAAACCACGGGACTACTCGAAAAGCACGGCGCCCGCGTGGTGTCTGCTCCCGCCCTGAGGGAAGTTCCCCTCAGCGAGATCCCGGAAGCGAAAGCCTTCGCGGAGGCCGTATGTGAGGGGGCGATCGATGCGCTCGTGCTACTCACGGGCGTCGGCGCAAGCCTCTTGCTCAAGGCCGCGTGCAACTACCGCTCACGCGCCGAGTTGGTCGAAGGCTTGTCCAAGCTGACGCTGATTTGTCGCGGACCCAAACCGTCCGGCGCGCTCAAGCCCTTCGGCCTACGCCCCACCATCAGCGTGCCCGAGCCCAACACTTGGCGCGAAATCTTGCACAAGCTGGACAACGAATGGCCAGTCGCCGGCAAGCGTGTCTGGATCCAAGAATACGGCACGCGCAATCTGGAGCTGATCCACGCCCTCGACGCGCGCGGCGCCGAAGTGCGTAGCATCCACGTTTACAGTTGGGCGTTGCCCGAAGATACCGCGCCGCTGAAGGCGGCCGTGCTCAAGATCGTGCGCGTGCAAGCCCATGTCGCGATCTTCACCACGGCGCTGCAAATCGAGCACGTGCTCTCGGTCGCCCAAGAGATCGGCATGGCGCCCGCCGTGCGCCGCGCATTGAGCAATGACATCGTGGTCGCCTCGGTTGGCCCGGTAACGATCGAAGCGCTCGAACGACATGGCATCGCCACCGACATCAGCCCGGGGCACCCCAAGCTAGGGCACCTGATCCTCGCCGTCGCGCGCCGTGCACGCATCCTCGTCAGCGAGAAGCGCGAACGCCATGGGCTGGCGTCGCCGAGTTCGGCGCGCTTCGGGAATGGCAAGTAGCTCGACGAAGTTCTAGATCGAATAGCTTTGAACGAAGACCTTGGCGTCGACGACGTCGACCGCTACGGGATCGCCCGGCTCGACTTGCAGGGCCTCGAGATCGCCCTTGGACATCAACACGACGACGCTCTCGCCCGAGGGCAGCGAGACATAGACTTTGACGTACCCGCCCACGCGCGTGAGCCGCTCGATCTTGCCGAGATCCACCGATTTATCGCGGGCCGGGTTCGGGCGACGAACGCGCATATTGTGCGGCCGCACGAAGGCCTGCACCGGCGTACCCTCGCCGGCACCGGCGGGCGCGCGAACCGATTGGCTACCGACTTTGGCCTCCCCGTCGCTGACGTGACTCTTGATCACGTTGGCACCGCCCAGGAAGGAGGCCACGAATTCGTCTGCTGGGTGATCGTACAGATCATGCGGGCTGCCCGCCTGCGAAACGCGCCCCTTGTTCAGCAGCACGACGTGCTGAGATAGCTCCAGCGCTTCTTCTTGATCGTGCGTGACCAAGATGGTCGTGATGCCGGTCTGTTCGTGGAGCGAGATCAGCCACTGTCGCAACTCGATTCGGACTTGGGTGTCGAGCGCACCGAAGGGCTCATCGAGGAGCAGCACTTTGGGCTCGATCGCGAGCGCGCGGGCCAACGCCACGCGCTGCCGCTGGCCACCCGAGAGCTGGGCGGGAAAACGCGAGCCGTACTCCGGGAGCTGCACCAAAGAGAGCAGCTCCGTGACGCGCTTTTGCACCTGCGCTTTGGGCAGACGCCTTATTTTCATGCCGAATGCAATGTTCTCGGCGACCGTCATGTGACGAAAGAGCGCGTAGCTCTGGAACACGAAGCCGACATTGCGATGCTGGGGCGAGAGCGTGGTCACGTCCTGGCCGTCGATGAAGACGCGGCCCGAGTCGGGCGTCTCCAGGCCCGCGATCAGCCGGAGCAGCGTGGACTTGCCGGAGCCCGAGGGGCCGAGCAGCGTGGTGATCGCCTTCGGTTGCGCGGCGAAGGACACATCCGCAACCGCGGCGGCCTCGCTCGCATTGCCGAAGTGCTTGATGATGTTCTCTACTCGCACGGTCATGGGATCACTCCTTCGAGGCTCACGGCGGAGCTGGCCGGAACCGCGAGCGCGCGCGCCGATGCGTCACGCTTGCTTTGCCGACTCGAGACCGACCACTCGGCTAGCTTCTTCACGCACAGGGTGACGAGCGCTAGAGCGCATAGCAGCGAAGACACCGCGAAGGCGCCCACGAAGTTGTACTCGTTGTACAAGATCTCGACCTGCAGCGGCAGGGTGTTGGTCAAACCGCGAATGTGGCCGGACACCACGGATACGGCGCCGAATTCGCCCATCGCCCGCGCGTTGCACAGGATCACGCCATAAAGCAGGCCCCAACGCACTTTCGGCAGAGTAATGCGCAGCAGGATTTGCAGGCCATTTGCGCCCAGCGTCAGCGCGGCCTCTTCTTCGTCGCTGCCTTGGGCCTGCATCACCGCGATCAGCTCACGCGCCACGAGCGGGAACGTGACGAAGGTGGTCGCCATCACGATCCCGGGCACCGCAAAAATGATTTTTACGTCGTGGGCGGAGAGCAACGGACCGAACCAACCGCGGGCGCCAAACAAGAGCACGAAGATCAGGCCCGAGATGACGGGAGACACACTGAACGGCAGATCCACGACCGTGATCAGGACGCTCTTGCCCCAGAAATCGTACTTCGAGATCAGCCAAGCCGCGGCGATGCCGAAGACGACGTTGAGCGGCACGGAAATGCCGGCCGTGAGTAGGGTGAGCCAAATCGCAGACACGGTGTCGTCTTGGGTCAGCGCAGTCCAATACGCGCCGGTGCCCTTGGAAAAGGCGGAGCTGAAGATGGTGGCGATCGGCGCGATCAGGAAGACGCCCAAGAAAGCCAGCGCAACCACGATCAAAAGCCCGCGAACCAGCGCGCTTTCCCCGACTTGAGTGTCGCGACGCTGGGCGCTCTTGGCGCGCTGGGTGACGATCCCGCTCATGCCTCCGCCCTCCGCGCCCAGCGCTCGAGCAGGTTGACGAGGAACAACATGCCGAACGAGGCGAGCAGCATGACCGCCGCGATGGCCGTGGCGCCCGCGTAGTCGTACTGTTCGAGCTTGGTCACGATCAGCAGGGGCGTGATCTCGGTGCGCATCGGCATGTTGCCCGAGATGAACACCACCGAGCCGTACTCACCGAGGGAGCGGGCAAACGCCAGGGCAAAGCCGGTGAGCGTGGCCGGCAGCAAGGCGGGGAAGATCACGCGCCGAAACGTCTGGAAGCGCGTTGCCCCGAGCACGGCCGCGGCCTCTTCGACATCCGGATCGATCTCTTCCAGCACGGGCTGCACCGTACGGACCACGAACGGAATGCCGATGAACGTCAGAGCCATGGTCACCCCGAGCGGAGTGAACGCCACTTTTACCCCAATTTTCGCCAATTGCTCACCGATGACGCCGTGCTCGGCGTACACGGTCGTGAGCGCAATACCCGCGACCGCGGTGGGCAACGCGAACGGCAGATCCACCAGCGCATCGACGATGCTACGCCCAGGGAAGCGATAGCGCACCAAGACCCAAGCCACGAGCACGCCGAACACCGCGTTGAGCAACGAGCCGGCAAATGCCGCCCCGAAGCTCAACTTGTACGCGGCCAGCGCGCGATCATCGGTGACCTTCGTCCAGAACTCGCTCGGCCCGAGTGAGGAGGCCTTGATGATCATGGCCGCCAACGGCAAGAGCACCAGGAGCCCCACGTAGAAGACCGTGTAGCCCAGGGACAGCCCGAAGCCGGGCAGCACACCGCGAGTCTTGAGACGCATCGTCCCGATCACTTCTTTGGTTGATAGATTTGATCGAAGATGCCGCCGTCGTTGAAGTGCGTCGGCTGGGCTTTGGACCACCCACCGAACAACTCGTCGACGGTGAACAGCGCAATGTCCGGGAAATTGGCTTTGTATTTGGCGAATGCGGCGGTGTCGCGCGGGCGATAGAAATTCTTGGCCACGATTTCCTGACCTTCCGGAGTGTACAAGAACTTCAAGTAGGCCTCGGCCACCTCACGGGTGCCGTGCTTGTCGACGTTCTTGTCCACGATGGTGACCGGGGGTTCGGTGAGCACGCTGACGGAGGGAGCTACCAGCTCCAAGCCGTCTTTGCCGAACTCTTTCACGCTCAACACCGCTTCGTTTTCCCAAGTGATGAGCACGTCACCGATCTTGCGCTCGACGAAGGTCGTCGTCGCGCCACGGGCACCAGAGTCCAAAACGGGCACGTTCTTGTACAGCTTGCTCACGAACTCGCGCGCTTTCTTGTCGTCGCCCCCCGGCTGCTTGAGCGCATAGCCCCAAGCCGCCAAGTAATTCCAACGCGCGCCGCCGCTGGTCTTCGGACTGGGTGTGATCACTTGCACGCCCTCTCTGACCAGGTCATTCCAGTCCTTGATACCCTTCGGGTTGCCCTTGCGCACGACGAACACGATGGTCGAAGTGTAAGGCGCGCTGTTCTGGGGCAAACGAGTTTGCCAATTTTCCGGAATCAACTGGCCCTTGTCGTGCAGGATGTTGACGTCGTAGCCGAGCGCCAAAGTCACCACGTCCGCTTCCAAGCCATCGAGCACGGCGCGGGCCTGCTTGCCGCCGCCGCCGTGCGACTGATTGACCTTCACGTCTTGGCCCGCCTTGTCCTTCCAATACTTGGCGAAGGCGGTATTGAACTCTTGATAGAGCTCGCGAGTCGGATCATAGGAGACGTTGAGCAAGGTCACCGGCGCTTTGCTCGGGGCAGCCGCGACCGCAGCGGCACCCGACCCAACCGGCGCGGCTCCGGCGGCGTCCGACTTCTTGTTGCACGCGCCGAGTCCCGCGCTCGCCGCGACGAACAACAGGGCCGCGCGAGCCAGTGTGAAACCAAAAGCGCGACGCGCTGCGCGCGGCTGGACAGAGGAAGCGTTCGACATGGAGGATGAGGACTGGTTCATGGCAATTCTCGGACTGGGGCGCCAGAACGAAGGCGCAGCGGGATGAGGGAACGGTTCGGATCGTTGGTCTTGTTGAGGGCGATGCTTTTGACGAGATCGGCCAGGCTCATGGCTTCCAGCACGCGGAGCGCAGCGTCACCCATTACCCCGAGCGCGGCGTGAGCGGCGCACTCGCCCGGCCCTGGACACTCGGCGCAACGCACCGGGTGGTCCCAGTTGAGGCACGGAAAGGGGAACGCGGCGCCGTCCAAAACACGAATTACCGAGGCGACTTTGATCTCGCTGGCCGGCGAGCGCAGCGAATAACCCCCGTGGGGTCCTCGACTACTCGTCAGCAGCCCGCTGCGGGTGAGCTGACGGAGGATGGTGTCCAAGAACCGCCGCGGAATGCCTTCACTTGCCGCAATTTCTGCGGCCAAGAGGGGCTGCCCAGGGGCCGAACTGGCCAGGTGGAACAGCGCCCGAAGGGCATACACGGTCTTGCGAGTCACCATAAGTCTACTAACGCGATAGGGATTGTTCCTAATCGCAGCCCCCTAAGCTGTCAAGCAACGAAGGCATGGCTGTCTTGCGAAACAGCGAACAAACTGGCGGGCATCGCGGCAAAGCGGCTATGAAGGCTTCCATGGCAGCTGCAAAAGCCCGCAAGAAAGTGGAACCGGACCCCCGCGCGCGCCCTCGGGTCGCGTCTGGCTCAGGAGACGAATTGGGAGCGGCCGAAGTCGCCCGACGCGTCGCTGATGGCCTGAAGCGCTTCCGCAAAGCGAGAGGCCTGTCGCTCGACGATTTGGCCAGCAAAAGCGGGGTGAGCCGCGCCGCACTTTCGCAAATCGAAGGCACGCGCACGAACCCCACGTTGTCGGTGTTGTGGAAGGTGGCGGTCGGCTTGGACGTGCCCTTCCATGAGCTGCTCGGCACGTCCGAGGACGGCGGAGCAAAGGTGCTACGCGCTGGTGACACGCCGCCACTCAAGAGCGGTGATGGCCGCATGGAGAGCCGTCTCCTGTCTCCCGGCGGGTCGTCGCCGGACGTCGAGATCTACGAACTGCGCTTCTTGCCCAAGGCCGTTCACCGTAGCGAGCCTCACGGGCGCGGAACCATGGAAACCCTGATCGTGATGACGGGGGCTCTGCGGCTCGTGGTCCAGGAGGCGGAATACGAGCTTTTGCCGGGTGACACCATCTTCTTCAAAGCAGACGTGCCGCACGTCTACGAGAACCGCGCGAGCCACGAAACGCGCTGTTTCAACGTGATTCGCTACGCGCGCGAGAACTGAACGAAAGCCTGCGGGGAGCTCGCGGCGCGCCGCTCCCCGCCCTGCCCTTGCTCAACGCTGCTCGCGACGCCGACGCCAAGCGAGACCAACCGCACCGAGCAGCAAGGTCAGCGCAAACGTCGTCGAAGCGTGCCCAGCGGGCATGATCGAGCAGCCGAGATCACCATCGTCTTCCAATGGCGGCGGCGGCACGCCGGGCTTGCCACCAGTGCCGCCTTTACCTCCCGAAGCAGCGGGAGCCCCGCCCTCACCGCCCGCGCCGCCCTCTTCGTCGGGAGCTGCGCCATCTCCAGCAACGCCGCTCTCTCCGGCGCTGGAACCTCCGGCGACCGAGCCCTGACCGCCTCCTCCGCCGACGGCGCCTTCGCCACCCGCACCGCCTTCGCCCCCGGGAGGCGCAGCGACCGCTTTCAAATAGTTGGCGACCACGTAGTCAGCCACCTGGTGTCCAAGCGCAATACCGGTGTCGTTGCTGAAACGATAGTGAATGCCGCCGTAGATCCGGCTGTTTGCGTTCTCTTGCTCGGCATCGCTGAACTTCTCGAAGCCTCTTGTGACGCCCGCCAAAGTGTCCGAGCCTACCGCGAAAGACACTTCATCAGCACCGAACACGGTCGCGAGCAAGTGTCCGCCGCCCCCGCCGGTAATGCTGTGGCCGCTGGGATACTCGGGGTGATTCGGCGTCTCGAGCAGAGGCAACCACGTCGTGTCCGGCACGGCCTCGGCGTTGCCGTAGTCCGTAGCGGTGTTGATGGCGGTGATCGGGCGCCAGAAGCCGTATTGATACTTAGCGTCCCAAACCGCGATGCGCGTGTCGGCCAAGGTGATATTGAGCAGCGCAAACAAGCGCGCATTCTCTTCGAGCGTGAACGCCTTGATCTTGGACACCGAGCGCGCAATCGCATTGAATGGCACGTGCGTCGGTTGCTTCCAGAAGTTCGCGATCTGCGTTTGATCGGCGGTGCGCGTCGTACTGTCGATTTTGCCGAACGCCTTGGTTTCGAGGTACGCGGTCGCGAATTCGGCGCTGGTGATGGCAGGCGGCGGTGCAGGCCGAAACTGCTCGGGGGCCGTCAAAGCAAACGGTTTGACGCTGCGCCACCAGGGCTCCGCCGCCGCCAGCGGCGTCGATAAATCTGCGCGCGGCGTCGGACGCCACTTGCCTGCGTCCGTGCTACCCGGATAAGTCGCGCTGCCGGTGGAGCCGTCACCGATGCGCAGCGTGAAGATGTCCACGGCGGCAGCTTTGCCGAGGTCGATGCCGTGTTGCTTGGCCGGACCGTCCGCAATCTCGGCCAGGCTGGCCGTGAACAGCGTGTCGAGCGCGGCCTTGTCGTTCGGGAACTGCAGCACGAGCGCCCAGTACACTGCGCTCGCCACCGACGCGGGCTGAGACACGGGCAGCGTGGGCGTCAGCGCCGCATGATACGGCTCGTGCGTCTTGGTGACGGCGTTGACCGCCTCGTAGGCGGCAATATGAGCGATGGCCAGCGCGCGCGTTGCCGGATTCGGGCCTAGCCCGAGCTTCCGGATCTCGTCGACCGCGTGCACGTTCCAGTCGGTAACTACGTCGGCGTGGGCGCTGAGCGGGACAGCGCTGAGCAGGGCAAAAGCAGAAAGGGCGAATGTTAGGCGCATGAATAGCGCTTTATTCCGCCGGCGCCGCCGACGCAAGACATATGTCTCTTTAGTAAGACACGAACCGACAGCCCAATCAGCGCACGGAAACCAGGAAGCTGCGGAATGATTGGCCCCCCCGCGCGTCGCGAATCACCGCCCAGACTCGCAGATTGCCGGCCGCCTCGGGGGCAGTCCAGACGTTCTCGGTCGTGGTCCGTGCGAACTCGTCTTCTTCGCGCCCCGTCACGGCATTCTCGAAGCGGCCCGCGGTCGAGAACCAGGACACGCGGATCGTTTCATGGCGCGTCTCCACGTCGCGCGACTCCGGGTTGAACCAGGCGTAGTTTTCGGCTCCCGTGCAGCCTTTGGGCATGGTGCAATCGTCGGCGCAGTTGCTCCTGTCCTCGCCTGCCCCGCACACGCCATCCCCGCATACCGACGAGCGCGGGCACGCTTGCCACGATGCTTCCAAGTGCAGCACTTGCTTTGCCGCGACCGACAGCGCGTCGGGCTCGTCCGGAATGGGCAAGACTTCGCCGGAATCCGTGCGCGCCGAGAGCGCTTCGATGCTCGGACTTTGGTTGTTGCGATACTGTGTGTTGAACGCGGCGGCTTGCTGCTGATCCAGACCCGAAGGCGGGCAGAAGATGCGCACCGCGCCCATGCTGGTGACCCCGGATTCGAGCAGCGTCACGCTGATCGGCTGATAAAATCCACCGGTTGGGTCCGGATCGACGGGGCGCCCCGGAGGCTCACCGTTCATCGGCTCGGGCAAGCTCGGGCCGAACAAGCGACAGGCGTCCTGGGACAATGTGGCCGTAACCGTGGTGCCGGAGCCGAGATCGACGAGGTCCTTGGATCCTGGTTCGGGTGCTCGAATGCATGCCGGGTTGACCGGACCAAGCTCGGTGAGCGGTTTACGCGCCACGCACAAGCCCCAGCTGAGCGTCGGCACGCTGCCTTTCAGTTCCGGTGTACCGACGAGCGAAGTGAGCTGCACGGGCTTGCCCGGCGCGGCCTCCGCCGGCTCTGCTTGCACGGCGAGCAGGGTAGACTTGTCGATCAGCGGCAAGTTGTCGTCGAAGGTCGGCACGCAGCCCACCACGCTCAGCATTGCCAACGAGAGAGAAAACGCCGCACGCATGCTCAGAACTCCCATTTGATTCCCAGCACCGGCAGGATCGGCAAACCCTCGATGTAGCGCCGCTCTGAATAATCCGCGTTGTACGCGATTTCCTCGGGGTTCTTGCGATTGGACACGTTTTGCACGTCTAGGTAGATTTCGAGCGAGCTGCTTTGCAATTTGAAGCGCTTGGCCACGCGCACGTCGAGCTCGATGAACTCGGGAATACGGATCGAGTTCTTGGGTCCCAACACCGGTTGGTATGTCGCAGTGCGTGAATCGAAAAACGAGCCGACCACCGGCGTCCGCGGATATCCGCTGGCATAGCGGCCACGCACGCCGATGTCGAAGCCCTTTCCGAGGTCGTACGAGGCGAGCGCCGTGAGCACGTGCGTCTGATCGAAATCGAACAGGCGATAGGCGTCGCTGGCAGCGTCTTTGCGCTCGCTGCGCAGGATCGTGTACGCGACCCAGCCGAAGAACCCCTTCGCGATTTCGTGGCGTAGCAAAAATTGCACGCCATACGAGCGCCCCTCGCCACCGTTGACGAGGGCCTGCGCGATCAGCGGTGAGCTCGAAGGATTGCGCACCACGAGCGCGTCCGAGGTGCTGCGAAAGACCGTCGTTTCTAGGCTGATATTGCGATTGAGCTGAAATGCGCCGCCGAACAGCAAGTGCGTCGCCCGCGCGGACCCGAGGGTCGGGTTGCCGAACGAGGCGGACAAATCTTCGGGCTGTGCGGCTTGCCGATACTGGCCGAACGCCGCCTTCAACATGACTCGGGAAGACAAGGCGTAGCGCACGGCCAAGCGTGGTTCGAGCGCGGTATCCGAGGTGAACACGCCTTGCGGCGCGAATACTCCTTCGGTGGGAACGCGCTTGCTCACGCTCGTGAACTGCGGTTCGAGTCGGAGCCCGGGCACGATGTGCAGCTTGTCCGCGAAGAGCGAAAAGTCACCCTCGACGTACGGGGCGGCGCTGCCCGCCGCCGTATCCCAAGTGTCGAGATTGATTTGATCGGATGGAGGCTGACCGAATACGCGCGCGTCGCCTTCACGAGGCGGTGCGGTGACCGAGCCGACGCGCCGCGCCGAATGCATCGAGGCCTCCAAATCGAGACCGACTTCCGCGGTGAGGAACGAGGCGACTCGCCCGCGATAGCTAGCTCGAAACCCGTAATCCCTCGAGTCGACCTCGAGCACCGTAGGCGTACCGCCAAAACGTCCGGTCAACGTCGAGCGGTCCCAGCCTAGCCAGGGCATTGCGCTAACCTTGCCGCCGTCCGCGGTCTCCGTTTCGTAGCGCAGATAAAGGCGCTGAAAATTCAGGCTTTTGTTCTCTTCCTTGCGATAAGCGGGATCCGCATTGCCGACCGTGCGCGATACTTCGTCGGAAGAGATCATCCCGCCGAGTTCGACGAAGGTGTGCTTCTCGGGTTGGTAGCGAACACGCGCTTGGCCGTCGTAGTACTTCGGGATCGGGAAGAATGCAGAGGTATCTCGAGAAGTGACTTCGTTGAGGACCGCATCCAGATGGCTGCGGCGCGCAGCGATCGCCGCCGAGACCTTGTTCGCGACCGGGCCCGTGACTGCTGCCGATGCGTCGATCAAATCCACGCCTGCGCTGCCATGCAAACGGTCGCTCGCGGGATCGCGTGTGTCGACCTTCACCAGGCCGCCCAGACCGCGACCATACTGCGCACCGTAACCACCCGGGATCAGCTCCACCGAACGCACGAAATCCGAGTGGATAACCGAACGAAATCCGCCAAAGTGGTAGAGCAACGGAATGCGCATCCCGTCCACGTACACGCGCGTGTCTTCCGGCGCGGCACCCCAAACCACGACCGCCCCCGAGCCCGCCGTAGCACGGGCAACGCCCGGCAAATTCTCGACGATTTTCAGCACGTCACCGGAAGTACCTGCGACGCGGCGCGCTTGATCCGCTTCGACTTTGGTCGACACCACCTGCTTGGTCAGGGTGGGAGCGATAATCACGATCTCGAGATCGTCGGCGTCGGCGTCGGCGTCCTTCTCGGGCGTGTTGAACTCGACCTCGTACGTGGCGTCGACCTTTTTGCCTGCCTCGAAGTTCTCTTCGCTTTGCAGCGCCTTCAAATCGCTCCGTGACAATGTCACCCGGTGCTTCCCGGGCTCGATGGCGTCGACCGCAAAGCGGCCTGCTTCATCGGTGACGACCGTCACGCCGGTATCGAGCGCGATGCTCACGCCGGCCAACGCCTCACCGGTTTGGTGATTTTTGACCAGACCCGCAAACTGCGCGGTGGTGGGCGCCTCTTCCTTGATCACGAAATCGTAGCGATAGTTGATGCGGATGGGCGAAGGCCGATTGTTGACCTCGGCCGGTTCGAACAAAAACTGCTGAATCGCCGCCACCGCTGCGGCATCGAAGGCGGGACCGGCGGATTCGATCACCTTCACCGCGTCGACCGTGCCCGTCGCGGATATGCCGATTTGGACCACGACCGACGCCGTGCGACCGGAGGCTTTCTCGGCTTCGGGATAGGGCGCCTCCACGAATTTGGCGAGCTTCGGCGGGCGGGTCAAACGCGGACGCGCGGTCTCCTCGCCGGTCTGAGGGGCGGTCTGCGCGAAGCTTGGCCGAGTGACGCCGAGCCCCGCGAGCGCTGCGAGAGCCAAGTAAGAAAGAGATGCAATACGTCGCAACGGGATATCCAAAAACGAGAAACGCGGAAGAGGGCGACTCGAGGCGAGCTCAGGTCGGGAGTTTGAAACGCATCGAGATCGTAAACGTGGCTTGAGTGGGTTTGCCGCAGTGCAGGGCGGGCTCGAATGTGGCGCGTCGCGCAGCGGCCAGCGCCGCCTCATCGAGGCCGTGGCCCAGCCCAGCGATCAACTTCACGTCGACCACCTTGCCAGTTTCGTCGACCGTGAGTTGCACGCGCACCTTGCCTTCGACCGCCGCTGCCTGCGCATCGTCCGTGTAGCCCGGTTGCGGCACCGAGATCGGCTTGGGCTTCGCGGCTGGTTCGTCGCAACCATCGCTCGGCAAAGCGGCCGCGACGGGCGCGGCCTTGCGCACGACTTTCTCGAGCGTGCGCTGTTCGTTGCGAGGCGGGCCACCGCCGCCGATTGGCAAAGCGATGCCGGTGCCGTTGACACCACCCGTGAGCGACACTCCGAAGTCGGGCAAGCCATCGAATGCGGGGTTATCCGCAGCTTTCGGGGGCGGCGGAACTTCCGGCTCCGCCGCCCCCGGCGCAGCTTTGCGAGCCAATGCGCGAGCAGGCGGGTGCTTCTCGGGCGGTGTCGGGTCGACCTTGGTCGGTTCTGGTGGCTTCTTCTTTTTCTGGGTCTCTGCGTAAGAAATAGCCGTAGAAGCTCGAGATTTCTTGATCTCGATGCTCGCCACGCCTACGCCCAACGCGCCGTGCACGACGAGGCTCGCAATGAAGAGTCCTGATCGACGCGCCACGGCTACTTCTTCTCGACGTTGATCGCGAATTTGGTGATGCCTTCGACCTTCGCCAGATCGATCACGCCCACCACTTTGCCGTGGTGCGCGTCTTCGTCTGCCGTGATCACCAAGTTCACGTCTTTGGTCGCGGCCAGCGCAGCTCGGAATTCTTTGGCGAGGCCTTCGCGAGCTATCGGTTTGTCGTTGTAGTAGTACGTGCCCTCTTTGGTGACCGTAACCACGTAAGTCTTCGACACCGTGTCATCCGATGATGCCGTCTTCGGCAGCTCGACCTTGAGGCTCTGCGACACGATGTAGGTCGCAGACACCATCATGATGATCAAGAGCACGAGCACCACGTCCACCATCGGGGTGACGTTGATGCCGACGATCCCGCCGCGGCCCGACTTGCCTCCAGTAACGCCCGCCATGGCCTTACTCCGTCGCTCCCGCGAGCTTCACCGAGCCTGCGCTGCTGCGTTCGTCGGAGGATTGCGCCAAGTCATCGGCGGCATCGCGGGTGGCTTCGTGAGCCTCGAATTCGTGGGCCGGGGCGATCCCCTGCGCGCGGTCTGCGGTTCGCACGTAGGCGGTCAGCAGCTTGGTCAGCGACAAGCTCTGCGACTCGACCTCGCCAATCCGCTTCTGAATGGCGTTGTAGCCGACGACCGCGGGCAGCGCCACGAACAGGCCTACGCCAGTCGCCACCAAGGCTTCGGAGATACCCGCCATCACGCCGCCCATGGCTTGCGTGTTCTGACCCGCTTCGCCCAGCGCGTGGAAGGAGATGATCACGCCCAGCACCGTGCCGAGCAGACCCACGAAAGGCGCGTTGTTGCCGAGTGTGCCGAGCAAGTTCATGCCGCGCTCGAGCTCGCTCTTCACGCGTGCAAGCTCAGACTCTACAGCGTCCGTGATCGCGCCCGGACCGCCCGCGGCCCAGCGCAACCCCTCCAGCGCGACGCGCGCTTCGATCGCGTTGCTGGTACTCAGCAGCTTGTCGAGGCCGGGCAGGTCGTTGTCTTGCAGCAGTTTGCGCACGTCTTTGCGCAGCTTTTCGAAGTCGAAGCGATGGCGCTTGAAGAACAAGTAGCGCTCGAACATCGCGGAGAACGAAACGACCGACAAAAACAGCAGCAGATACAATACCCAGCTCGAACCGAGCAGGGCGACCTTCAATAAACGTTCGACGATCATGGCTTTGCCTTCTTTTCTCGGTGCTGCGTCAAGGCTGCACGGTGAACTCTGTGACGAAGAGCCCGAGCTTCGTCCCCGCATCGGCGTCCAGCGCAAGCAGCTCACCCGCCTGGCTGTAAGTACTCTCCATCTTGACGATGCCGCCTTCGCCTTTGGGGCCCGGGCGATTCACGGAGAGTTCGAAGCGAACTGCCGGTTGCCCGCACGCTGCGTACAGGCTGGCGTAAACGTAGTAAGTGCCGGGGAGAGGCGCATCTTGCCAGACCAAGTTTTCGCGGCGGTCTCCGCTCACCACGCAATTGCGCCCGACGTCCGTGTCGATGATCCCAGTGCCCTTGGCGGTCGGGTCGACTTGGCCTTTCACGGGCTCTGCGGTGCTCGGATGCTTCGGATCGACCACTTTCCCGGTGGGAGTGATCACCCGTAAGTCCAAATCGACCGGCGTATCCCAAACCAAGCTGAGCACGCTGAAGGGCGGTTTGTTTGCGGCCGAGCAAGCGCTGAGATTGTCGGGGATGTTGGACGCGACGCACAGCCGGTCCGTCGTGATTTGCGAACCGCCATGACCGTTTGCGTCGATCGCTACCGCAGCGAGTGGGTGAATGCCGGGCGGGATATCCGCGCCGAAATCGAGCGTCGCGTTCCAGCTGAAAGTGCCAGGCTTGGTTGGGTCCTGACTCGTGACCGGGAACACCCAGTAGCCACTGCCCAAGTCCAAAAAGCGCATGCCAATGGCGACGGCTTCGTTGGAAGTGGTCCCGCTCGCCGTGAAACCGGTATCCGCTGGGTAGATCAAACCCGGAATCCCCTCGAGCGATGTCGAGGGCAGCTGCGGCTTCACCCCGGCGAGGACTTCCTTGTCCGTCAGCGGCGCATAACCCGGCAAATCCCCGCTCAGGAACTGTGCGTTGCGGCCGTTGCCATAGCGGACCTGAATCGGCTCATTGAGGCCAGCGGTGAGCGATTCGCTCGAACAGGCGAGCAAAGAAAGCGCGCCCAACGTCCACAGTGAATGCCTACGGCTCATAGCCCCACCTGCAGGCGCACCGTGACTTGATTGTTCTTGGCGTCGGTCGGAACCCCCTGGTCATCTTTCGCGAGCGAGTCGCGCACGATGTCGTACTGAAACGACAGCCGCGCTACGTCGGGCAGCAGCAACGCGACCATCGGCGAAAGCGTGGTCACGCCCAGCGAGGTCGGCACTTGCTTACCCTGCAAGTTGTTGAAAAAATCCGAGTTGGGGTCGTAGTAGGAGGCTCGAAACCCAACTTGCCCAAAGCGGGTCAGGTCTTGTACCAGGGCCACGTAGCCGCCGGCTTCGCGAACATCGTTCTGGCCCAACGCCGGATCAGCGATCAAATAGGCGCGGTCCAGATTCGAGGCCACGAAGCCCTCTGCCAAGAGGCGCGTCGCGCCCAGCTTGGTGCGCAATAGAAATTCGATATCCAGCGCGTACGCCCAACGCTTGAAGTTGGTCGAAGGCGTGGCAACCGTCCCGGGTATGCCCTGCAATTCGCCGGCTTGAATGACGCGGTCCTCGTTGATGTCGAGCCAGGTGAAGGACGGCTTGCTGGCGTCATTGCCCGCGTGAAAGCCCTTGCCCTGGTAAAACGAGGTGCCTCCCGCGATGGCCAGGTTCTTTAGCGGCTGAGTTTCGACGCCCACTCGTCCGGAGAAGTCTTTGGCTGCGTTTGGATCGCGCGGGTATCGGTTGAGTGTGTCGACGGGCTCGCCGTTCGTCATCGCAAATGCGTAGCGCACGAACGACACCGCACCGGACAGCTTCAGCCCGACGTCCATCTCCGTCGGGAACAAGGCGGAGGAGCCAAGCGAGCGCTCCATGAATTTCCGCCCGCGCGTGGGCTCCATCAGCTCGAAACCGAACGGCAAATCGGTAACACCGAGCGTGAGCATGACCAGCGGCGGCAGATCGGCACCGTTGCTACCGCGATAGAGTAAGGAGGCCTCGGCGCGACGAATCCCGACGCTCATGCCGCGGGTGGTGTTTGCATCGAGCTCGAGCGTCGCGTTCGCGTACTCCCAGCCGTGATCGACCCGTAGCCGGCCGCGGCGCAAGCTAAAGCGATCTTGATTGTACGGAACTCCGCCTTGCAGCTGATCGGTCGATGCCTGGTTGGACTCGAACTGCGTTTGCAGAAAACCGCTGAAATTGAAGCCCTTCGGGACGGGACGCGACGTGCCGTTCGCTTCCAGAGCCGTAGAGGCCTTCGCTTCGACCTCGGGTGGACTTGCCGGCGGCGATTCGCTGGGAGCCGTGGCGCGCGTGTGCTCGACTGCTTCCAGGCGAGTGCGAAGCTCCGCGATCTCGCGGCGCAGCTCGCTATCGTCAGCCTTCGGCTCGACCTTTACCGGTGCCGGCGCTGGGGCAGCAGGCTTCGGTGCGGGGGCGGGCAGCGGCTTGTCGGCCGCTGCCCCCGGTACAGTGGCTGGGTTCGCCGGCACTTCGAGGTCGTCGCTGTCGGAAGCGGCGGGGGGTGGCGCGCTTTGCGCGAGGACCGGCAGCGACCACGTGAGCGTGGCCAGAGCGGTGAGCGAGAGAGAGCGAATGGACTTGAGCACGATCGAATTCCAAGTGAAAAAAGGCAGACGCACGCGTTGCGAGAGGCAGCCGTGAACAGTCGGACTTTTCGGAAAGCATGGCGGGGGTCAAAGTGCGAAACGGCGGGGAACGTGTCGGCGAAGAAAGGAAGCGGAGGCAATCGCGAACGATTGCCTCCGCGGTCAGCCCTCAGGGCAACGATTGCGTGGTGGCGGGAAGCCGCGCGCTGTCGAACTTGGACTTCAGCGTCGTCGCGGGCGACGGCGCATTGAGGAAGCCGAGGTCGCTCGTCGGGCAATCCGCGATCACCGGACCGCCGCCGGCTTCGCCGCCCTCGCCACCTTCTCCGCCTTCGGAATTCGGAGAGCCACTGCGGCCACCACTGGAGTTGCCGCCTTGGTTTTTCGAACCACCGTTGGTCGAGCCGCCGCCAGAGCTTTCTCCGGCTTCGCCGCCTTCGCCCGTCCCGCCACCGCCACCGGTGCTGATTGGCGGGGGTTTGGTCGGCGTCGGGTTGTCATCCGACGAGCAGGCAGCCAAGAGGCCGAGGGCGCAACCCGTGACGAGCACGAGCGCGGTCAATTTGGAGCGATTCAAGAATCGAAAGTCTGAGCGGTTCATCAGTAAGCCTCGCAAAATCCAAAGTGGCACTTCGAAGAGCCGGTGCACTGGGCGTCCGACGTGCAGGCGTCACAAGAAGTGCTGCCAGTCGCAATCGAGTCGAAGTAGCAGCCGCAAGGATCTGCCGGCGCGTAGCAGCTCAAGCCCTCGAAATCCGAGCTGCGCTTCACCTGCATGGCGCACTGCGGGATGCTGCCCGTGTCGATGACGCCTTTCGTCACCGCGTTGTCGGGGAACTTCAGTTGCCCGCTGAAGTAGCCGATGAACGCCTTGACGTCCGGATTCGCAATCTGATCCAGCGTCGGGTTTGCGTTCGAACCGTTGATCTTGGTGAAGAACTGGTTCGTGTCCCACAAGAAGTAGTGACCGTTGCGGATGTTGATCTTATCGAACGCGTCCGACGTAGAATCAGGCCAATAGGCCTCGGTTTGACCGGTGTGCTGGTAGGCCAAGTAGTGGATCTTGCCCGGACCGCGGTTCTTCTCCGCGGTTGGCCCGGAGGTAAAGCCGATCGCTTCCTGTGCGTGACCAGTGCCCGCGGCAGCAATCACGTTGTCGACCGTACCTTGATTGGTGTCGGGGGCACTTGCCGTACCTGCGTCGAACCCAGCCGGAAAGGTGGCGGCCTTGTCGCCCAAGGTTTGGATCGCGCCGCGCAGGAACTGCTGCACGAACGCGGTGGCAGAACGCCGAAAGATGTACGCCTTGGTCTTCCACGGGATCGGATTGGAAATGCCCGAGTAGTCCGCGGCATCACCCAGACCGAACACGTAATAGAGCGCCTCGGTGCTGATTGAAGGTTCGGTCGATGCCCACGGAACGACGATGTTGACCCCTTGCGTCGGACCAGTGAAAACGCCGACGTCGTCCGCCAAGGTCTGGCCTGCGAATAGTTTGAGGGTTCCGCCCGTCGTGGCGAAATCGACGGCTTGGCCAGCGGTTGCATCAGCCGTGCAAGTGGGGCTCGTGCCCGTGACGTCTGCTTCACTGGTCCAATACCTGAATGGCCGACTGGCGGTGCCACCGGTGCCCTGCGTGAAGGATTGATAGCCCACCACCGCGCCGCCGCCGTCCTGGTAAAAGACGAAGATCGGTGGGTTGGCCTTGCTCAAAATGTAAGCGACCCGCGCCAAGGTGGGCGTGATGGCGCTGCCACCGGAGCCGAAGATGAAGTGCGTCTCGGGGCTCGTGGCGAGCACCGAGGTCTTCACTTCAGAGCAGAGCACGGCGTGGGCCGACCCTGCGCTCGCGAGCGCTGCAAGACCCAGCGCGGCAGCGACTGCCGTGGGGCCAATTCGAGTATTCAAAGCCATGCTCAGTTTCCTCTGTCTTTATTGGGTAGTTTGTCGATGACTGACGAGTGAGTTGCTCAGCGCAGGCTGGACTTGATCAGCGGGCTGCGCGGAAAGGAGGCGCTTGCTCGGCGGTTTGCGCGCTGAACTCGGCGAGTAGCGCAGTGAACTTCGAGGGACCGCAGCGGCTCATCAAGATCACGCGATTGCCGCGCTGCTTGGCCAAGCGGCGTACCCGCCAAACGGCGGCGTGGCTGTTCACGTCGGTCACGACGATCACGACGTCGCAACGTTCCACGAGCGTCCCCAGCGACGCCGCGCCGCGACCGGCGAGGTGGCCGTTGTGGTGCTCGAAGTGGTGCCCGGCCCGCTGCGCGAGGTCTTCGTAAAACCCCTCGTTGCGATCCAGCCCGCCGACGATACCGATGTGCATGGAGGCTCCATGGAACTGCTGCTCTGCGCGTCTACTAAACTGAAAAAACCGTCACAGCCTTAAAGCTATCGGCTTGATATACTTATGGCGTGCAGGGCGTCAAGCGCGATGTGCATTAGAAATGCGGCGACGACCGGCCCCGACCAACCCAAACCACGGAAAAGCGGCGCTTTGTTAATGGATTCATCAACGCCGCGAGTCTTCATTAAAAGACAAGGGCGTTCAAAGAACTGATTATCCGAACAGTGAAGGTCGAACCAAAGAGCTGAACAGTTAATCAGTCATCGATTTTGGGAGGGAGGGGGTGGCGACAGCTTGCGCTCGTCCTGCACCCCCACCCGCTTCAATTGAGCGTTACTTGTTCGGTTGCGGCGTCACGCGCAGATACGGACGCACCGCATTGAAGCCCTTGGGGAAGCGCTCGGCGAGCTCTTTCGGGTCCTGCAATGCCGGAACGATCACCACGTCGTCGCCGTCTTGCCAATCCGCTGGCGTCGCTACCTTGTGGCTGTCGGTGAGCTGCAGCGAATCCACCACGCGCAAGATCTCGGAGAAGTTCCGCCCCGTGCTGGCGGGGTAGGTGATGATGGTGCGGATCTTCTTGTTCGGATCGATGATGAATACCGAGCGAACGGTCAGTGTATCGTTCGCTTCAGGGTGGATCATGTCGTAGAGCTTCGCGACCTTGCGGTCGGCATCACCCAAGATCGGGAAGTTGAGCGCCGTACCTTGCGTGGCTTCGATGTCACCTGCCCACTTGTGGTGCGAGGCCACGTCGTCGACGCTCACCGCGATCAGCTTGACGCCGCGCTTGGCGAAGTCCGCCTTCAGCTTCGAGGCGCGCCCGAGCTCGGTAGTGCACACGGGAGTGAAGTCCTTGGGGTGCGAGAAGAGAATCCCCCAACTGTTGCCGAGCCACTCGTGAAAGGCGACCGGTCCTTCGGTTGATTCCTGGTTGAAGTCAGGCGCGATGCTACCGATGTGTAAACCCATGATAAACTCCCATATAATCAGCTAGTTAGCGCGAGGAGCGCCAAACCTGCGGAAATCACTCTACCATCCACATAGGTTGTATGGTCTGATGTGTCCGCTTTCCCTTGCAGGGCGGCATCCAATATAGTAGACGTACCGCTACTCGTCAACACGGCCCGGCGGCATTCGTCGCTCGGGGAGAAGTGGCGTTTTCAGCATGGGCTTCAGCAGGCACGGCGAGACAGGCCGTCAACTCCGCAGCGCAGCGAAGGCTTCCGGGTCTGGCTCGGAGCCGCCGCCCGCCTCGGCGCGCGCCATCGCGCCAGGCGTTCCAGTCGACGAGGCGGCCCCCGGCGAAGCCGCAGAAACGTACGCCGACCTAACGCCCATCGTTGGCGCCAACCTGCGCCGCTTGCGGGTGAAGCGTGGCTTGTCGCTGGAGCGCATGGCCAAGGCGTCAGGCGTCAGCCGGGCGATGCTCGGTCAAATCGAACTCGGCCACAGCACGCCCACCATCAACGTAGTCTGGAAGATCGCACGTGCGCTGGATGTTTCGTTCGCCACGCTGATCACGGAACACGCCGCGACCAGCACGGCAATCGTGCTTCGCGATCGCGCTAAATTGCTCACGTCGCACGACGGCAGCTTCACCTCGCGCGCGCTGTTCCCGTTCGATGAACCGCGCAACGTCGAGTTTTACGAACTGAACCTGGCTGCTCATTCTGTCGAAGAGGCCAACGCGCATCCGGTGGGCACCACTGAGAACTTGGTCGTGACCAGCGGCGAGCTCGAGCTGATCGTCGGCAAGGCTCGGCATCAACTCAGCACGGGCGACGCCATCTTCTTCGAAGCCGACGTGCCGCATTCGTACCGCAATCCGGGCAGCACGAACCTCACCATGTACTTGGTGATGAGCTACGCGAATCGCGTCCTCGGCGGGTAGCCGAAATCACATCGTATTTTCGGCTCGAAGCAGGCGAATCTCGGACTCGGGGCAAGCGACCGCGGCGGGGCGGCGGCGCGGTGGTAGGCTCTTTACCATGTACGCGCATGGCTCGGGCACAATCGCGATTCTGCTGGGGAGCCTGGCGGTCGCATGCGGCGGGCAGGCCACAGAGGGGCATGCGCAAGCGGTGGGCGGGGCCGGTGGGATGGGCGGCGGTCCGCTTTCCACCTGCTCGGTCGCCAGCAGCCATGCCTGCTCGTTCACCCTCGTTGACCGCCCAGACCTCCCCGAGGAAGAACGTTGGGGCACCCTGGCAGGGTCGGACCAATTTGCTGCGGAATGTCCGCCGACCGCTTGCGGCGATGCGATGTACGACTTGGACCATTCTGGCTGCGCGACCGTCGCTGCTGACAGCGTTCGAAGCGAGTTCAGCGCGTGCACCCTGAGGTACCTCGAGCAGTTCCGGTGGCCTTGCGCAGCGGATCAGCGTGTTCGCATCTACGCGAGCTGCACGACGCAGTGATGCGGTCTACGCGGCGCGCGAGTTGCCGCCCAACCCGCGAGGAATAACCGGCTAGGCGACGATGCCAGTCGTGTGCAGCAGCCACCCCGCGCCAGCGCCGCCCAAAACAAGCCATGTCGCGTTTGGTTTGAAAAGAATCAATAGCCCCGCCGCCATCCCAGCGAGGGCGACGGTCGGCAGGTCAATCAGCGCAGCACGCCCGAGCTGCATCGTGACGACCGCCATGAGTGCCAGTGAAGCGACGTTCACGCCGTCGAGGAATGCGCCGGCCGCCGGAGATGCGCGCAAACGCGGCACGAGCGGAGCGCTCAATGCGACGAACACGAACGCGGGCAGGAAGATGCCCGCGGTCGCGATCAGGGCGCCCGCCGGCCCTGCCAGCACGTAGCCAATGAACGTCGCGGTGGTGAAGACCGGTCCGGGCGTGACTTGGCCGACCGCGATTGCGTCGATGAGCTGGGCTTGGGTGAGCCACCCGAGGCGTTCCACGAGGTCAGCGCGCAAGAACGCGAGCAGAACGTAGCCACTGCCGAAGAGCACCGAACCCGTCTTCAAAAAAACCCAAAACAGGCCGGGGAGCGTGACCGCGGCCGTGCCCGCGCTGGCGGCCGCTATTGGGATGACGGGCGCGAACTGGCCCAGGCTCGAGCCCGAGCTTGGCCTGCGCGAATTCGTAACGCGGGCTGCCATCACGGCGACCGCACCGGCGCCGAACAGCACCACGAGCTCGTTCACACCCAAGGCGGCGAGGACGCCGGCAATTGCGCCGAGCGCGCGCAACGGGGTCGTTCGAACGGCTTTCGGCGCCAGCGCGAAGATCGCTTGCACGACCACACCCAGGATCACGGGCTTCACTCCGTACAGCAACCAGACCGCGCTCGGGACCGTGCCGAAGCGCACGTACGCCCAGCCGCACAGACCCGTTATCAGCATCGCGGGCAGGATGAACGCGACGCCCGCAGTGACGAGGCCAGCCCAACGCCGACGTTCCCAACCGATGTGAATGGCGAGCTCCGTCGAGTTCGGGCCCGGGATGAGATTCGTCGCGCCGAGCAAATCGAGGAAGCGATCCTCGGAGAGCCAACCGCGTCGGCGGACCACTTCGTCGTGCATCATCGCCAGATGCGCGGCGGGGCCACCGAAGGCGGTACCACCGAGCCGCAAGAAAAGCAGCGCGAGTTCGCGCAGAGTCGTACGCTCCGAGCTGGGCGACTCGTCGGCTGCGCTCATGCCCAACGCCTGGTCACCCCCCGCCGTTCTCACGGAATAGACCACCGCGCAAGCTGCGCTGGGCGACGGGATGGGAGCTACGCGACGGGCAGCGGCGTGGCGCGCCCGCTACCCCCAAAAACCTCGGCGAATCACTCGCCGACGACGAGCTTGTAGCCGGAGTTGACCCAGTTGCGGGTGCCGCCGCTCAGGTTGTAGACGTTGGAAAAGCCTGATTCTTCAGCCACTTGAGCGGCCGCTTGGCTACGCACGCCGGCGGCGCAGACGAAGATCACGTTGTCGCGGGTCAGGGTAGACTTGGGGCTCTGGCGCAGACGGTCGAAGGGGACCAGGCGGGCGCCGGGGAGGTGACCGCGGGACCATTCACGCGGCTCGCGAACGTCCACGATGTCGCATTCACCGCTGGTAATCAGTTCCTGTGCTTGCTCTGGCGACAATGTCTTGATCACGAAGTCCACTATAAGAGACTTCGCGAACGACGCAAGCGAGAAAAGACAACGCGCTCTTTCAATGGACCAGCAACCTACCTGAGATATGCAGGTAAGTCGCTGAAATCACTTATTTTATCGATGCTGCAGTCGGGTAACGGCGGCCACCAGATCGTCGATGTCTTCTTTGGTGTTGTAGGGTGCGAGCGAGGCGCGAACCGTCGCTTCTAGGCCGAAACGTCTCAAAATGGGCTGCGCGCAGTGGTGACCGGAGCGGACGGCGATGCCTTCCTTGTCCAGGGCGGCGCCTACGTCTTCCGTGCGCTTACCGTCTAGGACGAAGGACAAGACGCCCGCTTTGTCCGGGGCAGTGCCGATCATGGTCAGGCCGGGGATGCGGCACAGGCCTTCGGTCGCGTAGACCAAGAGCTCGTGCTCATAGCGCGAGATGTTCTCGAGGCCGATGCCCATCACGTAGTCGATGGCCGCGCCCAAGCCGACCGCGTCCGCGATGTTGCCGGTGCCGGCTTCGAAGCGGAACGGGGGCGGCTGATAGACGGTCTTTTCGAACGTCACATCCGCGATCATGTTACCGCCGCCTTGCCAGGGCGGCATGTGCTCGAGCACGCCGGACTTGCCGTAGAGCGCGCCGATGCCGGTCGGCCCGAACACCTTGTGACCGGAGAAGACGTAGAAGTCGGCATCCAGCGCTTGCACGTCCACGCGCTGATGAGACACGGTCTGCGCGCCATCGACCAGCGCGAGCGCGCCGTGGCGATGGGCGATTTCGACCATCTCGCGCGCGGGCGTGATCGTGCCGAGCGCGTTCGACACCTGCGTGAAGGAAGCGATGCGCGTGCGCGGGTTGAACAGCTTCTCGTACTCTTCGAGGATGATTTGGCCGTTCGAATCGACCGGCGCGACTCGAATTTTGGCGCCCTTTTCCGAGGCCAACTGCTGCCAAGGCACGATGTTGGCGTGATGCTCGAGCACCGTGAGCACGATCTCGTCGCCCGCCTTGACGTTGCGATGACCCCAGCTCTTGGCCACCAAGTTGATGGCCTCGGTCGCGCCGCGCGTGAAGACGATCTCTTTTGCGGTAGACGCATTGAGGAAGCGCCGAACACGCTCGCGCGCGCCTTCGTAAGCGTCCGTGGCGCGGGCCGCGAGGGTGTGCGCGGCGCGGTGAATGTTGGAATTCTCGTGCTCGTAGAAGTAGCTGAGCCGCTCGATCACGGCGCGTGGCTTCTGCGTGGTGGCGGCGTTATCGAGCCAAATCAACCGCTTGTTGCCGTGCACTCGCTCTTCCAAGATCGGGAAATCTTGTTTGATGGCGTGCGCGTCGAAGATGCCGGGAGACACGCCGAGGTCGGGCACGAGCTCCGGGCTATAGCCGTCGTTCGAAAAGACTTCGCTGGACAGCGCGGGGCGCGCCAGCGCTTCGGGAGTGACGCGCTCGGGCACCGCGAACGGCACAGATTCGGGCGCGGGCAGATTCGGCACGGCCGCGCTTGGTCCGTTTACGAGACGCGCGAAATCGGGCGCCGGTGGCGTCATGCCGCCCGGGAAGCCACCGGGGGCTTGTGGCGGCGCGCTGGGCGCATACGGCAGGCCCGACGGAGCACCGCCGAGACCAGGCTGCGGCGGCAAGGCGAATGGAAGCGCTCCGGAGGGAACAGCAGGAGTCGCGCCTGCGGGAATAGAAGGGGACGTAGGAACGGAGGGCGCTGCGCTCGAGGGCACGGACGGAGCCGAACCCGAGGGACCAGAAAGGATGGACGGCACCGACGCAGACGGCTGCTGCGCGGAGGGAACCGGCGCGGAGGGAACCGGCGCGGAGGGAACCGGCGCGGACGCGGACGGAACCGGCGCGGGCGGAGCTCCGCCAGGAGCGTTCGGTAAGCCGGCGTGATCGAGGAAATACGGGGTCGCGCTGGGCGTGCGATCTGCGCTGAGCATCAGCTCGAGCGGCGTGGGCGTGCCCAACAGCTCGGCGAACAGCGTGGGCGCGGGGCGCACGTCCGCCTCTTTGGGAAACGGACTCGCGGCCAAAGGCGGCGTGTGAAAGACGCCGGGGACGGGCGGCTGAGCCGCGGCGCCCGACAGCCCACCACCGCCGACGTTTACGGCGCTCGGCCCGACGCGTGGCGGGGGCAACGGCCCAGGCACCGGTACTGGCCCAGACACCGGAGGCACGATCACCTCCGGTGCGAGCGCGCCTGCGCCCGGCGTCGCCAACGTCGTCGGCGGAGCCTCGCCCAGCGGAGTGCCGCCAGGCAAGGCAGAGAAGAACTCGTTGGCGATGCGCGAAACTTCGCCCACCATCGCCGCGAAATCTAAGGCGGAGCCCGCGTTCGAACCGAGCGGCTCGACCGAGGTTACTCCGCCGCGCGGATCACTTGTACTCATGATAGTTGCCGATATCCACGTTCTGCAGCACGGCGATGGCGTCGTGAGCGAGCACGGCGGCCGAACAATACAGCGACACCAAGTAGGAAGCGGCACCGCGATCGTTGATGCCCATCCAACGCACCGACAAGCTCGGGCTCACCTCACCCGGGACACCCGGCTGAAATAGGCCCACGACGCCGCGCTTCCGCTCGCCAGTGCGGAGGAGCAAGATGTTGCTCACGTAGCGGCCCTGGTCGTTCTGGTACACGTCCAGCTTATCGCTCGGGATCAGCGGGAGACCGCGCCAGGTGAGGAACGGCGAACCGAACAGGGTGGTGGTTGGTGGCGGGACACCGCGGCGCGTGCATTCGCGACCGAACGCGGCGATCGCCTTGGGGTGCGCGAGGAAGAACGCGGGCTCTTTCCAAACCTTGGTGATCAGCTCATCCAGATCATCCGGGGTGGGCGGACCAACGCGGGTCGAAATGCGCTGGGACGGGATGACGTGGCTCAAAAGGCCGTAGTTGGGGTTGTTGATCAGCTCGCGCTCTTGACGCTCTTTGACCATGTCGACCAAAACGGCGAGCTGCTCGCGTACTTGGTCCATCGGGCTGCGGTACAGGTCCGAGATGCGGGTCTGCACGTCGAGCGTGGTGGTGACGGTGCTCAGCGTGTATTCACGCGGGTGCTCTTCGTAGTCGACGAATGCCTTGGGCAGCTCATCGCCATCGCTCGGGCTGCACTCGATGCCGATGTTGTCTTCCCCGCCCTCTTTGACCTTGTTGACGCGGTACGTGCCGGCTTCGACCGGCGTCCACGGCAATAGACTCACGAGCCAGCGGGGTGTCGTGCCGATCCATTGCGGCGGCGTTTTAGTGGTGTTTGCAAGCTGGCGGGCGCCTTGCGCGCCAAGCGTAGGGGTAGGTCCGGACATCTATTGCTTCTCCAATACGGGGAGCGCGCGGCGAATGACCCCCGCGCGCCACAGACCTTTGCCTCCGCGCGCGCCGGGGCGCAATTGCTTACCGCTCGCTCAACCCCCCGGCCGTTGCTTTTCTCCGCTAACTAAGATGCAACGGGGCTACCAACGGATGATCAACGCAGAGCGACCGTCGGATCTTTGAGTCTCGGCAAATCGAACCAGATCCGATCGCAGAATTCGAGTTCCTCCGCTGACAACTCGATGGCGATTCCCGGCAGGCTCTGGTCGAGTTGCTCGGCGCGGCTCGCACCCAGAATCGCACAAGTGACGCCCGGTTGAGCCAAAACCCAGGCCAGCGCGACCTCGGTAAGCGATCGGCCGCGCTCACTGAAGAAACGTTTCAGACTCTCGACGGCTTCGAACTGGGCGCTCTGCCAGTAGCGCTGTTGGTAGAACTTGCCGGCTTGGTTGAGGGAGAAGCGCGTGCCTTGGCTAACGTCTTGGCCGGGCTTGTACCGGCCGGTCAGAAAGCCGCCCGCCAGCGGATTGTACACGATCAAGCCGAGCCCCTCGGCCCGGCACAGCGGCACGATCTCGTTTTCGATTTCGCGATACAAAATGTTGTATCGGGGCTGATTGCTCTCGTAGCGAGCGTACCCGTGCTTGTCGCTCGTCCACAGTGCTTTGCCCAGTAAATGTGCGGGATAGTTGCTGGAGCCGAGGTAGCGGACCTTGCCCTGGCGCACCAAATCATCGAGCGCACCGAGCGTTTCTTCGAGCGGTGTTTCCAGATCCGGCTGATGCGTCTGATACAGGTCGAGATAGTCGGTCTTCAAGCGACGCAGGCTGTCTTCGATAGCGGCGATGATGTGTTTGCGTGACAGGCCCACGTCATTCGGCCCCTCACCCATTTGCCCCCGGCACTTGCTGGCCAGCACGATCTTGTCGCGCAGCTTGCGCTCGGCGAGCCACTTGCCCACGATGATTTCCGTGCTGCCGCGCATTTCCGGCGTCGCGCCGAGCGGATACACGTCGGCCGTGTCGAAGAAGAACACGCCTGCTTCGAAGGCCTTGTCCATGATCGCGAACGAAGCCGCTTCGTCACATTGATTGCCGAAGGTCATCGTGCCCAGGCAAATCTCACTGACTTTGAGGCCGGTACGGCCCAATCGTTTGGTCTTCATTGCTCTGGCACTCATTCACTTGGCGTGGTGGCTCTTGAACCAAGCGAGCGTGCGCTTCCAGCCGTCTTCAGCGGCCTCTTGCTGAAAGCTCGGGCGGTAATCTGCGAAGAAAGCGTGGCCCGCCTCCGGATAAACGTGAATGCTCGAAGCCTTCGCGGCCGCGTTCGAAGACGCCGCGAGCGCCTGCGCCTGTTGCTGCACGGTATCGACCGGTATGCCCTGATCTTTTCCGCCGTAGAGACCCAGCACCGGAGCCTTCAGCTGGGTCACCACATCAGCCGGGAAGCGCGGGTGCAGCTCGTCTTTCTCGCCCGTGATTCTGCCGTACCAGGCGACCGCGGCTTTGAGCGCCGGTTGCTGGGCTGCATACAGCCAAGTAATGCGCCCACCCCAACAAAAGCCGGTGATTGCCAGCTTCGAAACATCCGCGTGCGCATCCTTCTTGGCGAAGGCCACGCTGGCGTCTAGATCCGACATCACCTGCGCATCCGGTACCTTGGACACGACTTTGCTCTGGATTTCTTTGAAGTCGGCCAGCTTCGAAACATCACCCTGACGCGCGAATAGCTCGGGGGCGATCGCGTAGTAGCCCTGCTTAGCGAAGCGCCGGCAAACGTCCTTGATGTGCTCGTGGACGCCGAAGATCTCGTGCACGACCAAAACCACGGGTAGCTTCCCTTTGGGTTTGAGCGGGAGCGCGCGGTAGCCGGGAATGTCACCCGAGCTGGTCGCAATCCCGACTTCGCCGGCGGTCAGCCCATCACTATCGGTAGTGAGAGCGGAAGCGGAGATGGGCGTGACTGCGAGCGCGAAGCCGGTGCTCAGGGTTTGGACCAGCACTTGGCGACGAGACGTTCCGGGCGAGAGATTCACGTGGGTCATCGACGATTACGACCTTTCTACTTTAATAGACAGCGCAAAACAAGCGTGTATCCCCGGCTTGGCGCGCGGCAGAATGGCTCTAGGAGGATGTACCATGGCGCAGCTTTTCGACCCGCTCGTGATACGCGGCGTAACATTCAGAAACCGCATCGCAGTATCACCCATGTGCCAGTACAGCGCACGAGACGGCTTCGCGAATGACTGGCACTTGGTTCATCTGGGCTCACGCGCTGTCGGCGGCGCGGCGCTGGTCGTCGTCGAAGCCACCGCGGTCGAAGCGCGCGGCCGAATTTCTCCGGCTGATATTGGCCTATGGCAAGACGCGCAGATCGAGCCGCTAGCACGCATCGCCCGCTTCCTCGAAGAGCACGGCGCCGTCGCCGGCATTCAGATCGCACACGCTGGTCGCAAAGCCGCCACAGGCCGCCCTTGGGAAGGCGGCAAGCCCCTCGCCGACGCCGCGGGCGGCTGGGACGTCGTCGGCGCAAGTCCGATCCCATTCGATCAATCGTACCGCGTTCCGCATCAACTCTCGATCGAAGAGCTCAACGGGATCCGTGAACAATTCGTGGCCACCGCCAAGCGCGCCCTGACCGCTGGCTTCCGCTACCTGGAACTGCACGCTGCGCACGGCTACTTGCTGCACAGTTTCCTGTCTCCGTTATCCAATCAACGCACCGACGCCTACGGCGGCAGCTTCGAGAATCGAGCCCGTTTTCTGCTCGAAACCGTGCGCAGCGTGCGCGCCGTTTGGCCGCACGATCGCGTCTTCGGCGTGCGCCTCTCGTGCACGGATTGGGTGCCCGGCGGGTGGACGCTCGAAGACACCGTGCAACTCGCACCGTTGCTCGAACGTGAAGACATCGATGTGATCGACTGCAGCGCCGGCGGCAGCGCAGCCCACGCCATCATCCCCACCGCCCCCGGCTACCAAGTCGGCTTTGCCGAAGCCGTCAAGCGCGCCACCCAGCTGCACGTGGCCGCAGTTGGCCTGATCACCGAAGCGCACCAAGCCAACGCCATCATCGCCGAGGGCCAAGCAGACTTCGTCTTTCTCGCCCGCCAATTCCTGCGCGACCCGTACTTCGCCATCAACGCCGCCCGCGCGCTCGGTCACAAGCCCGTCGTACCGCCGCAATACGGACGCGCGCATTGATGAAGCCGACCTGCCAGCCGCAGCTCCACGCCGTTTTCGAGTGTTTGTATCCGCCCAGCGAATAGCGCGTTCGTCGACGCTTTCGAAGCCCCATCGCACCGAACCTGCCATGGGTGCAACCTCGGGCATCAGCGCTAGTTGAGGTCCGTGCGCCGCGCGCCGCTGGGCGGGGCCACGCTGTCGTGGACGTGTTGCAGCTGTTCAGCGAGCAAACGCAGGCGTTCGGTGGGGTCGGTTTCGGCGAGCAAGCGTTGACTTGCCTCCGGATCACCGACCAACGCCGCGGCCAGTCGATCCGCGTAAGCGCCAGCGCCCTCTGCTCCGCGAGTGAGGGCGCGTAGATCGCGCACCGATTCGGGCAGATGGGGAGCGAGTGTGGACCAGAGCGAGATCAGTTTACGTTGCCACGCGCTGGTCACGCCTGCGTCGGAAAAGCCGTCACTCAGTTCTTCGAGGCGGACTTCACGGAAGGAGCGCGTTGGTGGCAGTTCTTCGAGGATACGGGCGCGAGCCAGGCCGCGCAGGGTAATGTCGAAGCGACCATCGGCGTGCTCCACGGAATCGATCACTGCGCCTACACCGCAGACGTCGAACACCGGAGGCCTGCCATCATAGTCTGCTTCGAAGCCCGGCTTGAGCCGGACGACGCCCATCAGCTTGCGACCGGCGAGCACCTCATGCACGAGTTCGCGGTAGCGCGGCTCGAACACATGAAGGGGTAACAAAGCACCGGGAAACAGCACGACATTGGGCAAGGGAAAGATCGGCAGCGCGGCCAAATCTCGTTCAGTGAGCCCAGACAGTGACATCGCGCACATCTTCTCACATTGGCACGGATAATGCCATCATCCCTCGCGGCACGTCTGCGCGTCCTTCGCGTCGAGGTTACCTCGGAAGCAAAGCTCTCCATCTGCGCTGTGCGGCGCTCGCGCTCATCGTCGGACTGACGCGGTTCGTAAACGCAGCCGAATTTGAGGCAAACTTGCTTACTCGGAGACTGCTTGCGCTTACTCGGAGACTTGATCGAGACGCCCGAGCCGCCTGAGCTCAGGGCCCAACCATGCGGTCGCGCCGGTAACGAGCAGGGTCATGCCGCCACCGAATACGACCGATGGAATCACGCCCAAGAGGCGGGCTGCAACACCCGATTCGAAGGCGCCGATCTCGTTCGACGAACCGATGAAGATTTGATTGATCGAGGCCACGCGACCAAGCAGGCGCCCGGGCACACGCAGCTGCAACAAGGTGCTACGCACCACGACGCTCACCATATCGAGCGCGCCGCTTGCTGCGAGCAGCCCGAGAGAAAGCGCAAAGCTCTTGGACAGCGCGAACGCCACCATGGCTAGCCCGAAACCCGCGGTCGAGACGAGCAGCGTCGGCCCCGCGCGACGAAGGGGCGGACGGGATGCGAGAAAAATGGACGCGGCCAGCGCACCGACCGCAGGCGCGGCGCGTAGCATGCCGAAGCCGCGCGAGCCGACCGCCAAAATCTCGTTGGCAAACACTGGTAAGAGCGCAACCGCCCCGCCGAACAAGACGCCGAACAAATCCAACAGCAACGCGGACAAGAGCAGGCGATCAGCGGCCAAGTAGCTGAAGCCTTCGCGGATGCTGCGCGCGACCGATAACCCGCTACTCTGGGTTCGCGTGGGGCGGTCCTTCGGCACGCGGTACATGGCCACCCACGCCACCGCCAAAAGCAGGCCCGCGCAGAGATACGCACCCTGGGGACCAATGGCTGCGTACAGCAAGCCGCCACCCGCAGGCCCCGCGAACATGGCCAGTTGGAAGAAGCTCGTGCGAATCGCGATCGCTTTGGCGTACAGCGAGGCAGGCAGCAGCTCCGCATTCAACGCGGCGCGCGCAGGCTGCAAAAAGCTGCGGCACACGCCTAGAATCACAATCGCCGAATAGATCGCGAACTTGTGGCGCGCCGCGCCCAGCGCTCCGTGCTCGAGCGAGAGCAGCAGCAAACCCGCCGACACGGCCACCATGACGTACAGCACCGCCAGCGACACACGGCGGCGATCGCGCGCGTCTGCCACGTGGCCGCCGAACAGCGCGAAGGCCACGAACGGCAAGGCTTCCGCCAGACCGACTGCGCCGAGCGACAGTGGATCACGAGTGAGCTCGTAGATCTGATACGCGACGACCGTGCCTTGAATTTGGTTGGCCAGCGTGACCAAGACCATGCAGGCCATGAACTCGCGGAAGCCGCGCACGCCCCAAATGTTGGGCTCGGTGAGCGCAGCCGCGCTCGGATTCACAACGACTGAATCTGACAACTTGCCCCTGAATTATTGGACCGGAACGCTCAATCGTCAATTAGCGCGGGCGAGCGCCAGCAGGCGTCGGCGCGCGCCAGCGAGCGCGGGCCCACGCTTCTCAACTCGCCGGCACGGCCGGGCAGGGCAACACGCCCAAGGTGTGGCCCAATTTCAGCTGCTTGGCGCTGAGATACGCGATGTTGTCTTGTGTGGGCCGAGTGAGCAACGGCACGCGCTCGACGATACGCAATTGGTAACCTTCCAGCTGCTTGAACTTTGCCGGATTGTTGCTCATCAAGCGCATCGTGGTGACCCCCAGATCGGTCAGGATTTGAGCGCCCACATCATAGGTGCGGGAGTCGACGGGCAACCCGAGATCGAGGTTGGCCTGCACGGTATCGCGACCTTGGTCTTGCAACTTGTAGGCGTGCATCTTGCTCGTCAAGCCGATGCCGCGCCCTTCGTGACCGCGCAGATAGACAACCACGCCTTGCCCAACGGCCGCGATCTTCTCCAACGCAGAGTCGAGCTGGCTGCCGCAATCGCAGCGGGTACTTCCGAAGATATCGCCCGTGAGGCACTCCGAATGGACGCGCACGAGCACGTTTTGCGCGCCGCGCACTTCACCGCGCACGAGCGCCACGTGCTCGATGCCGTCCAACACGCCCCGGTAAACCCGCGCGCTGAATACACCATGACGCGTCGGCAGGCGCGCGTCAGCCACCGGCTCGACGAGCACCTCCGTACGCCTTCGATAGGCGATCAGATCGGCAATGCTGATGCGAATCAGCCCGTGCTCTCGGGCGAAGCTCGCGACCTGCTCTGGGTTTTTCATGCTGCCGTCGTCGTTCACGAGTTCGGCCAAAACGCCGACTGGAGCGAGGCCGGCCAAGCGAGCCAAGTCCGAAGCCGCTTCGGTGTGGCCTTCACGGCGCAACACGCCGCCCTCACGCACGCGCAGCGGGAAGATGTGCCCTGGTCGCGCAAAATCTCCAGCCTTGCGCAGGGGATCAGCCAGCGCGCGCAGCGTCGCACTGCGGTCGGCTGCAGAAATGCCGGTGGTGGTGCCGACGGTGACGTCTACCGAGATCGTGAACGCGGTGCGCATCGACTCGGTGTTGTCCGCCACCATCAACGGTAAGCCGAGGTCGCGCGCGCGCTCGTGCGGAACGGTCGCGCAGATCACGCCGCTCGTGTGGCGAACCATGAATGCGATCTTTTCGGCTGTCGCGTGCTCAGCGGCCAGGATCAGATCGCCCTCGTTCTCGCGGGCGGCGTCATCCACCACCACCACGATCTCACCTTTTGCTATCGCAGAGATCGCTGCTTCGACGCTATCGGATACCATTTATCCTGTAATTTCCCGAGCCTCGGGCGCTCGATCCTGTTGTGAGCTGCGCGAGCCGCGCAGCGAACCCAAAATTTCCCCAGACCGAATCAACCTCGCACGCACCACGTTGCGGCTGATACCAAGCAGCCGCGCCGTCTGCAGCTGATTCTGCGAGCAATGGCGATACGCGGTTTTCAGCACCAGATCTTCGATCCGCTCGAACAAATTCGGCAACTCTTGATCGAACAGCTCGACCAAGGCTTGCTCGAAAGAAGTTCGCTCGCCCTCAGCGCCCGGAACGCCGCCCGATGCGCCCGATGCATGGCGAGCACTGGCCTTGGCCCGTGAGTCGAGCGCGCTCAAACGCAAATCTTCAGGAGTGATCTGCGACCCGTGGCAGAGCAGCAGAGCATGGTGCATCGCATTCTCCAGCTCGCGAATGTTGCCCGGCCAGGAATGATCGAGCAGCCGCGCCGCCGCGTCCGCGCCCAGCACGGTCGGGCCGAGGTCCAAACGCTGACGATAAAACTCCAAGAAATGCCTCGCTAATGGCAAGATATCGCCCGCGCGCTCGCGCAGCGGCGCAAGCTCGAGCGTAGCGATGCTCAAACTCTCCAACAGCTCCTGGCTGAAGTGACCTGCGCGGACCGCTTGGCTCAGGTTGAGATTCGTAGCGGCGATCAAGCGAACGTCAACTGGTGTTGCTTGCTCTGCGCCGACCCGCAGCACCTCCCCCGCCGACAAAACCCGCAGCAACTTGTGCTGCAGCGTGGGTGATAGATCGCCAATCTCGTCGAGGAACAGAGTGCCACCGTGCGCCGCTTCGAACCAGCCCGCCTTGGCGCTGGTCGTGCCCTCGCAGGCGCCCTTGGCATGCCCGAACAGCTCACTGTCCGCCGCGTCGCGCGCGAACCCACTGCAGTTGACCGCCAAGAAGGGGCGCCCCGCGCGTGGACTCAACTCGTGCAGGTGGCGCGCCACGAGCTCACGCCCCGTACCCGTCTCGCCAGAAATCAGAACGCTCCCCGGTCGTGGCGCGATCTCCCGCACGCGCTCCAGCAGCGCCACCGACTTCGGATCTTCGAAAACCAGCGCTTTGGCCCGGACCGAGAGCGCCAAAGCGCCCGCTCCAGGCAATGTGAGGACAGTCATCCGTCGTATTCCCGGCTCAAGACCCGCGCACACTGACATCAAAAAAGCGCGATGTCTACGTTAATGGACGGTGACCCGAGAGTGACCGCCCAATGCTCAGGCCGCAGCGATCGGCAACTCGGCACGCCCGCGAGGTGCGACGCTGGATCGCGATCGCCCCCTTCCCTCCCTCCCTCCCTCCCTCCGTCCGATCGGCCACCCGCCAGTCGGCCCGCTCGCTCGTTCGGCTGCCCGCTAGATCGGCCGCCCGCTAGATCGAGTACCGGACCACCGGCTTGGTACCCGCAGCGGCCTCGCGAACCTTCGCTGCCACGTCCGCGAGGGTCGTGCCCTCCAGCACGCGCAGGGTCGATTGATGCATCTCTTTCAACACCAGGCGGATGCCGCAGGTACGCTCGTCTTCGCAGCCCTCACAGCGACGGTACGCGGTTTGGCTCAAACAGGGGACGGGCGCGATCGGACCATCCAAGATGCGGATGATGCTGGCCAGATTGATGTCTTCGGGACGCCGGCGAAGCAGGTAGCCGCCGCCCCGGCCTTTCCGGCTGTCCAGGATGCCGTGCTGCTTCAGCTCGCGCAGGATCAGCTCCAGGAACTTCTTGGGGATGCCCTCGCGCTCGGCGATGTCCGCGATCAGCATGGGCTCGGCCTGATCCACGGTGGCCAACAAGGCCAGGGCCTTGAGCGCGTACTTGGTTTTCATCGTCAGCATTTGGGCCGGCTACCAAGCTACTTACCCGATAGGCTGGGGCCGAGCACGCACAATGGATGCACAATGCGGACCGGCCCCGCGCACTCGGTCCGCAAGCCGAGTGCACGCCCCCCCAAAAACGCGCCGTTTTTCGACCTCAACTCAGCAAAATCACAAATCAATTCGCGACGCTTGACAGTTCATCCGCCGTGAGTACTTTACGCCTCCCTGACGCGCGGTGGAGCAGCCTGGTAGCTCGTCGGGCTCATAACCCGAAGGTCGGAGGTTCAAATCCTCCCCGCGCAACGACTGAAAAACCCCGGTGAAAACTGGGGTTTTTCTCTTTTGTCTTCCGCGCGCGATCCGAGCGGTTTTGCCCACGAGTTGGGGCAGAACCCGAATGCTCGGCAGAGCAGCCGCCGGCACCTCCGCCATCTTCGACGTGTTGCGAAGATAGAGAGCGTGGGCGTCGAGGCTCGAATGGCCCGCCAAGGCCTGAGCCTGCTGCGCCGATGCGCCGGCGTTGGCCAGCGCCTGCGAGTACGCCCGGCGCCAGCTGTGGAAGTCGACGGGCTTGGTGAACGTCGTGTCTTCGAACAGCTCTCGCTCGCGGGGCGAGAGCTCCCGGTCCTTCGGCTGAGCGAAGCGCCGTGTTTCGGCATTCCACACGTCCACGCCGAACGCCCGGCGCAAGTCCCGACGGAACGCCACCGCGTGACTGACGCCGATCTTTGGGCCGCTGCCCGCGTTCTCGCCTCGGCGAGCTGCGAACAGGAGGCCGGTTGCAGGCCTGCCTGCGCGCTCCCACCAATCCCGGATCAGCGGCCGGAGCATCTCGGGAATCTCGAGCAGCTGCGGTCGCGCTGTCTTCTTTCGTGGCGCCCAGCCGAACCGGAACTGGCCGTCTTCGGTGTCGAGCGACTCCCATCGGAGCGCGTGCATGTCGCCCGTCCGGAGCCCGCCGAAGCAGCGAGAGATGCACGCCATGGTCTGCCGTTCAAGCGCCGCCATGCCGTGATGTTCCTCGGGGTGTTGCCAACCCAGGTAGCGCACGAGCTCGTCGTCGGTGAGCACGGCTCGCTCACGTTTGTCGGTCGCGACGTTCGGCACCTTCACGCGCGCAACTGGGTTCTCGCTGATCACTTCGTCCTGCCAAAGCAGAGCGAAGATCAGGTTCATCACCCGTCGAAGGTGGACGAGAGACTTGCGGCTCTTTCCTTCCTCCTTGCCGGCGTTCAACACCTCGCGAATGTGCGAACTACCCACGTCGGTCACCGCGAGCTTTCCAATGTGCGGCGCGACGTGCTTGCGAAAGCGGATCGGATCGTTCACCACGTCGCGCACCTCGCCTACGCGTTCTTTGAAGATGCGCTCTGCAGCTTCAGTGACGGTCTCGGTGCGCTTCGCCACTTCCGCGAGTTGTTCGAGCGGCGTTGCGTTGGTTTGGTGCTCTTTGAGTAGCCGCGCCATCTTGCGACGCGCCACGGCCTTGTTGTCGGTTCCGAGATCGAACCACTTGCGCAGTGACTCGCCGTCGACGGTGACTGAAAGGCGCGCGCGCCACGTCTTGCCGCGGAACTCGAGCGTGCCTTTGCGCGGGCGTCCGCCGGGGTGTCTGTCAGCCATTCAAATCTCCGTGTTCGTTCGAGGTGACTTCGCGTGACCGCTTCGCCTCTACGTCGAGCAGGCCCGCCACCTTGTCGAGCGCGGCGCGAGAAGCGGCAAGGTTCTCTTTCGCGTGAGCGATATTGTAGGCGTGCGGTCCGCCGACCCACTCGGACTCGAGACGTCCGACCGCGCCCATGCTCAAATCGAGGATCGCACCGTAGACGCCGCTGTCGTCGTCTTCGTCGAGATCAGCCATCCGCTTCACCTTCCAGCGTGTTCGCCACTTCAGTGCGGACCGCGTTGAGCTCGCGCCTCAGCGTGCCCACCTCGAGCGAGGGCGCACACATCGCGAGCATGTCGAGTAAGAACAAGGCCGCGCGGAACCGCTCGGCCAGCGTCGTGATCTCGGTAACGGCTTCGGCTTTGGGGAAGATCATACGAGCTCCTCCGCGAGGCACACGCGAAGCGCCAGGTTTCCGAGGTCTGTATTACCCCACTCCTCACCCTGGTCCTCGGGCACAGGGCTCGGTAGTTCTCGGCAGCGGCCCTGTGCGATCAGCGCCTCGATAACGGGGATCTCTTCATCGGAATTGTAGTAGGGGCGCGGCGAGGAAAGCAGGCGTCGCTCTTCAGCGCTCAAGCCTCTCATTGTGCACCACTTTTCTTCCCGAGCTCGTCACACAACACCGCCATGCATTCCAGCCGCTGAGCGACAGCGAATAGCGTGTTGCTCGCGTCGTGCGCACTGTTCTCCTGGTCGGAACGCAGGGCGCACGACATGACGCGCAGTTCTTCGGCGGCATGGTGAAGCGTCGATGTGGCCAGCTCAAGCGGCACGTTCTTGCCCAACTCGTGGTAGCTGCCAACGATGTTGTGGAGTTGCGCAGTGGTCAGCTCAATCGTCCGCTCAGCCATTGGCGGCCTCGCTTTCGGGTGCGCTCGCGGCGTCCGCTTCTGTGTCCGCCAGCAGCCTACCAGCATTGGCGAGAGTCGATGCGATGCCGTTGATCGCGGCGAGCGTCTCGGCTTTGCTGAAGGGCTTGTTCATGACCCAACCCAATTCGCCGTCACCATCGGAGATTTCATCCGACGCCACGGCGAACGCGATCGCTACCGCTTTCAGCTGAGCCGCTGCGATGTACATGACGGCGTCACCAGTGCGAAGGCCAGGCGACGACTCGTCGATCCAGAAGTTGCCGGCCAACGCGGCGCGCACGCTGGCCTTCAGGTGGGCGCTCATGCTGCACCGCCTTCTGTCCACTTCACGGTGACGTATTCGTCCACGAATACCTTCAGCGCCTCGAGCCTGCATGAGAGCGCGATCCGCCGCGCGCTCGTCGGGCTGGTGTTGGACACGTCTTGATTCGGCGAGCGCCGACGCCTCCGCCTGAATCGACTCGAGCACGATGCCAAGCGCGGCATTCGCGTCCGGCTCCTCCGGCGAGCCGAGAGCGAGCAGCATCGCGTCTCGATGGCGGCTCACGACGTCACCGCCTTTGAACCATCGCCGCCCCAGGGGTTCTTGATCGGCGGCTCGATCCCCGCCCGCCGAATCCCCTTGGAAATCGGCTGTTCTGCGCGTGCTTCAGGCGCGCGTGCCACTTGTGTTACCCTTGATTTGGCCATGTGATTAACCCTCGTATGGTCCTGGGGTCCGGCTGTTACTAGCAGCGCGGGCCCCGCTTTGCCTGTGCTCCTACCGCGAGGCAGGTGCCTTCTTTTTGGCCTTCGGCTTCAGCCCGTGGGTCTCGGCGTACGCACGAAGCGCTCGACGAACAACGTCGGAGCGGTTGCGCTCCTCCTTTGCCGCGAGCGTGTCGAGCAGTTCGAGATCCTCAGGGGTGAACCGAATTCCAACCGGCGGGCTCCGTGTCATGCGATGGCTAACTGGTAGCACGTGGTATAACCATGTACAACAGGTATTTGCACCGGCTTACCCGTGCTCCTTCGTCGCGCTCACAAACGAGGACAAGGGGATCTGCGTACCCGTGTAGAAAGTGTAAAGCGCACTAGTTGAGGCAGCGGTTGCGGTGCAAGCGCTCGGCGTTCCTTGGAAAACCTGCGCGGGCACTACCGACTTCAGACTGTAAAGGCCGGAATACGCGAAGACGCCGCAGCTGATTGCACCGGTTCCCCAAGCGTACTTTGCAGTTCCGGCCCCCTGGCACTGACTGGCTGTCGCAACGACGAACAAGGGTGTCGCGCAGCCTGAGTCGGAAAAGAAAGACCCACCGGAAGCGCCGGAACTCGGCACGCACCGCGTGCTGCCATCGGCGAACGCGGTGAACGAACACTCCTCGTCACGCGCAGAGTCCCACCAGTTGTACTGCTGCTGCCGGGAACCGTCCGAACCGACCTGGTAGATCGCTTTGAGTCTCGAGCCGTCCGTCGCCGGCTCCGCCGACGCATCGGGCACAGGATCCATCATCGTGCCGAACACGCCAGCCGTATCGATGTACGAACCGCTTGCGCCGCCCCAACCGGCATCGTTCATCGCATCGGGCGCCGTCGTACCGCCCGAGCTCGTGGCGCGACCGCCCATTGCGTTCTGCCCGCTGCCGCCAACGGCTTTCGCCTGCGACCGCTTCGGCGCGTCGGCGCACGCTGCCATCAGGAAGTACGTCGCTGCGCTGCCACTCAAAAACTTCAGGGCGCTCTTCATCAAGATCTCCAATTGTGCGCTCGATTGCCGAGCGAATCGGATGAACATACGCCGATCGCTGTATCCGCGCACGAGGCCAGTGCGCTTGTCAAATCTTGCGGCTTCGTCGTCGGTTGAAGAAATACCTATGCTGCTTGTGGGTGTCGCGCTGCTACGCAGAGGCGATCATGTCAGAAAAAGAAATCAAGCCAGGATCGTTGGTGCGGCTCAAGTCCGGCGGGCCACTCATGACTGTTGCCGACGTCTTCGAAGTCGAAACCGGCGTCGAAAAGGCTACCTGCGTATGGTTTGCAGATAAGGACTCAAGTCCGACCGAAAGCGGATTTCGAATTGTTGTGCTAGACTTGGCCCCCGGCCTCAAACAACCTTGAGCTAGCGCCCCTTCAGTCGCGCCCGCATGTACTCCCGCGCCGCGGCCGCAATCGCACGGTTCCACGTGAAGGGCAGCTCACCCTTGCGTGGGACCATCAAGCGCGGTGGCGCGCCGCGGACCGAGCGGAACGCGAAGCGTCGATTTCCCGACTTGAACGAAAGCGCCTTGCCGCCCCTCGACTTGATCGGCTGCCCCGTCGGGCCGTAGACGCCGGTGCCGCTCTGAAATGCGGCGTAGCGCCTGCGATTGCCGACGATCACAGCATCGGGCCCGGCGTACACCAGGTACCACCCCATGCGAAGCTTACCCGTCTTGCCTGACAGCGGTGCCTTGCCGTCAGGGATGCGCTTCGGTTCCCACGCGAGGTTGTAAGGGTCAGCCCGCTTCTGAAACCCAACCTGGATCTGAAACAGCGCCTCGTTGCCGATGGCACGCGCAAGGCCTTTCATCGAAGCGTTACTGCCCGCCTTGGCGATGCGCGAGCCAAACGCCTCGATCGCGGAGAAGTCGCCCGTGAGTTTGCCGCTAAGTGGCATGCCCATCGCCGCTTCCCACGGCATCGTTGAACCGCTCGAGTTCGGCCATCAGTGTGCGGCACGATGGCATCATCAACTCGGCGTAGGCCTCCTTGACGGCCTGCAGTTCCTCGCCCTGCAGAGAAGCGAGACTTTCGCGCGCAATGCGCACGGACTGCGTGGCTTCTACAAACGCTACGTCCAGCCCACACGGCCTCAGCGCTTCGATCGCTTGCTCTTTTTTGGTCATCGTCGTTCCTTTCAGCCTTTGAGAATCTTGGAAACCTCTGCGCGAACCGCGGCGCCGACCTTCGCCCCGAACTCGGTGGGGTCGTCACCGGGGTTCGCGGTCACGGGAATGTTCAGGTTGCCGATGTGGACGCGGTTTCCGCCGGCCTCGTTGCCCGCTTCGGTCTTGTTGCTGCCAGAGCCTGCTGAGAGCGCCGCATTGGCGCCGCTGATGTTGTTCGCTGCCGGGAGCCCGGCCGCTTCGGGGTCTGGTGCGATCGCAATGGGCTTGAAGACCCGATCGGTCTGCTTCGGACCGTCGGGCCACTCGACGGGCGCCGCAAGATGCACAACTGATGATATCACCGACACAATTGCAGCAACGCCCGAGAGCGCGTTTCCCAGCGGGCCTAGGCCCGCCAAAATCCCGTCGATGAGGGCATCGATCAAAGCCTTCCCGGCCCGGTACCACTTGATGACATTGTCGGTGATGAACGCCAAACCGAAGCCGATCGCAAAGCCAACAGCCATCACGGCGCCCGCCGCGGCCGCCGCAACGACCCCGATCACAAGAATCGAGGCAGCGAGCACCGCCGCGATGCCCGCCATTCCGGCCATCAACGCACCGATCGCCATCCAAGTGGGTTTCGACGACTCGAGAAGTTGAGTCACGAATTTGATGCTGTCCGCCACGAGATAGAGTCCACCAACGACCGTCGCTTCGATCTGCGGCCACTTTGCCTGAAGCCAATTGGTGAATTTCTCGAACTTGGCGAGCATGAACGCGCCGAGTCCGGCGACCTTTGGGTCGTCAGCGAGCCTGCCAATCGTCCCCGCGATCAAGTTGGCAACCCGCGTCGCCCCGGGCGTCATCTTAGTCCCAACATCGATCCAGAAATTTTCGATGCCAGCCATGAGCTTGTCGAGCATGCCTTGGAGCTGCGTGTCTGCCCGATTTTTTCCGACGTCGCCGAGCTTGTCCTCGTGCGTCTTGAACACGATCGCGGACTTGATGGCTTCGATCGCGACGTCGCCACCGATCTTGCCAGCAGTCTGCAGCTTCATCACCTCGGCGCGCGTCTTGCCGAGCGTCTTGCCCAGTGCCGCGTAAACGAGTTCTGCGCTAAGACCACGCTCTTGGAGCTGCAGCATTTCCTGTGCCTGGAGGCGCCCCTTGCTCTTGATCTGGGTTATCGCAAGGAGCACACCTTGGACCTCTTCAGCGCTCGCGTTGATGGCGCGAAGGTCCGCGCCCATCTTGATGAGTTCTTTTGACTCGCCGACGGTGAACTGCGCAGCGAGGAGTCTTTGGAAGCTGTGCACCGTGTCCTCGACGCCGAGACCCAGCTCTTGAGCCAAGTGGCGAACACTATCAAACACCGTACCAGCGTGAAGCGCGTTGTCAGTAAGGTACCCGATCGCTTTCGTTGAGCTCTCGGCGAACGCCCCTGCCCTCAAGCCTGTCTCGACGAATTGCTCACCAAGGCGTGCGACGCCCGTGATCGCCCCGAGCGTGGCGCCGGCCACTGCTTTCACCGCGTCGACGACGAAATTCCCCCCTGCCACCCCGGCCACCGTATCCAGCAGTCCGCCGCCGCCGCTCGGAGTTGGAGCAGGAACTTTCATTGCTGCAGCGTGTGACTTTGAGAAGTCCTTCATCTGACTGAGACGCGCTTTCGAGACCATCTTCTGCCAATCAGAAACTGCACCGCGTTTCGGCGACGGCGCTTCCAGCACGCGCTTGGTGTCGCCGAAGGCGCCGCGAATATCCCGCATTTGCTTCTGGATTGCTTTGCTGGGCGCCATTACCTGGTTTACCAGTCGCACCGTAAATTCTGCACCGTCGGACATTTGCGCGGTCTCCTTTTTGCCGTTTTAAGCGACGCCGTAGAGCGCCAGCAAACGATCGCGTTCTGATGGGTTTGCCGCTTCTCGCGCCGCACGGCTCTTTAGAATTGAGTCGTGATCTTGATCAAACAGCCGTTCTTCGGCCGCGTTCATGTCTTCGGGGGTTGTTGTGTCGAGCTTAGTCAGGCGCCTGAATGTGTAGGGGACGTTCAGCGAATTGCCGACACAGCGACGACCTTTGAAAATGAAGCCTCCATTTCCGTCGTAGCCCGCGAGAGCGTAGCGCTTGTGTCGCCAATACAGCCAACGGGCAAGCGCTTCCTCTTCCGTTTCGTCAACGCAAACTAAGATGTTCATTTTCTTGTCCTTCTTGTTCGACGCGATCGCCACCGCAGTGCGACGGCAATCGTTTGCTTGAGAAGCGCGTTCCGCACGCGCGTCGAGAGCTGCTCGAGCGCGAACCAGTCTTCGGGTGCGAGTGACTGGCAGAACGCAGACATCGCCGCGCGATCGATCTTGTCGGGCGCGATCGGCATTGAGTGTATTTCGATCTTGCCGGCGTCCGGTGACCATCGATGAGTCATCAACAGCCTTTCAAATCCGAACCTAGGGAATCCAGCGAAGAAGACGGAGCACCGAGATCGATGGTCGCCCCAGTCGTCGGTGCGCAAATAACCGGTGGTTACCATCGACGAGGTCTCCAGAAACACCCAGAATGATGGGTGGGAGTTCTGTGCCGGCGGCATGCGCATCGAGCACTGACCTGAGTCGGTCTTCGTCGGGGGTTCTCGTAATAATATGAGCGAGCTCTCTCAGTGGAATTTCGCGCAAGGAATGCTCGAAATGTGTGAGCACTACCGGGATGTTTTTGTCTGCCACTGTCGTAAAACTTTCGAGTTAGGGCGCTTGGCGAAGGGAGAGCATCCTGGAACTAAAGACGCTCAACCCCCTCGCCTCACGCTGCGTTCGGATCAGCGTTTCATCTCTGCGCGTCGACCCTGTGTGAGAGACTCAACGCCAGCGGTTCGACTTCACCGCTTGCCGACCTGCGACAGCCGGCGATCCGAAAACTTTTCAACCGCCGGCGAGGCGCTTCTTCTCAGCTGCGAAGTTGGCCTCGCTCATGCCGAGCTTGGTACACGCCTCGCGCTCGTCGTTGGTGAGTCCGTGCGGGCCACCGGGCAGCTGGTTGGCGAGATCTTCGTTGCGGTTCTTCAAGAACACATCGGGCTCGATTCCGAGCAGCTTGCACGTGCTGAGTTCGGCGTCGTTGAGCGGTTGGCCCATCTGTGCGGTGAGCGCCTGGGCGCGTTGGGTTTCCGTCTGATTCATGTTCTTCCGTTCTGGCGCTACGCGCGCCCCATGCTTTGGATTTTCGCAATCCGCTCGGCAACCATCCTGAGGTCGACGATTGCAAGCAAGATCTCGGGCGCGCTGCTGCGGCCCGTCAGTTTCTCGAGCTCGCGGTACGCTGCGGACGAGAGTGCCGGCGCGGTTCCGCCGCGCGCGAGCTCGTCACCTTTCTTGATGCTCGATGCGAACGTTTCTCGACGCTCATTCCTCAAATCCGACTCGCTCTCTCCGAGGTGCTGCCCGAGTAAGAGCAAGCCCGCGAGAAGCGGGAGCAGGTCGATAAGTCTCAGCACGCGTTCGTCTGCGGCATCGAGTCCTTGCATTCTGGTGCGAACGCTCGCCTCCATTCGGATCATCTCGTGCCAGGCGACGTCGCTCACGCGGCCTCTTGCGGGCCGCCGCTGCTGGCGTCACCGAGCTGCGCATCGATGCGAGCTAGCGCCTCTGCGTCACGCTCGTCCTCTTTGCGTCGGAGATATTCGGTGTTGCCGCATTCGTTGTTGATCACGATCTTCGTGTGCGCCTCGGACATGCCGGCGCAGCGTTGGCGAATGCGATCCACCCGCTCTTGGTGTTCCTTGTGCCGGTAGTCGCGCCTTCGAACGATCTCAGCGCGGTCGCGTGCCAAATCGCAACGAACGACGGGATCGGTGACAACCCGCTGAGCCTGATCGAGACGTTGCAATTGCTCGTGCGCGCCATCGAGCGCAATCTCGGCGAGCCTGGCCGCCTCTGCGAACTGAGTCACGGACTGGCCCTGTGCAGCGTCGCCGCTGATCTTGAATCGCTCGGTAGCGAGCTGCAGATTGCGCCGGGCGGTCTCGAGGCGCTCGCGACGTCGCGCTACCTCGTCGGTCAGTTGCTGTCTGTGCTGTTGCTGGTTCATTCTGGCTTTCCTTCCCAAAATTCGCGCCCCGGCGCTCTCGCGGGGTCGTAATCGTCGAGCTCGCCGGTCGCCGACCGCCGGAGCTTTTTGTAGAACTGCTCGCGGTTCGCCGCGGCAGTGGTGAGGGTTGCGACCGCGGCCGCTTCCGCGATCGGGTCGTGCGCCGCGCGCGCTTCGTCCACTGCGACGGCAGCGGCGTTGACGGCGGCTTCGTGGATTCTGAGTTCGTCGGGGATACTCATCGGGGCCTCGGTCCGCGGTAGCCGGGTGGGTAGTCGCTCCACGGTCGTTCGCCTCCCTGGCTGCTCGCGCCAAAGTCGAGCGGTCGCCAGTGGTGCCGCAGTCGCTCGGTGCGCTGCCTCATCAGGGCGTAGGCGTTCGCCGCCTTCGCGTCGCGCGCGCCGTGTTGCGCGGCTGTCCAGAGCGCTGCGATGTACGCGCTCGCGAGGTCGCCGTGTCCCGATCGCTTTCGCGGGCTGCTGATCGAGATCATGCCGCCGGGCGTGGGCTTGGCGACGACGTCTCGAAGTTGCGCGATCAGCTTCTTGGCGTCGCGGCTGATTCGACACTTGCCCTCGTGCAGCAGCGTGCGCGCCTGGGTGTACTGCTCGACCTTGCCGCTGATGCCCTCGGGCAGCCGTCGGATCTTTAGGTCGTTGGTTTCGAGGTGCTCGCGGATCGATTCGAAGTAGTGACCATCCGTGGCGACCATGCGCACGCCGAATCGCTTCAGGGGCAGCGCGAAGTGGCCGACCACCGCGGACGGTTGCAGCGGCGCGCCCTTCTCAGGGCGGAGTTCCTCGAGCTCCGAGAGCGAGTAGAAGCCGGCGACGAGTTGGACGATGGCTAGGGCGCTCGAGTCGTTGACGAAACCGAAGTCCGCGCCGGCGCCGACGACGCTGCCCGCAACCGGCGCGAGACTCACCGGACCGTCGCAAAGTGAGGTCGTGATCGCCGCGTGGTCGAAGTACGTGCTCGATCCACCGCCGAACGCCTTACAATCGTACTCGCGGGCCGCGTTGTCGGGGTCGCTCTCACGCAGCGCCTCGACCGCCGCGACGATCTGCTCGTCGCACCGCATGGTGAGCGTGGGCGCAATGCAAGCGAGCGCCGTAGTCGGGTGCCCGTGGTTGGTTTGGATGAGGTCGTGCAGGAGGCCGGACTCCAGCCAGGCGGTCGAAACTGCGAGCACGCGTCCGCCGAGCAGCACGCGCACGACGATTGAGCGATAGACCTCGAGGTCATTCACCTGGCCGCTGTCCGCGTCCCGAAAGAAGCTCAGCTCGTCGAGCAGCGCGGCGAACAGAGTGCGCCCGCGTGTTGCGGTACCGCCGCGCGTTGCCGGCAAGCATTCGATCGTGATGACGTGGCCATCCGGTCGCTTGAGCGTGATGCTGTCCGAGGTGCGTCCGAGCACCAGCTTGGCAATGCTCGGGGTCGAGTCGACCGCGCCGGCCACGTAGCGGAAGGCCTGCGCGGCCAAGCGCATGTCGGGCGCGCACACGACGCCGAAGCCAACTTCGCCCGGCGCCAGGCCGTCGAGGGGGCACGTCAGGCCGAGATAGAGGACGTGCAAGCTGGCGAGCCAGGTCCCGCCGATGCGCGCGCCCTTGAGCAGGGCGAGTACGTGCCGAGCCGAACGCGGGATCTGTTCGACCGGCCCGAAGAGTTCGATCGCGATGGCTCGCTCCTCGTTGCTCAGGTCCGCCGGGTCGGTCAGGTCGAAGCCGACGCGCACAAGCACCCACTGCGCGAGCGTGAGCTTGACCGAGCGCTCGACCTGCACGACGTAGCGCAGGAAGTGCTCGAAGCTGGCTCCTCTGGTGCGAATCGCGGTCATTTGCCGCCTCCGAGCAGCCAAGGCGCATCGGTCGTAGCGCTGCCAGGTCGCGTCGCGTGTACCCGTTCGGCTTCGTCGCGAGCTGTCACGGCAAGCCGCTCGGCGCGCGCGTCCAGCTTCAATGCGACGTCGATCAGCTTCGCGCCCTGCTCGGTGAACAGCCCGACCTCGGCGGCCTTCGAGGCGAACCGGGCGGACAGCACCGACCAGCGAGCTCGGCGCGCGGTCAAGTCTTGCACCTCGGCCGCGTCGCTGGCTGGCAGGTCGGCAAGGCAGGCGCGGAACTGCACCATGGTTTCGCGGTAGAGTTGCTCAACCTCTTCGGTGCTCGCTTCAGCGCCGAGCTGGCGCTTGAGCAACTGTCTGATGGCCTTCCGCTTTCCGGCATCGTTGCCAGGCTGGAAGCGGCCCGAGGCGCCGTGATTTCGGTTCCGGTCAGGGGCCGTGTAGCCGGGCAGGTCTTTGCGGCGTGTCGGCGCTGTACGCGCCTTGCCGTGTTCGAATCGTCGAGCCATCAGTACATGTGCTCCGCTCGTGTGGTCGTGAATAGCGATTGCCGACGCGTCGTTAGGGATAGACGGCGTCTTTGGGTTGAGAACGACAGGGGAGTCGCCCGCGTGTGTCGACGCGTTAAAACGCGTTGTGGCGCCTCAGCGACTCGAACGCTGATCGCGAAGCCGACTTCGGAGATCAAACCAAGCCGGTTTCGCTGTCCGTGCGCCTCCCATGAGGCGACGCCGTGTTCTTTGCGAGCCCGTGATCGCTATTCGAGAAAACACGGGCTTTTTGGGGTGTGGGCAATACTCGACAGGACAGAACGTCGCCGTGCCCAATACGTTTTCAGCTGTATTGATGCTGCTTCGTGAGTCAGCTCGTCGGCTCCTTGAGCCGACGAGCTAGCTGCGCGCCAATATTGGCGCCGCGCACTACGGCAGCACTTCGTTTGCGCACGCCGGACGTGCGCATTGGAAATATCAGGCGGCCGCGCGACCGAGTCGATCCGAAATCGCGAGTTTGCAATTCCGGGCCGACGTGACCTCGAGTGCGGCGCGGCGCGTGGTCAGCGCGCAGCGATCTTCAACTCACGCCCGTGGTCTTCAACCACCGCCCCGGACTCCGTGAGCCGTCGCCACGCCGCAGAGCCATAGCGCTGCGCGAAGTCGGCGGGTTTCAGCCCGGTCGTAACAAGAGTGGGCAGCTGTTTGCGATAGCGCTCATCGATCACTTCGAAGGCCACACCATCAACCACCTCGAACCCGATTTCATCGAGCACCAGCAGGTCGCGGTGCATGGCTTGGTCAACGAGGTAGGACTCACCCGTGCCTAGCCGCTGTTGACGTCGAGCCGCGCCGAGTTGCGCCGCGGTCGTGAACAGGAACGAAGGGAGGCGCCGCGGGTCGAAGGTCTTTTCCGCTTGCGCGCGCAGTTGGCAGAGCTTTGCGACACATCCCGCGGTTTTGCCTGCGCCGGTACGTGCGGAAAGTATCAAGCTGCCCTCTGCCGGCTTCCAGCGTTCCAGAGCATCGACGATCACTGCCGACGAGAGTTTCCGGAACGCCGCGTTTTCGAACCGCGCGTAGGGCCAGTTGGGGACCGCGGCATCAAACCCATCAGGCCCGACCCAGCAGGCCTCAAAGCGGTCCGCGATGCGCCGCAGAGCGTCGTCTTTGCGTCTTCGGATTTCGGCTTGTACCTGTTCGAAACAGTCGGGGTGAAACGACACGACCGCTCGCGTTCGCAGGTTCTGCCGACGGCATACCTCGCCAGCGATCGCGCCGCGGCAAAAATCACACGTGGGGGATTCGGCTTGAGTCATTGGGATCCTCCGGTAGCGGCGCGCACGCGGGCGGCGTGGTCCGCGAGTTCCTCGACGGTTGCATCGTTCTGCGTGCCAACGCGGCGCGCTCCCGGTTGGCTCTTCAGCCCCAAGAACTTGGCGGGTTCGTTGGCGATGGTTCGAATGGTTGCCGTCGATCGCCACCAGTCGTGCGCGAAAGCTCCTTGGAGCGCCTGCTTGGCCCGTTCAAGCCCCACCTTTTCGCGAAGCTTCTTGGCCGCCTTGGCATCCTGCGAGTCAAAGACAGGCTTTTCGCCACGAACGCGTTCGTACAGCTCAAAGTACAGGTCAACGACCTCCTGGTGCTGTCGGCCAGCTTCCGGATCCGCTAGGGGTAGCTCACCCTGGGATTTGGTCCGAGCGCTTGAGCGCGAGATCTTGGATCTCTTACCTGGATCTCTTACTTGGATCACTTCGGGTGATCCTGGATCACGGGTGGGGTGATCTAGGATCACGGGTGGGGTGACATCATGACACCCGTGATCTGGTGTCACCGGTGGCGTGGTGTCACTGGTTACGGACATCAGGCGTCCGAGTTCGTACCTGTTGGCCCGGCCGACCGAGCGGGTCACCGAAATGGCCTTTCGCTCCTCAAGTTGCCCGAGCACACGGATAACGGTTCGTCGGTCTAGCGACGTCCAGGTCGCCAATCGCTCGACACTGGGAAACGTGTCGCTTGCCCGGCTCCAGTGGTTGAGCAGCGCAAGCGCAACCAGCTTCTCGCTCGGGGTCATATCCGACATGAAAACCGCGCGTTGCGCCTCGAGTAGGTTGAGGTCACCGGCCATCGCTCTCCGCGCAGGTGAGCCGAGACTCGCGCGCCCGCTCGATGTCCGCCTGCGTCGCCCGCTGGTGGGGCTTCAGCGGGTTGCAGATGCACGCCCAGCCTTCGAAACCGCAGCAAAGGCAGACGTCGATCTCGGGGCGCTCGGGCGGGAAATAGGCCTGAGTACCGGTCATTTTCCACCGTCCTTCACGACGTGAACGAACGGCCCGCGCATCAAGTCGGGCACCTGTGCGCCCGAACGACTCGAGCAGCTCGATGGCGCGCCGATGCGCAGTGGCCGGCCCAAGCACGCTCACGTCGCGCTGAAAGCGCTGGACCGCGAAACGCTTCTCAGGATCGGCGATTAGCGAGGTGTCGATCGAGGTCAAGAATTTGGCGAGGTCGCGCGCATCGATCATCGTTTCGCCGGCGAGCTCCGCGCAGCGGATGCCATCGGGGCTGGTCCATTCGCGGACCGGTTCGAGTTTCATTTGGCACCTCGCCCCTTGAGCCAGGCCATCACGGCCGCGGGCTCGAACTTGTACGTGTCGCCGACTTTGACGCACGGACAGCCTTCGGTCCTCAGCACGTGAAGCTTCGTGCGCGACACGCCGAGCTTCGCGGCCATGTCCTTGCCGCCCAGCAAGTCAGGCTCACGGTTGCGCTTCAGGTCATCGAGCGCATCGGCCAGGGCCTCGGCGACGGTGTCTGCGATGAGCTCTCGCAGGTCGCACTTGCGGAGCTGCACGAGCATCTGCTCGCCATCGTCGCGGGCGGCCGCGCTCGCGGTGGACGTTTTCGGGTGGGCCATGTTCAGCCTTTCATGAGCAGTTCGAACGCTCGGTTGCTGACCTGAGGCGACGTGCGCCGAACCGGCGCCGAGCGACGTGACGGCATTGCCGGCATGTGCGCGCGGACCGCAGGCACGTTGATCAGCCCACCGCCCACGCTGTACGCAACGCCGCTGTGTCCGTTGTGCCCGCTCTCACTCGCCCGAACGCCATCGGCAAAGCTGCGCGCGGCATATTTGGCCGCGCATCGAGAGCGCCGTTCGCGCCGCTTCTCGGTCGCGCTCACGCTGCCACAGTCCGCGGAAAGCGGTCGTAAATGGCCGCGAGTTTGGCGCGCTTCATCGGGTCGCTGACCGCCGCTGGCGAAAGCTCGAATTTCTGGACCAAGCCGATCGAGCAGCCCGCCTCTGCGGCCACCTGCACGAGCGTGCGTCGCGCGATCATTCGCGCATCTTTTGGCGAAAGATTTTCAGTCATTGGATACACCTTTGGTGAACGTACAAGGGCGAGCCACAGGGACGCGGCACCGCTCCGAGCGATACCGTTCCTGAAGTCCTAACTGTCTGCGCGGCTCTGCGCCGCACCGAAACTCACCCGGTCAGTCGCTTTGCGGGGAGCTGTTTCCGTGCGAAGTACTTGGCGGCCACGTCGAGCAATAGGCGCTCGATCGTCGGCGTGAACTTGGTGCTTGCCGCGGGATTTAGCTCGATCGGCGTGCGGGTCGAGAGGAAGCGGTAGACAGCATGCGCCAAGTTCACGCCGGAGCGAGCAGGACCGCGCCCTCGGCGCACCGCGTCGGGAAGTTCCTCGAGAGCGCTCTGTTGAATGCTCAAGCCCTTGAGACCCGCGCTGCAGCGGCCCCAAACCTCGGCCACTAGCGCGCGGTCCCATTCGCGGACGCGTTCCTTGTGCCTCTTCAGCGAGGGTGGGTCGTGGTTCTTCGGGTAGCCGGGCTCGCGGCGCTCGAGCCGGATGGCGACGACCTCCCAAGCGACCATGGCGAGCCGGCGTGCGTTGTCTGCCGCACCTGGCGTAATCACGCCTTCGGCGATTGCACTCGCCAGCGATCGCCGAAGGCGCTGCGCCTGCGCACTGTCGAGCTTGCCCCGTTCGAAGAGCTCGAGTTCGAAGCGAAGGTCCTTGGACGCGCGGACCCACCGCGGATCGTCGGGTCGCCACTTGGAGCTCGCCACGTCCGGCATGGTCGGCGGGCCCGGTGCTTCCGTCAAACGGCACGGCTCGCCACCCCTACCCGCCACGGCACGCCGACCGGCACCAGCATGGACGGCGTCTGCGCCGACCGCCAGCGAGGCCGAACGCGCACGATCAGGCAGAAAAGACGCAGCGTTAGAGTTTTGGCCCGCCCGTTCTGCCCAGGCGAACCAACGTAGGCGGTTTCGCCTGGTTCGCCTGGGTCATGTCCGTCCTTGGATTCGGCGTTTTCGAAGCCGTTCCGAATCTCGGAGCCGCTCTCATAACCCGAAGGTCGGAGGTTCAAATCCTCCCCGCGCAACTACCGAAAAAGAAGCGGGATCGTCTCTCCGAGACGGTCCCGTTTCGCTTTCCATGGGTCAGTTTTGGGTCAGCCAAAAGTCTCGCTCGACGAGCTCCCAGGCTGCACCACCGCGCGTCCTTGCTCTCGCCTTTCTCGGACGTTGGTTCGGGGATTCGAGGCTGCCTTCGACCGTTCTGAGCAGCTTCCTTGGTGTCTTGCGCTGGAAAGACCCGGTGCAGAGATGCCGAGCCAGCATGGCGACGGTTGGAGCGCTCGTTGGAACGACCACGAAGGCAAGCGCAGGAGGATGACGTTCCGCCGTTGGCGGGATGCCGAAGCGTACGAACGCAAGATGAAGAGCGAGCAAGAGGAGATCAGCCGCGGGCTTCGTGGTCTGCCGCCTCCTCCCAAGCCTTTCGAGGCGATCTGCTCGTACTGGATGGCGAACCGCGCCAGTCAGAAGCGGAGCGGCTTCCACGACGAGAGCATCATTCGTGCGCACCTCCGCCCTGCGTTCGGCGCGTTCATGCTCCACGAGATTGGCGTGGTGCAGATCGACAAGTTCGTCGTCGATCGCTCGCACTTAAACAAGAAGACGGTCGCCAACCACCTCACACTCTTGGGCGCCATGCTCAACGTGGCGAAGGAGCTCGGATGGCTCGCTGTCGTCCCTCGCATCCGCAAGCCCAAGGTCAGGATGTTCGTAAACGACTTCAGCTACCTCCGCACGGACGAAGAGATCCGTACCTTCCTCGTCGCCGCCAGTGACGAAGACGCCAAGGTCTTCGCCTTCTACGCGACCGCCATCTACACCGGGATGCGAGCGGGCGAGCTTGCGGGGCTCCACTGGGGCGACGTGAGCTTCGAGCGTCGGCTTATCACCGTGCAGCGGAGCTTCTCCGGTCCGACGAAGGCGGAGGACGTTCGCTACGTGCCGATCTTGGATCCGCTGCTTCCGGTTCTTCGTGAGCGCCGCCTGGCGACCAGCAACCGGCTCGTATTCCCCAACGATGCGGGCGAGATGTTCGACCAATCTGCGAGGGTCTTCCAGGAGGGCTTTCACCGGGTGCTCAAGCGAGCGGGCTTTCCCATGATCGAACGTGACCGAAAGGTACGCCGCTACATCCGGTTCCACGATTTGCGGCACACGTTCGCGAGCCACTGGGTGATGAGGGGCGGGGATCTCTTCAAGCTGCAGAAAATCCTTGGGCACAAGACGGTGCAAATGACGATGCGCTATGCCCACCTGGCACCGAACGCTTTTAGCGGAGACTTTGGTCGCTTGGGACCGCCACGCTGTGCCGCGAGCCCAATCACTCAAGCGACTTTCAAGACCTCCGCCGAGGGCACCGGAACCTGAATCAGTCGTCTGTTTCCAAGATGCGGACTGTGCCAAAGACCTCGTCCGGTATGATCAGCGCCTGCGGAGATTCGAGAGTCGTTGTCATGTAAGCGTTGTGATAACGCGCCATCCACCGATACTTCTCCAAAAGGCTAGGCACACCGCGATGCAGCTCTGCCCCCTGCTCGATGATCTCTTTGTGCGCGGCGAAGTAGGTCTCTGGAGGCGTTGGTTCGTCCAGCTCGGTCCAGAAACCGAGGTAGTTAACGAAATGCTTCCCGCTCTCATCGGTTGCAATCAGCCCGAAGATACTCTCCAAGTCGCCCTTAAGCGCAGCCGCCGACAGAACCGGCTTCTTCTTATGCCTCGCCACGACCGCTTGCAGTGATTCCAAAACGCTGTCGTGGAGCATGACCATCGGGTACGTCGCCGACTTCGACTCTACCTCGTACGCACGGATCTGCGCCGGGCTGAAGATCAAGCTCTCACTCGAATAATGCAGACCAACGGCAATACCACCACGAAGCACCTGTCCGTTGCCAATGAACTCACCTTGGATGTGAACTATGTGCACAAGGAACCAGAACAGACCGTCGAGGTAGCTCTCCAGATCAGACTTGTCCAACGGCAGAGCCAGGCAAAAACAGTCGGAGAAAAACCGGACCTCAATCCCGTGTTGGTCACCCGCTGTAGGTTTGTGCGCTCCGACGACGCTAGAAAATAAGAACTCTAGCTTCTGGATTTGGCGCCCAGCTTCTTTGGGCGGCATCGATAAGACTTGGTCTCGGAATCCCAAGAGGTCGATGAAAGCAACGATGTGGTCCTTCAGCGCAGGCGGCGGCTTCTTCTTGGTCCGACGCTCCCGCCTGTTACGGATGTCAGCCAAAATCCTCTGCAAGTCGACGGCTGGATCGATAGGTTTCTTCGTTGCCATCGCAGCACTGTATCCCATGGCGCCGAAAAGGATCATCTAGTCCCATCACCCAACGGGCGACTGACATTCTGCGAAGCAACGATTCCACGCTTCGCAGAACCGTCGGGAGGTCGTCTCATGAGTACGTCAGCGCCATCGCAAGGCAAGCGAGAAGAGTTGCTTCGCACGATGCGAAGCATTGTCGAGTCGTTCGGAGTCTTAGAAGGATTCCGAAAGACTGATCTCGAACACGATCGAACATTTCTCTTTGAACACTGGAGCGGTGCGCCATTCGTTTGGGTGCCGTACGACAGCGGAACGCATCTTCTCTCATTGATCGCGCTCGACGCTCGTCGTCGCCGCATCATCCTGAGTGCGATCGCAACGATCGATCTCAACTTCGAGGGCGCGAGATATTTTCTGGCGCGCGGTCCCGAGTTCGCGCTACAACCATTCAGCCGAGACGCCCTCCGAGACGAGGTGATCGCCCACTTCGATTTCGAGAGCGGCTACGGCGCAACGCACGGAGCCTGTCAGCCATGAACGGCATTGCCCTGAACGAGCCTTTCAACCAGCCACTCGCCGAGGATGAAGAACTCGAAGATGAAGCGAGCTTGCGCCCCACGCTCGATATTGGCTCGGATCTGCACAACCTCGTCGACCAGGCGCTGCAATTCGTCGCTCGCGACGAGTTTCTGTTTCAGACCAGCGCTGAGCTGGTTCAGCTGTCGCGGGATCACGACCATCGCCTGAACCTGCGCCCCCTGAAAGGTGCCCAGCTCCGCTACCTGCTGGCGAAGCACATTCGCTGGATGAAGGGAGACAACCCGTGCCACCCGCCCAGCGCGGTCGCGACGTGCATCCTGGAACGCGGGTCTCGCGAGCACGTTCGTCCGATTCGGGCGGTGTTGCCGTTTCCTGTCCTGTCCCCCCGCGGAGTGTTGCAGCCAGCTGGGGGCTACGACGCCGCTACACGGACGTTCTGCGCACTCGAAGCGCCCGTACAGGTTCCTGAGCACCCGAGGCGGGAAGACGCGCAGCGTGCCATTGGCGAGCTCCTGGATGTGGTCCAAGACTTTCCATTCGCCGACGACACCCACCGCGCGGCGTGGCTGGCTGCACTCCTGACCCCTCTGTCCCGCTTTGCCCATGACGGGAACGTTCCCTTGGTCCTCGTTCAAGCGAATGCCCCTCGCGTTGGCAAGACCCGACTGGTTCAGGTCATCTCGGAGATCCTCATGGGTACCGACGCTCCAGTCATCACTCAGACCCGCAGCGAAGACGAGACGCGCAAGCGTGCGATGTCTTTCCTTAGGTCCGCCCGCCCGATCGTCTTGATCGACAATGTCTTGGGGCTTTTCGGCGGTGCCACGCTCAACGCCCTTGCGACGAGCAGGACCTTCGAGGACCGCGTGCTGGGCAGTTCGAAGACCATGATCGCCGAGAACCTTTCAACCTGGTTCATCACCGGCAACAATGTTTCGCTCGCTGCGGATACGCCCGAGCGCTGTCTGCACATCCGGCTTCACACGGAAGCCGAGAGCCCTCAGCTTCGCTCAGGGTTCCGCTACCCCGATCTGTTTGCCGTTGTCAGAGAGCGCCGCGTCGCGTTGCTCTCGGCTGCGCTAACGATCTTACGAGCCTACTTCGTGGCTGGACTCCCTGACCAAGGTCTTCCCGCGTGGGGCTCGTTCGAGTCCTGGTCGTGCGTCGTCCGGGGAGCTCTCGTTTGGGCTGGTGCAGCCGACCCCGCCGCAACGCGTGAAGAACTCGAAGCGAACGCAGACGCCGAAACGGACGTGAAAGCGATGCTCATTGCCGGATGGGAAGAGCTGCAAGACGCACAACACTCACCGCACGGCTTTCGTGCCGCCGAGGTTCTCGCATTGATGAAAGCGTCAGCTGACAAGGCGCCCACGCTTCGCGCAGCCCTCTCCGAGCTCGCAACTGCGCCGTCTACCGTCCCCGAGCCGAAGACCCTGGCGCGCCATCTGCGCGATGCGAAGGGGCGGAACTTCCGCGGTAGGATCTTGCGTTGCGACCCCGATCTGAAGGCGGCTCACCGCTGGAGAGTGGAGCGCGTTTCAGGCGAGCAGCGCTAGGTTCAAGGGGGATAGGGGGGATAGCCAGCACGCCGGAAAAATCCGCAATGAAGCCGCGACTAATAGGCATACGAGGTGAATTGGTGGACTTGTTCCAATTTCAGGAATTCGGAACCGTATCCTTCCGCCGTGTTAGCGCACCTACCAAACGAGACGCGCCTACAAGCTCCGGTTGAACCGCCGTGTGCGACGCGCGAGCGCTTCACATGTCCACCAACGCCACCTACGGCTGCCCGAGCGCTTTCATCTTCGCGCGAATCTCGTCTTCCGAATGTGGCGTTGGATCAAAGTACGGCAGCTCGACGACTCGTCCTTCCTTCACCCAGCCGAATAGTAGCTGCTCGTTGATGAAGAACATGAAGGTACGGTCCGGCAGTTCGAGAAGCAAACATGGGAAGTGCTGAAGCACAGGACGCCCCTTCTCTTTCTGCAACGTCTCCTCGACCGCGCGAACACCGCCTGTTCCCCACTTCTTCAGCCTGGTGTCCCAGTCCTCGTCGGGGACGAGCTCGTCATGCTGGACCCAGGTGGAATTGGGGTCGCGGCTGATGAGCGAACTCATCAGCCGCGCCTGAAACTCGATCATGCGGCGACGAGCATCGTCGCCGGGATCGTCGGGTGGCTTCGGGCAACGAGAGCAGAACGTTCTGAACTCCTTTGGGCGAAGACGGACCCGCAGCCGTTCGCATTGGGCGCAGAAGAGCAGCGCAGCGGGCGCGAGCCCACGAGGCTTGTACTTGTGGCGATGGCTACCGCGCACGCGTCGCACCAGGTCTCGCAGAGTTACCACCGCACGTTCGAGCGTATCTGTAACTTCTATCGAAGTGCAAATCGCCCAACGGGAGAAATCGGGGAGGTGTAGCTGGCGACGATGGACGGCGATGTAGCCGTCTATCGCACCGCTGTGAGTCTCACCGAGACGGCATGTTGCCACTCAGTGACTTACCCATCCCTGAACAAGAAAGAAAAAACATCATGTCGAACGTCAGCATCGTCAACCCTCTCGCCACCAAAGTTGCAGAAGCCACCCAGGCGGTTGCGTCGGCGGTCGCAGCCTTAGAGCTTGTAGAAGCGGAGGACGCGGTGGAACGCGCCAAGCATCAACCGCACCCCACTATCAAGTATGAGACCTTCACCAAAGACCAGGCGCAGAGGTTGTTCGTCAATCGCCGCAAGAACCGACAGATCCGCAGCGTCGGTGTCAGTCGCTACGCCAAGATCATGAGCGACGGTCAGTGGCGAACCTATGACCGTGCACAGCCTCCCATCTTGATCGACGAGAAGGGCAAGCTGGCGGGAGGTCAGCACCGCGTCGCCGCTTTCATCAAGTCCAAGCTGGAAAGCATCACCTTCCCCGTGGCAAGGAACGCGTCGGAGGAAGAGATCAAGAACCAGGATGCGGGCATCAATCGCACCTTCAACGACTACGTGGCGATGTTTCACAGCTTGCCCAAGTTCTCGAACATCTCCGAAGCAAAGTTGAACGCGGTGGGCAAAATTCTCTCGAAGGAACCCAGCCCTACCGCCGCGAAAGTCGCCGAAACCATCATCGACTCTGAGTCGGTGTTGCAGCTCATCGACAACTTGATCGGTAAAACAGCGACAGTGCAGCGCTACGCGCCTCTCATCGCGGCATTCGTCCTCGCTCATGGGGAGATGGTTGAGAGCGTGTGGGAGGAGGCGCTCGTCAACTTCGACAGCGGCACCAACGTGAAGGACTCGCCCATGGCGCTGCTCTCAAGATCGCTCGACACTCGACGACAGAACGAACTCTTTTTGAAGTCGCTGCATGCGCTCAAAGCCACCCACAACGAGGACGACATCAGCGAACTGACCACCGATGTTGCTCACTTGAAGTGGTGTGAAGACAGCGGCGTTGGTTGTTCCTGCCCGGATTCCGGTGGGGGAGACGGCGGGAGTGACGTGCATCCGGGGCTAACCGCTTCGGTGTCAGACGATGACAACGATGACCTGTGAGAGGATTGCCCGTGGGCTCTCGGAAAGGAAGGTGATGATGACGTGATGAGCATCGACGGTCTCGGCGCAGTGCACGGCGCCGGGAGCGGTTGATCAAGACGACCACTGACTTGGAAGGTGCCCGTGATGGCTGGTGTCATCAGAGTCGCTTATACGACTGCTCATCGGCTGCGGGCTCTGATTCGCTGAGACGGGGCAGGTTCATCTTCTCGATTTCCAAGGCGGGAGACCTTGAGGCTTACCGGGTCCTGCTCCGCCTGTTCCAGCCCAAGAGAAATCAGCCTCGCCACGAGACGCTCCAGCCCCTCCTCAGGATAGGAATCGACAAGGAGCTGAAGGCGTTGCCGGAGGTCGCAGCTGAGTGGGCACCCGACGTAGTTCTCGACGTGCTCTTTCCTCGGGTCCTTGTAGCGCCTCGTGATCTTCGGGAACGGACGCTGACTGGCAGCTCCCTTTGCCGGCAGTGGATTCGCGTCCTTCGCCATCTGCTCCAGACGACGTTCCATTCGGTCCGCCACAGACTGCACTGTGGCGCGGGGATCGGTCGGCTCCTTCGACTCCGTGCGCGTGGCAGCCAGCCCATTGTCGAGGACTTGAAGAAGAAGCTCGTCGTCGTTCGGGATCGTTGGGCGCTGCTCCAGGATTCGATCCAGCGCTTCGCGCAGATGGTTGGGCAGTTCGATCTTGATGGTCTTCGGAAAGCGGAGAATTCGCATGATCACCTCTGGTCGGGCGGACCATCGCTTGCGCTCGACCGCGTCGAAGACCGGCAGGAGAGCGAGCGACGGTCGCCTCACCAGAAATGTCGGTTTAGTAGCATCCCTACTTCTTTGACCGCCGGTCGCGCTCCTCCTGAGCTTCGCGCGCGAGTTGATAGTCCAGATCCAAGACGGCTCCCCAGCACTCTTCGCAGTACTCGCCGTCGATCACTTCGCCACCCCCGCTCCAGATTTGTCCGGGGTATTTCTCGACGGTGCCGCACCATTCGCATCTCGGCGGCGGCTCGGGCTCATCGTTGATAAGCTCCTCGGCTCGAAGTTCAGCCTCAATCGCGGCAATGGTTTTTTCTACGCTCAGGTTGATGTCTATTGTCATGGTGTTCCTCACAGTGGTTTGAATTCCAGTACGGTAGCGACGCCCAACTGCTGGGCGCGAGCCTCCACCGCTTCTTTCAGGAGGGCTTCCGCCTTCGGCTGCTTGTTCTTCGACTGGAACGAGATGCACGCTCCGTCATGTTGAAATAGACAAATGCCGAACTGCTGGGCGGAGCCGTGCTTGATTGCCACGTCGAAGATGGGCGCGATGATCTCCATCTCCACGCTCTGAATGACGGAGGCGGCGATGGCACCCTCCCAACGGTGGCTCTTGTTCGTCGCCGGATCTTTGGTCAGGTCGAGCGCCTGCCACGCTCCCCAAACGTCCGCAGCACCACCTGCCTTCTTGATCTCCTTGAACCAGCCCTCACGCAACTGAAGAAGCTCGCGGAACACTGGGTGGCTCAGAAGCCCCGCCAGCTTGTGGTCGTTGAGCATGTTGGCGAGGTTCGGCGTGCTCTTGCCGAAGCACAGCGAGTAGATCCCTTCCTTGAAGACCTTCTTGATCTTCGCCGGTGGTTCCCCATCCACCCCATGGGTGTGGCGGTAGAATGATTTCCAGAGGCTCGCTCCGGAGGCGATCAACTCCTGTGACCTGGGCGCATTCAGTTTCGCTGCCAAAATCGAGAACTGGCTGGAGCGGAGGTCACAGTCCACCAAGCCGCTGCACACCGCCTTTCTGACCTCGCTCTTGAGCCCAAGAACGGAATCTCCGGTCGGTGAAAGGCGACAGGTATGTCCTCTCTCCGAAGGTAGGTAGTAGACGTTGGGATTGCGCTGGATGTTCGCCAGCGTCTGATACTGCATCTGCTGGACGACCGGGCTGAGAGTGCCGATGGCATTCTTGATCTTGTCGGCGTTCAGACTTATCCGGGGTAGGAAGAGGCTCCCCGCCTTGATGCGTCGAAGGTAGTTGATCATCTTCGTCTGCGTTGGGTTCAGGCTCCTTTGCGCCAGCTCCGCCTCGTAGTGCTCGGTCTCCTGCCGGCGCTCGGCGTAGATCGACGATGAGCCCACCTGCTCACCAGTGACGAAGTCCACCAGCTTGTCGGAGGGGCTGATGCACTCCTGATGAAGAGCCGACAACATCTCCGCGTCGAAGCCAAGGCTCTCCACCTGCCTCGCCTTTCCCAGCCAAGAATCGGTGGGGAATGCTTTGTGTTCAACCCAGGTGAGGTCGGGCAGGACCTGGCTCTTGAACGCTACGAGAAAGTCTTTGCCGTTGAAGTTGCGATCCCAGGTCTTGAGGCAGCACTCTTCCGCCAGCATCTTCGTTGGCACCACCAGTTGGCTGCTCTTCTTGTCGAAGAAGTCACCGAAGCACAGGTAGCGGAAGAAGCGCAGGTAGGCAGGGTTGCCGACCAGCGCGGGGTACTTTCTCAGGACATATTCGCGAAAATTGGGACTGACAGACTTTCTCATATGAACATCTCTCCTTCGTTCAAAAGGAGATATGCCGCGGTCTTATTGACCTTTTTTGCTTCGATGCGTCAGCGAATCATTTTTAATATCCGCGGTAGCACACCACACGTCACCCACGTCGAACGCGCCAGAACGCCAGCCAAGCCTCGCGTGGAGCGAATGGCAACGGAGCCCAGCTGAGAACCTGGGGAATGCTATAAATTCCCCTGCAGTACTTTTCCGGAGCGGCAGTTGGAAGTGCCTATAATCGCGGGGGCGGATGTCATCCCGAAAGACTCTCTTGGTAGGGATGACTGGAGATAGCTGTCCTCCATCCTCCCGCTCTTGTGGTCTGCCCAGAAGCACATCCAGAGAACGTACCTGGATAGGTATGTCTCATCTTACTGGTTTGAACGCGATCAGTTCGTGCGCCTTCCAGCTCGGCGCGCCCGAGAAGTAGCTCTTGCGAAATTTGTTCAAGTTCCCGTGAGCAACCTTGATCTGCTCCGCGCTCGGCGGCTCGTCGTGGTTGCCGGGGTTCATGAAGTCGGCAATCACCTTCAGGTTCCCCATGTCCGATGGGTCCTTGTAGATCACCAAGGAGAAGAGATGGCTCTCGCAGCCAAGCGCACGGCACCAAGGCGCGTTCTTGGAAACGAAGAGCTTCTTGTGACAGCACAGCCCTCCGATCTGGGCATAAAACGGAATCATGATTGAGCCCTCAAACAAGGATACCAATCATGATCGATTCCAAATCACCACGACCACCACCAGCCCTGTGCTGGTACCCAGAAGAGCGACGCTTCAGCAGCGGAGATCAAATCTTCATCGTAACCGACATCCATTGCTACAGCAGCCGCATGGTGAGGTCTGCGCGAGACCAGCAATGGTTCCGCGTGGGCGCGGTGAATCTGAACGACCTGACCGTCGGGTACTGGCGCTTCTCCATCGACGATGCCCAGGCGATCTTGAGGGCTCGGATTGTCGCTCCGCCATGGACCCAGCCCCTCAGCGAAGGGATCCAGATCGAGCGAGCCCGCCACGTCACGGGAAAAAGGATGGGGCGCTACAAGGTGACCGTCACCACGGTGTCGGTACCGCCCGAGGTCACGGCGAAAGCGTCGGAGCTGAGGGCGCACTTCACGCGAAAGGGGCACCAGCCCAACTTCGTCGTCGGAGCGTGGGCTGGGCGGCAGCAGAGCGCGAACCTGAAGCGCGCGGTGGAGAACGCAGCCATGAGCCGGGTAGGCACCTTCAAGGCGGCGCGGGTCAAAGCCATCGTCGGCGGCGGGGTCAACGTGACCCCGGTTCTCTCCCGCCTCGTGAAAGAGGGACGCCTCACGAGGGTCGGCAAGAAGCGCTACCTCGTAACCCCGCCGAAGATCATCGACCGTGCGGATTGGGCAGCGTGAACTACGCTTCCGGCTCAGCGTCGATGGAACGGCTTCGGGCTCCTACGCTTGTTCCGTAGAGCCATCGGCATCGCGCAAAGCGTCGGGCAGATACTTCTTGTAGACCTCGTTAAGGTGCTCACGAGCGGAGAGCTTGTCTGCCGAGTAGTCCAGCTCCTTTCGGAAGAATTCCAGCCGTCCACGAGCTGCTTCGATGACCTGCGCCCAGGTTCGAATCCACACCGTGATGCGCGGATTGTCTGCCTGGAAGAGCATGCCCTCGGGACGATTCATCTGCCGCGCCTTGATGCGGGCTTGCTCGTTCACCTCGTTCGAGAGCGCCCAGAAGTGCCAACTCGTGTGGGTGTCGCGAAAGCGCTCGTCGGCGGCAACCGCCAGCGCGTAGCTTTCGATCTGGGTCGTGACCTGTAGGTCGACCTTCTTGTTTGGGCGCTTGAGCTCGATGACCAGGTGCTGGCGCTCTTCGCCTCTCGGCAGCGGGATCCGTCGCGACAGCATGAGATCCACGACGCCCATGGATCCGTCGTCACGAAGAACCGGAGAGTTCTCGTCCGTGACCGATCCCAGTGCCTCGCGATGACGAGCCAGCACCTCGTTGAGGGACTCGTCGTCGACTGCGAGATTGAACTCCTCGCCGAAGAGCCATGTGTTGGGCGCCAAGATCCGATGGAGTTGTCGCCGCTCTAGAAGTGTCTCCTTGGACAGGGGGTCGAAGAGCAGTAGCTCCAGCCCGCGAAGGAAGTTGAGTCGGTCAGCAATCGTCTTGGACGCCTGAATGATCGCCGAGAGCGATGTCTTCTTCAGGAGCTTCGCCAGGTCCTCCTGCTTATCGCGCGGAAGGTTCAGCACGTCCGTGAGGATCATCTGCACCGCTTCAGGACTGTCCTCCAGCGCCTGCCGCAGAAGGCGAAACGCCAACCTCTTTTGCTTCTGGGCGGTCTTGTCGAACTCCGGGAGGTACGCAGCCACGTTGAGAGCGACGATATCGAAGACCTGCCGCTCGGCGGTCTCCACCGGGTTCGCCGGCTCGCCAGAGTAGGGGTAGACCTCTTCGCGCTTCCAGTCGGCAACCTCGGTTTCCGCGCGCTCAGCTTGGCGCCGCCGCGCGTAGGTCCGGAGTCGCGCCTTCGCCGCGTCGACGATTGGGCGAACGTCGTCGCTCAACTCGTCAAGCTCCAGCAGGTTCTTCTCCTGAAGCTCGCGGATGTAGTCCGACTGAAGGTAGGCGGTGAAGTTCAAACCGGGCGCGTGGATGACACCCTGCCGCTCGCCGAGGGCGAACCCATTCCCATCGCAGAACACGAGAGACTTGGAGGCGTTCGCTTTCCACTCGACCACGGTGAGCTTTGCGTCGATCTCGCGGTCCCGAATCTTCACGGGAGTGAAGGGCAGCTCTTCACGACGCTCTTCAGCGGCGGCGGGATCGATCTTCCGCCCACCGTAGGCGAGAGTGACATGGGGGTATTGCCGTAGGTACAGCGCGAACTGCTCAGTCAGCTCTTGGAGAGCGGTTCCGTTGTCGAGCGACGTGAACGTCAGGTCGCAGTTGTCGATGGTGACCGCCGTCTTCGTAGTCGCGCCGGTCGGGGCAGCAGCCTCGTCGCTCACCTTGAACGTCGACTGGTCCTTGTTGCCGACGATGGTAAAGCTCGCGAGAGCCTTCTTCGACTTCTGGAATGTGGTGCACCACTCGACGCGTTTGCCGAGGGCGAAGGCGCGGAATCTACCGAGCCCCGCTTTTCCGTGGAGCATGCGCCCTTCGCGCTTCGTCTTGATCGCGGTCTGCTTCCACGAGCCACCGAGATGCGAGAAGGACGCAATAGCGACTTCGTAGGGCATCCCGTCGCCGTTGTCCGTGACGGTCACGCGCTCAACGACGCCGAGCCCGTTGTCGCGGTAGTCAACCTCGGCTCGGGTCGCATCTGCATCGACGGCGTTCCAGAGCAACTCCGCGAGCGCGGCGCTCGGTTTCCGGCTCGACGCCAGGCGGGCAAGGTAGTCTCGCTCGACTTGGACGCGTAGCGTCCTCATCGATGCACCCGTCGCCGCGGGCTCCGTAGAAATGCTGACCACATGTTCAGTGTGCTACCTTGGCGCCAAAACACAAGGCGCTCACTCCCGCTCGAACGAGAAGGTCTGAAACTTCAGTGTCTTCGCGTTCTCGGAGACTGTTCGCACCACGTCCTCCTTCACGCCGTCGGGAACGGATACCCGGAGTTCGAGCGTCACGTTGACCTCGGCGCCTGGAAGCACGGAGAGATGCTCCAGCACCTCCATCACTACGCGCCCAGTCTCTTTCACGACGCGCTCCCCATCGACCCTCACCGAGCCGATGAAGACATTCGGGGGGAGCTTGGGTGCCGTGGCGATCGAACCACCGTGCTGCGAAACCGGCACGTCCACCTTGCCCATCTCGCCGCTGCCGTGGCGAGGAGGTCCGGAGGGGTGCCTTTCACGCTCGCGTTGGGCACGTGCGACCGCAGGCTTCACCACCAGCGTCGTTCGATCGATGACGCCGGGCAAGCCTTCGCCGACCTTGAGTCCGCTGTAGCGCTTCTTCGCCTCATCGAAGAGACCGGCGACGGCGAACGTGTCGTCCGGATTGGTCACCGACGCCCCATCCTGCACGGCTAGCTCGATGACCTGTCGGGTCGTTACACGAGGGAGGTACAGGTAGCGAGAGAACCACTCGGCGAGTTGCGCGACGCTCACGTGATCGCGTTCGGTCCAGAGGTACTTGTCGAGGTTGGTGCGCAGCTCGACTCCCGGAAACTTCGAGCGAAGGACCCATTCAGTGGTGAAGCGCGCACTTGCCCGTTCGCCGAGCGAGCCCTCCCCGCCGACCTTGAATTCCTCCCACTCGATTTCGGACGCTGGATCATTCTGTCGCGGAGCGATGCCCCAGGCGTAGGTGCCTTGGAGACGAAGATCGACCGTGCTGTCGAACTCCTTCACCTTGCCCTGCACTTGGCTCTCCTGGAACTTGTCGAGGTTGAGCGGGGTCGAATCGAGTTCGATCGACTGCCACGCCAGGTAGTGCGCGACGGCGTTGAGGAGCGCGTCGAGGTCCTTCATGTCGGGCGCAAGAAACAGGAGGCAGTTGCGCTCCAGACGAGGACCGTTGCCTTTGCTTTCGAGGATCGCCTTCGCGGCGGCGATGGCGGCGCTGTCCTTCTGCCCCTTTTTGTGAGGCTGCTTCGGGTGGAGGACCACGAGACGGGCGGTCGGTTCGTCGGCGACTTCACTACCTGCGGGGCAGGAATGGACGGCGGCAAAGTCTCCGCGCTTCTTCGCGTCACGTTGAACGCGAGCCACGATCTCGGCGTAGAGGGTTTCGGCTTCCCTCAAGTGGGTGCTGGCACGATCCTCGGCGAGCCTATTGAGGTTTGCCTTCGTCGAGATCCAGTAGCGGTTCTGATCTTGATGGATGTACTTCGCCCGATCGGCAATGCGGCGGAGCGCATCGCCGAAGGTCGCGACGGACTCTCCAGGCTGCACGCATCCCAATCGAACCTTGCGATCGTCGATGCCGGGATTCTTGTTGTCAGCGCCCGGCGCAGTCCCCATGTACAGGGTTCGCGCCACGCGCCGACATGCCGACACCTTCCCGAGGTTGGGTGAGGCTCGGTCCAGCTCCAGAGGAAGGGAGTGCTCCCCATCCACGTCCTGCGAGATGATTGGCTCCCACACGTCAGGGAGGTACCGCGTCAGCTCAGAGCGCACTGCCCCATCGAACATCGGCACGCTCGACGGAAGGATCATCAGGCTCGCGTCCTGGCTCTCCCAAAGGCGGTGCACCACCTTGGCGAGGAGGCGCAAGACGCCGCGCGTTCGCTGGAACTTATCGAGCGTGGACCAGTCGTCGTAGAGGCGGCGGAACAACTCGGGATGGATTGGATAGGAGTTAGTCAGCTCGCGCTCGTACGCCTTCTCTCCGCAACCTGCCGGGTACTCGTCGGCACCGTCTTTGTACATCTTGGCGAAGGCTCGAACGACCGCCTCGCGGGCGACCTCGGCATCCTTACCCTCGACCGGCTCGAAGAGGCGACGACGCACGATCTCGAAGCCTTCGTCGGCGCTCGCAGGACGCCAGGGCTTGCCCACCCTCGTGAAGACGTTCTTCAATGTATCGAGCGCAAGCTCACCGTTCTCTCCGCCAATCTCAATCTTCGACGCGGGGACCGATGCGACGAGGAGCGTCTTCTCCGCTGCCTTTGCTGCTTCGGTCAGAGCTTGTGCGAACGAGGTCTGCGCTTCGAAGTCCCCCGAAGGAAGGTCACGCTTCCCGACGACCTGTCGGGCGTAGGCAACCCATTCGTCGATGAGGATCACGACCGGTCCGTACTTGCGGAACAGATCGACGAAGACCTTGGAGCCAGGGCTCGTGCCATTCGCATCGGAGTCGGCAACGAACTGGAAGGCTTCCTTGCCCTTACCACCCGCTGCATCTCCGAGCTGCCACGCCAGTTCGCCCCAGAGCGTTCGAACGACCACCCCGTCCGGCTTCTTGGATTCCTCGCCTGGAGAGAGCGCCGTTCCTACGAGGACGACTCGTCTCGCTTTGGGCGGAGCCTTCAGCTCGGCAGCAGCCAGCACCTCGTCGACCCCCGGCAGCTTCGCCTTGCTCTCCCCAAACAGGTGGTAGAGCGCCAGCATCGAGTGCGTCTTGCCGCCACCGAAGTTGGTCTGAAGCTCCACGACCGGATCTCCACCCGTTCCGCCAACGCGCTGAAGCGAACCGACAAGGAGCTCCTTCAAGCCGGCGGTGATGTACGTCCGCCGGAAGAACTCGACCGGATCGCGGTACTCGTCGCTTCCTTCGCCTCGGTAGACCTGGGCGAGGTCGGCGGCGAACTCCGCCTGCATGTATCGTCCCGAGGCGACATCCTTGTGGGGCGTGACCACCTCGCGCCAGGGCTTGAGCCCTGCCTTAGTCGCAAGGTCGATGGCGAGCGGGTTCTTAGCATCGACGTTCTTCGTCTCGGCGAGCTGCACCTGCGACAGCTCGCGCTTCAGCTTCCCGCATTCTTCCGCCTGCTGCTGGGCATGAGCCGCTTCGAGTAGGCGCTGGGCGGTGTCGATGGCGCGGTACGCATCGTCGTTGGTGAACACTTCGTCGTGGGCGAGCTTGTTGCGAACATCGCGAAGCTCGATGGCGTAGGTCCGATCGACACGTTGGAGGACGTTGCGAAAGACATCGTTCCAGTAGTCATCCCCGATCGCCTTGAGGAGTGCCTGGTTGTCCCAGTTGACCGATCCGTCCCGCGCCGTCTGAAGGTTGAGGCGGTAGCGACTGTCGTCCATCCACCTGGAACCGAGCTTGGTTCGCATCTCACGGTCCACGAAAGGACGGAGCCCCTCCTTCAGATGGTCCAGCGCCTTGCGAACACGATCTCGTGCAGTCGTCATTCATCCCCCTCGAAAAGAGTCTGCTGCCCCTTCTTCGGAGCCTTGGTGGTCTTCGCGCCGTTCTTCTTGGCGGCGCCAGGGTTGCTTGGAGCGGCTGGTGGCGGTGGCGCGTCCCCCATGCGCGAGGCGAGCTTCTCCAACTCGGTCCACGCCAGGATGAGCGCGTTGTACGAGCGGGCGTCCTCCGCCCACTTCTTGCGCTCGCAGGTGTTGTAGAGGCGGTACGCCAACTCGCGGGTTGCGTCGGCGGCAGCGCCGAGCTTCTTCAGGAGCCGAGCCGCAGCTTCCTCGCCCTCGTCTTCGAGGTTCCGAATCATGTGTTGCGTGAACTCCCAGATGGTGGGACGTTCATCGGCAGCGGGGTCGTAGTCGAGAGGACGCATCTCGCTGCGCTTCAGGATGCGAACTTTGCTCGCGGCGCTCTTGCAGATGCCAGCTTCCTCCACGCCCTTGACCGAAACGTTCCGAGCCTTCGCCAACGTTTCCGCGTCGCCGAAAGGACCTGGCTCCCAGCCAAATTGCTCGTACCACGTGATGGCGAAACGCGTGTCGGCGTCGAAGTCACCTTCGCCCGATGAGAGATACTCGTCGAGGACCTCGTTGATCAACTGGAGGGCACTTCGGACCGTCATCGGCTTGCCGTCCGCCTCGACGACCTGCTTGTGTCGCGAGAAGATCGCCATGCCGGGACCGATCGAGGCTTGCGCTACGTCTACGGGCGCAATGTTTCCTTGCTGGAGCTTCTTCAGCGCGTCAGGCAATTCCTTCCGAAGGAGTCGTCGAAAGTCGCCGCGCGTAGTAGTCGTTGCGTCGTCGCTTCGCTTCCGACAGACCAAGACGATTGAAGAGGCAAGCGCGTTCGTATCAATTCCTGTCGAACGACCGGCTCGCTCCGTGCGGACGGGCAGGGTGCCCACCACTACGAACCCCGTTCCCATGAGCGCTTCAAGAAACGTCTCCCATCCTGTCGACGCTGAGTTGCCGCCGTCGGACTCGGACTGCTTGAAAGCGTAGTAGATGGTGCTCGGCGCAGAACCGCTCGAAGCACGTTGCACTGACGAAAGGACCTCCTTCATCCCTCGCACGAAGTACTGCTCCGCCGCCTCCTTTCCACCATGCCGATAGGGCGTGGCGACCAGTTCATCGCGCTTTGGAACTAGGACGGTAGAAAGCTCGCGCGGAAACCGCTTGTGTAGCGTGTGCCGGAGCCAAACGTAGAGGTAGTCGGACAAGTCGCCGTAAGTGATGTTGTCGAAGTACGGTGGATCGGTGGAGACAATGACGCCGTCGTCTAGGGCAAGCCGGGCATCCCTTTGGGCGGCAACGCCGGGAACGCCGCCGCGCAACTCGCCGACGGCTCGCGCAACGGTCGCGACCGTCCTCTCGAACGAGCCACTCGAATCGGCGAACGGATTGCTCTCGGCAAAGTCCCAAGTCATCGGAAGCGACTGACGCCGGAACGTGCTCACGACCAGCTCGTTCTTCGGTGCGGAACTCCACGTGCAGATCGTCGAAGAAGCTTCCGATACCTTGTCGAGCGCGAAGCCAAGCATCAGAGCGATGGCAGAACCGTACTCCTCAGCGCTACGATCCCCTGGGACGTCGGATTCCGCTGCCTCGGCGGCGTCGAGGACGAGCTTGGAGAGCGTGCCGAGTCCGACAAGCTGGCGCGCGGTGAATAGATCTCCGAAGGTCTTTAGACCGTACTGAACCGTCCAGAAATTTCGCGGATCATCCGGCAGGGGATCGTCCGGCACCCAGTCCGGCACTGCCTCGATGACGGCGCGGTTCATGTCCTCCGTTGGCGGAAGGTAGATGCGGCTGCGTTTCCCTTCGACAACCGCAGCCATCATCCGCATCCCCATTCGCTTCGCGGTGCCCTCCGCTTTGATGTAGTCAGGCTCGATGGGTGACTGCGAGAGGATGCAACGAAAGTTTGCGCCGCGTCCGAGCTTGGTGCCCTCACCGACGAGTGTTGCGTCCTTCGGTTTCCCCGTCCGAACAACGAACTGGTAGCTTCGAGAGTCTGTTACTGGCTCCAGCCAGGTTTCCTTTCCAGGCTTCTGTGAAAGCCAGAAGGAAGACACCAGCGGGACGTGACATCCTTTGAAGGCAGGGTTCGGGCTCTCTACGGTTCGCGCCCAAAGCCAGGCGATAACCGTTCCCTTTCCGCCACCATGTTCCTTGGGCAGCTGGACCTCTGGGTACAAATGCCCGACACGTTTCCAGGCTTCAGAGCGAAGCCACGCGCCGTAGTACCTAACGTCCTCAGCGAGTCCCTCGGCGCCCTTCCACGTCTTCAGCTTGTTCTTCGCGCGCGAGTCTGGGTTGACCGGGGGCATGCCAGCGAACTTTGGCGGGATCTCGATGAGCGCCTTGTTGATCATCACGGCGACGGGGTTCAAATCGGTCGCGATGGCACGAAGCCCGAGCCGTTGGGCTTCGAGGGGAATCGTTCCTCCTCCCGCGAATGGGTCATGAACAGGAGGCACCTCGGTCGCGAGGTATTCGTTCACGTCCTCTGGCTTCACGGTGTCGGCGAGGATCTTTTTCGCCATGGGCGTCGACGAAGATCTTGCGTGGCTGCGAGCGATCTCCCGCCGGGCGGCGTTGATAACGCCATCGTCGTTCGAGTTCTCCCATAGGACCATGTCCTCGATGAGCCGGAAGAGTCGCTGGCGTTCGTGGTTCTGCGCCTCTTCGGTTGAGAAAAGCTCCAACCACGACGACGGGTCATCAACGAGTTGAGCGAAGAGGATTGCTCGCGCGGCAGCAAGCGGACGCCGCGCCCACCAGAGGTGGAGCGTCGAAGGGTGCCCGTGGCGAATCGACTTCTCGCGCGCAGACGCCGCGTTGATCGCCTCCAGTGGCAGCGACACCTCGATGAGCTTCTTCCGGTACGTCGTGCTCATCGAGGGGGACCTCCATGGTCCAGAAGCTGTTTCAGGGCGTAGGTCGCTCCGGTCTGGGCGAAGCCCGGTTGCCCGAAGTCGAAGTTAGTGACGTAAACCGGCGGTTTTGCGACGCCGTCCTCGACGAGAACGATGGCGAGCCGAAAGCGATCCGGCGCGTTCAGCGCGCAGAGGATCTCGTTACGGGTCAGGTTCACCGAGTCTGCGTGGGCGAGGCGACCCTTCACCTCAACAAAGTAGAGATGGCTCTCCTTGGGGTCGCGTGACTCGATGTCGTAGCCCAAGCCGCGTTCGGCACTGCGGTCGCTCGGCTGTCGTCCAAGTGCTCGCTCGGTAGCGAAGACGGCTTCCATCGCGAGGCGCTCGGTCAGCTCGCGGTCCGCGTCCGTCTCGACCGGTAACGCCGACGAAGACGAGATGCCAAGCTTCGAGAGCAACCCACGCGGCACGATCAGTGCCCCGCCTTTGAGCAGCGGAGGTTCCGGGAACAGAGTGCGTTCAGCTTGGAGTTGCGCCATGCGCGACTTCAGCCGGTCGCCCAACCTGTTTGCTCGCTCCTCCGCGACCTGGGCGGGGAGCTTGGTCTTCTTGCCCGCGCGCTCTTTCGCCCGAAGTTCTTCGGCACGCGCGTCCCAGAAGCGGACCTCCTTCATCAGGCGAGCCTTCACCTCGGCTTCGACCTTTGCGACCAGCGGGAGGCGGCTCTTCTTCACTTCCTCGAAATGGCGAGGAACCACGTTCTCGATAGCGAACGTGGTGACGAGAGCACTCCAGTCCGCCTTCAGCCACGTGCCTTGCACCTCCGGCGCAAGGGCGGTTCGTTCGGCATCCGATGCTGCTCGATAGTCGAGGTAGGGCGCCGCTCCAGCATGGCGGAAGGCTCGGTCGGGACCGACCTCCACGAACTCCAGGCGCTGCGAGACGACGTTGTAGGCGCCGTGCCGTCCTTTCCTGCCATCACGAATCACGTGCTCCAACGTGAAGAGAAGTCTCGGGCTCGTGCCCTGGTCGTTGTCGTCGATGAGGACCGCTCCCCGCTTCAGAACGTCGGCGTGCAGGTCAAGCGTGCAGCTGATCGTTGCCTCCAGCAGCGGACTGCCGGGGCAGACGAGATGGGCGCGAGGCTGCTCATCGACGTAGGTCTTGTCGAAGGTCACTCGTTCGTAGCGAGCCTGAACGGGCGCCCCTACTCCCATGGCGCGGTCTCGGTCGCGAACCGCGGTCGGGACGTGCGTAATCTCGAAACGCCCCTCTTCTCGGCGGTGCATCGTTCCACCGAGGCGCTTGAAGGCTTCCTGGAAGAAGCTCTGTACGAAGTGAGGTTGGAGGCGCTTGGCGTAGGCGCGCTCCATGTCCTCACGAATCGCCATGACGCGCGAGAGATCCATCTCGTTGCGGACGAGAGACTGCCGCTCGAAGACAGCGAGAATGTGATCGCGCTCCATCGCGTTGTCGGCTTGCTTGAGCAGCTCCGCTTGCCGCTCGGGATCACTGCCGTAGCGGATGGCATCCATGAGCAGCTCGCGGAGCGGCTTCTGGTCGAACAGGTTGCCGAGCACATCGAAGACTTTGCCGCCCAGCGCTTCGCGTTCCGCTTCGAGTTTCTCCAACAGGCGCAGATAGACCTCGCCCTCGCGGGTATCCTTCGCGACCAGGTTCCAGAGGTGGCACATCTCGGTCTGCCCAATACGGTGGATGCGACCGAACCTCTGCTCCAGGCGGTTCGGGTTCCAGGGGAGGTCGTAGTTCACCATCAGGTGAGCGCGCTGAAGGTTCACGCCCTCGCCAGCGGCATCGTTCGCGACGAGCACGAGGCACGTCGGATCATTCATAAAGCGCTCGACCACTCCCTTTCGCTTGTCGCGGGTCACGGCACCATGGATCTCCTCCACGGCTTCGGGTCTACCGAGCTGCGTCCGAATCCGCCCCGAGAGGTAGAGGAGTGTGTCCTTGAACTCGGTGAAGACGACGATCTTTCGGCGCGCGCCGTTCTCGTCCTTCATCAGCGGATGTTCGAGGATGTCGCTCAGCTGAAGCCACTTGGCGTCGCACTCGGGCGAAGCCTGGCGCACCGACTTGGCGAGCCCTTCAAGGTCCTTCAGCCGCTCGATCTCCTGCGCCAGCTCCGCGACGGTGCGAGCGGCGGTGGCGTGGTCCACGACCTTCTGCTCGACCTCCTCGCGCTCTTCCTGAGGAGCCTCGTCGTAGAGTTCGTCCCAATCCTCTTCGTCCATCTTCGGACCGGGCTCGACGGCAAGCTCCGCGCCGCTTTCGTCCTTGCCGCGTAGTACCAGCCGCTCTTCGCGGAGCCGAGCTTCCAAGCGTTCACGACGGCGCTGGATCGACCTCAGGATGGCTTCGGGCGAGGACGCAAGGCGTCGCTGCAACGTCATCAGGGCGAAGCCGACGTTCACCTTGCGCGCCGCGTCCTTATCGGCGAAGCGCTCGGCAGCGTTCATCTCCTTGCGGACGTACTCGGTGACCTCGGCGTAGAGATGCGACTCCTTTGGCGAGAGGTCGTACTGCGGCGTGTACGACTGTCGCTTGGGAAAGAGCTTCGTCCCATCGAAGCGGAGCAGGTCTTCCTTCACCAGGCGCCGCATCATGTCGGAGGGATCGGCGCGGTGCTCTCCCTCACGGAATCGACCCACGAAGCGGTCGCCGTCGAGGAGTGCCAGGAAGATCTGGAAGTCCTCCTCGCTGCCGTTGTGCGGGGTCGCCGTCATCAGCAGCAGGTTTCGCGTGTGCTCGCCGACCTTCTGACCAAGCACGTAGCGCTTCGTGTACTTGATTTCGTCGCCAAAGACGTGACCGCTCATGCGGTGGGCTTCGTCGCAGACGACGAGGTCCCATTCGGGCGCCGCCTTCAAGCGTTCTTGCACGTCCTCATTCCGCGAGAGCTGGTCGAGGCGGGCGATGAGCAGGTTCTTGTGCTCGAAGGGGTTCGAGGTTCGCGACGCCGCCATCATGTCGCGGGTGAGCAGCTCGAACTCTAAGCCGAACTTATCGTGTAGCTCGTCCTGCCATTGCTCCGTGAGGCTGCCGGGCGAGATGATGAGGCAGCGTTCGAGGTCGCCTCGAACCATCAGCTCCTTGATGAGGAGCCCCGCCATGATCGTCTTCCCTGCGCCAGGATCGTCTGCCAGGAGGAAGCGCATCGGCTGCCGGGGCAGCATCTCTTCATAGACGGCGCTGATCTGGTGCGGCAACGGGATGACGGTGGAGGACGTGATCGCGACGTACGGATCAAACAACCAAGCGAGCTGAATTCGCCGAGCCTCCGAGATGAGGCGAAAGAGATTGCCGTCCGCGTCGAACGACCAGGGGCGCGCGGACTCCACGACCTCCAGCGAAGGCTCGTCCTCACGGGTCAAGATTCGGTTCTGGAGCGCGCCCTTGGCGTCCGCGAAGATGACCTCCATGGCGTTGGAGCCGTGGAACTCGACCAACTTCACCGTCGCAACGCCCTCGACAGCGAGACCTCGGACGCGAGCCCCCTTCGTTAGCTCTTCAAGCTTCATACGCGCTCTACGAATGGCGATGGCGTCGGGGGGACTGGCGCGGGCATTGGGCGCGAAGGCTACTCTGTCTTGACGGTCTTGATCAAGGTTCGCTAAGCTTCTCGCCGTGCCGCGCACGAAGAGCGAGGACAACTCGGTCATTGTTACGATCAAGGAAGCCGCACGTCTTCTCGGCGTCAGCGAGCCGACCTTGAGGCGCTGGGACGAACTCGGAAAGTTCGTCGCTCGACGGCACCCCATAAATGGCTACCGCCTCTACGACCGTGCGAAGGTCCTCGCGATGCGGAAGAAGATCTTCGGCAAGGCGGCGTGAAGTATGGCTGACCAGCCGCGGCGCTACTACCACCAGCGTACGGGGGCGCACCAGGCTCCCAAGCTCGACCTGGACGCGGCGAAGAAACTTGTGGCGGCGTCGTATGGACTGTTTGTCTCACGCGACTACTTCCAGGACGCTTTTGGCTACGACTGCGTCGACGCCGGGTTCGTGCCGGGGACCTGCGGCGAAGACGTGGCGGGTTGGATTCAGGTGAACGCCTGGCTCGACAACGTCCACCCGTTCCACGAGAGCATTCCTTCCCTTGATGAACCAACCCTGTTCGCGACTATCGAACTTCTCTGGGACCTGGTCGCTGCGCCCTTGCAGGAGGGTGCCAACCACCACACGTATTCGAGCTGCGGATGGCACTACTCGAAGTTCGACAAGGCATCCGGGCAGCGCGAGTGGCGCAGTGCGATGAACAAGGTCTTGGAGTTCTACAGTGAGGGCTTCGAGCTGTCCGAGCTGGGTGAGGTGCAACGGCTCGGAGCGCCGGGGCTCGCCGAGATCATGACCGCCACGGTGCCGAAATCGGCGCAGCAGGAAAACATCGACAAGATCGCCGACGCCGTGCGCCGATTCCGCAGCGGTCGGTCGTCTCGCAAGGATCGACAGGACGCCGTTGAAGACCTGGTCAAGGTGCTGGAGTTCTTCCGCCCGCAGGTCAAGCAGCACATGTTCCGGAAGGACGAGGATCGTCTTTTCGAAATCGCGAACGAGTTCTCCTTGCGTCACCACAATCAGCGGCAGAAGAGCGACTACGATCCGGCTTGGCTTTCGTGGATGTTCTACCTGTACCTCGCAACGATCCACCTCGTTTTGCGGCTCATCGAGCGCGAGGGCGAGAGCCCATCTGCTATCTGAGTGATTCAGAGCCACCGTGACATCTTGAAGCCATCGACCGTATCCGCTGCGATCACCGGTCCCACGTGAACCACGCCACCGATGCTCTCCCATCCCGAGCGGTCTGGGCACGTAGCAAACGAATCCGACGCATCGAAATAGATCAGCAGGACGGCTTCGACCGAGCTCTCCTTCAACGGGTCTGCACGCTCTTGGAACCGCCTAGGTTGGGTGTCCTCCCTGAATAGGAAGACGACGGTGCCGGGAGGATAGGGCTCCCACTCGCGGTTGCTCGGATCGATCCGTTGGTTCGCGTCGACCTGTAGCCACTCACCTTCGGTCATGACCCTATAGAAGCGAGCCATCAGGTGGTCGTTCGGCGCGAGGCGGGGTACTTTTTCCGCTTGGGTAGGGTCGCCCACCACCCCTCAAGCGCCTCGATGATCAGCGCGTTGAACGATGTCTGCCGGTCGACGGAGACGTGACGGAGTGCGTATGCTCTGATCACAAGACCCGAGCTCGCAAGCGCCCCATTGCTCTGGTTGGATAGCTTCGGCGTCTCGGAGAGGGTGTCCTCCAAGAACGCGAGCCACTTGGGCGAGCTCCTCGGATTCTGCTTAAGATACAGATCGTCAACATTCGACGCGGTTACCGTTCGCGATCCGGGCTTGAGTGCCTCAGCGAACGGTACCCGCTCGCGAATCAGGAAGATGCTGCGTGACTGGTTTTTGGCATTGCTCTTCGTCAAGTCCATTCCCCTCTATGATCCAGGGCGTTGCCGGCTAATGGCTCCGATCGGTTATCTGAAGCGCTGACCAAAACATTGGATGAACGACTACGCTCGTCTGGGGCGAGATTTCGGTAGGATCGATACGGCGCCCCGTATCGGCGTACCAGGAGTGGGTCTCCGTGGCTTCCATCTTCAGCCCCACCACGCCCACCCGATTCAAGATGGAGAGCGCCGTACGTATCATGTCGAAGGGCAGACGAGTCCCAGCCGCCACGAGTTCACACATTTTGGAAAGGTCGTCGCTCGCGAGGGCGTTCGTTGCGGTGCAGAGTTCGAGACATTTTGCCGAGATGCGCTCGTCACTGAGAATGCCACCCGCCGGCGTAGGAGTGCCCGCAGCGCCGAGGACACAGCGCGCAAACTGGTTGAGGTTCGGATAGTCGGCGAACCATTCGTCGGATACTGATTGGAGTCGTGCCCGCGAATACGTCGCTTCAGCGGTCCGAATGTCCTTGAGAGGGATCCTGGTCTTGCCCTCGGCTACGTGGATGCACTCGTTGAAGAAGTCGATCAAATCGCGGGGTCTCATGAACGTGCGCTGCAGCATGTACGTCAGCGGCGGGTCAGCTTTCTTCGCGGCGATCAAAACGTCCGTATGCGACAGTTGCCTCCGAGCGCTATATCGATCCCGGAACAAAAAGTTGATCCGGGCGTCAACGAGCTGCTCAAGCTGAGCCTTCGTCCAATGAATCTGCAGGTAGAGCGACCGCAGTTTCTCCTCCTGAAACCCGGCGTTCCGCGCTCGCGCGAAGACTCGCTGGAGTAGGTCGAGCCGCAGGGATACGACGATCTTGGCATGTTTGACCTGGCGGAAATCCTTCACAGTCTCGATTAGCGCCATAATCAACTTGTAGCGCAGGTGATCGTCGACCCAGGACTCGTCCAAGCGGTCGATGACGAGGAAGTAGTTCTTCTGCGGGTCATCGAGGACATCTTGCACTAGGTCAAGGATCTGGTTCAGTTGCGGCACGTGCGCTTCGTTGACGACGCGCTGCCCGCGCTGCACGAGGTCAGCCTTCACTTCCTCCGACAACCCTCGAACTCCCTCGGTCGAGAACGTGATGCCCGCGAGCTCGCCTTTCAGTGAACCTTTGAGCGATTCCTCGACCTTCGACGTGATCTCCTTGATCCTGTACTCGGTCTCCTGCCAGAAGCGGTCGCCCCACCTTTCAAGGTATTCGATGGCGGATGAGTATTGCCCTCGCTTGAAGAATGCTTTGACCTTTTCAACGACCGAAACTTTCTCTTGCCCGGGGCTCAGGTTGAAGCGCATCCGCAATAACTCGACGCAGAAAGCGTGTCGCCAGATCAGCTTGTAGAAGATCTCAAGATTGACACCCAAGTCCTCAAAAAATCGGAGGATGGTAGAGTTCGAGATGAAGGAGAGCGCAAGACTCTCGGGCTTGAGTTCGATGCTTCGTTGCTCGTCTTTCAGCAGCTGCAGCAGGAGAGCCGATTTGCCAACCCCAGTGCGACCCACGACGATCCGCTCGGCGCGACTGCAGTCGCGCAGGAGCTCAAGGTCGCCGGTGTCGACGAAGCATGCGCCTAGGAACTGCGAGTCTCCCTCCGCGTCATTTGCTCCGAGACTGTCCTGTTTACGAAAGACGACCTGCGGCTCAGGCTTAGGCTTCTGCATCTAGACCTATAGTTTCTGGGCATCTGTTCAGGTCGTCAACAAAAACGCCTCACACAAGGCATTCCATAAACATATCAACAGCATGGCAGCGCAATTACGATCCCCGGCAGCGAGTCACCACCCCTCGAACGGGAGCGTTGAACACGAGGGTCGTGACGAAAGTTCCCCAATCAGCATCTTTGGGCTACCGAGGAATACTGCGTAGGTGCATCGCATTCGCGAGGGGCTCGTCGCGCTTGACGACGAATGCTGCATCAGACCTCCGGCTCTTGTAGCCGTGAAGGTTGCCACGTCCTGGGCGTATCGAGTTCGGGGACTGCCAGTCGCAGTGTCAAGCCGCCGCCGATACTTGCTCGGGAAGGCTGCTGCGGTCTTGCACCACAGATTCTCGCGTGTCGGGTCGTGAACTTCGAAAGCCACTATTTGTAGTGCCATAAGATGCTTGAACGATCTGAGAATTGAACAGCGCGAAGTTCCGCATCGCTTTCAGATTAGTCGAGAGACTGTTCGGAGCAGGCGTTGCGGGAAGGAGCTCTCGACATTCCCTCACGGTGTACCCCACGTTTGGGAGGCAGCCACCGTGCCCGCGCCGCCTATCCCAGAGGTGATTCGCACGGCAAGGAATGGACCAGCGTCGTTCCTCGGCTTCGCGGTTTGTTCCTTGCTATTGCAGGAAACAAGCCAATTCGTCAACGACTGGCTTTCACAATTCTTGTTCTACGATCACTTGATATTCAGAACAATTGATCAAGAGGCAGCGCGTCAAAACGGATCTCCCATCGCCCAACGCGGGGTAGCACGAGCGGTGGAGGGTAGGTCGAATGACGAAGCCAGAAACTGGCAACCCCAATCTCGCCGTTGGCTATCTTCGAGTGAGCACCGATTCTGATCGGCAAGCCCTCGGGGCAGAGGCGCAAAGGCAAGCCGTCCAGCAATGGGCGGAGAGCAACGGCGTCGAGGTCGCCAAGGTCTTCTTGGAAGAGGTCTCGGGCGGAGCGGCGCTCGACAAGCGTCCCGTGCTGCTTGAAGCCATCGCCATGGTGGGCGCCCTCGGGGCGGGCAGCCTGGTCGTGCAACGACTGGATCGCTTTTCTCGCGACCCCCTGACTGCTGCCCTCGCAGAATGCGAGCTGCGGAAAATCGGTGCCTCGCTGGTCTGCGCCGATGGTGCAGGCTCGGGAGACGATCCGACCAGTCAGCTGATTCGAGGGATTCTGCTCTCGGTCGCCAGGTTCGAAAAAGCGCTGATCCGAAGCCGAATCAAGGCTGCCCTTGCCGTCAAACGGTCGAGGGGCGAACGCATTGGCGGCGCACCTCCCTACGGTTTCCGCGTGGAAGGGAAAGGTCTGCTCCCCGATCCCAGCGAAGCCACGGTCAAGAATCGTCTCCGCCAGTGGCGGGCGGAAGGGATGACCATTCGCGCCCTTCAAGACCGTGCGACGACGGAAGGGCTCCTTTCGCGAGCGGGCAAGCCGTTCACGCTCGCCGCCATTCACGCCTTGGTCAAGGACGCGGCTTAGAAAGGAGCCCATCACCCAACGTTCGAAACGGGCTGGATGACGAAGCGGCAAGGGAGCCGCTCCGCCGACAAGGAGCCAGCCCTGATGACCAACAACGAGATCTATGCCGCCGTCACGGATCGCATTTTGGAGTGCCTAGAGAAGGGCGTGGTTCCATGGCGGAAGCCTTGGGCGGTCGCCTCGCACCGCAATCTGTCGAGCCGTCACGTCTACAAGGGCATCAACCAGATCCTACTCTCGTGCACGGCGTTCTCGTCGCCCTACTGGGTGACCCTGAACCAGGCGAATCAACTCGGCGGCAAGGTGAAGCGCGGCGAGCGCGGCACGCCCATCGTCTTCTGGAAGGTCTACGAGAAGGAGACTCGACGCGGCGCGATCGACAAGCGCTTCGTGCTCAAGCGCTTCACCGTCTTCAACGCCGAGCAGACCGAGGGCTTCTACGTCCCGAGCTTGGAGGCGCCCCAGACCTTCAACGTCATCGAGGACTGCGAGAAGATCGTCGACTCATTCGAGAACGGTCCGAGCGTCGAGCATGGTGGAGCGCGGGCTTGCTACGTGCCGAGCCAGGACAAGATCCTCATGCCGCCGAAGCCGGCGTTTACTTCGAGCGAGGAGTATTACTCGACGCTATTTCACGAATTCGTTCACTCGACGGGCGCGAGCCATCGCCTGGCAAGGAAGGGCGTCACGGATCCCTCCTTCTTCGCGAGTCACGATTACTCCCAGGAGGAACTCGTCGCCGAATGCGGGGCAGCCTTCTTGTGTGCCGAAGCTGGCATCAGCCCTGCAACTCTCACGAACAGTGCCGCATACATCGCTTCGTGGGCGAAGCAGCTTCGGCGTGAACCGAAGTGGATCCTGAACGCGGCATCCCAGGCGGCGAGGGCAGCGGATCTGGTGCTCGGAAAAGCGGGGGAGAACGCGGAGCGCGTGGAAGACGCCGCGTGATCTGACCTCGGGCGCGTGGGTCCCTCGAAAAACGGGGGGACCCATCGCCCAACGGGCGAAAGAGAAACGGTGAGACCGGCTCGAAGGAGCCAAGAGAGGAGCATTCCATGAAGGCACTGAACGATCTGCGTCGATTCATCATCGCCAAGAGCAACACCGAAGAGCAGCACGAGATTCGCGAATACGTGAAGGAGAACATCTCCGATCTGGCGCGGGACTTCTGCGTCACCACGGGAACGCTCCAGACCGCGCTCGACAATACGCCCGACGATTCGTCCCTCGCGTGCCGGCTCTTGGAAACCATCCGCCGTTCGGAGGCTCTTCAGCGGAACCGTCGCAAGGAAACGCGAGCCAAGGCGGCGCAGGCTTCGGTCGATGCCCTCGCGACGTTGGTTCGCTGGGAAGGCGACAAGATCCACGTCGATATCCTGTCAATTCTCTCGTCGGCGCTGACCAAGCGGAACGACCTCCTGATGTTCACGTGCGACGACTTCACAGTCGGCGTCTACCAAGCGCCGCTCTTTGGCATCGCCAAGCTGAAGAAGCGCGATCTCACCGCGTTCGTGGACGCCAAGGGGTTGCACATTCGCTGGACTACGGGCGGGCTCAACCTATTCCCGCAGATCGATGCCGAGGCGGACCGCGTCGTCATGAGCCTGCCTTCGAAGGCAGCGACGGCTGCCGCGTGAGCGTCCCATCACCCAACGGGGACAAGCCACAGGTCGAGGGCACGAAGAAGAACGTGCCAGCGAACGGAAGGAGCGTTGCGTGAACGTCAAGGTCCCCATCTATCGGCTAAAGTTGATCAAGGAGCGGACGATGAACGTTTGCCAACGGGTGCTCGATCAGCCTTTCGCCGCCGCACGATTCGTGGAGCGGTGGATCGGCGCTGCCGACCGAGAGCATCTGGTCGCGGTCTTCCTAGATGCTGAGTGCCGCATCGTCGGAGCCCAGGTCGTTGCGGTCGGCTCCCTCGACCACGCCCACACGACCGCGAGAGAAGTCTTCAAGGCAGCCATCCTTGCGAACAGTCACGGCTTGATCCTCGGGCACAACCACCCAAGTGGTTCGCTCGCACCTAGCGACCAAGACATCCGCACGACTAAGAAACTGGTCTTCCTCGGCAACATGCTCGGGATCCGTGTCTTGGACCACGTCATCGTCTCGCGGAACGGCTTCCGCTCGATGCACGAGATGGGGCTCGTCCTCACACCCACGAAGACGAGCGACGACGAAAAGTGCGACGGCATGAATTCTTAGAATTCGCCGGGGATTGACCCCAATTTCTCAGAATGCAGGTTTCTCTTAATAGCAGAAACCAACCAAAGCCCAGGTGGGCGGACGGAGGCGATGCAATCAATCAATGGAGAATATCAATGAGAACTTTTCTGGATGTAATGAGCGACCCACTGACGAACGACGAATTGGAAGCGATGAAGAATGGGTTCTATGCGTCTCGCCTATTCGACGATGCTGATGGGCGAACCATTGTGACGTGGACCCAAGGACTGGCGTGTGCCTTGCCGAAGGCAGATGTCATTGTGTTCGCGGTCCCACAGAATGCTTGGCGTGAAACCGGGTTGGGAAATCCCGACCATCTCAGCGAAAATATTTACGCCCTAATTCCGGTCAGGTGGAAGGAGGTCGTGCAGCTTCTCGGCGAACGTTGGGAACAGCGCTTCAATCGCTTCTGCGTGAAGCCGGAGGATTTCCCGAGCCCGGAGGAACTCGCGGCGCTGCTCAAGCAGATGGTGAACCTTTCTCCGCACCGGAACCCGCTGGAAACCGCCAGACTCTCAAATTGACGCGAGCCTCAGGGACACCGCGACCGATGCAGCGCGTTCCAGCCCTTGGGTCACTAATGGGTCAGCTGCACCGTTGGTCGCCGATTCGTCCGCTTGTACTTCGTTCGAACCGACGCTATTCTCGGTCTTCCATAAACACAAAAAAGCGCAATGATATCAGGTGCTTCTCATAACCCGAAGGTCGGAGGTTCAAATCCTCCCCGCGCAACGACTGAACCGCGGAATCGAAAACGCTTCGATTCCGCGGTTCTCTTTTGTGCTGTGATTCCGCGGTATACGGCGCGTGTTGCGCCCTCCGACGCGGAAGGGCGAATGTCAGCCTCCGCGCTCGCGAAGCGTCGCCTCGAGGACCGGAAGCATCGCGAGATCCTTTGGGCGCGCAAGCGCGCGCTTGAGCTCTATCAGGCGCCTGAGTGACAGCACCTTCACGCGCTGACCCGTGACTTCTAGCTCCTCGCTCGACCCGATCAAATCGTCGTAGAGCACGCTATCGTTGATTGAACCGAGCACGTCGAGAGCACCGGCATCGGTCGTCGCAAGCTTGTGGCCAGTGGTCGCGAGATGACTTCTTCCGAACGGAAGGTTTCTTGGATCCCCGCGCGCCACGGCGTGGAGCGTGGTCAACGCGCGCTCCAGCCGTTCCAAGTTTCCGTCCTCAATCCGGTAGAGAATGTCGACGTCCTGGGTGAGTACCGGCGCGCCTTGGAGGGCCGCAGCCACACCACCGACGATGATGAACTCCACGCGCTCCTCGCTGAGGACGAGCAGCAATCGACCTAAGTCGAACACGGCCATTTACTTCGTCGAGCCGTCGGTGAGCGGCGGGGCCGTACGCACGCTGGCCATGGCGTTCATGAAATTCTCTACCGCTTTCAACCGCTCGGTTGGGGTCAATGAGAGTGAGTAACGCACCAGGCTCAAATCGACCCCGTTCTCGTCGAAGTCCGGCCTTGCCGGGTCAGCCGCCGCAAGGACCGGAACCGACGTTGAAACGGGCACAGCCATCGTTCGTACTATAGCATAGAGCCCTGAGCTAGCCTTGGGGGCTCGCGTAGGTCGCTCGGAGGCAAGGAGCCGATGCGCGGCGAGTCGGCGCGCGTTCGCGGGTCGGAAGACTGCCCACTACGCCACCAGTCGCCGCTCGAACCCCAATGATATCGCGGTATGCAGCCCGCGTTGCGCCCCCGCGCAACGACTGAAGGCCTCCTCCGGCAGCAATGTGGAGGTGGGCTTTTTTCTCTTCGCGACCACGCCTCGTGAGGCGAAGCTACCGCCTGCTCCGGTCGCAAGGCAGTGGTCGGTTTTTGGCTCGCGAGGAGCCTTTCCTACGTCGGCTCAGGGCTGGGCTACGGCACGATCGATACCCGAAGGTCATTCCGCGTCTTGTAGTTGCGTCACGCGGCCCGTGGCCCTCGGTTGGGCGCCAGGGGCACCAGGACATCATGCGGTTTCGCGTGCACAACGGGGACCTTCGGTGGCCAGATTTGCGTCTCTAGCACGTCTGAGTAGCATGCAAAGGATGCGACTCACTTGGTTGCTCGTGGCTGGGTGCATGCTGATCGGCTGCGATGACGGCCACGCACCGCCTACGGAGGCGGAGACCGAGAGCGTCATCCAGACGGAAGGCAACACAGAAGAGGCGATCTTCGCGGTACGCTCCGTTGCGATGTTGGCCAATGCTCTTCGGAATCGTGAGGTTGACGAGGTTCAGCGGTTGGCCTTCTCCATTGGCAGGCTGCCAGGCGACGTCACTATCGCGCCACACATCGGCAGCGGTGGATCGCGCACGCCGTTTCCGGAGCCGATGCCCCCGCCGCAAGTGGCCACTACCGCCTGCGACGACACGGGGTGCACGTTCGATCACTACTGGGAAGACTCGATATACGCTTGTCTCATCGCAGGCAGCGTCCGTACGCAGGTCGTGGCGGGCACGCAGTCGATCGAAATCGCTCTGCGCGCCAGCAATTGCAAATCCGCCACGCTAAATCCCACAACGTACGTCAACGGTGCCTTGCAAGTGACCCCCACCACCGTGAACGGCGCGATCACGGAAGTGACCACTTACCCCGACCGTCGTGAGGCACCGGAGTCCATCCGATACCAGGCGGTGACCTTCGACCCGGGAGCCGATCCATCCACCCTGACGCCGGTCTCCGGATCAATCTCCGCCGAGTGGACGACGGCCGACTACGACACCGGGGTATACAAAACGCTGGCAGCGACGGTTCCGTTCCCGTGATTGCTTAACGCGCTCGTTCCCCGGCTCGGAGCCCGGCCACTCACGCGACGAGGCGACGCTCAAACCACAACGATATCGCGGTATACAGCCCGCGTTGCGCCCCCGCGCAACAAGACGAAAAGGCCCTGAGAAATCGGGGCCTTTTTACTTTTGTGGTTGGGCGGCTTCGGAGGCGCTTTCGGGGCCCGTTTACGCGTGGTTGACGGGAGCCTCCCCAGAGGTGGCTTGCACCGCGTCCGTTGACGCTTGGTTGACCGGTGCCTGCGTCGCTAGCTCGTGCGGCGCCCTTCCCGGCTTCAGCCCTTCCATCAACCGCCGTTGCGCGCCTTATGATTGATCACATCTTCCGGCCAGTTTCGGCGAGCATGAAGCCGAGCTCCATATAGAGGAGCTTTTCGTAGCCGCGTCCAAGGACGAGCCAGCCAGGATCGCCGTTGTTTTTGATGTGCCCCC